>ERZ773217.135-NODE-135-length-67911-cov-6.898786_pt1 | contig 67911 bp, 53 predicted proteins | sample MGYA00580995_ERZ773217 | MGnify/ENA primary metagenome ERZ773217 (study PRJEB29015, sample SAMEA2737772) | human gut metagenome | biome: human gut; feature: human-associated habitat; material: faeces | place: China | collected 2012 ...
TAGCAGGTTCGGTCACTGCCGAACAATTACATTATGCGACTTCGTGTCGCACCCAAAGGTAAGCATCAAAGGTCTGCTCCGTGATGTAATTAAAGATGGATACCTCACCATTTTCATTTCCCTGCCGCAGGATACGCCCGTTACGCTGTGTCAGGTCAGCCGGCCGCCATGGTGCATCCAGATTGTGCAATGCTATCAATTTATCCTGCACATTTAAACCTGTTCCCATCTTCTCCGTGCTTCCCAGCAATACACGGACAATTCCATTCCGTACCTTTTCCAGCAGTTCTGCCCGTTTTGTGTCCGTATTGGCGTCATGTATGAAAGCTATCTCTTTTTCCTCTACTCCTAGCCGCACCATCTCCTGTCTGAGTGCCTGATAGAAGTTGAATCTGCCGTCTGCCTTCGGTGTTCCCTTATCGCAGAAAATGAGCTGCGTGGAATGCTGCTCCTCAGTGTCATGGTAGATTTCTGCCACACCTCTGGCACAGGCATTGAGTTTGGTGTCAGGATCGTTATCCAGCGTTTCATCCAGAATACGGGGATCCACGGAAAGCAGCCTTGCCTCGTTTGTCAGCTTTAAGAAATTATCCTGACTGCTGTCTACTTCCTTATTGCGGATTGCCTCTGCCCTCTCCACCAGTTCCTCCATGATGGCTTTCTGATCCGGCGTGATGGCTGTCTTTACCACCTGCATTTTTCCCGTTTTTAATCTTGGAACCGGCAGGTCCAGCATATCCGCAGTCCTAATGTCTGCCACTAAAAACAGCATAGACATCAGTTCCGGCAGATTATGGAACTTGGCAAACCTCGTCTTGGCTCGGTAATTCGTGCCTTCGGGTTTAATTTCCAACGATGATTCTACTTTTCCAAAGGTACTTGCCCAAGAATCAAACATAAGAAGTCCTCTGCGTTTTAATTCGGATGGCTGCAAAGTCTTTTGCATAACATAAAGTTCCGACATGGAATTCGCTACGGGCGTGCCGGTGAGATACACCACGCCATGTTCATTCGTAATATCATTGATATACTGACACTTCATATGCATATCCATGGCTCGCTGGCTGCTTTGTCCTCCCACGCCCGCTACTCTCTGCATTTTGGTATAGCTGTAATTATTCTTATAGGCGTGGGCCTCATCCACAAACAGATTATCCACGCCCAGTTCCTCAAAAGAAATCATATCGTCCTTTTTCCCTGCATTATAGAGCCTGTCAAAACGTTCCTGTAAATTGTGTCTGAATATCTCCATCTGTTTTAAGGACCATGTTTTCTCGGAAAGCATCTTCATTTCGTCTATCTTCTTTGTGACTTCATCAATCTCCACCTGCATGGCGGCTAACTGCCTCTCCCTTGAAAGAGCGATCAGTTCAAAGGAACTGTGTCCTATGATGATACAGTCATAATCCCCAGTGGCAATACGGCTCACAAACCGTCTCCGGTGCGACTTTTCAAAATCTTTTTTCGTTGCGACCAAGATATTGGCGTTAGGATAAAGCCGCATAAACTCCGTAGCCCACTGCTCTAAGGTATGGTTCGGCACTGCAATCAGCGGCTTATTGCAAACTCCCAGACGTTTTCTCTCGTAAGCAATGGCACAGGCCGTCATGGTCTTACCGGCTCCTACCTCATGTGCCACCAGAAGATTTCCGTCACTGTATATGCCCATGGCTACCGTGTCACGCTGGTGCTTCCGCAGGGTAATGGCATCATTCATATCCGGCAGCATCAGATCATCCCCGTTATAGGTTCTGGGACGGATGTTGTTGAAGCGGTCATTATAAAGCTGCGTTAATGCAGCCCCTCTCTCTGGTTCCGCAAACAGCCATGACTCAAACTCCATTTTGATCTGTGCCTGTTTCTCTCTTGCAAGCAGGGTTTCCCGCTTGTTCAGCACATACCGCACCTTTTCTTCCCCAGTCTCCGGATCCTCATACTCCTGCCTGTCACGAACTTCCACTGTTTTCAGGTTCAAGGTGTATTCCATGATTTCATAGGCATTCAGTCGTTCTGTTCCATAGGTTTTATTTGCGGCAATAGAATCTCTCTCAGCCCCCTTGTCAGTAATGAAATAGATTCCTGTATATTCCGCAAACTCGATATGGATATTGCTGTCCCTGTTATGCTTGCTCGTTGCAAACTTCTCATACATAAAATCCTGATAGTATTTCACCGGTATCCATGTGGATCCAAGCACGAAACTGATGTCCTCCGGTCTTAACGGTTCCGGCTGCACCTGCTTTAGTGCCTCCACGTTCCGTCCAAACCACTCCGGATACTCCTCTGCCGCAAGAACAGCCTGCGCCAGTTTCTCCTTTACATAACCGCTTAAATATTCCTTTGCAAGCACCCAGCCGGACGTGGCGTCTCCCTTCTGCCACTTTGCCGGATCCTGATACACCCGCTCCCCCAGTTCCTCCAAAATATCCTCTTTGCTGCATATCTGCCCGTCTTTCCGGTACAGATACTGCATATAATCAAGGTCAAACTTCCCTTTGGCATTCATGGTAATGCGCAGGGCCTCCTCCACATTGTCTGCTGTTTTGGGCATACTCTTTGGCCGGATTGTGGCTTTCTGGAATACGGCTGTCTTTTTGTACTCGCCTTTTACCTTTTTCCCATGCTCATCCTTTACTTCTTCCTCAATGGAACGTAAAAGCGGAGCGTCTGCATCCTTGGAAAATGCCATGACATTCCCCTGCGAATTGAGATACCCATATTTTTTTATATAACTGTCATACTCCCGGTTCAGACGGTCTAATAATTCTTTCAGTCTCTTTTCATACTCCATGGTGGGCAATTCCCACCCCAGTTCAGGATCGCCGTGAAGCTGGAAGTCCATCAGTTCCCGCAGGGCATCACGGATGCGGATCATTCCTTCCACCCTCTCTGCCCTTTTCCCGGTCAGTTCCTGACGGTACATACGGGAATCTTCCCGGTAATAGAAAGCGTCCCCCACCTTGGTATAGCTGTAATTCTTCACATCCGGCGCTGCAGGAAGACACTCTCTGATAACCGTGTCTTTGTCCTCCGATCGTTCACTTGCCGGTTCCTCATACTGTCCATGGAGCCTGCCTACCGCCTCCTCCAGCAGCTCGCTTAATTCTTTATCCGGATATGGCTTACAAGTCACAAAATCATGTCTTCCATACATACCGGTTTCCTGCGCCATAGTCCCCAGCACCATCTCCGGGTGGTCGATAAAATAACTATTGTAGGGGATTCCATTCTCGTCTTTTTCCACCGAAAGCCAAGGTGTATTTCTTTCATTCGGTATGATTTCCTGCTCCCGCTTTTTCAAAAACAATATGTCCGTGGTTGCATCTGTTCCTGCTATCTGTTTGAACGCATTTTCCGGTAGGCGGATGGCACCGATCAGTTCCGCCCTCTGTGCGATATACTTACGCACAGACTGGTTCTCCTTATCCATGGTGAATTTTGTGGTAATGACTGCAAGGATGCCTCCTGTTCTGACCTTATCCAGACTTTTTGCCAGAAAATAATCGTGTATCTTGAAGTTATAGCGGTTATACCGCCTGTCATTGACTTTGATATTGTGAAATGGTACATTTCCCACCACCACATCAAAGAAACTGTCGGAAAACTCTGTGTCCTCATATCCCTTGATAAGAATGTCTGCCTGCGGATATAATTTCCTTGCAATGCCTCCCGCGATGGGTTCCAGTTCCACGCCATAGAGTTTTGAATGGTTCATACTCTCCGGCAGGGCTGAGAAGAAGTTGCCTGTTCCCAGTGCCGGATCCAGAATATTTCCCGACCGGAAACCGAACTTATGTAATGCCTGATAGATATACCCTATGACTTTCTGATCCGTATAATAAGAAGTCAGGGTAGAAGCCGATGCCGACTGCATTTCCTCCTCCGTCAGCAGCTCTGAAATCTCATCATATTCCTTCTCCCAGCCTTCCTTTCCGGGTGTCAGGGCATTGGCAAGCCCGCCCCAGCCAACAAAACGGGCTAAAACAATCTGTTCCTCCGTAGTCGCAATACGGTTCTCCTGCTGTAACTGTTTCAGAAGCCTGATTGCCTCCACGTTATTGCGGAACTTTGCTTTAGGACCCCCCTCATACAGACGATGCTCCGGCTGATAATGATAATTCAGTGTACCGTCCCGAAAACGCTGTTCCATTTCCTTTGCCACATCCATGGCATACTTCTCATTTGCCTGCCCGATGCGACTCATGTTTTCTATCTGTTTCTTTGCTGCTTCCGAAAAATCTCCATCCTCTACGGACTGCACAACCGCCTGAGCCACTTCTCCCTCTGTATAAAAGGGTTCCAGAAGCTCTGCATTTTCAATCAGGACTACCGGCAGTCTCTCTCTGACCTTATAGCCATGAAGCCCATGTAGCTGCTCTATATCGCCCAGTTCAACTGTATGGTTATTGTCCAGATACTGAAGCACTTCGAAAATCCGGTTGTCATACGCAATCCGACTTCCCACTGGGAACGGCATATATCGACTCTTTATTTCCTCCGGCTCTGTCTCTTCCGGCAGTATCTGGTCGCCCCCTTTCCCGTCATCCTCATAAGGACCGGGATAAAGTTCAAACAGGCTGAACTGTCCATCCACATGGTCTTTTCGGGAATCAAGCTGCATATCTCCTATTTCATCAGGAATATTGAAATCGCCAATAGCATCTTCTTCCTCTAAGAGCGGCTGAAAAGGTACATACTCGCCATGTTCCATAAGCGTTTCAATCATATACGCTATCACATCCCATGACAGCCGTACAAACCCATCCTTACCGAAAAAGAAGTCTGCCTCATCCTTTCCCGGCATGATGCCATGCGTCCGATCTCTGCTCTCCTGAAATCCGTAATCTAAGTAAATATCCCGAACAGCATCTCGTTTCTGTGCCATAGGTGCATCCGTATGAAATATCTGATTGATACGGTCATACAGTTCCAAGGGAAATACGCCTGTATCGGTCAACAAGCTCTGCACTTCCTCCCAGTCCTTATGCTCCGTGATATTCTCCTTGGTTGCCGACTCTGGAAAACGGAAAAAGGAACCCGATGCGGTATGTTCCGCTTCGGATTCCTCTGATGCTTTTTCGGTATTCTTTTTTTCAGGCTCAGGCTCTGCTGCCTCCTCTTTTTGAACATAAGAAAAGTCTGCGAAGCGTGCTTTTCGTTGTTTTGCTATCTTAACTGGTACACTACTTCGTGCAGGATGATTTCCTCCGCCTGTCTGGTTATCATCTCCATGTGTCCGGCTCTCTCCAGCATATCCTCGGTCTCCGGCATCGGCTGTACCTCCAGAAGCTGCTGAATCAGTGTTTCTTTCTTCGCTTCTGCTTCCTCGTCCACCTTGGCTATCAGCTCGTTTATCTGCCCCAGTGCGATCAGCTCTGACAGTCTCTGTGGGTGCTTTGACTTCATGTAGTCCTTCCACCTTCTCCCGAACATCCCTGTCGGTCTTATGTCGTACTCCTTGTTCACGGATATCTGAAGGTTCGGATACAGCATCCCGTCCTCCCCTGACCTGTATTCCAGTTTCACTAACGGTTCTCGGCTCATATCTCTGGCTCCTTTCTTCCTTGATTTGCTCAATCTGTTTATGTATCTCTGACAATACCGGCCTTGCTATGGCGCAGGTATAATACCCAAGTCCCATGAACAGTTCCAGACTTCCAAAATGGCTGATATTCTCAAATGCCCCTGTCTCGTCAAAAATCTCTGTCTTGATTCCGCATTTCTTGAAAACAATATAAGCTGCACTGTCTGATACAAGTTTTGCAAACTCTGCCTGCACTGCCCCGGAAGGAAATCCATACAGCACACTGTTCTCATCCTTTATCTCCACACGGGAAAGATATTTTTCAAGGAATGCATCCGCCTGCATACCAACAAGCTGGCAGAGACAGTTTTTCATACTTCTTTCGTCTGTCTTAAACTGTTCATGAAATCGCCGCAGGATTTCCGGCTGATACTGTCTCTCCAAAGACCAGACAGCACTCATGGCTTTCCGAAAACCCTCATAGTCGCCACGGGTATCTGCAAGGTCAAAATAGTAAGCAAGTGTAGCTTTTGGATTGTTCATATCTACAACGCCGATGCCTTTGGAACCGGCCTTTAAATATCTTCCGGTCTGCTTCTCCCATCCCATCTTCGTTGCAAGAAGTCCTGCATCCGGCCTCTGCACATAAATCAGCACGTTCTTGTCAAAGGACATCTTGTAATACTTTGACACGCTGGACAAAAGCCCCATCCACTCCGTCCTGTTCTGTGTCAATGCCTGTACTGACTGGCGGTACAGGTCTGCAAGGTAAGTTTCCCTACCCAACCTTCTGCTCCGGATTTTCGCTGTTCTGAGCGAAATAAAACTCCAGTGCCTTTACAATCGTATCCTCAATTTCCTTCCTGCTCCGCTCCCTGCCAAAAAATCTGTTAATGACAGCCTCCTTGATTTTGATGGGGTTAGGGCTGCCACTCCTTGCAGCCTTCGTTTTTTCTCCGGTAATAATCTGCCGTAACAATTCCTCTGTCAATTTGCCTTTCTTGGCATAGTCATGTATCAGTGTTGATTTTTTGGTATCTATGCGGCAGTTATCATTCACAATCAATTCCACAATCACAGGCTGCATTCCTTCCTTCACGAATGAAATATCATAGGCTGCTTCAAAACCAAGTGTCTTTGCATCCAGACAGTCAAGCAGCGGTGTGATAAGCGTTGCTATCCTGAGATACCGTGCAATACGGTCTTTGCTTAATCCGTATTCTTCGCTGACAGCTGCACCTGCATCTGACTTCTTTGGGTTTTCCAACGAAGTCCCGTTTTCCCCGATTTCATGCGGGTTTACGAGTTCTTCAATCTCTTTTATCAGGTCATTTCTCCGCCCCTGGCTTTTGATTGCATCATAGTGCTGTTTCAGGCAGTATGCCTTTTCAGAAGGACTCAAATCATCAAAAGAACGCTGGCGCAGATTGGTCTCTGTCGCAATCAGAATGGCATCCTCATAGGTCAGATTTTCCTTGATAATGACCGGACCTTTGGTAAGTCCGGCGATGCTTCCTGCATTCTGCCTGTTATGTCCGCTCAAAATTGTATTTTTTCCGTCATGCACCCACACGATGAGCGGTTCTAAGATACCAAACTCACGGATGCTGTCTACCATGTCCCAAAGCCGTTGTCCTGTATAAAGCTTGAACTTATGATTTGGAAGCGGCTCCATCACAGCAAAGTCCATCTCCGTGATTCCCGCTTCTCCTTTCTTCTCCTCCAACTGACTTAATTCTTCCTTGGTCTTAAAATCAAAGAGGTCGTCCATACCGTCCAGAGAAGAATTAAGCAATGTGCTTCTTGCCGGTATCTTTGGTGTTCTGGTCGCCATTTCCCATCAACTCCTTTACAAATTTTTCATAGGCTTTCGCCGCCGGATTATCCGGCTCATACTCACAGATCGTCATACCATACTCTACAGCCTCTGGCACTCTAATAGACCGTGGAATGCTGTTTGTAAAAATACGCACTTTTTCCCCAAGCGCCTGCTGTAACTGCGCTTTCACCCGCCTTGATACCCTTGTACGCTCATTATCCATGGTGATAAGGATTCCTTCGATTTCCAGTCTGGCATTTGCGTGGCCCTTGATCCTGTGGAAAGCCCTTAAAAACTCTGCCATTCCCTCTACCGCCAACGTTTCCGACTGTACCGGTATAATCAGACTGTCACAGCATATCATCACGTTTATCATAGCTGTCCCCATCTTCGGCATCCCGTCAATGAGGATGTAATCATACTGCTCCTTAATGGTGTCCACAAACTCCTTCAGCTTATATTCTGCAAAATCAGTATCACACATCAGCTTATCAAAGTTGTCCAGCTTGTTATTCGCCGGGATTAAATCCACTCCTGTCTCTGTCCTTATCATGTAGGACTCCTTGTCCGGCAATTCTTCGTTCATCACAATACATTTCAAAATATCATAGATTGTCACAGAAAGCTGCTCCGGTGCGGTCACTCCACATAGTTTTGTTGTGTGCCTCTGCCCGTCAAAGTCAATCAATGCGACCTTACAGTCCTCCTTAGACAGCAGATATGACAGGGTTGTGGCGGTCGTGGTCTTACCTACTCCGCCCTTTCTGTTTACAATTCCTAAAACCTTGCCCATTTGTTTGCTTCCTTTCTCTTGCCCGATTTGTTATTTCGGTTACATTTGCTTTGGATAAAAATAGGGTTAAGCACTTGCCTCCTTCCATGATGGAATCATCTAGGTTACAATTTGGGAAAATAGATTTTACACTAAAATTAAGATTTGCATAAATTAGATAAAAATGAATTTCACTTAAAAAATAGACTTATTACTCCTTATGGTATTTTAGTGTCAAGTTACCTGATTTTCCCTTTCCAGAACGAAAACAAGGTTGTTTTTATCCCGGATTTGCTGTTTTCACAGCAATTTCTGTTTTGGACTAAATCAGCGGAACCCCTTGATTTTACTGGCTTCTCACTAACTTGACACTATAATACCATTATCCCCCAGCTGCGGATTCGGCCAGACCTCATAACCTGGCAGATGGCGGGCGCCTCTTTGCAGATATGCTTTTACCTTTTCTCCATACAGAAACCGGTCGTTTCCCTCTAGGATTCCCCACTGCATTAAAAGAGCTGCGCTTCCTGTAACAAAAGGAGCCGCAAAGGAGGTGCCTGTGACCGCCTCATATCCTCCGCCACGCCTGGCTGTGATAATATCCACTCCGGGAGCGGCCAGATCCGGCTTTACCTGACGGGTCTGACGGGTAAAGCCCCGGCCGGAGAAGTCTGCGTAGGCCCGGTAGGAATCATCGTAGGCTCCAACGGAAATTACATTAGCTGCCGTGGAGGGAATGGTAAGAGTAGTCTCCGGCACCGCCAGAAGAAAGCGGGTAGAAGGATTCAAAATTCCTCTCGACGGCAGCCACATATCATATAGCCCAGTGACAATCCGCTCCGGCGTCAATCGGAAGGTCCAGATACCGCTGTCCAGGTAATCTCTCACTGGAATAAAATCAAAATAAACCTCCTGTGCGCTGCTGTAAGGACTTGGCTTTCCATAATATATCAAAATACGGGTACCTCCGTAAGTAAATGTCTGAGGTCCCAGGCGGCTGTCAATGGGTCCAATGATATCTCCAGAGGGCGTTATGAGCCGGATCGCGAATTCATCTACATAGGATTTCCATAGCTGCACTCCCATGCCCGTCTCAAAAGGTGCAACCGATAGCTCCACATTGGTCTCCTGACCCATGATAAGCTCCCCTCCGGTATGTCCGGCCCCAGCCCCTTCATTTCCGGTTCCCACTACCAGAACGCTGCGTCCATAATTAGATATGTCATTCATAAAAGTTTCCAGCAGGCTTTTTCCATCATGTGAACCGTAGGTATTTCCAAAGCTCATATTCACAGCTACCGGAAGCCCCATCTCTTCTGCCTGGCGAACCACAAAATCCAGGGCTTTCATTAGCTGTGTCGTCCGGGGGAAATTATCAGTCAGAGGCGTTCCCAGCTTTACCACCAACAGCTGGCTTTCATAAGCTACTCCCCGGTAAACGCCTCTTCCCTCCCGTCCATTGCCTGCTGCAATAGCCGCAACTGCTGTTCCATGTCCGCTTAAATCCACTGTGGGAACCAGTTCCAGCGCTTCGGCTCTGGAGGGAGCCGCCAGGGCCGCATTCAGTTCCTCCGAACGGTATATCTGGTTCCTGTCTTGATCCATCAAAGCCAGAATCCGGGTAGTTCCATCCTCATTTCTAAAATCCTCATGAAAATAATCAATTCCCGAATCAATTACAGCCACCAGAACTCCTCGCCCTGTAAGCCCTGCCCCCAGTCCGCTGATGACGCTGCTTGTACCGCTTACTCCCGGCTGCACTGCCGAAAGGCAGGAAGCTGCTCTGGCTCCCTTGCTGGCGAAAAACAGCCGCTTGGGCTTTTCCACATATTCAATCTGATTTAAAGAGCTGAGCGCGTCTATGAGATGCTCAGGAACAATCAGAACTGCATATCCATTCAGCAGCTCATCCACCTGGATTCCCAGAGCCGTCAGTCCCTCCAGACTGCCGGAATGCCTTACAATCAGCTCCCAGGTTTTTTCTTCCGGATTATAGCCTATATTCAGATTTTCTGATTGCAGCCTTTCCTCCTCCGTAGCGCTTAAGGCCAGATTCAACAGATTCTCCAGCTTTTGATCATCCATTTTGCTCCTTGGGAATATATCTGTCCCCTACCCATATACTTCATATTTATACTATGCCCTGTATACGCCCCCATAGTACATAGTACAATATTTTAAAGTACTCAACTGGCAAAAGCCCATAATAAAAACACGGCTCCAATCTATAAAATCGGCTTGGAACCGCGTTCTTCTATTTCCGCTTTTTACATTCGCATACTCCGATTAAACAGATATTCCTTCGCTTCCCTCCATTGACAGTTAATCTCCGCTCCTAAAAACAGTATACACATACACATATACAGCCAAAGCAGCAGAAGCACAATGGCAGTCAGGCTTCCATACATATAAGAGTAGTTTTTTCCTCCAATATGGTCAAAATACAGGGAAAAAGCAAAGGAAAAGCCCATCCATCCGACGGTGGAGAACACGGCTCCCGGAATCTGATCTCTAAGACGCAGCTTCTTATCCGGTACAAATGTATAGATTCCGAGAAAAAATACCATGAGAATCATCAAAAACCACAAAGCCCTGAAGCTTATAAGCTTCATAGTCACCTCTGCTACTATGGGGAACCGTTTCAACATTAAGCTCTGAAGCATATCTCCGAAAACAAGAAGTCCCAGAGACAAAATGCAGACAAGAACAAACACAATGGTATACCCAGAGCAAATCAAACGGTTCAGTACATACCACCGCTTTTCTCCATATCCGTTTACCCGGTTCAGCCCCCTGGCCACGCTGAACATGCCCCGTCCGGCAGACCACAGGGCTGTGACGGCTGTAACGGAAACCATGGTAGCCGGAGATTTTAAGGACAGGTCATTCACCAGACGGAAGGCCAGGGATTTGTAGTCCACAGGCACCAGCCCTACAATCAGCTCTGTAAACATAGCGTTGCTGATGCTGGGTATCATCTGTACAGCTGTAATCAGAAGCATGATAAAAGGCACTACAGACAATATGATAAAAAATGATACCTGAGCTGCATATACGGTCATTTCATCCTCTGCAAATTTATCATATATTTTCTTTCCCTCAACAATTAATCCCCACATAGCCTCTCCCTGCATGTTGTTTTCTTTCAATAAAGTTCCCGGAAACCGCTCTCCTCAACCACAGGGATATCCTCCGAATCCATTGATTCAATCTGTATAAACCTCCCCTGATTCAGGCCCGCGATCAGCCTGTCAATCACCTCCGGTTGGCCCTGAACCTCCATCTCCACATCGCCATCCCAGAGGTTTCTCACCCAGCCTGTAAGTCCCAGGGAACGAGCTATATAGCAGGCTGTATACCTAAATCCTACCCCCTGAACCCGTCCTCGGAATCGTATGTGCTTTCTTACCCTTTTCATTCCTCTGACTCCCCCTTATCTTTCCAGACGTTCTTCTTGGACTATCTCAATTTCCTACTCCAGCCTGATGCTTTCAGTATCCACACACCCCTTCGCCGGAAGCTCTCTTGTCAGGCGTTTAATAAATTATATAGCAGGAAGATGCAATTTACAAGCGCTGTATATTTTATTTTTCAGCATGGCTATTAACTTTTTTATGACTTAAATTTTCACAAACTACTTACAAACCGTTCACATTTAATATATAAATTGCTCATATTTACCGGATATACTAAGTTACGTAAAGTGCTAATGCTTATAAGACTTTTTTTCATAATACTTGGCCGGCGGGAGAACTCCTGACCGGCCCCTCCCTTCTTCATCGGTCTGTGCATACGTTCCCTATTGATTTCAGCCTCAGGCGACGATAACCGGCTCCCTTTCCAACAACGAAGCTTTTTTAAGACATGATGGTTAATGCAATCCTAAAAACCGCTGTGTCTCTGATACTAGCGGCCCGGACACAGCGGTTTTTTTCTTCTCTCATTCGTTTTTCACACCCTTGGCAAGCCAATCATCAGCTTTGTGCCAGCATTTTCCTACCGCTCCATCGTCACTAATGTCCACCTGCCGTTCTGACACATGATAAAACAATACTTTTTGATTCTGAACCGGTAGTATCTTTCTACTATCGCCTGAACTGCTCTATATTTCATTAAGCTTATACACCATGGATAAATAGTCATAATTTAATAATACCTCCTCCTAATTTACTCTCCTGTATCCATCTATCTTTCAGCCGGTTCACTAATCGGCCGTCAGGAAGCGTCGAAGCCTGAAAGAAAGCAATCGCGCTGGTTTTACTCCTCCACATTAAGCAGATACGGCGTTACCTGATATACGTAGTAATTCAGCCAATTTGTATACAATGTATTAGAAGTATTCCGCCATGTAAGCACCGGGATCTCAAAGGGGTCATCATTTTCATAATAATTATAAGGCACCTCTGGATTCAGGCCCTTTTTTAAATCCCTGTGATATTCATTATTCAAGGTCATCCTGTCATACTCCGGGTGCCCCTGGACAAATATCTGACGGCCGTCCCGGCTCATTGCCAGAAACACGCCCGCCTCCTTTGATTCTGCCAGAAGAACAAGCTCAGGCACCTTTTCAATATCCTCCCTGCGAACCTCTGTATACCTGGAATGAGGGGCCAGAAAATAATCATTCAAGCTTCTTACAAGAGGCGCCTTCCTGTCCAGAACCTTATGATTATAAATCCCTGACAGCTTCGTCCTTCTTGGATATTTCCTGATTCCATAATGATAATACAGCCCTGCCTGCGCACCCCAGCATATATGAAAGGTAGAGGTTACATGCGTCTTGCTCCACTCCATAATTTCGGAAAGCTCCTGCCAGTAATTCACCTCCTCAAACTCCATATTTTCTACCGGAGCTCCCGTAATAATCATTCCATCAAACTTTCTCCTGCGAACTTCCTTAAATCTTATGTAAAACTTATTTAAATGGCTGGAGGAGGTATTCTTTGAAACATGGGTAGACAGCATGAGAAAGGTACAGTCCACCTGCAAAGGCGTATTAGACAACGCCCTTAAAAGCTGGGTTTCCGTCTCCTCCTTAATTGGCATCAGATTTAATATCAAAATTTCCAGAGGACGTATATCCTGGCTCATGGCTCTGTCCTCATCCATGATAAATATGTTCTCTGTCTCCAGAATGGCTCTAGCTGGCAGCTCCTTTTGCACTTTTATCGGCATAACATCATTCTCCCTTCCAAATGTAGACTGCTTCTTCTAAAACCGCACAGTGTCCCGGCAAGAACCTGTTCTGACTCAGCCATCAGCTGGCCGCGGCTCCTGAATGCGGGATATTAACCGGATAGCAGCGCCTTCTGCTCCCGCGCCGGAAACTGTGCTACAGCATTCGCAGGAAGTCCTTCTCAGAAATAATTGGAACGCCAAGCTCCTTGGCCTTCTTATTTTTAGAAGAATTAGAGTTCACATTATTGTTAATCAGATAAGTTGTCTTAGCCGTAACAGAACTCACAGCCTTTCCTCCTTTACGCTCAATCAGCTCCTGAAGCTCCTTGCGGTTAGCAAACTGCTCCACTGATCCGGTAATTACGAAGGTCATCCCTTGAAAAACCGCCTCTCCCTCCTCTGGCTGCTCTTTCTGAACCGTCAGCTCTGTCAGAAGGTGATCCACCGCTGTATTATTCTTCTCCAAAGAAAAGTAGTCCACCCATGCCTGGGCCAGCACGCTGCCAATTCCGTCTACCGCAGTCAGAGCGTCCAAATCCGCATGGCGCATCTTATCAAAATCAAACCCAAACTTCCTGCACAGCATCTTGGCATTAGCCAGGCCGATCCCAGCGATTCCCAGACCATATACCAGTCTCGGAAGGGTTGTAGTAGAAGCGGCCTGAATTGATTCAAGCAGATTGTCGCAGGATTTCCGGCCAAAGCCTTCCATTTCAACAATTTCATCCTTATGCCGGTTCAGATGAAAAATATCTGCATACTCGTGAATAAATCCGGCCTGAATAAACTTCTCAAGGGAAGCCTCGGACAAACCGTCTATATTCAAAGCATCCCGGCTGACAAAAAGAGTGAAGCTCTTGATCTTCTTTGCCTGACATTCAGGATTGGTGCAGTAGAGGCTCTTTACATCATTTAACTGACGTATCTCCGTACCGCCGCCGCATACCGGACAGACTTTTGGTATATGCTTCACTCCGCTTCGGGTCAGATTATCCTCAATCTGGGGAATAATCATATTAGCTTTATATACGGTAATAGTATCTCCTTCTCCCAGCTCCAGGCCCTCCATAATGCTGAGATTGTGAACGCTGGCACGGCTTACCGTAGTCCCCTCCAGCTCCACCGGCTCAAATACAGCCACCGGATTAATAAGCCCCGTCCTGGAAGCGCTCCACTCAATATAGGACAGCCTCGTCTCGCGGATCTCATCCTTCCATTTAAAGGCAATGGAATTTCTGGGAAACTTGGCCGTACGTCCCAGGGCTTCCCCATAGGCAATATCATCAAAGGTCATCACCAGACCGTCAGAGGGAATGTCATTGGTCTTTACAGCCCTTGAAAAATCCTCCACCGCCCTCACAAGATTATCCGCCAGAACCTCCTTATAGTAAACCGTTTCAAAGCCCTGGCTCTTTAGCCACTCCAGCTGCTCCCTTCGGGAGTTTCCAAACTCCACCCCCTCTGCTCTCACCAGGGCAAAGGCTACAAACCGCACGTTTCGCTCCGCCGTAATCTGGCTGTTTAGCTGACGCACAGAGCCGCTGCACAGATTTCTCGGGTTTTTATACCTCGCGTCTACATCCTCTATCTCATCATTAATCCGTTCAAAATCAGAATAGGTAATCACAGCCTCGCCTCTTAGCACCAGCTGCCCTTCATAAGAAATATTCAAGGGAAGATTAGCAAATACCCTTGCATTAGAAGTGATCACCTCTCCAATCTCACCATTTCCCCTGGTAACGGCTTTTACAAGCTCTCCCCCCTTATAAGTCAGCACTATGGTAAGGCCGTCCATTTTCCAAGACAAAATTCCAGCCTTATCTCCAAGCCAGTCACAAAGCTCCTCCACGCTCTTCGTCTTATCCAAAGACAGCATAGGGATCTCATGAGCCTCCTTGGGAAGCTCGCTTAAAATTTCATATCCCACATTCTGAGTAGGACTTCCCGACAATATAACCCCAGTCTCCTGCTCCAGAGAACAAAGCTCGTCGTAAAGCTTATCATATTCAAAATTACTCATGATCTCCCGGCTTTCCTGATAGTAGACCCGCCCTGCCTTTGACAGAATGGAAACCAGCTCCTTCATTCTCTGAATGTTATGATCCATATGACTCTCCTATTTTTAATTTGTTCTTCCAAAGTTATGAACCCGGCCCTTCCGGCCCTTGCCCTCTGTCCAGCCGTTTGTCTCCCCCGTACCTTCGCCAGCCAGCCGCTCCTTTCTTGACAGGCTGGAGGAGTCCTTAAGAAGGTTTAAAAGCTCCTTATATTCTGCCCCATTTATCTTACGGTATGCTCCTTTTGGCAGACCTCCCAGGCATATATTCATGATGCGCACCCGTTTCAGGCTCTGCACCTCAAAGCCGCAGGCCTTGCACATCCTCCGAATCTGCCGGTTCAGCCCTTGGGTAAGAACGATAGAAAATGTTTTCTCATCCACCTTTTCCGTCCTGCAGGGCCTTGTAACCTGCCCTAGCTCCTTAAGCTCCACGCCGCCGGACATTTTATCCAAAAATTCCGCTGTTATCTCCCTGTTGACTGTAACAATGTATTCCTTTTCATGCCCATTGCTTCCGCGCATTATTTTATTCACCAGGTCACCCTGGTTCGTCATTAGCAAAAGTCCCTCTGAATCCTTGTCCAGCCTCCCCACAGGATAAATACGCTCCGGGTATTTCAAATATTCCACAATATTCTCCGCCCGATCCTTGTCCGAGGTAGTACACACGATCCCCTTTGGCTTATTTACGGCCAGAAGCACAGGAGCAGGCTTTGAACTTCGTCCTTCCCCAACAGTCTTACCCTCACAGATAATACGCTGTCCAGGCAGCACCTTCTGTCCCACGACTGCCTTATGACCATCTACCAGAACCTTTCCCGCTTCTATAAGCCGATCTGCCTCACGTCTGGAGCAGAGGCCCATCCGGCTCAGCCATTTATTCAAACGTTCTTCCATTCTTTCAACCTTCTATTGCCCTTTTGCCTCTGGATGAGAGGCGATCAGCATAGCATCCCCAAAGGAAAAGAAACGATACCGCTCCTTCACTGCCTCTTTGTAGGCATCTAAAATATGCTCCCGTCCGGCCAGCGCGCTGACCAGCATTACCAGCGTTGACTCCGGCAGATGGAAATTCGTAATCAAGGCATCCAGTACCTTAAAACGGTATCCGGGGTATATAAATATATCTGTCCATCCCGTTCCTGCCTTTAAGATTCCATCCTCTGTAGAAGCTGACTCCACCGTCCTGCAGCTGGTGGTTCCCACACAGATAACCCGCCCTCCGGCTTCCTTGGCTTCATTGACCTTCTTCGCCTCCGCCTCCTCCACCATATAAAACTCTGAATGCATATGGTGATCCAGCACATGTTCCACCTTCACAGGGCGGAAGGTTCCCAATCCCACGTGCAGGGTCACATGGGCAATCCTTACCCCCATTTCCTCTATCTGCTTCAGGAGCTCCTCTGTAAAATGCAGTCCTGCCGTAGGGGCAGCCGCAGAGCCATCATGCCTTGCGTATACGGTCTGATAGCGGTTTTTGTCCTTTAGACTATGAGTAATATAGGGAGGAAGAGGCATTTGCCCCAACTGATCCAATATTTCCTCAAAGATTCCTTCGTAATGAAACTGAATCAATCGGTTTCCATCCTCCACTGTCTCCAGCACAGAGGCCGTCAGCTGCCCGCCTCCAAAGGACAGCTCCGTTCCGGGCCTTACTTTTTTCCCAGGTTTAACCAAGGTTTCCCACACATCAGCTTCACGGCGCTTTAAAAGCAATATCTCCACCTTAGCTCCGGTATCCCTTTTAACGCCAAAAAGCTTGGCAGGAATAACCCTGGTGTCATTAATCACCAGACAGTCGCCAGGTCTTAAGTACTCTGTTATATTTTTAAAAATCCGGTGCTGTACAGCTCCCGTATCTTTATCCAGCACCAAAAGCCTGGAGGAGGATCGATCCTCCAGGGGATCCTGGGCAATCAACTCCTGAGGCAGTTCAAAATAAAAATCCTTCACATCCATAACTGCTTTCTCCTCCCGCTATTGAAGGGTTACGATAGAGCTCTCCCCCGAAGCCGGGGAGGTTTCTGCAAAGCTTTGGCCTTCTCCGGCTCTGTCAGCCTCACTGGAGGCAGCCGTCTCTTTGCTGCTGTCCTGAGTTCCTTCTTCCGACTGAACGTTCTTTCCTTCGTCCAGAGAGATCATGCTGTCCTCTCCATCCTCAGCCTCTCCATCCTCTCCAGACACCACCGCCCCATTTCTCAAATTCTTATAAATGCCGGCCAGAAGCGTGTCAGATTCAAGGGCCTGTCTCAACTGCTCATTCACCTGATTCGACAGAAGGCGTACATCCTCCGTCTGGTTCTGCTTTGCCACATAATCCGCTTCCTCTCCAATCACATGTTCCCGTATCATAAAGCTGCCATTCTCATCCTTCAGCACATAGCACCACATAAGTCCGGGAGCAGCAGTCTCCACTCGCTTAAACTTTACATCATAGGTTACGTAAACCACATAGGAATCCTCTGTAAGCCCCGGCTTTGTATAGCAGGTTATGTCCTCGTAATCCTGGATATAGACAGCTTCATTCTGAAGCTCCTCCTTTCGTTCCTTAAGGCTTTCTTCATCAACGGCTTTTCCAAAAAGAGCAAAGAGCTTTTCCACATCCTGATCTACCTTTGCCTGGAAATAATCACTGATAAGCAGATTCACCTGAGGAATTGCGTCCTTCTGAAGCTCATATTGTGAAAAATCTGCAATATACTGATTATTATCTGGTTCCTCCGCCTTCTCTCCAAAGCCTGCTTCACTCTGTCCATCGTTCTCCTCCAGCCAGGTTGTCTCCCCCTCAGAGGAAGCCCCTTCCTCCCGGACTCCCGTCCTTCTGTCCATTACTACGATTATAATAACCAAAATCATTACTATAACCAGAGGAATTGCCGCCATCCGAATATATTTTATCCTTTCATCAGCCGTTCTTCTGCTTGTCCGTCTTCTGCTTTGTCTCATCTATACTGTCCTCCACTCCCGGCCGGTAAGACCCGGATGCATCTATCCGCTTTGCACAAGTATCTCCGCTCTATTCTAACAAAAAGCAGTTAAAAATGCAATCCATAGCGAAAAATACAGCTTACAAAATCATTAAGATTCTTGATAAAAATTTTCTTGAAAACAGGCAACAAAAAAATGCATCTGATAGGAATCGAACCTACGCACGCGGCTCCGGAGGCCACTGCTCTATCCACTGAGCTACAGATGCATCTCCACTATGATACTATAGTTTTCCAAAAACTGCAAGCCCTAATTTTTTCTTTTCCGGCAGGAAACTCTGTGCAGCAACGCTTAAGCTGCTTTTCTTGTGCGCACCATTACTTGACAACATCAAATAAATGTCATATAGTTGACTTAATCAAATGAATGGAGGAAACTTATGACGGAAACCTTTGCTTTTTATATATCAGTTCTTCGAAAGGAATTTACAAAATACTGTTCTGAAACGCTTTCAGAACTAAATGTAACTTATGGGCAGCTATTTATCTTAATATTTGTGGGTAAAAAGGAAAAATGCTCACCTAAGACTCTGTCCACTATATTAAAGCTGGACGCAGGCCAGCTAAACAGGACAATCCTTACTCTGACAAAGAACGGTTTCCTGATTCAGGAAAAAAATCAGCAGGACAGAAGGGCAAATATTCTTAGCTTAACAGACAAAGGAAAACAAGTATTTGAAATGAGCCATAACTTATTCTATCAGTGGGATGAAGGGGCTTTAGCGCCTCTTTCAGCCGCTGAACGCCAGGAGCTGCTGAAACTGGTAAAAAAGATAGTATTCAGCAAAAGTAATATAAATCCCACTTAACAGTCATTTTAACATATACGCAAAAACAGGAGGATCTTAATATGACAAGCTTAACTCATTTTATCAACCTTTTAACAGGAAAATTTAGCAACAGAGAACAATATAATGAACTGAGCAGAAAAAGCAAGGTGAATGTTCCATATGCTGAGCATGTAAATACTGTCTGCAATCATAAAATAGTCAATTTGCCAAATGGCTTTAAGGGCATATTCATGCTGGAGGAAAGCTATTACACGTTGAAGGGAACAACACATGGGGCTCCACATTTATTCCTGTTCACCGAAGAAGCTGAAGGAATCAGGCTTACCTCATACGAAATACCAAACGGATACAGCAAGGACACCTTTACCTACAACAATTTAACCGAAGTGGATTTTAATGCCTTGAAACCTTCGGAAGCCTTCACACCAGCAATGTATTTTCTTAAAGATGGAGTATGGGAAGGAGGAAGCATCAGTATGTTTTCTCCTATATTAAAATTCACATTATGGGAACGCTTTTCCCAGGATTGTCTTGAGGTTACAGAAACTATGGAAGTCAACGGCAAAAGGACATTTGGCTATGACACGCCAATCATCTATAAAAGAACCTGAGCCTTCACAGGCCCTCACAGCCTCTGCCGCGATCCTTCATCTTATCTGCCCCAAGCCAGTCCATCCTCTTCCAAAGGGCCAGGCTTGGGCGGCCGTTCTGCAAATACCGGCTTAACCAGCAAGGATACAGGATTGATGCCCCATCCTCTTAGCTGCCCTTTACTCTGGCAGTTCCGCCACAAACTCCGTAAGCCGGATATTGACATCCTTATGGGCCTGCAGCAGGCTCACAGGAAAATGAGGGCTCCGCTCACCGTAAGCCGCATGTCTTACGACGCTTCTGTGCCAATCCCGAAAGCAGCCAAGCCGGATTTTTCTCGCCTGGAAAATTTCGTTAAAGCCAATGGTTACGCAATCATAGGGCATATCATCCAAAGCACCATTTAAATCACCAATGGAATTAACCGCCCGCGTCTCACTGGAAATCTTAAGCACTCTTGTGCGAAGCTCTAAAAATTCCTTTTCACTCAGGTCATCCTGAGCTTCGTTGAAAGCTACATGACCGTTGATGCCGATACCTCCAAAGCATATGTCAACTCCTCCCAGACGTTGGATCGTTTCCTGAACGCAGGCCAGATTCTCAGGATCCGGGAAAATACGCTGCTCCTTTGGCATAACCAGTTCCGGCTTGAGTTTCCCATACACGGCGCGGTTCATAAATCCCCGAAAGCTCAGCCGGTGCTCCTGGGGAATCCACCTCTTGTCCTCTGTGAGATATTCATCCATATTGATAAACCATACATTTTTCAGGCTGATATTCTGCTGATTCACTGCCTCCACAAAATAAGGATACTGTCCTACAGGGCCTACCGGACAAATCAATAGGGTATTCTCTCCCAAAGCATTTTTACGCTTAATCTCCTCTGTCATCTCCTGTGCCATAGCCTTGAACACGGATTGATTATCCTTCATCACGATCAGAGGGATTTTAGGACTGCTTAGCAGCTCCTCCTTTGTATAGTAATAAAAATCATGCTCCATTTTTTACTCCTCTAATTTTATTTTTCTTCCGATTACAGCTCACAGCCCTCCCCCTTGCCTTCGGCTATATCCTTCCCACCGCCAGGTAGATTCGGAGCTTGCGCTCCTTAGAAGCGTAGCCGTCAGGCGCACATAAAACACGGTTCCAGCTGCATAAAAGCCGCTTGGAACCGTATTTTATGTTTCAAAGAGGGGGGCATTCATTGCCATCACATTTCTATTTCGCGGCAGTCCCCTTCTGTCTCTCTCAGGTTATGTACTCTATCTGCTCTCATACATATCAGAGGTATAATCGGTCATCGGCTCCCAGTTAGCAAAGCTAAAATCCTCCGGCCCCACATCAGCCCCTGCATCCGCTGCCTTCTGAATGGCTCCCTCCCACTCTGCCTGTGTTTTTTCAGCTAGATCTGCAAGCTGGGCCTCGTAATCAACTGACTGCGCCAGAACTCCCTGCAAAATCTCTCCAAGTCCTGGTGAAACAGTAGCCGCCGCCGCATACACAGTTGCTGCCTGGGGATTTCCTATAATCGGGTCCGGTACAAGAACCGCCGCCTCATCATTTAATTTGTAATATTCCAGCATCTGCTCATCCGTCATATATTTTTCATTGACAGAATTAATTACAGATACAAATCCTCCATCCTCTACAAGACCAGACTGATAGTCTTCAGAGTACAGTCCCTCCAGATATCGTGCCGCTACATCCGGGTGCTTGCTGTTAGCAGAAATTCCCATCCAGGCGGTGGCGCTGATATGCGGCAGCTTGCCTTTCGCTCCGCTATCTGGTACCGGCATGGCCATCACGCCAAAATCAAGATCCGGATTTTCCGTTTTCCAGGTAGAAATACACCATGCTCCCTGGCAAATAAAGGCCGCTTGGTTTTGCGCAAAAAGCGCTCTTGCCTCCGGAGCCTTTAAGGTGATAGAATCCGGGTGGATGCATCCTCCCTTCACCAGAGAATCATAAAAAGCAAAGGCGGAGCGCATAGCGTCGGAATTTAACGGGCTTTTACCGTCTACCAGAATAATCTGGGACATATCTCCGCACTTTGCACCGGCTGTGCTTGCCAGTGAACGGATAAAAAGCTCTAAACGGTTCGTCTGGGCGCCGCTGTCAATCAGTCCATAATATTTCCCTCCCCCTGCCTTTGTAACCGTCTCGCAGGCTTCCTTAAATTCACTCCAGGTAGCCGGCAGCTCGGTCACGCCTGCATCCTCAAGAACCGTCTTATTATAGAAGATCAGTGTATTAACAATATTGGCTGCCTCCGGCACACCGTACACCTTCCCATCAACATTGGTCACGCCCTCGTTAAAGGAGCCCTCTGCAAACTGGGCAAAAAAATCCTCTCCCAGATAACCTGTCAGGGGAACAAACCAGTTTTCCTCAACTGCAGTATTGATATTCACCCCGGAAGGAAGAGGAAACAGATCCGGAGCGTCACCGCTTTTAATCGAAGAAATCACACTTTCCTTAAACTGATCCGCTGTAAGAACCGTATATTCCACGGTAACGCCAGGATTTTCCTCCATAAACTTCTTATTAAACGCTTCTCTTCTCGCTTTTGTGCTGTCGCTCCAGTCCACTACTCTAAGAGTTACCTTTTCTCCCTCCTTAGTCTTAATCTTCTCCTGTTCCACAGCTGTCGTCTCCGTTCCAGCCTCCGTCACCTGATCCCGTGTACTAACTGAAAGACCACAGGCAGCTAGAGAAAAAGCCGCAGCCGCCGCAATGCCCGCTGCTCCTAATCTTCTTAATACCATTTCCATTCTCCTCTCTTCTATCTTTTATTATCAACTCTTCACAGCGCCAGCGATACCATCAACAAAATATTTTTGACACGCTATGAAGATAATGATTACAGGTACAACCGCAATGCTGGCCCCCGCCGCAATGCCCGTCCAATCCACCACATTCTCCCCACGCAAAGCATACAGTCCAACCGCCAGCGTGCGAATGTTAGGATTATTTAGAGTAAGCGTAAGAGGAAGCAGGAAGGAATTCCAGGTCCATATAAACTGCATAATCACCACTGTAACCATAATTGGCTTAGAAAGCGGAAACATAATATGTATAAATAGCTGAGGAAAGCTGCATCCGTCAATCAAAGACGCTTCCTCCATCTCCTTAGGAATAGACGCAAAAAAGCCGGAAAACAACATCAGAAAAATAACGTGTCCACCGCCAGACTCCGCCAGGATCAGGCCCAGCAGATTTTTTGACAACCCCATTCCCTTCAACAGCTCATAGACCGGAATTATAGTAAAGACCAGGGGAATGGTGATGCTGGCCATTAAAATGCTAAGAACCACCTTTTTTCCTGCAAAATTATAGCGCCCCATCACATAACCTGCCAATGCCGTAGTGAACAATACAATCAATACGACCGACACCGTAACCAGTACCGAATTTTTAAAATAAACGCCAAAATTAGCATTATTCCAGGCTCGAACCAGATTCTCCAAAGTAACTGACTTAGGAAAAAGACTTACGCTGCTGGCAAAAAACTCATTCTGCGTCTTAAATGAAGCAGATAGCATCCACAAAAACGGGTAAATCCAGAAAAAGGCAGCCACTGTAAGGATTCCATATAAAAGCAGCCTTCCGATTGAACATCTATTTCTCATCACATCTGTTCCCCTCTCTTCTTATTAAATACAGACTTTAAGGTATTTCCAGCCGCTCCAAGAACAATCACGATCAGGCCAAAAACCATGGCCGCTGCGCTGGCATAACCCAGACGGGGCATACCATTGCTGCCTGCATATGCAGTGCGGTAGACAAAGGTGGCCGCCACATCAGTAGCATAAAAGGGGCCCCCTGCTGTCATCGTCTGCACCAAATCAAAAACCTTCATAGAGCCGATAATACAAAGGGTCGCTATCACACCGCCGATTGGCAGGATCATGGGAAACACTACCTTGGAAAATGTTTTCCATTTCCCCGCTCCGTCGATTTTAGCAGCCTCGTACATGTCCTGGGGAACGCTCTGCAAAGCTGCCAGCCAGTAGATCATATAGGTTCCTACATCCTTCCAGCAGCCCACCAGAGCCACCATAAGCAGAGCTGTCGTCTTATTTCCCAGCCAGTTCACTCCATGAACACCGAACATTCCGAGAAACTGGTTCAGCGCCCCGGTGCCTCCAAAAATAAACATCATAATAATACCAACAATGGATGTGGTGGTAATCACTGGCAGGAAAAACACGGTTCTAAAGCAGGCAGCCCCCTTTTTTATAATAGAATTAAACAGATACGCCAAGCCAAGTGAAATCGAGAGAAGCATAGGCACGGTCAGAAGCATATAGCAAAAGGTGTTCTTCACCGCATTAAAAAACAGCGGATCGCCCATCAGCTCTCTGAAATTATCAAACCCAATAAATACTGCCCGTGAGCTCAAACCTGACCAGTCCAGAGTAGCGTAGAACGCCCCCGCCAAAATCGGGTATCCCTGAAAAAGAAGATACGAAATCAGCGCAGGCATCATAAAAACCCAGCACCATAGATTGATCCGTCTATTATTCCTCTTTTTTAATTGTGACGCTTCTTTGTTCATGTCAGTCTCCTAATTAATTTTATTTTATAATTTATGTTTCTTCTTCATTATTTTTATCCTAGCATATCTCCCCAGGTTTTTCAACCTTATTTTTTATCTATTTCGAATAATTTGTTATTTTTGTCTATTTTATTTCTCGATTTTTATGCATATTTACGTTTTTAAAATCTTTATATATTTTTATATACTATAATTATTAGACAAGCATATATCTGACACAGCTTCCCTTTTTTGCCTGCCATCCCGCTTTCCTTGCCTCACGATGTAGTTTTTTGCAATAAATGATTGTATGCATCCCACCTATAAAAAACGCCAGAGATAAACCATTCTTTCCGAACCATTTATCTCTGGCGTTTCTCTCTTGTACAACCATCTTCTATAGCAAATATATTAAGACCGATTCATTTCATTACTGCATCAGGAAAGAAACATTCTGTTCCGCCTGTTCCAAAGCGGCGTCCAGGTCAGCCGCCCCTGTTCTGTACTCTGTCAATGCTGTCTTCACCGCATCCGCAGCCTCCGCCGTATAGATTCCGTAATTCACCCTCGGTACCGTATCCGAATACTCCAGAATCATTTTAAATACAGGCTGGCCTCCATAAAAGGGCTGGCTTTCCTGATAGTTAGACTGATCCTTTGCCGGGAGATAAGTTGCCACCGCTGAAATCTCCTTCAATAACTCATTGTAAAGCTCCGGGCTCCCCGCAAATGTATGGTTCAAGTAGTCGATTGCCAGTTCTTTATTTTCTGTATTCATGACAATCCAGCTGGAGCCGCCGGTATTCCCCGAATTGCTCGCTCCTTCTATATCGGAAAAACGGGGCATATTAGCGATTGCCCATTTTCCAGAAAGGCTTTCATCCTTTTTCAGGGTATTCATAATCCAGCATGCATTCATCGTTCCTACTGCGCTGCCGTCAAAGAACGAGCTATAGTAGGACTCCATATCCGCCCTTATCTGAAGAATTCCTGTATCCATGAGCTTTTTATATGTTTCGAACACAGCTCTCAGGCCTTCATTATTTTTCAAGTTAAGGGTTCCATCCTCCTCAAAATACCAATAGCCGCTACTCTGAAGCATGCAGTTAATCAACTGGTTATTGTCTGCGGTTATCAGCATGGGGAGGCCTGTTTTCTCCACAACAGGAGCGGCTTTTTCAATATATTCATCCCAGGTCAGATCCGCCAGCTCCTCCACAGTCAATCCGGCTTTTTCCAAAAGGTCCGTCCGGTAAACAGCAATTGAAGCCCCATTATCAAAAGGAACCCCATAAACCCTTCCATTTACAGTGCCTGCTTCTACCTTATAGTCGGCAAACTGCGAAAAATCAATTCCAGATTCCGTCAGATCCGCAAAATACTCCGGATAAAGGGTAACAAACTTTTTAATATTCGTATCTGACATCAGCATAATATCAGGAAAGGTATCCTCCTGCCCTCCAGCTGCCGCAGTAGTCAGCCTTGTTACTATATCATCAAAACTTAAATTCGTAATTTCCACCTGAAAATCCGGCGCTTTTTCCCGGTATATGTCAGCCGCAGCCTCAGCCGCCGGAATATTGAACGTCTCATCCCAGCACCAGATACTGACGCTTTCCCCATCATCAGCTTCCGCCTTTCCCTTGGCCTCTGCCGCAGCATTCTGCTGCGCGCCACCCTCCTGGCCAGCGCAGGCCGCTAAACTTCCTGCTGCCGCTGCCGCCAGCAGCCATACAATTATTTTTTTCACCTTTCTTCCTCCTTTACTATCTTTATGATTCATATATCTAACAGCCAGTCAGACTGTTATCTATCATATTAAGTGATTAGAACGTGCAGGCAATCAGTATATCTGCCTCCTCCCAGGTCTGACATCCCCACGCTGGCCGTGACCGCGATTCATTCACAAGCGTTCTTAAGACTTCACAGACCCTGCAATTCCTTCTGTAAAGCTTTTCTGAAGGCAGAAAAACATCAGCGCCAGCGGAATGGTAGAAATAAGAGCCAAAAGCATCATCATACCATAATCCACCGTGTAGCCCGCCGTCATCCCCGCAAGCACTATCTGTAGAGTCTTACTGCCCGGACTCTGCATCACGATCAAGGCCCAGAGATATTCATTCCATATATTCATAAAGGCTACTATAGTAGCGGTAGAAAAAACAGGCCGCATAATGGGAAGAAATATTTCCAAAAAGATTTCCACCTCTCCCAATCCGTCAATTCTGGCCGCTTCCACAATCTCATAGGGAAATGTTCTGGTATTCTGACGAAACAGCATGATCAAAAACGCCGAAGATACAAATGGAAGTATATAGCCAGTAACACTGTTTAACAGATTCAGCTTAGCAAACAGAAGATACATAGGAATCAGCGTAACTGCCTGAGGCACCATGATGGACAGCATAAGGACGGACATGGTTATGTCCTTACCTTTGTCATGGTAGATCTCAAAGGCATATCCAGCCAGAGAAGTAATACATATCGCCAGCAAGGTTCCTGCCAGGGAAACCAAAAGCGAGTTTTTTAATCCGGTAAAAAAATCCGCAGTAGCCGCCAGGGTCTTCAGATTATCCAATAACGCCCCACCTGGCAGAAGCCTGGCCTTAAGAACATCCACACTGGTATTCGTACTGGACACGATCATATAATAAAGAGGAAAAACCGAAACGACGGATACCAGGATCAAAAATCCATGGGACACTATATCATTTCCGCTTCTATTTCTAGAATACCGTTTTTCTTTCATCGTTTATCACCCACCTTCATTTGAATCAAAGCAAGTACCGCCACCATCAAAAATACGATATAGGAAATCGCGGCCGAATATCCATACTGGGGCAAATACTCAAAGGATAGCTTATAAATGTAGTTCGAAAGGGTAATCGTGGCATTTCCCGGACCATATGAAGTAATTGTCTTAGTTTCCGTAAATAACTGAAGGGTACCATTAATAGAATTGATTACCGTCAGCAAAATCACCGGTTTCAGGACAGGAATGGTTATCTTAGTAAGCTGCTTTAGCTTGCCGGCTCCATCAATTTCCGCCGCCTCGTACAGTGAGCGATCGATACTTTGCAGACCTGATAAGTAAAACACTGCATTATATCCCGTCCACCTCCATGTCATAGCCAGCAGGATAACCATCCGGGCCAGCCATGGCTCCGCCAGCCACTGAATTCCAGCTTCAATCAATCCAAGCTTGATTAATATCTGATTTACGAGGCCATTGGCCGCAAACATGGAGCGAAATACCATCGAATACGAAACGCCTGCGGTAATGCAGGGCAAAAATACCATGGTTCTGTACAAACCTTTCCATTTCAGATTCGGCCGGTTCAAAATGCTTGCCAGAATGAGCGCCAGGATCAGCATCACCGGAATCTGGATCAGATAAATCACCGTATTAAACATTGAAGTGTGAAACAGGGAATCCTTCGTTAACCTTATGTAATTCTGCAGCCCTACCAGACTTTGGTCTCCTCCAATCCCTGAAGTAAGCGACAGCAAAAAAGCCTTCACCATGGGGTAAAATCGAACTAAAAGAATAATACCCGCCCCGGGCAAAATAAACAGCCACCCCTTCAGCCTTCGTTTTTTCTCTATCCCTATTTTAGACGCCATTGTATTCCTCCTTTCTAATGCTCCATCCTGGCTCCTCTCAGACCGGCATGCTGATTGACTTACCATATCGAAAGGAGCACCACAAAAGAGCAATCCTCCCCCTTCGGCCATAAAGCCGATACAGAATTCAAACTTACACAATTTCAGCTTTATTTATACTATATAATTTATTTTTTGTTTTTATATGTTTTTTACATTAGCATATTTTCCCGTTTGTTTCAACTAATATTTAATTTTTTAAATTTATTTGTGAATTGTACTTATCTTTTCTTTTGTTTTTTATGCATTTTTACACACTTGTATGATTTTATTATTTTTTATATAATATAATTAATTGTTTGCAAAGGTTGTGCAAGCAAACTATAAAATTCCTGAAAGAAGGGAGCACTACTTAACAATGAATATACATCTTATATATCAATCAGAGCATGAAACCATTGCCTTTGCCGCCAAGGAACTCTGCCTTCATCTCTCAGCAACAGGAAGTTCCATTTCCTTCCGCCACAATCAGCCTGGCTTCGCCTGTAAGGAGCCTGATACCTTAACCCTTCGCCTCTGCCTTGCAGAGGCCCGTCTCTCTCCATTGGATGATTCCTATCATATTTGCATCTCTCCTTCAGAGGGAAGCATCACCGGCAGTAATCCGCGCAGTATCCTGCTTGGCGTCTATGCCTTTTTAAAGGAGCTGGGCTTCCGTTTTCTTGCCCCTGGTTCCCAGGGAACCCTTATTCCTGCTGCTCCAGTAGCTGAGGACTTCTATATGGATATTGAAAGGACTGCCTCCCTCCGCCACCGCGGCGTCTGCATTGAGGGCGCCAATTCCCTTGAAAATATACTGGATTTTATTGACTGGCTTCCCAAGGTAGGCTTTAACAGCTTTTTCCTGCAATTCACGGAACCCTTTATCTTTCTAAACCGCTGGTATGATCACATCAACAATCCATTGTATCCGCCGCAAAAGAAAGAACCAGACTTCTATCAGGACTGCTACCAGAAGCTGGAGGCGGCAGTGAAGCAACGCTCCCTCCTGCTTCACACAGTAGGCCACGGCTGGACCTGCGAGGCCATCGGATACCCCTCAGGCGGCTGGCTTACCGCCCCCAGGGAGCCTGAAAGACAAACGGCTGAACTGCTGGCGGAGGTAAATAAAAAGCGTGCCTTCATTGGAGGGATTCCGATGAACACCAATCTTTGCTACGCAAACGATACAGCTGCTGAGCGTTTTACCGATTCAGTGATACGCTATCTGGAGGAACACACCCAGGTGGATTTTCTTCATATCTGGCTTGCCGACGAACCAAACCATGTGTGCGAATGTGAAGCCTGTAAAGATCTTTCTCCGACCGATCAATACATCCAGCTTTTGAACCGGATCGACCGCAGGATGGAGGAGCATGGCTTAAGCTGTCATCTGGTATTCCTGCTCTACCAGGAGCTTTTATACCCGCCGGTAAAGGAAAAACTCCTGCACCCAGAACATTTTACTCTTATGTTTGCGCCAATCAGCCGAAGCTTTGCTATTTCCTATCCCTCAAACGTCACTGCGGTTCCTCTGCCCACCTATCGGAGAAACCAGATGACACTGCCTACCGACATTATTGAAAATCTTTCCTATCTGAAAGAATGGCAGCGGGAGTTTTACGGGGACAGCTTTGTCTACGATTACCCCCTTGGCCGGGCGCATTACGGAGATCTCGGCTACCTAAAGCTCAGCCGCGTCATCGCCGGAGATATTAAAAGCCTTCCTTCTCTTGGCATGAATGGATATATCAGCTGTCAGGAGCTGCGCGTCGCTCTGCCCAATACATTTCCAAATTATCTTATGGGCCATCTGCTTTTTGACCATAAGCAAAGCTGTGAGGAGCTGGAGCAGGAATATTTCCAGGCTGCCTATGGACGCCACTGGCAAAGCGTACATAATTATCTGAATACGCTGTCTCAGCTATCCGACTGTGATTATTTCAACGGAAAAGGAAAACGGGTTTCCTCTGCGATGGAGCGCAATTACCATATGCTCTGTAAACAGATACAGCATTTTCTTCCTTCCATCCAACAGGCGGTAGGGGAAGCTTCTTCTGAATTTGAGTTATTTTTCTTTAAACTGCTTGACTACCATGCAGGCTATGGTGTACGCTTAGGGAAAGCGTTGACCGCACTGGCTGCCGGGAACGAGGCTGAGGCTAACCTTCTGTTTGCTGAATTTTGTAATTTTATTCGCAAGCAAGAAGCCTCCATGCAGCCTTATCTGGATGTTTACCGCATTATCGAGGTCTCCGCAAAATATACAGGCTTTTGTTTGCCGGAGGCCTGATATAAGAAGGAATCAGCTATTATGTACAAATTGGTAAAACGAAAGTCCTCCAACCGGAATAAAATTTTAGAATGTATCTACCGGAATGCCCCTATTTCCCGAACCAGCATTGCAAAGCTGACCGGCATCACTCCAGCCACCACGACACTCACCATTGCCGAGCTGCTGGACGAGGGCATTGTATGCGAGCTGGGTCTGGAAGAATCAGCAGACCCCTCCTGCGCAGGCCGCAGACGCATCTCCCTTGACATCTGCCCAGACTTTCTCTTATCTCTGGGAGTTGAATTTAACCAAAAGGCTTTGTCCCTGAGCGTCACTGATATGAAGGGAAAAAGTCTCTATTTTTACAGCCAGCCCCATACGCCGGCTCTCGGAAAACGCATTACCGAAGCCATATTGGAGCAGATTGACGCCGCGCTTCATTCCTGCGGCATTACCGAAGATCGGCTTGCCGGTATCGGCATTGCTATCCCAGGGCATATAAACGCAGCCTCGTCAAAGCTTGCCAGCAATAATAACACGTGGGACAGCTTGGATATAGCCACAATACGCAGCTCCTTTTCAGTTCCGGTTCTGTTTGAGAACAATGTCCGTTGTATGGCCCTCAGCCAATATCTCTTTCACCCGGAAATCACTCCCGACAGCTTTGCGTTCTTTCATGTGGGGCTTGGCATGTTTTGCGCAAATATGATGGATGGTCATCTTTTTCTGGGAAATTCATACGTATCCGGTGAGATCGGCCATACCATCGTCAATCCCAATGGACTGCGCTGCGAGTGCGGCAAGCAGGGCTGTCTCCAGACCATCGCCAGCGAGCAGCGGTTTATTCATAATGCCCAAAAGCTTTATAAAACCGAGCCTGACGGAATTTTGCGCCATCTTGTAGCCTCCCCTGAGGCGATCACAATGGATACCATTGCGGCCGCCTATTCCATGGGAGATGAGGCGGTAACTGCCTGTGTTACCCATGGGCTGCGTTATCTGGGTATCTCTACCTCCAACATTGCCATACTGATGAACCCAGGGAAAATTTTTCTCCACGGTGCGATCTTCACCTATCCAGAGATTCAGGTTGAATTGATGAACATCATCCGCCAGCAGCTCTCCTTTGTGGAAAGCTCCCATGTGGAAAGCATAGAAATCCTTCCCTGCGGCGTACAGGACGGATCCATCGGAGGTTCGGCTCTGGCTATTTTGGAGGGCTTCTTAGAGGTTTCCTATGACCAGGGATAAAGGGCTTTGTATCACAATGCCAGTAAGGGGGATGCATCATATCCCTTTACAAGCCCCGGACAATTCTGACCTCCTCCCAACAAGCCATACCCTGCTTAAGAATATGATATCTGCGGCTCACCGGCTGGCTAAAACCATAACCAAACTTTATGGCTGTAAAAGCCATTTATAAAACACGGTTCCATTCGCTATAAAAGCACTTGGAACCGTGTTTCCCATTTTAGAGAGAGGCTTTAAGCTGCTGTCATATCTTTAATTAATTATATGGCAGCAGCTACCACCTTGCTTTATCCAGTTTTAATATATGTCCCCAGAATCTTCCTCATAGCCAGCCCCTTTTGGGCTTTCCGGCAGCTCTTTGCTGTTAGGCCAAGCTCCCTTGGTTTCTGCATCAGCCAATTTAAACTGTTCTACCAACCGGTTCAGCATACCAGCCTGCCCGGACAGCTCCTCACTGGCAGCCGCGCTTTCCTGACTTGTTGCTGAATTCGTCTGAACAACAGAGGAAATATGCTCTATACCAGCTGTGATCTGCCTGATGATTCCGGCTTGCTCTTCTGATGCTTCCGCAATTTCACTTATGGTGGCAGTCACTTCCTTTACCTTTTCTGCTAGGCTTTCAAAGGCTTCCTGAGTTTTATTTGCAATCGCCTCGCCGCGGGCGACTGCGGCAGTTTCACTTTCAATCAAGGCCGTGGTATTTTTTGCCGCTTCTGCTGATTTTCCAGCAAGATTTCTTACCTCGTCAGCTACAACAGCGAAGCCTTTTCCAGCAGTTCCGGCTCTGGCAGCCTCTACGGCTGCATTCAGAGCAAGGATATTCGTCTGAAACGCTATATCATCAATTACTTTGATAACCTTTCTGATATTTTCAGAGGTAGAGGAAATTTCGTTCATAGAGGCAATCATCTGTTTCATATCTCCAAGGGTTGACTGAGCCACTGTACCAGAATCTGTGGCAAGGACGCTTGCCTTTTTGGCGTTCTCAGAATTTTGATGAACCTGCTCTGATACCTCCGTAAGAGAGGCTGACAATTCCTCTACACTGCTGGCCTGCTCAGCCGCTCCCTGAGCCAGTGCCTGTGAACCGCTGGAAACCTGATCGGCCCCTGCATTGATTTGACTTGCAGACGCCTCTATCTCTCTAAAGGAGGCATTTAGCTTTTTAACCAGGCTATCAATGGAAACCTCGATTTCTCTCAATTCTCCAGGAAAGGTTCTTGACACGCTAATAGCCAGATTACCTGCGCTCAACGATCCCAGCTTAGCAGAGATTTCAGTTATAATCCGTTTCAGCTCCCCAAAACTTTTCTGCATGCTTTTGCATGTTTTTCCAAACTCATCCTTGCTTTCGTAAGTGATTTGGGTGCTGAAATCTCCCTGGGAAAGGGCGTATGCCGCATGTTCAATTTCATCCAAAGGCTTTGTGATTGCATTCATCAATTTCCTGCTGACAATCATACTTCCTGCTAAGGCCAAAATGACACTGCATACAGCATAAACGATCATCCTCCTGTAGATTGCCACTGACTTTTGAATTTCACGTTTGGACAATTCAGCCTGCTCATTCCCTATGTCAGTTAATATACTTGCGCATTCATCCGACATCGGTTTATACTTATCTGTGAAAACCAAAATCGCTTTTTCATATTCCGCCTCTGTATTTAACCGAATCAGTTCTGTAATCTCCTTTTCTACTTCTGCCACAGCCTAAAGAATATTCGATAATTTTTCTACCTTCTCTTTACTTACTCTGTAATTCTTCAGGAAGCTGCTGTAGACCTCATTCAACCGTTCCCAATCCTGGGCTTTTATTTTTAAGCATGCATTAATTTCATTCCCATCCTCCGAATGGGCAGCCAACAGCAGGTATCGTTCCATGGAAACCAGATTTCTTCTCATCTCCCAAACATACCCTGTATTTGCCAGCGTTTTTTCAACCAATATCTCCCTTTTCTGATTGATAAACCGCATCCCATAAATAGACAGAATTGATATTGCCAACGTAAAGAAGATAATAATTCCAAATCCAACCGACAGCTTTATTTTAACCTTTAAATTTTTCATATCAATATTCTCGCTTTCATTTAAGCAGTAAACATATTCGGCCGCCTGAAAAACAGCTATTTTGCTTCCGAATCCCCCTTAAGCTTAGGCTGAGAGCATTACGTTCACTGCCTCATTTATCTTGATTGTGTTGTTCTTTAAATTCAATCCAATTTAATTAAATCCTTAATCCTACGTCCATGAAGAAGCTTCCTTCAGCCAGCAGTTCCTTCCTTCGAAAGGAGACAGCCGCACGATACCGATATTCCGTAAACAGCCAACTGAAATCTGTCCCATCTATTTCCTATAAGAAAAGCTGTTCAAATTGCTATTTTCACTCTACATAATATATAACAGGATTGCTCATTCAAAGGACGTATATCCATGACCTTTCCTTAAGTGGAAGCAAGGATATGTCATCTGTGTCAATCTTAAGCGCATTTGCCCCTTCCTGTGTTGGTATCCGAAAATTTTCATCCATGCCGTCTGACATTTTATTGCCTTGCATATGAAGACATTCCATTATCGTCACAGATGTATGTTCATCTGTTTTAACCATAAAAGGAAATACGCGGGTGCCACAGGCTTTCAGCAGCTTATAAAAGACCGCTCCTCAGTCTTTGAAAAACCAACACCTCTAGGTTATGTCTGAATGCATCATTTACTGATAAAAAAATCAATCTATTTTAAAGCCACAATAAACATACCTCCAGACCGAAAAAAGCATTTCAATAACCCCCCCCCCCCAATCCCCCTGATCATTCTTCTATCTCATCCATCTACAATCCTCCTTCCTGTTAATCCGTTGTCAATACACCATCAGGGAAATATGGGATGCGATCTGCCCGACAATGAAGCAGGCGCTGGCACAAACTGCTAACGCCTCACTGACAAAAGTATTGTTCCCCAAAAGAAATAGGGCCTATATATACTATAATCGACTACTTATACTAAAAAATAAGATATATCTTTCCTATTTTTGATGGTTATGCCCCTTTGATTCCATCACAGAACCAAACAAGACATCTGTCCTGCCAAATGTTTCATAAACAATCCTCTTTTCTATTGACAAATCTTCTCTCATAGGGTAATCTGTGATCATTCCGATGTAATTCAAGCATCACCTATTATCTCATTCATTCTAAGGCGGTTCCTGTTCAGTTCCCCCTTAATTGTGAGAATAGAATCTATATGAAACTGTTTAATCAGTTTACATAAAAATATACAAGGGGGTACACATATGGTATACGAACAATTTTTGACTGCTTTAAAGGAACGCATGGAATGTGCTCTTGGACCGGAATATAAGCTGGCCCTTCACAGGATTCCAAGAAATAACGGCCTTATGCTAGACGGGCTGTGTATCATGAAAAAGGATTCCAGTATTGCTCCTTCTATCTACTTAAATACCTGTTACCAGCAGTTCCTGTCCGGCATGCCTCTGGAGGATATTGTGTATGAGCTTTTAGAGCTGTATAACAGCAGCCGTACACCGCCCGGCTTAGACCTTCAGGAGCTTACCTTATACGAAGCAGTCAAAGACCGTATTGCCTTCAAGCTGGTTCATGCCAAAGCTAACAGGAATATCCTGAACAAGGTTCCCCATATCTGCTGGCTGGACTTAGCGGTGGTATTTTTTCTCTGCATTAGCCAGGACAACAGCGGCATGATAACCGCAGCGATCTGCAACGAACATTTGAATATCTGGAACATTTCTAAGGAGAATTTAGTAAAGCAGGCCTTTACAAATACACCCAGGCTTTTCCCTTACACTGTTACAAGCATGGCATCCCTACTTGAGCATCTGAATCAGGAGGATACAATGGCCGGGGACCCAGCCCCCTTTTCCATACTCAGCAATTCCTCAGGTGTTTATGGGGCTGGCTGCCTTGTTTACAGCAACGTAATAAAAAACTTCGCAGATACCATAGAGCAGGACATAATTATCCTGCCCTCCAGTATTCACGAAGTTCTTCTCCTGGCCGATACCGGGAATATTTCCTATGGGGAAATGACACGTTTGGTTACACATATCAACAATACGGAGGTGCCAAAGACCGATCAGCTGTCCAATGAGGTTTACATATATTCCAGAAAGCTGGATTCTATCTCCATGGCTTCTAAGCCGGATGCAGCAGTCCCCTGGCCTGCCCCTTAGACCCTTACAGGTTCAGCCCTAACCGAATATGAAGCTGCCAAGCTGGAACACCAGCACCGCTCCCATCCAGGCTACTGCCAGCTGAAAGAGCACCATCCCAAGGGTCCATTTCCAAGAGCCGGTCTCACGCTTAATCGTGGCTACCGCCGCGATACAGGGTGAGTACAGCAGGCAAAACACCATCAAAGCGTAGGCATTCATCCATCCAAAGCCCGCCTCTGCCAGGATACCCGACAGCCCGGCCATGCCTGCGCTGGAATTTACGTTATTGATCCCGTAAAGCACACTGAAACTGGAAACCACCACTTCTTTTGCAGACAGTCCAGATATAAGGGCCACTGCAACCTGCCACTGGCCCAGGCCCGCAGGGCGAAGGAAGGGCGCCAGGCTGTGTCCCACAATAGCCGCAAAGCTATCAGATACATCAGCTACAAATCCCTGAGGACCCAGGTTCATTATAAACCATAAAGCGATCGAGGCCAAAAATATGGTGGTTCCAGCCTTAGAGAGATAATCCTTTACCTTATCCCACACATAGATAGCCACTGTCCGGGAGTTGGGAGTTTTATATTCGGGGAGCTCTATAAGAAGAGAATTTCCCTGACGCCTATTTTTGTCATGAAAATGAACAATAAATGCCACCATAATCGCCACAAATAGTCCTATCAAATACAGGGAATAGGCTACCAGCAAGGCCCTGTCCGGAAAGAACATCTCAGCAAACAGCACATAGATGGGAAGTCTTGCGGAGCAGGACATAAAGGGAGTAATCAGTATCGTTCTCCGCCTATCCCTAACACTCTCCAAGGCTCTGGTAGCCATCACAGCCGGAACTGTACAGCCAAAGCCCAAAAGCATGGGCAAAAACGCCTTACCTGAAAGTCCTACCATTCCCATGGTCTCATTCATTACATAGGCCACCCGTGCCATATAGCCGCTGTCCTCCAGAAAAGCCAGCGCCAGAAACAATATAAAAATATTAGGCAGGAAGGTGAGAATACCACCTACGCCTGCGATGATTCCGTCTACAATCAAGGATATCATCCACTGGGAGGCCTGGATACTGGTAAGAAGCTCTAATGTGCCTTTAGAAAGCATATCCAGCCCCATCTGAAAATATCCCTTCAGAAAATCTCCTACCGTAAAGGTCAGGAAAAAAACCAGGGCCATAATTCCCAGAAATGCCGGGATTCCCCATATAGGATGGGTCATTAACCGATCCACCCGGTCCGTAGTTGCTGCCTTTATATCCTTGTTGAAAAGACATTCCTCAATTATATACTCTATGTAATCGTATTTTTCATTTATAATCTGCTTCTCATAATTATGGGTAAGAATCTTCTCCATATGCTCCAGCGGATGGTCGTTCACCACTAGCTGGTCGAACTCCAAAAACTTGATGGCATGCCAGCGCATATTATCCATCTCTCCGTACTTGCCTTTAAGAGCTTGCTCAACAGCCGCAATTTTTTCCTCCACCTCAGAGCTGTAGTGAATCACAACGCCGTGAGGGCCCTCCTCATAGTGGTGAACCACTGCATGCATCAGCGCGTCCAGCCCTGTGCGCTTTCTGGCAGATACCTGCACTACCGGAATTTCTCCCAGCATCTCAGGCAGGCGGTGCATATCAATCTCCATCCCCCTCTCCTCCACTATATCCATCATGTTAAGAGCCAGAATTACAGGCTTCTTAAGCTCTATCAACTGCATAGTCAGATAAAGATTCCTCTCCAGAGATGAGGCGTCCACTACATTAATAATAACGTCAACCTCTCCGTCCTCAATACATTTTCGAGTCACCTTTTCCTCTATGGTATAGGAGGTAAGGCTGTAGATTCCCGGAAGATCAATAACCTTTATGGGCCGTCCTTTATAGCTGGCAGAGCCCTCTACGCGCTCTACCGTTACGCCGGGCCAGTTAGCAACCTTAAGCTTTGCTCCGGTAAACGCATTAAAAAGGGTAGTCTTACCGCAGTTAGGATTCCCTACAAAGCCTACGGTGATGGGCCGGCTGTCCTCCTTATGCTCTGCCCTTCTTCTCTGCCTTACAGCCTCCCCTCCCTTTGGTTGCCCCAGAACAACGCTTCCATAGGAGCCGTTGCCGCAGCCTTTTATCTCTCGGTTCATACTCCATGCTCCTCCCTAACTGTAATTCCATCGGATAAGCGTTTTCCCAGAGCCAGTCTTGTGCCCCTCACCTTGATTATAACGCTGCCGCTTCCTTTTTTGTTTAATATATTCACCGGCGTTCCTTCATTCACCCCTAATGCCTCCAGTCTCCTGGTAATTCCTTCGTCCACCTGGACACTGTCAACCACATAGCGTCCGCCGATAGCACACTCATTTAATTTTAGCATCTCTGCTTGTATCCTCCTGTAATCAACTTAAAAGCCATACTTATTGTATGCTTAATGAAATTAATTGTCAACAAGAAGGATTTGTCAAAGCTATCTAATATTCGTACGCAAAAAAGGAATGCTGCAAAATAAAAATACTCTGGTTAATCAAGTCAAAATCATCCTCTAGAAAAAAACACGGCTCCAGGCTGCTATAAATGGACTGCCTGGAGCCGTGCTTTAAACTCTTTACTGTTTTTCTTTCTTCCCGTCATGTTTATGGAATCCAAACGCCGGAGCCGTCTACATACCTGCCATCCGGTGTATAGGTATTAGCATACATGGAGCCATCCGAACCGAAATAGTACCACTTTCCGTCCAGAGCCTGCCAGCCAGTTGCCATGACACCGCTTCCATCCAGATAATACCATCTGCCGTCCAGCCTCTGCCAGCCAGTCAGCATGGCTCCGCTGTTGTTCAGATAATAGCTTCTTCCATTCATATTCTGCCAACCGGTCTGCATTTCACCGCTGCCGTTCATATAATACCATACCCCGTTAATCAGATTCCACCCTGTGGCCATCACTCCGTTTGGAAGCAAGTAATACCACACTCCATCCAGCTTCTGCCAGCCAGTCAGCATATAACCGGAGCTGTTGAAGTAATACCATGCTCCATTAATCTGCTTCCAGCAGGATGCCGGATATCCGCCGGTATCATAGCTGTACCACCAGCCGTTCTGATTCTGTATCCAACGTCCGCTGCCGGAATATCTTCCTAAATCTTCCTCTCTGATATAAAGGGCGTCGGAATCCTCAGACCATTCACCTGCCTTGCTGTTATAGCTGGCAATAGCCCTTACACGGAAGGTATAATCCCCCTCTTTGTTAAAATATCCTGCAAAGTTGTAGGAGGTTCCTGAAGCTTCCACAGTAGTCACCGTTCTGTCGTCCCGCATCAGCTTCACATCATAGCGTTTAGCGCCCTCAATTTCACCCCAATACGCTGTAGTACCTTCCCACTCCAGCTCGGTTGCTCCCTCCAGCTTTCCTCCGATACGCTTTAACTCTGCGTACACTTCGATATAATTGCCGCCGTCGCTGATACTTGCCTTTTTAAACTCCGCATTACATCCTGACAAAGAAAAATGGCTTTTGGAGGTATAGGAAAAACGATATCCATCCTCTGCCGACAGCTCTACCTTTACCTTCGGTATGTCTCCTACCGTCCAGACATCCTGGTCGTCCCCATTGGTATACTCTGCTGATTCCACACGATAGCCTGCTCCACCGGAAGTCACTGTGATCGTACCGATATCATCTCCGCTTTCCGGTTCCTTATTATAAGAAAATTTAAGCTTCACCGTATCAATTTTTTTATCTGCCGCAAAAGCAGGAAAGCTGGCTCCAAAAACCATTATTACCGCCGCCGTCAGGCATAACCACCGTCTTATTTTCATACAATCTCCTCCTGTAAACAAAGCTATCTACCAACTATTTCCTGCTTTTATTATAGTAAAAATATTATAATTGTACAATTTCTTATTCCTTAAAAGAATATTACATTTTTACTACACGAGAACCCTGCATTCTATTCCAGATCCAAAAGCATTTTCTTAATCACGACCATACGGTCTCGAAGCCTTGCCGCTTCCTCAAAGTTAAGCTCCGCCGCAGCTTGGTGCATCTTCCTCTCCAGCTCCCCAGACAGCTTCTTCAGCTCCTTCTCATCCATAGACTCCGGTTCTTTCTTAAACTGCTTGTCATCCGCCTCAACCGCCTTGGAAATAGAGATCAGATCCCGTACCGCCTTCTTAACCGTTGTAGGCGTAATTCCATGCTCCTCATTATACTTTTGCTGAAGCTTGCGGCGGCGGTTTGTTTCCTCTATGGCTACGCGCATAGAATCTGTAATCGTATCCGCATACATGATTACATGTCCCTCTGAGTTTCTTGCCGCACGTCCAATCGTCTGAATCAGGGAGGTTTCCGAGCGAAGGAAGCCTTCCTTGTCAGCATCCAGAATAGCCACCAGGGTTATCTCCGGAATATCCAGTCCCTCTCTTAAAAGGTTAATACCTACCAGCACATCAAAGACATCCAAACGCATGTCCCGGATTATCTGGGCTCTCTCCAGGGTATCTATATCCGAGTGGAGGTATTTTACCCGGATGCCCGCCTCACGCATATAATCCGTCAAATCCTCAGCCATACGCTTGGTCAGGGTGGTGATCAGCACCTTATGGTGGTTTTTCACCTCCCGATTCACCTCAGAAATCAAATCGTCAATCTGCCCTTCAACCGGCCGCACGCTAATCTTAGGATCCAGAAGTCCCGTGGGCCGGATAATCTGCTCTACCCTCAGCAGCTCATGCTCCTGTTCGTACACAGAAGGGGTAGCAGACACAAAAAGCATTTGGTTAATCTTTTCCTCAAACTCCCCAAAATTCAAGGGCCGGTTATCCAGAGCCGAGGGAAGACGGAAGCCATAGTCCACCAGAGTAGTCTTTCGGGAGCGATCTCCTGCATACATGCCCCTTACCTGAGGAAGGGTGATATGAGACTCATCCACTATCATCAAAAAATCATCAGGGAAGTAATCAATCAATGTAAAGGGCGGCTCTCCCGTGAGAGAGCCGGTAAGATGCCTGGAATAATTCTCAATTCCTGAACAGAATCCGGTTTCCCGCATCATTTCCACATCAAAATTCGTCCGCTCCGCGATCCTCTGCGCCTCCAGAAGCTTATCCTCACTCTTGAAAAATGCTACCCGCTCCTTCATTTCCTCCAGAATGTGCTCCGTGGCCTCCATCATTTTCTCCTTGGGCACTACATAATGAGAGGCCGGAAAAATAGCAATATGTCCAAGCTGAGCCTTAATTTCCCCTGTAACCGTATCGATCTCCGTGATCCGATCCACCTCATCCCCAAAGAACTCAATGCGGTAAGCATCCCCGTCGGAATAGGCCGGATACACCTCCAGCACATCCCCCCGCACCCGAAAGGTTCCTCGCTTAAAGTCCATGTCATTGCGATCATACTGGATATCGATCAGCTTGTGGATTACCTCGTCCCTGTCTTTGCTCATACCTGGTCTGAGGGAGATAACCATCTCCTGATAATCGATGGGACTTCCCAGACCGTAGATACAGGATACCGATGCCACAATAATTACATCCCGTCTCTCAGAAAGCGCGGCAGTAGCGGAATGGCGGAGCTTATCAATCTCATCGTTGATAGAGGAATCCTTCTCAATGTAGGTATCAGAGGAGGGAACGTAGGCTTCCGGCTGGTAGTAGTCGTAATAGGACACAAAGTACTCCACCGCATTATTTGGGAAAAACTCTTTAAACTCCCCATATAGCTGTGCAGCCAACGTCTTGTTATGAGCAAGAATTAATGTAGGCTTATTCAATGCCTGAATCACGTTAGCCATGGTAAATGTTTTTCCAGAGCCAGTTACGCCCAATAGCGTCTGAAATTGATTTCCTTCCCTAAAGCCCTGCACTAGTTGAGAGATTGCCTGGGGCTGGTCTCCGGTAGGGGCATATTCTGATACTAATTCAAACTGATCCATGAAGCCATCTCCTTAAAAAGTATAAATGCCATGTTTTAGATTTAAAGCAGCCTTTTCCCATTCCTTTCTGTACAGTGCCATATCCAGAGGAAAACTAACCACTTTATTGTTCCAGGAGGACAGATAGGCGCCATTGATGATATTCAGTGACTGCACTGCCTCTTCCACCGGACACAGTATTTTTTCCCTTCCCTGTACTGCCTGTATAAAATGATTGACAATAGCTGTCTGCTGTACTCGGTTATCCGTATCGTTAAACTCTATCATTTCCTCCCTTGTCATCCTTCGCTTACTTTACCTTAACGTTTTATTTATTATATCAAACTTCTGTCATCTTGTACAGAAAAACCGAATGTTTGTTCTTTTCCTTTTGTGGCTCCACATTTCTTGTGTCACTCCAGAGCGCTGCACAATGATAAGGAATGCCGCAGCATAGAAACGCAATAGCAAATTAAACCAAAAGCAAGGTTCTAAGCGGCTATTTTAGCTACTAAAACCCTGCTTTTTGTACAGCATTTTCGTAAAGACCTGTTTTTACACAGCTCCTCTCTCTATTCCTTTAGTCATGGGACAAGAGCAGCCAGATAAGCCTTCTTCTCGTCACCGCAGCTTATTCTTCATGACCTCAACTGCCTTCTGAATCTGATTATCCTCCTCAGGCTTCACCACAGCCTGGGTCTTAAGGACTTCGTCCAGCTCCACTGCCACATCTGGCTCAATTCCCTTTCCATGGAGATCAAAGCCGCTTGGAGTATAGTAATGAGCGGTCGTCAGCTTAATAGCAGAACCGTCTCCCAAAGGAATCAGATTTTGTACAATTCCCTTTCCATAGCTGGTAGTACCTACTACCGTAGCCCGGTTGTAATCCTTCATAGCTCCGGTAAATACCTCCGAAGCGCTGGCAGAATCTCCATTGATCAATATTACGATAGGAAGATCCATCTGATGTTTGTCTGAGGCAGTAAACACATCCCCTTTTTCATTCTTATCAGCTGTATATACAATAAGGGTTTTCCCCTGTCCCTTATCATATTTGGAAATATCATCAGGCAGCAAATAATCCACCATTTTCACAGCTCCATCCAAAATTCCCCCCGGATTGTTCCTTAAGTCGATGATAAGCCCCTTCATTCCGCTTTGTGCCAGTCCATCCACAGCTTCCTCAAATTGCTTAACCGTAATCACATCAAATTCAGTGACTGCAACATACCCGATATTGTCGTCCAGCATCCTGTGCTCTACAGTTGGCACCTCAATCTTGCGGCGCTTCATTGTCAGCTCCACATACTGATCCTTGTCTGAACGGTACACGGTAAGCCTTACGTCTGTTCCTTCCTTACCCTTGATGTAATTATTCACCAAAACCTCAAGGCTTTCACTGGCAACCAGCGTATCCTCCACCTTATAGATAATATCTCCCGGCTGCATCCCTGCCTCCAGAGCAGGCGAGCCCTCAAACACCTTTACTATCGTGCACAGGCCGGTGGTTCTGTTTTGGCTTATCATAGCTCCTATGCCCGAATACTCTCCCTGTGTTGTTTCCATCATAGACTGGTAATCCGCAGCTGAATAATAAACGGAATAAGGGTCATCCAGGCCAGCCAGCATGCCCCGGTAGATATAATCCTCTACAGCCTCCGCATCCTCATCATACAAGAAGGTCTGCCCTATAATGTCCTCAATCAGGTTCATCTTAGACGTTACCTTATCATAGTCCAGCCCCTCTTGCTTTTTACCCTTGCCGTCTGTTATGGACACTGCTCCGTCCTTTTCCGGCTGAAACTTAGGCTGACTGCGCATCACTCTCATGCCAAACAGGTAGATGCCTGCTGACATCCCCACTACGATCAAGCCTACAAAGGCTGTTACAAGAGCACCTACCAAAGCTCCACTCCAGAACCGGTTCCTTCCGTTACCCTGGCGATCCATATGCTGTCTGCCCTGATTTATCTCCTGATTCGTATTTTCCTGTTGATTTAAATCACGATTTTCCAACTTCTATCTCCTATCTGCCCGTTCCTGATATGATATATAACAGGCCCACCAAATTTATCCAAAGAAACTATGGACTCACATAATTCCTGGGATCTACATAATTTCCTCCTGATCGGATACCAAAATGCAGGTGTGGTCCCGTAGAATAACCGGTAGAGCCTACCTTTGCTATCACCTGGCCCTGAGTCACATTAGCTCCCTCGCTGACCAGAAGCTGAGAACAATGCATATATACAGTGCTGACTCCTCCTCCGTGGTCAATCATAATATAATTCCCAGCCGAATAGCTATATGTAGAAATCACTACCTGGCCCGCCGCCGCCGCTATAATATCCGCGCCTGTACCGGCTCCGATATCCATTCCCTTATGATTAGCGGAAGCTCCCTCTGTAGGCGATTCCCTGTCTCCAAAATTAGAGGTTATCCGGCTGCTGGATGGGCAGGGCCACTTAAAATTAATATTCCCCAAATTTGATACTGTATACGTTTTTCCTGCTTCCTCTGCCTTTTTTCTGGCTTCCTCCTCCCGCCGCTTCATCTCAGCCTCAATCCGTTTCATCTGCTCTTCCTGGGCCTTGATATCTGCTGTGTACTGATCCAGCTCGTTCTGAGCCGTAGCTATCCTTGCCTGAACAGCCGCCAGCTCCTCCTGCTTGGATGCCATCAGCCGTTTCACAGATTGCTGCTTGGCTCTGGTTGTATCCTGAAGGGCTAAAAGGCTTTCGTGCTCCTCATTCAGGGCCTGCTCCTTTACAGCCACCTCATCCTTTATCTCTCCATACTCCCTAAGCTTTCTCCTGTCATACTCTGCAATCTGGCTCACATACTCCCCACGGTTTAAAAGCTCCGAGACGCTTCCTGAATCCATCATCATCTCGACGAAGCTGGTCTGTCCATTCTCATACATATATTTAATCCGAAGCTTCATGGCGCTGTACTGCTGTTTTTCCGCCTCTCTGGCTTTTTCCAACTGAGCCTGAGTTCTCTCAATCTGATTCTCCTTCTCCCCTATTCTTTGCTCCAGCTGTTTCAGCTCATCTGACAGCTTTGCCAAGTTGCCATCCAAAGCCTTCACATAGGCCGCCGTATCTGTCTTCAAGCTCTCAAGCTGGTTTAAGGTATCCTCCACCTGCTTTTTTTCTTCCTCCAAAGCAGATACCTGTTTCTTAGCATCCTCTATTTCCACGCTGGTGGCATAGGAGGAAAATACAGCCCCTCCACCCAGAAGCAGGCCACATGCCAAGGCTGCGGTTCTGCTCCGTAATCTTCCTGTTATTTTCATCATTCCTCCTTACACTCTTAAATGGCGGTTAATGGTGAAGAAGCTGACAAAAAATCCGATTCCCACCCCCAGGATACCGGCTGCCATTGCTATATAGGGAAAAATCGCCTCTACGGCAATGGGCTGAAACATTACTGTCAAGATCTGATAGTTCTCATTCACATAAACCACCGCCTCCTGGTACAGGAAATACATTCCCGCCAAAGGAACCGCTGCCCCGGCGGCTCCCAGAATAACTCCCTCCACCACAAAAGGCCCACGGATCACATAGCCGGCAGCTCCGATATACCGCATAATCTCATTTTCCCGGCGCCTGAAGGCGGCAGTTACAGAGATCGTATTGCTGATAAGAAACACAGCCACTGCCAGCAGCACGCCGATGATCACCGCAGACAAGGCCCCTACCATCTTCCCTGCGCTGGTAAAGCCTGCAGCTACATCGCTGGCATACCGCACTCTGCGCACTCCTTCCATAGACTTAAGCCGTTCAGCCACCTCCTCCTGATCTTCGATATTATTTAAAAATATCTCATAGGAGGCAGAGCCTGCCAGGGGATTATCATCCGCAAACCCTTCGGCCAGTTCTTCCGCTCCTTCAAAATAGTTCTGCTTAAAGCTCTCCCAGGCCTCCTCAGCTGAGATAAACCGCAGCTGACGCACCTCAGGCCAGCTTCCTATCACCTGCCCAGCCTTTTGAATGGCCGCATCCGGTAAATCCTCCTCAAAAAACACGGTAATTCCCACGGTCGTCTCAGCTGTCTTGACCACATTCTGAACATTTGCCGCCAAGGCAAAAAAAAGGCAAAATAAAAAAATACACGCAGAAATAGTAGCTATGGAAGCCAGAGAAAACAAAATATTTCTGCATATATTCGCAAAGCCCTGTTTCAGGCAATACCAAAATGTACTAATTCTCATCGCTTGAAGCTGCGCCTTTCCGGAAGACCGATGGGTCCGCCTGTATCTCTTATAATCTCCCCCCGTTCCATGGTGATAACCCGCTTTCCCATCTCATCCACCATCTCCTGACTATGAGTTACCACAATCACTGTCCTTCCCCTGCCGTTAATCTCCTCCAGCAGCTTCATAATCTCGTGGGCATTAAAGCTGTCCAGATTTCCTGTAGGCTCGTCTGCCAGAAGAACCTCGGGGTCATTGATCAGAGCCCTGGCTATGGCTACCCTCTGCTGCTCGCCGCCGGAAAGCTGACGGGGATATGCTTTATACTTGGCTGATAAGCCTACCAGCCTTAACATTTCCGGTACTGTCTCCCGGATTATGCGGGAAGGCACTCCGATTACCCGCTGGGCAAAGGCCACATTCTCAAACACAGTGCGGTCTTTCAGGAGTCTGAAATCCTGAAAGACCACGCCTAAGCTTCTCCGGTATTTGGGAATATACCTTCTGGGCATTTTCCCCAGATCCATATCGTTCACTACAATACGCCCATGTGTAGGTTCCAGCTCTTTTAAAAGCAGCTTTATCAAAGTGCTTTTACCAGAACCGCTTCTTCCCACGATAAATACAAATTCCCCATCGCCTATGGTAAAACTGATGCCTCTTACCGCCTTGCTGCCTGTCTCATAGGTCTTAAATACATCGCTAATCTCAATCATCTGTTACTCCGGCTTAATAATCCAGGCTTTCCATATACCTCATATACTTGGCGACCATCAAAGCAATCTTAAATGTAATGGCATCCTCAAAGATACGCAAATCAAGCCCAGTGCTCTTTTGCAGCTTATCTAAACGGTATACCAGAGTATTCCGGTGGATATACAGCTGTCTGGAGGTCTCAGACACATTCAGGCTGTTCTCAAAAAACTTGTTGATGGTAGCCAGAGTCTCTTCATCGAAATCATCCGGTGACTTGCCGTCAAACACTTCCCTGATAAACATTTTGCACAGAGGTATTGGCAGCTGATAAATGAGGCGGCCGATTCCCAGGTTATTGTATGCAATTACATTCTTACCGGAATAAAAAATCTTCCCTACATCCAAAGCCATTTTAGCTTCCTTGTAAGAACGCGAAACCTCCTTTATATCATTGATAACGGTTCCGTAAGCCACACGTACCTTCGTCATAACCTCTGTATTCAGCATGTCCAGAATGGTATTAGCCGTCTTATCCAGCTCGCCGTAGGTCTCTCCCTGGCGTACTTCCTTTACCAGAATAATGTTCTTTTCATCCACTGCCGTAATGAAATCCTTTGTCTTAGCCGCAAACAGGCTTCTTACAGTCTCCAGGGCATTGATATCCTTCTCATTGTGGGTTTCAATGATGTATACCACACGCTTTACATCAGTATCAATATGCAGCTTTTTGGCTCTATTGTAAATATCCACCAAAAGCAGGTTATCCAGCAGGAGGTTCTTGATAAAATTATCCTTATCAAAACGTTCCTTATAGGCAACCAAAAGATTCTGTATCTGGAAAGCTGCTAGCTTTCCTACCATATACACATCATCACTGGCTCCCTTTGCAAGCAAAATGTATTCCAGCTGGTGCTCGTCGAATACCTTAAAGAACTGATATCCCTGAATCACCTGGCTGTCAGCGGGAGAATCAACGAACACCAGAACTGAGCTCTCTGATTCTTCCGCATCTGTAAATGTAGAAGCCAGCACTTTTCCTTCTGTATCACAAATACCTAAATCAATTCTTGTAATTGCCTTTAACCCATCCAATGTAGTCTGCAGTATTTGATTTGAAATCATTTTATTTTCTCCTTTTCAACGTATTCGGAGTAGCTAATATCCCTATTTTCATATTTTAATTCATAATTTTAAAAAAAGCAAGAGAGTTATATTCCCTCTTGCTTCTTTTTACCATATTTTTTGTAAAAAGTCTCTGTTAATTCAATATTACAGCTTCTGTATCCTTATCAAAAATATGAATCTTTTCCAGATCCATAGCCAGCTTGATCGTATCGCCAGGTCTTGCAGTGGTACGTGGATTTACCTTTGCTGTAAAGTTGGAGTCCACTACATCAAAATACAAAAGAACTTCTGAACCCAGCATCTCATATACACGGATGGTGGCGTCAAACATACTCTTAGGAGACATAGCCAGGAAGGACTCTTCATCATGAAGATCCTCAGGACGGATACCCAGGGTAACTGTCTTTCCTACATAGCCGGCTTCCTCCAGCTTTCTTGCCTTGCCTTCCGGAAGGGCAATGGTGTGCTCGCCAAAGGTCAGAGTCACGTCCGCTCCGTCCTTTCCAACCAAAGCATCAATCATATTCATCTGAGGAGCGCCGATAAAGCCTGCCACAAACTTATTGCAGGGCTTGTGGTACAAATTCTGAGGCGTATCTACCTGCTGGATCACTCCGTCCTTCATGACAACGATTCTGGTTCCCAAAGTCATTGCCTCTGTCTGGTCATGGGTTACATATATAATCGTAGTTTCCAGTCTCTGATGAAGCTTGGAGATCTCCACACGCATCTGACCTCTCAGCTTTGCATCCAGGTTAGACAGCGGCTCGTCCATCAAGAACACCTTTGGGCTGCGGACAATCGCACGTCCCATAGCAACACGCTGCCTCTGACCGCCAGAAAGCGCCTTTGGCTTACGATCCAGAAGATGCTCTAGGTCAAGTATCCTGGCTGCGTCGCGAACCTTTTTGTCAATCTCAGCCTTTGGCACCTTTCTCAGCTTTAGTCCGAAAGCCATGTTGTCATATACAGACATATGTGGATACAGAGCGTAGTTCTGGAATACCATAGCAATATCCCTGTCCTTTGGCTCCACATCATTTACGATCTTATCATCAATAGAAAGCTCACCGGAGGAAATGTCTTCCAGGCCTGCAATCATACGGAGGGTGGTCGACTTACCGCATCCGGAGGGACCTACGAAAATAATAAATTCCTTATCCTGGATCTCCAGATTAAAGTCCTTAACCGCAACAAAACCGTTGGGATACTTCTTAGTTACATTCTTCAGTGATAAACTAGCCATCCTGTTTTTTCCTCCTAAAATACGCTTGATCCAATTTAATAACCATATAATGAAATACTGGTTTTCACTGCAATTTTTTTCAGTGAAAGCCTTGCTGGCAACTGCTATTATAATACATGAAACGATTGTCAGAATCCATATTGTAAATCAACAAAATACAATTTTAGGATTTAGCTAATTTGTATACGAGGGAAAAAAAATGCTCTAAATTACAAAGTATTCCAATACTTCCCTTGAATTTTTTGTTAATTGTGTTAATCCTTTCAATGTTCAATAAATCCTTCCCCAAACACCTCCCTTGCATCGCTGACAATCAAAAAAGCATTCTTGTCAAACTCAGCCACAATTTCCCTCAAGGTCACAATTTCCTTTCTGGAAACTACGCAGAACAGCATTTTTTTCTCCTGGTTAGAATACATTCCTCTGGCCTCCAGGCTGGTAACGCCTCTTCCCATCCCCTTCATAATCGCATCTGCTATTTCCTGAAAATGATCGGATATAATATAGGCCTGTTTTGAAAACTTAAGTCCCTCAATCATACCATCCGTCACCTTTGCCGCGCAAAAAATAGCAATCAGCGCATAGAGGGCAATGGGAATGCCAAATACAGAAGCCCCTGCCAGAACAATCAGTCCGTCTAGTACCTGTATGATCTGGGCCATTGTATAATATTTCAGCTTCTTCTTAATCAGGGCTGCCAGCATATCCGTTCCTCCTGTAGTGCAGCCGGAAAGAAGCACCAGTCCCATACCCACGCCGCTTAGGATTCCTCCAAACAGAGCGGCCAGCAAACGATCCTCTCCCACAAAGGAAGCCTCCGGCAGCAAATACAACGACACGGACAGCAGCACTGTAGATAACAGCGTGCGCTTGATAAATTTCCATCCCATCATAAAGGCTGCTGCTGTAAACAACGGAATATTCAATATAGCATTGGTCAACCACAAAGGCACGCCCCACAGTTCTTTTATGATAATGGCAATGCCCGACACTCCCCCTGTTACCATACTTACCGGATCATATATATTTTTGATAGCGGTTCCAATCAAAAGGGTACCCGTCAGCATACATCCATACTCTAGAGCCGGGTTTCTCTTTAACATCTCCTGTCTCCCTCCATTCCTTCTGCCTGTAAAGCCGCAAAAGGACAGCCACCCTGCATGGTGCTGTCCTCTCAATACTGTCTAAGCTATGTTCTGCATACAGTATGTATCCTCTGCATCCATTATATTTTTTCTATCGTCTTATCTGTGATTCGGATTTTACCCTCTTTTAGTAGGCGGCCAACCGCCCTCTTAAACGCATTCTTGCTCATCTTAAATTCCCGAAGGATAGCTTCTGGAGCCGCCCTGTCATTAAAAGGCAAAATGCCATCAAACTCATCAAGCACCTTAAGCACCAGCTCCGCGTCCGTTCCCATCTGCACATGGGCCCGCTCACGGAGGCACAAATCCAGCTTTCCGTCCTCCCGAACTCTTGTAACACGGGCCTGTACTGTATCTCCCTCCTTGAACTTGCCGTAAAGCTCGCGCTTTGGGATCAGACCGTAATACTTGTGATCCACAGCCACAAAGGCACCAATGCTGTCATTTATCTCATAGATCGTTCCCGTCACCCAATCCTCAGCCTTATAGGGCGACTGGTTACTCATATGGGTATAAACACGCATGGTGGCTGCAAGGCGGCTGCTCTTATCCACATAAAGAGTGACCAGGCAGCGTTCCCCCTTTTTCACCGGATGAGTCTGCTCCTTAAAAGGCAACAATAAATCCTTTTCCAAGCCCATGTCCAGAAACGCCCCGATTCTGGATACATCCTTTACGTCCAGCATAGCCGTTTCTCCCACCTGAAGCTTAGGGGTGCCTATCGTAGCTATCAGACGATCGGAAGAATCCTTGTAAATAAATACAGTCAGCTTATCTCCCACAGACGCTCCCTGGGGCACCTGCTTTTTAGGCAGGAGAACAGATTCCTCACCCCCGTCCTTCTCACCTACATACACTCCGAATTCCTTTATTCTTAAGATTTCCAGTTCCTGTACTTTTCCTAATTCAATCATTTTAGTCTCCTCTGGTCTTTCTCTGTAATCAATTTGTATTTATTACCTTCCCCGGCCGCCGCAAGCAGCAGCTACCGTTCCTCCGTTTGCAGCCATATAACTGCATATAGTTCGCCCTTCTCCCCAGACAGCGCAACGGTCCACACCTGCTTCTCTCCCTGGTTCTCATGGCTGATATGGGGGATCATACGATCTCCCAGCAAGGCTGCTTTTTTATAGTCTGCCCGGATTTCTCTGATTTTAAGCCTCGGTGGAATGGATTCCCTGGCTATCTCTACATATTGCGCATTGTTCACGTGATGATTGGTATCAATATGATGCCGGGCAACTACAATGGACTCGCCGGTATCATAGCTTTCAGGCACTGGTATCTTCCTGGAAGCCGGACTAATCCTCAGCCTTGGCTCTGGGGTGCCGTAGGGCGCCGTATCCTCAGGCCGCACCCGGAGTGGGATGTTTCTCTCTGTGTCATAGAGAAACCATACGGATTCCGCCCTCACACAATCGTTGCCAGCCTCGTCCCTTATAACAAAATTGCGATAGCCATAAATCCCCTTAAAGGAATTGGGCCAGGTTCCTACCATAAGACGTTCTCCAAGCCTGGGATACCGATCTATTATAATCTGCCATGAGGACAGAAGCCAAGCTTTATGACGCTTTTCCATATATACTACGCCTACCTGGGCATCCTCCGACTGGAACGTACTGCAGTCCTGCATATAATTAATCATTCCTGTCACTGAAAGCCGTCCCAATTCGTCCGTCTCACTGTACCGGACCCTGCTGTTAAATATATACATATAGCCTCTTTTTTTCAAATATTTTCTTAATATAACAGTTTAACTGGGTTTTGCCGTATCAAAGCTAAAACCTGCCCTTCTTTCAAGGCTTTTGCTTTCATTATCTAAAACAATCAAAAAATCCCACAGCTCTCAGGCTGCAGGGTTTGATAAGCTGGGCTACAAGGATTCGAACCTTGAAATGACGGAGTCAGAGTCCGTTGCCTTACCATTTGGCGATAGCCCACCGCAATATTAATACCGCAGCAAATTCTCATGAACTACAGCTGCGGATTTCATTATACCCACATTATGATATTTAGTCAAGCACTTTTTTTAACTGAATGTTCCTCTTTGTAAGATTACAATACATATGTTATAATTGAATATTTAAAAAGCTGGGATACTGTTTTAAGAGACATCCGCCCGGAACCCTTCACAGCTTCGCCCCAGGCAGAAATATGCTATATAGTCACTGTTCAGCGCTATCCCCATATACAATATATCGATAAATATTCTCTGGTGATTTAGCATGATACATTAGCTCAATAAATGTCCTATCCTCTGCCAATTCCATAATTTCCATAATCACATCTCGATAATTTTCCTCCTCTTTCATGGCAATGGAAATAAACATTTTAATACCGTCGCGGTTAAAAATAGCAATAGGCTCGTTAAAAACAGCCATAGTAATTCCAAAAGAATAGACATCGTCACCGGGAGCCGCATGGGGCATAGCGATATCATCTGTTATGACAATATAGGCTCCCAGCCTTTCTACCGTTTCAATCATCCTTGTGATGTAGCTGTCACCAATGATTCCTTTTTTCTGCATAGGCTCTGCTGAAAGGCGGATGCCTTCTCTCCAGTCGGATACCTGCAGATTTAAAAGAATATCTTCCAACGAAAGGATTCTGGAAATTTCCTTGTAGGCTGTCACTGGCTCTATATGAAAATTCATTTTCAAAATATTCTTGATTCTCTCCATCTGCACAGGCTCAACATGTTCTTCTACCACAGAAAGGATTTCCTCCATCAGTTGCTTGTTATCTTTTTGCTTCTCCACAGCCGGAAGCATATCCTTTAGGTTATTTATATCCTCTTTTGTAAGCATCGGAGATACAACGATTACCGGTACTGCTAAAGTCTCTTTGAGGGGAATGGAGCTGATAATCAGATCTGGTTCCTCCTGTTTCAGAAATTCCTGAATATGGTGGCAGGAGGTTGTTCCCAGAAGGTGAAACTTAAAACGTTTTTTCAGCCTGTTGGCTATCACCTTTCCTGTAACAACACCAGAGGCACAGGTAATAACTATTTTTTTTTCTTGTAAATGTTCTTCCTTTCCCTCATCCTCCAAAGCCATCTGAAAATACAACGCCATATACCCTATTTCATGCTCAGACAACCGTTTTCCAAAGTACTGCTCCAAAAAGCTGCAGGAATCCAGGATACTGATAAAGATCTGAGGATACTTCTGTTTTATTTCATCCAGAAAGGGATTGGTTACAGAAATATCAAATTCCATTCGGAATACCATACTTTTCACATGGTTCATAAAATATTCATTCATTTCTTCAGAAAAAGAAATATGCTTTCCGGTTATTTTATTAAATCTTGCAATAATTTTATTTGCAATCAAATCTTCCTTTAAGCAATCCTCCCTTTCTCCTTTCAAGCCATAGGTTTTACTGGCGCTGATAAAATAGGACATCAGATAAATGATCTCATCTTCGGGAATCATAATATCATAACGCTTTGAAAGACGATCTCTGAGCCTACGGCAGCAATCATACTCTCTCCAGTTCTTTATATCAGGCCGGACAGCTTCAAAGGAATCAATCAGACAGCCCATCCTTATTCTACGAACTGCAATTAAAATTACCGATATAAATTTTACGAGATCCATATCCGAAAGAATAACTCCCACCTTCTTTTGCATCCTATCTGTCTCATCTTTGATCCAGTCAATCTCTTCTTTTGTAAAGGAGTATAAATTCATTTCCGGCGAATGAAACCTCACCTGATATTCAAAAAGCTGCTCTGCCGCATAGGCTTTTTCTCCTGTTAAAAAATTTCGTATGCAGCTTCTGATCGCTTTTTCTTTTCCAATACAGCAAAAACCCTTCTTTCCAATACTCACCATTTTCAGATTCCAGCCTTCCAGCCGTTTTCTTACATAGCGAATATCGCAAATAAGGGTGCTTCTGCTTATCTTTAATTCCTCGCAAAGAGTTTCATATGTAATGATTCCCTGTAGGCTGGGATGCAGCAGCCTGAAAATAATCCATACGGCGCGTTCTTTCCGGGACAGAATGTAATCCCTATCATACCAGCTGTCAATCAATGCTTTGATTGTTTCCCTTTCTTTCGCGGATGTGTCAAACATCACCTCTGATTTCTTTACCTTAAGCTGTGTGGAAAAACCGTTTTCCTTCAGAAACTCGTTAATATGATTCAGGTCATATCTAACCATCCGATTGCTGATACCATATTGTGCTGCCAGTGCTTCCACACCAGCAGCTTTTCCATCTATACATATATCCCTAAGTATCGTTACAATCCGTTTATTTAACATATGGCATTTACTCCTGTGTTATATGATTGATAACGTCACTTTTTGTTTTAATTAAATTAGGCACAATAACAACTGCGCTCAAAACCGCAAGAAGTCCATAGACCCCAGCGCTTCCTAAGTATTCAAACAGCTTGCCAATGAGGATTCCGATAACAGCAAAGTCAAAATCACCAAAGGTAGTATTTGCAAAGCCAAATGAATCCAGCACAGGAAGTAAAAGAGCCGGGGCAACCGTAATTAACAGGCCGTTGATAAAGGCTCCCACAACAGCGCCCTTCTTGCCTCCGGCTGCATTCCCATAAATACCGGCAGTTGCTCCGCAGAAGAAGTGAGGAACCATGCCAGGAATAATGAACACTCCAAAAGCAGCGCCTACAAGGAACATACCGATCAAACCGCCGATAAAGCTGGAAATAAAACCAATCACAACCGCTGTGGGGGCGTAGGTGAAAAATACGGCGCAATCCACTGCTGGAATACTATTGGGAATTATTTTTGTCGCAATTCCCTGAAAAGCAGGAAGCAGATCGCTTAAAATCATACGTACACCCGAATATACAATCGCTACACCAACAGAAAACTTTAAGGCGCTGGTAACAGCAAACAGAATAAAGTTGTCGTTGGATAAGGTCGCTACAAATTCCGAACCTGCCGCAATGGCTGCTATTAAATAGAATATTGTCATGGTAAGGGCTGTTGAAATTGTAGTGTCACGGAGAAAGCTCCATTTTTCCGGCACCTGGATATGTTCGGTACTGTTCTCCTCTCCTCCTTTAAAAAAGCTTCCTACCCAGGCAGAAATATAGTAAGCAAGACTTCCGAAATGTCCCATGGCTATATCATCACCACCTGTTACCTTCAAGGTGTACTTCTGTCCAATCGCTGGAAGAATCGCACTTGCCAGTCCCAGGAACCAGCCTCCGATTACAATTAACTTGGTGCCTTTCAATCCGGATGCTTGTAATACGGCAGATAAAAGGCACGCCATAAAAAAGCTGTGATGTCCCGTCAGAAAGATATATTTAAATTTTGTAAAGCGGGCAACAAGAATATTGATCACGTAACCTACAATCAGGATCGACATGGTTTCCACACCTAAAACAGTCTGTGCCATAGAGGTGATGACCTCATTATTCGGTACCACGCCAGTAATATGGAATCCCTCCTGAATCATTTCTCCCAAAGGAGTCAGGTTGGCGGTAATAAAATCAGCTCCGGCGCTTAACATTAAGTACCCTAAGATTGGTTTTAATGTACCTGTCATAATCTTATGACCAGGCCTTTTCAAAGCAACCAGACCTACAAAGGCAAAAATACCCATAATCCATGCAGGCTGACTTAATAAGCTTTTAAAGAAATCTAATACTGCTACCATAATATCCTCCTCTTTGTCTCATTTTCCCCTAATTCATCTTTTCGTAAAGCTTTTTAATAATCGGAAGCACATCCTCCTCAATTTTCTTCCGGTTAATATAGCTTCGGACAATTACTACATTATCCTTGCCAAGCTGTGGAGCAAGTTCCTTTACCGTAACAAACAGATCACAGTTTTTACTTCCTGCCGCGCTTAAATCACAGGATTCTACATCCACCTCAATGCCGTTTTCTTCACAAATCTGTTCTATTTTTGTAGCAAGCATAAGGCTGCTTCCAATTCCATTTCCACATATAGTCACAATACGCATTCAGATTCTCCTTTTGATTTTGCAATATTTTCTTCTATAATTTTGATAATTTCTTTTTTTTCTTTACAACTGCACATTTGTTCCACCAGATTCTCTGTTTCAAATATTCCCGACAGCTCCTGCAGAAAATTCAGATGAGCATCGGGATTTGTAGCGCATATGGCAAATAAAACAGAAACATTTTCAAAATCCCTATTATGAAAATCCACTGGTTTTTTTAATGTCACAATAGCCAAGCCGTCCTCATTTACATCTAAGCTGCTTTTTGCGTGGGGCATCGCGATGCCGTCCTCAATTACAATGTAGGGCCCATAGGTTTTTACTACATCTATCATAGCCTCAATATAGCTTTCTTTACATTTTCCTGTATTCACAAGAATGCTGCCTGCAATCCGGATCGCTTCTTCCCAGTTCTTTGCCTTTTGATTTATCGCAACCACCTGTTCATTTAACAAGTCCCGTAACATAAAAATCTCCTTTTTAAACAATTTTATATCCAAGACTGGCTGCATCCCTGAAGAATTCCCTTACTGTCTCTAAGGAATATTCCGTTAAGTCCTTGCCAAACAGTTTCAGCTTTTCCAGAATGGCGTTTGGTACTGTAATAATCTGACAGCCGCATGCTTCTGCCTCTACGATACTGTAAAGATCACGGCAGCTGGCCCAGAGAATTTCTATATTTTTTCTATCTGCTGTATACTGAACGCTTTCTCTCACTATCTTCGTGGCATCTGTTCCTGTATTAGAAATACGGCCTGCAAAAATAGAAATAATAGCCGGTACCGTGTCACTCAAAGCAGCCGCTACCTGCTTTACCTGCTCCATGGTAAATACTGCCGTTACATTCAGCTTTACATGCTTTTCTGCCAGCTCTGCTAGAAGCGGTCCGGTAAATTCACCTTTGGTATTGGTTACAGGAATCTTAACATATACATTATCTGCCCACGACGCAATTTCCAGAGCCTCTTTTTTCATCGCTTCCAGCTCGTCAGAAAATACCTCAAAGGAAATCGGCATGTCTTTCACGTTAGACAATATCTCCATCGCGAAATGCTTGTAATCAGTTACACCTGCCTTTTTCATCAACGAAGGATTCGTAGTAAAGCCCTGCACTTTTCCCTTCTTGTATTCTTTTAATATCCCAGCCATGTCTGCGCCGTCTGCAAAAATTTTTATCTTCATTCTCCTTCTCCTTTCCCTGTGTTTTTAATATAATTATTATAAACGGACGTTCATTCTGGCGAAAGAGCATATTTTTTCACTTTTTTAAGGAAATAATTTATTCAATGTGCGCAAAAAACTCCAGCGCTTCTTTTTCCATAAGCTGAAAGCTTGTGTTTTGTTGCATTGGGGAATATCAGAACGCAGAAACTTATATATAAGGATTCGTACAGAAGCTAAAAAGCCAGCAACTATAAGGGCATTCCTCATAATTACTGGCTTTCTTTAAACTGGGCTACAAGGATTCGAACCTTGAAATGACGGAGTCAGAGTCCGTTGCCTTACCATTTGGCGATAGCCCATTAACACAACGAAAGTCATTATAATATATAAACAGTTTTTCGTCAATAGTTTTTTAATTATTTTAAAACTTATCTGCTTTGAAGAATATTCTGTAGCTTCTTCATAGAACGGTTATACTTGGATAGCTCCGTAGCTAGGGGAATTTCCAGGGCCTCTGCCACCTCTCTGTGCTTCATACCAGCCGCCGCATGAAGAAGCACAATCTGTCTCTCTTCTCGGCTTATTTTGCTTAAAGCATCCAAAAGCACTTTCCGGTCAGCTGCCTGTTCCAACGAATCGCAGAAGGTCCTGCCTTCCTCCAGTCCTTCCAGCTCCTCCCATGTCACATCTGCCCTTTGGCGCTGCTCACGAAACCGCATATAGCAAAGATTTCTAGCAATCGTAAAGACCCAGGCCATAGGCTTTCCCTGTGGCACATAGGAACCTGCTTTGCTCCAAATGCTCAGATAGGTTTCCTGCATCAAATCCTCGGCCTCTGTAGGGCTTTTTGTCAGGGACAGGATAAAGCTGTAGACCGAACGGGCCGTTTCCTGGTAAAACTCCCGAAAAGCCTCGCGATCTCCTGTTCCCATTTTCTGAAGCATCTCTTCCTGCGACATTTACATTCCCCCCTTGCGGGAATCAGCCAGTGTAAAGCCTTTCTTATTACCGTTTGCTCCATCCACCCAGGAGGAAGGGAGACTTAAAACGCGCTCTAGCCCCCAGTAGACATAAAGCTGTTTTCTTCAGTAATAACGCAGACGCACCGGCTGTCCCGATTTCTCACCTCGTCGCTAATCCTTGCCTTTAGCTTGCCCAGAACTGCCTGCTTATATTCTCTTGGTACAACCAAATCAAAAATCAGGTTGATGCGCTCCTCTCCGTCTACCATCCTGAAATCATGGAATGTAAGCCGGCTGTCAATGCCCATAAGGATATCCGCAACCATATCCTTAAACTCTTCCACCCGTTCATTATGCGTTTCCACCGGATCCATATGAATTACCAGCAGAAGGTTAAACCGTCTCATGGCCTCCCGCTCAATACGATCCACTACCTCATGGGTAATCTCTACACTGCAGTTATTAGGCACCTCAGCGTGAATGGAAGCCATGCTTCTGGAGGGACCGTAATTATGTACGATCAGATCGTGGGTTCCCACGATTCCCTCGAAGCTCTCCACAAAATTTGTAATCTGCTCATAGATCTCCGGGTCAATCCCCTCCCCAATGAGAGGAGCAAGTGTATCCTTGGCAATATTCAAGCCTGCAACCATTACCACGATAGAAACAACTACTCCCACAATCCCATCCACATTATATCCAAAGGCTCCGTATATTCCAATGGAGCATATTGTGGCAGAGGTAGTCGCCACATCCCCCATAGCATCTGCCGAAGTAGCCAGCATTACCTTAGAGTTAATGCGTTTCCCCAGTTTTTTATTAAAGAGGGACAGCCATAGCTTCACCCCTACAGACAGCAATAAAATCACAAGAGAAATTCCCTTAAAAGTCATCTCCTCCGGGTGAAATATTTTTCCCACCGATGTCTTAAACAGAGAAAATCCAACCTGAATGATCAGGAATGCTACCACAAAGGCCGCAATGTACTCTATTCTTCCATGACCAAAGGGGTGGTTGTCATCCGCCGGCTTCTCCGCCATCTTAGCGCCCACAAGACCGATCAGGGCCGACGCCATATCCGACAGGTTATTAAACGCATCCGCCATGACAGAAATACTGTTTACCAGCATCCCAATCATTAGCTTCGATCCGAAGAGCAGAAAATTGCAGCAGATTCCTACCAGGCTGCTGAGCGTTCCATAAGCCGTCCTTACCTGTATATCCTCGATTCTTTCAAAATTATTTATAAACCGTTTTACTAAAAATTCTGTCATAAAAAATCCCCGTATTCTACCTGTTCCAGAAATAATCCCTCAGAGGGAGCTGTAAAGCCTGCTTCCCGACGATTCCTTGCCTTCAGAATCCGGGACATCTCCTCCGGTCTGCGTTTCCCCAGCCCCACTTCCATGAGCGTGCCTGCCAGTATCCGCACCATCTGCTGTAAAAAACCGTTGCCTGTAAAGGAAATATGAAGCCGTAAAGCTTCCGGTTGAATAAACTGGATCTCTTCGATGGTGCGAACCGTGGATTTTTTCATCCTCCGGCTGCCGCAGAAGCTTTTAAAATCATGAGTTCCTGTCAAAAGAACCGCTGCCGCTTTCATCTTCTCAATATCCAGCCGCTGACCCAGGCCGTAATAGTAGCGCCGCTGAAACACATCCTTCTTAGGCCCCATTTCAATCTGATATCGGTAGGTTTTTCTCACTGCATTCAGACGGCTGTGAAACCGCTCAGGAGCTTCCTGCGCGTTCCACACCATAATATCCTCCGGCAAATACCGGTTCAGATATTCCATTACCTTCCCGGCCTCCTGCTCCTGCTCCAGATGAAAATTCGCCACCTGTCCCAAGGCATGAACGCCTGAGTCTGTCCGCCCGGAACCATGCACCTTAACCGAAGCTCCTGAAAGACGCTCCAGCACAGCTTCCAATTTCCCCTGAATGGTTTTGTCCGTATTCTCCTGTTTCTGCCATCCGTCATACCGTGTGCCGTCATAGGACAGCCATATTACAATATTCATTGCTCCCTCATCTGTGAAGCCTTCCTCAAAGGCTCATACTTCCATGCTTCAAACTATTTCATAATACGTTTCATTTCTACGTATCTATACCTGCTTTAAGGATTTTACTTTTTCTAACTGCCTCTATCGCCCTGTTAAGAGCCGCCTCATTCTGCACAAGAGCAAGGCGGACAAAGCCCTCCCCTGAGGGCCCGAAGGCACTACCCGGAGTTACCAAAACACCGGCCTTCTCCACCATTTCCATGGCAAATTTCTCAGAGCTGCCATAATTCTTTGGAATAGAAGCCCACACAAACATAGTCGCACAGGGGCGATCCATCCTCCATCCGATGGAGGTAAAACCGTCGCACAGCAAATTTCTGCGCTTCTCATAAATTTCCCTGGTAGCTGTTACACAGTCCTGGGTACCCGTAATCGCCGCTATCGCAGCTTCCTGGATAGGAAGGAACATGCCATAGTCCATATTGGACTTCAAAAGCCTCAATTTTGACACAACTGCCTCATTGCCCAGACAGAAGCCAATTCTCGCTCCTGCCAGTCCATAGGTTTTAGATAAAGAGTTAAATTCCACTCCCACCTCCCTAGCTCCCGGAAACCTAAGAAAACTCCCCCCTGTCCTCCCGTCAAACACCAATTCACTATATGCGTTATCATGCAGAACGATTATATCGTATTTCTTTGCAAATGCAATCAGCTCCTCATAGAAGGAATCAGGAGCTATCGCCGCTGTTGGATTGTTAGGGTAGGAAACCACCAACAGCCTTGCCTTCTCTGCCACTTCCTCCGGTATCTCATCAAGCTGGAGCACATAATTGTGCTCCTTCTTCTGAGGCATATAATAAAGGCTGGCTCCTGCAAGCTGCGGCCCATCCCCAAATACCGGATAACAGGGGTCAGGAACCAGTACCGTATCCCCCTCATCAACTATGGTGAAGGCGATATGGGACAGTCCCTCCTGGGAACCTAACAGGGAACAGATCTCCGTCTCAGGGTTCAGCTTTACATTGTAGCGTCTCTGATACCACTGGGCCGCTGCCTCAAGCAGTTCCCTCCTGTCACTGATAGCATATACATAGTTCTCCGGCCTGGAAGCCCCACGGCATAAGGCCTCTACAATGTGGGGGGCGGGAGGAATATTGGGAGTCCCGATGCTTAGATCAATTACCTCCTCGCCTCTTGCCATTTTTTCTTTTTTAAGCTCTGCCAGCTTTGAAAAAATTCCTTCTCCAAAATGATCCATCCTCTTTGCAAATTTCAAAATTCTCCCTCCTCACTCTCCCTCTTTTATTGGCCAATGATTCATTTCGCCTATTATAGTACATTTTTCTGAATATGACAAGCCAGCAAAAAAGGCGGATTACCTGCCAGAGACGTGGAAACCCTCCGTATTGGCCGGTCAGTATTCAACAGCAGAGAGGTTCTGAACGGTAAAGGCGATAGCAGATTAAACCCAATCAGCCTCTCTAAGCATAACAGAGCTGTTACAAAGCAGCGTGTTAAGAAAATCAGCTACAAAAAGCACGGTTCCAGCAGCTATAAAAGTTACTTAGAACCGTGTTCTTTTATTTCAGAGAGGCTGATTTTTGTTCCATGAGCTATCTGATTTCTAATTTCAACCGCCCCTTGATTATGCAACATGTTCGTGAATGCCTATCTTACACTTTACGACATTCCTAAGCAGCAGCATTATTCTGAAGCCCCGGCGCCAGAGCCTGGATTTCCCCCTCTGCCGCTTAAAGCCTCCGCTGGAGATGCTGGAAGCGCAGATGGCTTCACCACTTTCTTCCATGCATGCATAGCCAAAGCCATGGCGATTACTCCATAAGAAACAAAGACGCGGAAATACTCACCGATAACCGGATCTCCAAAAAGCTCCTTGCCCGCCAAAGGCGCTACAATAAACAGGGTATGAAACAGGGTAATTCCAAGGATTGCCTGCTTATTATTCGCCTTCTGTACAGAAGCGCCTCCTACCAGAAGAGCCGCTATGGCAAACTGTCCAACCTGGGTGTGTGCGCCGTAGGTAGAGAAGGTTCCCACGTTCTGGAGGAAGATCAGCTGGCCCCAGCTGGCCAGTACGGTAGAGAAAATCATGGCAATGATACGGGTTCTGTCTACATTGATGCCAGCCGCATTGGCAACCGTTCTGCTTTGCCCCACTGTACGCATATTCTGTCCCAAACGGGTACGCATAAGAGCATTGTTAAAAAAGCACAGGGCAGCGATGCACAGATAGGTAAGAACAGGAAGCTGAACCATAACTAAAACCTTAAAAATAGCTGGAATATAGGTAAGACCGTACACCATCGCTGCCAGCACACAGTTTACAGCAGCTTTCCTGCCATCGAAGCTCTTCTTGCAGATCAATCTGGCCGCAAGCAGCTTCCAAAGCTGCAAAAGCAGGGTACCTGCACAGCCAAGCTCCACCGCCCTTAAAAGCAGAAGGCGATCGGCAGAGAGAAAGGCTTCAACCGCAGGCACATAGGTCAGGCCGTAAACTGCCGCAGCAGCGATCAGCTTCGTGATAACTACGCTCCATTTAATTTCCTGCTTCTTAATCATCTTTACACACACAGAAATGACAGCAACCGCCACATAGGCGTAAAAGCCAATCTCAATAATCGTAAGCATAGGAACGGTATCCAGGGCATATTTAACCGTATCCTTAAGGTCAATGGTGTTTTTTACGCCTACTCCGGTAGCTATCATAAGGGTAGGGTTATACAGAGGAATCACACCGCCGAAGATAAACAGAAACAGCAGCTGATACAGGCCCTCCGCAAAATAGGAAAGCACCAGACCTCCTATCATCTCCGCCCCCTTCATATGATTAAACAGCTTACCAACCAGGAAGCCGAAGAAAACCGCGATAGGGGTAGCCAGCGCTGCGGTCAGCATAAAGCCTGCAATACCTGTAAATCCCCAGTAGGTAGTCAAAAAAATTGCCACCTGGGCTGCCATAGCTCCGATAACGATACCAAAGTTCAGGCCCATACCTGCAAGCACCGGTATAATCAGGGAAAGCACTAAAAAGGAATTGCGAGCAATACGTGTAAACAGCTCCGGTATAACAAAGGTAAGAGGCTGTTTGGAAGCAATGGTGCCTCCTATACACAAAAAGACAAACAGAATCCCTACCTTATTCTTAAATAAAATATCACATAATTTCTTACTACTCACGGCCGCCACCTTCTTTCGTCTGTGCTAATGCATAGATGATGATACCATTGGAAATTATCAGACGCATGACCTCTGACAGATTGCTCTCCGGGATAAACTGGTTGGCAACGGGAAGCCCCAGCGCTAGAATTCCCTGGAACAAAAAGGTTCCCAGCAGTACATGGGAAATGCTGGCCCGCTTCGGTGAGGCTCCGCCAATTAAAACGGCTGCTACCGAATTAAACCCCATCATCATAGGCCCGTTATAGAGCTGCATAAACCCAAAGCCCTGAGCATATACGATAATGCCCACGGCTGCCAGTACCGTAGAAAGAGTGGTGCCAATCAGCCTCATTTTATTAACATTGATACCTGCCGCCTTGGCAAACATAGGGTTGGAACCAGCTGCAGACATAGCCATACCTGTTTTGGATCTCATAAACAGCCACACAAGGAAGCACATAAAAAACAGGAACAGCAGCAGGCCTGTGGGCACTACAAATCCGCCAAGCTTAAAAGACAGGGTATCATTCATCACATTGCTAAAGGAGGTGGCCAGGGAAATCGTATTGCGAAGTCCCTTTCCCGCATTTGGCCATTTCAATTCCCCATTTTGGAAAGGAAGAAGCATCCACCCCATATTCATAAACGCGATGATAGAAAAGCCGACATAAGTAGTAACCGTCATCTCAGAACCTTTTACGCGATTCAGCAACAAGCCATAGAGATAGCCGATTCCAGCAGCTAGAACAACTCCGATCAGGATCGCAATCAAGATAGACACCCACATAGCAAATAAAGGACTTACAGCTACCAGAGCAGGGCTCTGGGCAATATTTAGCTCAATTACAATCAGACCCCCTAAAAGTCCTCCCACGATCCCCATAGAAATACCAAAGTTCAGACCAATGCCGCACTGCACTGCCGGCACCATGGCAAGAGTTAGAATACCAAACATACCCCATCTGCGCACACAGTCGCTCAAAAGCTGCATTAAATCCATTTTGAAGCCGCCGGCCGCAGCCACCAGAAACAGAAAAAAGCCTACGATAATAATACGAGGCAAACCAAACTTCTTTACCATATACTTTACCGGATTATTACTCATGGTCCTCCCCTCCTTTCACCCTTGTACCCGACATAGCCAGACCGAAGTCCGCATCCGAAGCATCAGGACTTAATATTTTTGAAACTCTTCCATCTGAGATAATGGCAATTCTGTCAGACACAGAACGAAGCTCCACTAATTCAGAGGATACTACAATGACCGTCATCCCCTGCTCCCTGTTCAGCTTGGTAAGATATTCTAAAACCAGCTTTTTAGCCCCAATGTCGATACCCCTTGTAGGCTCTGATACAAAGAGAATATCCGGCTCCAAAGTCAGGGCTCTCGCCAGGCAAACCTTTTGCTGATTTCCTCCAGAAAGGCTTCCTGCCGCCTGACGTACGCCAGTACAGCGAATATCCAGCCTCTTTACCATATCCTGTGCATGCGCCTTAGCCGCCTTGCTGTCAAAAAGCCTCATCCATGCGAAGCCTTTAAGGAACTTATTATTCGTCTCCATAGCGGAAAACATAATATTATGTTCAATGCTTTCGTTCAACAAAAGTCCCACACCTTTACGATCCTCCGACACAAAAGCAACTTTGTGATTCAGCGCATCTCCCAGCTTCTCCAGCCTTAAGGGCTTTCCGTTGATTGCAACTTCTCCGGTAGCTTCATACAGACCCATAATACCATTTGGAATACCCAGCTTACCCTGTCCCGCAAGTCCGCCGATCCCAAAGATCTCTCCCTTGCGTATATCCAGATCAATCCCCTTTACTCGCTCTCCAGGCATCTCTACGTGATAGTTTCTCAGACGTACAGCAATCGAATCATAACTGAGGGCACGGGTATCCTTAAAGCTGTCGTCTACCAGCTTCTCCACCTTACGGCCAATCATCAGCTCCGCAATCTCAACCACATTTGTATCCTTAATCTCTCTTCGGGCTACAAACTCGCCGTCACGAAGGATGGTCATGCTGTCCGCCACAGCCATAACCTCATCCAATCGATGCGTAATGAAAATGATAGCGATTCCCTGGGAGGCAATTACACGCATCACTTCCAGCAGGCGCCCCGCCTCCGACTCCGTAAGCACAGCCGTAGGTTCGTCAAAGACTAAAAGTCGGAGCCCCGTCTTGTCAATCTCTCTCGCAATCTCTATAAACTGCATATAACCTACAGGAAGGCCGGCAACCTTCACATAATCCTCTATCTGCAACCCAATGGTCTTAAGCGCCTTCCGGGCATCCTTTGCCATTGCATCAAAGTCCAGTGTTTCCATGGACTTGCCGAAGATACGGCTGACCAAATTCGGGGTAGTGATTTCGCGTCCAATTTTTATATTTTCCGTTACAGTAAAGCCAGGAATCAGCATAAATTCCTGGTGTACCATACCGATTCCCATTTCCATTGCTTTTAAGGGATTATCAATATTAACCGATTCCCCTGCCATCGTTACACTACCGCCGAAGCCTCCGGTAGAATGAATTACAGGCATACCAAACAAAATATTCATCAACGTAGATTTTCCGGCTCCATTTTCTCCCATCAACGCATGGATTTCACCTGGCTTAATATGCAGGTTTACGCCTTTAAGCACCTGGTTGCCGGAATAGTCCTTTGTAATATTATCCATTTCCAGAACATACTGTGTTTTATCCAAGTTCATAACCTCTTTCCTTAGCGCTTTGTGCTGACACTTCTCCTTAAAAAAATTTCGCCGTCCGCACTAAGCAGGACGGCGAAACCACATATACAAGAATCCCTGCAATCTGTATAAATTACTCGAATGTTACGAAGTCTGCCATTACAAGATAATGATTGTCCTTTTTATTTCCATTATCATCTACATAGTTATTAATGGTCATCTTAACATCTCCTGCGCACTCCTGAAGGGTATCACGCAGAACCGCGTCATCCAGAACACCGTTGGTCTGTCCCTCTAATACCTTCTTTGCGTACTCCACACCAGCCTCAACGAACAGCATATTACATGGAACGCCCCATGTAGACACTCTTCCGCCCATATCAGCCTCAGTAACTTTCGCCTGGAGCTGCTCTAACATGTAATCAACATCAGCCTCATGGCCGGCCATATCAATATTCAGAGCTGCTGGAAATGCATGGAAGGGAGAGGGACAGCACTGTAAGGAGTAAATAGCGCCCTGCTCAAATACGGAGCGGATTAATGGCTCCTGCATACCGCAGTTTGTTGTAAAAAATACGGTATCCTTGCCGTACTTCTCAATCTGACGCGGAACATCCTCAAGAATAAACTGCTGCGCTCCAGTAATACCGGAATCGCCTGTGGGATCAGGAGCAGTAACGTCAACTAACTCAATGCCATTCTCTGCACAATACTTCTTCAGATTCTCATGGCGTTCAACAATCAGCGCATAGCTCATATGACGCGGAAAGGAGTAATGGATCATTGTCTTAGCGCCCTGTGCCTTAGCCTGAGGAGGAATTACAATGCCGCATCCCGGCTCATCTACCTGTAATACAATATCAGCCTTTGGATTAATAACACCTGGGTCCTCACCCGGAGTACCTGCAATGAATATCATATCCGGGCGTGTCTCACGTACCTTATCAATCGCTGCCGCTGTACCTGGAACTGCCTGGCACCATATGATTGCCTTAACAGACGGGTCAGAAGCCATCGCTACCGCGTTTGAAATAACAGTCTCAGTCTCAGTAGAAAAATTGTCAGGATAGGTGGAGGTAACAATCATGTCACCATACTTCTCCTTCATTGTATTCGCCTGAGTAATCTCCTCGTCACCCTGAGAAGCAGTACCTGTAATAATTCCGATTTTAAAGTCAGCTGCTGAAGCTGTTGTCTCTCCCTCTGCTTTCGTCTCTGTCCCGCCGCCTTCTGCCGGGGATTCATCTGCCGCCGGTGCGGCGGTTGCCGGAGCTTGGGTTGCTGTTGGCGCAGCACTGCGGCACCCTGCTAACGACAGGAGCATAGCAGCTGCCAGAGTAATGCTCAATAATCTTTTTCTCATTCGCTCTCTCCTTTTACAACATTTTTTCTTATCCAACCATGTACTCTTAGTTCTGATTCTGAACCTTTGGATACAGGGTCAGGACACATTCGAAATTATATCATATAAAAACAGCCTATGTCTATTAAAAATGTGCATATTTTACTCTTTTCTTTCTTTTCCACCAAAAAAATACTTTATTATTATAATACAGCATTAAATTTTCCGGTTTTTCTCATATTCCTTTGCGACATCAGGATACTCCATAAGATAAGAAAGTAGGCTTTTCAAAAAAGCTTCTTCCTCTAAATACCGTTTTCCCCAACAAGTCTGATGTTCTGCCAAAAAGATAGGAAACAACTGCCACAATTCCTCTAAAGTCATTTTTAAGAACGAAAATCAGGACTTTTTCCTATCAGAGCTTATTGCCGTCAAATGAGAAGATTATTCCGATTTGAACCACCTGCATATTGTAGGTGAGGAAGTCCAAAATCAGGATACAAGCACGTATGAAAAGGCACTATATAACTGGCTCTGGCCTATAAAAATGCCTGTCTACAGCTGTATACAGATTTCCAAATACACGAAAGCCCGAAATTCCTTGTAAAACCAAAAAATTCCGGGAAATAAAAAAAAGCGCGAGACGGGATTCGAACCCGCGACCCTCGCCTTGGCAAGGCGATA
>ERZ773217.139-NODE-139-length-67107-cov-6.065546_pt1 | contig 67107 bp, 66 predicted proteins | sample MGYA00580995_ERZ773217 | MGnify/ENA primary metagenome ERZ773217 (study PRJEB29015, sample SAMEA2737772) | human gut metagenome | biome: human gut; feature: human-associated habitat; material: faeces | place: China | collected 2012 ...
TGACAACCCGGCAGATTTCAGAAACAATCGAAGATATTTATGGTTTTGAAACATCGGAAGGCTTTATATCAGATGTTACAGACAAGATTCTTCCACAGATTAAAGACTGGCAGAATCGGCCTTTAGATGAAGTTTATCCAATCCTGTATATTGATGCGATTCACTATTCTGTCCGTGATAATGGAGTGATCCGGAAGCTTGCAGCCTATGTGATTCTCGGGATAAATGCAGAAGGTAAGAAAGAAGTCCTTACCATCAGCATTGGAGAAAACGAAAGTTCAAAATATTGGCTTTCCGTATTAAACGAATTAAAAAATCGTGGTGTAAAAGATATCCTGATTATCTGTGCAGATGGGCTTACTGGTATCAAAGAAGCGATCTCTGCAGCATTTCCTAAGACAGAATATCAAAGATGTATCGTTCATCAAGTGAGAAATACCTTGAAGTATGTTCCAGAGAAAGACAGAAAAGCATTTGCCACAGATTTGAAAACGATATATCAGGCGGCTGATGAAAAGAAAGCTCTGGCAGCTTTAGATAGAGTGACAGAAAAATGGACTCCGAAATATCCAAATTCCATGAAACGCTGGAAGGATAACTGGGATGCTATTTCCCCGATTTTCAAGTTTTCAGCAACTGTTAGAAAGGTCATTTATACAACAAATGCCATTGAATCACTGAATTCCACTTATCGGAAACTGAACCGTCAGAGAAGCGTCTTTCCAAGCGATACAGCCCTTTTAAAAGCCCTTTATCTAGCTACCTTTGAAGCCACGAAAAAATGGACAGCAACGATCCGGAACTGGGCACAGGTCTATGGTGAACTGAGCATTATGTATGAGGGACGCTTACCCGAATAATAAAAAAGGTCAAAAAGACGGGCGGATTTCCCGCCTGCTATTGACATGCAATTTTGTAGCTGTTATATATAAGACAAAGGCGAAAAGCTGATTTTACTCAAGCCTTTCGCCTATCATTATCATAGAAGATCTTATTTACAGACTTTTCTTCATAGTCTCACATAGGACCAATTTTCAATAAATCTAAGGACAACTTACGATTTACATTTTTGTTTTTGACATTAATATACACTGAACATTTTTCATAATCTCTCCTATTTTCCATTAAAATTTCTCCTTAAATATTTCAATACAATTTCTCGCGCTCTTTTTTCAAAAACCGTATTAATTACCATAAAAAATATTAAAATACAAACACTTACAACTGCAGTATATACGATTAATATGCCATAATTAGAATACGACTCTGGCAAATAACTTCCAACATATGCGCATATAAATAATAAAAGAATATTTCTTAACCAGCGTCTATAAGTAGGCCATGCACTTCTTTTCATAATAATCCGGTTGGCATATAAAATGATGTCGTTAGTTCTATAAAGAAGGGCCACTATAGTACCAAACAGAACACCATATAACCCAAATTTGTATACACATATTATAGAAACTATTAAGTTGATTGACATTTCCAACACCGCCCGCCATTGTGTTTGCCTATAATGTCCTGCATAATCAATAATATTATTAGATGTATTTCTTCCATAATTTAAAATTTGAAATATTACGAATAAACATGGAATCCATTTATCTATGTAATCAATATCGGAAACGCCGCTTGTATATAGCCTCAAAAACGGCAAAATAAAAATATACGCTATTGTAAATAAAGCAAAACTAATTGATAGATAATATGTTTCGTATACCTCTTGCACTTTTTCATATCTTTTTCTGTCTGAATTAAACAACTGCCCCATAGCAAAAGATACACTACTCGATATATAACCAATTACATTTGCAACCATCCCAAACAACATGCTATACATTGCATAAACACTAACTACCTTTAACCCACAAAAAAAGGTTAGTATAATCGTGTCTGTATTATTAAAGATCAGTCCCGATATTTGATGAATTAATACAGAATTTTTTTGTGAAATAGCCTGATAATTTGGCTGCTCTTTTAAATCCAACCATCCATAGTGTTTCCTGATATATAATACAATGAATACAACTTGACAAATATCTATGATACAAAATACAGCTTGCACCCAAAGCACTCCAAATCCAGCATACATTAAAACAATTCGGGCCACGTTGCTGCCAATTGCAAATATTGTTCCTAAATTCGTTAATATATAATTTCTGCCATCTACCTTCAATAATAATTGAAGTTTTGAAGTGACCAAATACTTAATTACTCCCGCTTCCCCTTGAAAAAGAATAATCCAAACCACAATACTAGTAGGAAGTGTTGTTTTTACAAGCACAGGATACAAAATTGCCATTGCCACAACGGCGACTGCATATAAGATTCCTGTTTTCTTGTAAAAATTATTCGTCGCAGATAAAATAGCTGAAATTTCTTGTTTATCCTTACGAGCCATCGGTCCATAAAGCGCCTGTAATGTTGCTCCTCCAACCCCAGCTTCCAGTAAAGTAAAATAAGAAAATATTTGTTTAACAGAATTAATTAGTCCATTCGTTTCTGACCCATAAGAGAGTAAAAATAATCTTGGAATGAGCAGACCTATTAAGGTTGTTATTACAAAACTTGTCAATCCAAAAAACAAATTTTTAATACTTCTTTCCTTTAACATACACATCCCTTTCTCTTTTTATATTCACTCAGCCTCCAAAACAGAAAAATCAAATATGCATTTCGAGTCGCAATTATTCGTCTGATAATTTTACTCTCATCTGACATATAAAAATCTATATTTTTCAAATATCCTTTTATTGATTTTCGTTTTAAAATTTTCTGTAGTCCTTTTATTTTATTCCACCCTTTAATTTCTGTTGATTTTAATATATAAAAAATAGTATAGTGATAGACACTCCACATTCTTTTTTTCCACTCAGAATTATTAGTAATTTCCCAGCGCTTTCTTAACGAATCCTCAATTAACCGATTTGCTTCTTCCAACTTTTCAACATAATTATCATCCACAGAACTTAATGTTCCACTTCCATAAACATAGTATATATATAATTCATCTTCAAGAAATCGTATACATTCACAATAATATAAATAGTCCGTTACAAATAATGTATCCTCACCCAGACTCAACTCTGGGTTAAATCTGATTTTTTTGTTTTGAAGGACTTCGTTTTTAAACCGTTTCGCATAAATAAAATTCAGCGTTTTTTCTTGCTCCATTTTAATAATTTCTTGTGTTGTAATTACCTCCACTGTTCTTGAAACAACTTTTGTATTTATAATACATTTCCGTTCCTTATTTCTTTTTTCAATTCCACATACAACTAAATCAATATCCTCATCTACTTGTAATAATGTCTCTATATAATCCTTCTCAATCTCATCATCACTATCTAAAAAGACAACATATTTCCCCTTTGCCAAATCAAGCCCTGTATTTCTTGCAGCAGACACACCTTCATTTTCTTTATGCACAACATTAATTCTTGAATCACACTTTGCATACTCATCACAAATGTCTCCGCATTTATCAGGTGAACCGTCATCAATCAAAATCAATTCGAAATCTTTCATTGTCTGGACTAACACAGAATCTATACATCTTCTAATATATTTTTCCACATTATAAACAGGAATAATAATGCTAACCAATGTCATAATTAACCTCACTCAAAAATCTTATCTATCATTTCACTTGACTGCAATTTCATATTTTTTAAATTATTAGCAATCTCCTTTAATTGCTCAGGATGTTGTAAACACCCTTCTATCTTTTCAAAAATAGCCTCTTTCTCTATCGGAACAATCCACCCTGTAACGTTATTCACAAACTGTTCTCTGGCTCCGGAAACTTCTGTCGTTATTACAGGTTTGCACAATATTCTTGCTTCATTTGTTGTTGTACAAAACCCTTCAAATCTAGAAGGCTGCACATATAAATCACAGTCACTCAAGAATCTATACGGATTATCTTGATTTCCCAATAATACAAAGAAATCTTGTAACTGATTTTCAATAATTGCTTCTTCTAACCCTTTACGTTCTTCTCCTTCTCCACAAACATACCATCTTATATTATATCCTTTATCAATTAATTGTCTGCACACTTCGATTGCTATATCTAACCCCTTTTGCTGAGCAAGACGTCCAATAGTTAAAATACGAGTTCCATCAAAACCATCCTGATATGTTTCCCCTGTCTCTACTTTATGTTTTATACTTTTTAGATCAACATAATTATAAAAAACCTCCGTTTGCGTTTTCATATCAAGATGATATTTCAGAAAACTTTCATAAACACTTTTTGAAACCGCAAATATCTTATCATATTTTCCATGATATTTTATTGCCAATGAATGATTTCCATGATTTGACTCCATGTTTCCATGAAGCCAAAGAATTTTTCTCTTTGCATGTATTTTATCCGTAACATAAAATATAGGAACAGTATTAGGTGCATGATAAGCAATGGCAACATCATACTTTTTCCGAATAGGAATCAACATCTCACTACTAATTTTGTTCTGTTCCAAATAAGTCAAATTCTTCTTTTTTAATTGATTTTTACACAACAATTTCCTTACTCCAACTATAGGATGACATATTATATTTCGCGAATTCACAGTGGATAAACAACTCACATTAACTTTTTCCGGAATCTCATCAAATAATTCTCCGCCTTCTTTCTCGACATACAAATCCACATCTACATTCTCATAATTAAATTGATTTAACATTGCTATTAGGGCTCTTTCTACACCGCCCATAATCATTTTTCTAGTTATAATTGCAATTTGTGTTTTCAACCCTTTTGCCCTCTTTTCACAAATATCTTAAGAATCCTTCTGAGCTTGAAATACCAATAAATAAACCTCACTCTATTTTGCAAAAAATTCTTTAGAATAAAATCTATCTCTGTTTTTTTCTCTCTGTGCACAATAATATTATCTTTTAGTCCTTCTAAATTTCTAATACTTGAAATCTGTTGCAAAGATTTCGAATAAAATAGTGCTACATAAACCATTTTTCTAATCCGCTCATTTACACACATTACATTGATGTTATATTTTTTTGCATATTCTTTCATTTGTATTTGATTATACAACAAGTTTTCCGCTAGAATAACTCTTTTATTTTCTTCATGATAATATAGATACCCATAATATGAAATTTCATATATTTTTTCACACGTATTAAAAACTTCAAGCGCAAAGGCAAAATCTTCCTGTGCTGTTATTTTTTCATCAAATTGAATCTGATTATCTCTGATTAGACTAAGCCGATACATCTTATTCGGCACATATCCATATATACCGCTTTCATCCATACATACGTGTTCCCAAAATATATTTTGGGGAATTTCACCTTCTATTTTAGGATACTTTATCAAATAACTTCCGTCCGGTTCTATTATCTTTATTGCACCAATCACAACATCAGTACAATACTGTTCTGCTACTTTCACATAATTCTCTACCATATCACCAAGACAGATATCATCTCCATCTACAAACATAATATATTTCCCTGTGGCACATTCAATTCCTCGATTTCTCGTATAAGAAACACCTCTATTTTGATGATGTAATACTTGAAAACGCTTATCTTCCTCTTCAAATCTTTTACAAATTTCTAAACTCCTATCATTAGAGCCATCGTCAATTAATATAACTTGAAGGTTGTGATATGTTTGTTCTTTGAGTGAACAAAGACATCTCTCTAACTTTTTTTCCAAATTATATATAGGTACTATAATACTAACTTTTACCATTTCTAAATCCTTGCTAATATTTTTATCTGCTTATATTTAACTAATATCAAATAAAGTTTCAACTTCCACGAAACATGAACTTTATCCAAATTTTTACATGCTCCCTCTGTAATCTTATCTTCGCAAATTTTCCTACAATACTCCTCACGCTCCGTTAAATTTACAAGTAAATTTTTCTGACTTAATGCCGATACAATACAATATAATTTCTGCAACTTAAGCTGCTCGGAAAAATCATAGTCCTCACTATCTAAGAAATCTCTTTCAAAACAATATATTAATTTCTTACATGACTCCCACCTATCTTTCTTAAACGATTTGGTAATAGATTGAGAATTATAAAAGTAATGGTAATATCTGGCTCCATCCAAATAAAAAAACGAATTTGCTGCCCTCACCACCTTAGCACTAAATATTGTATCCTCTGAATATCTCACTTCTTCATCAAAATATAAACAATTTTTCTCTATAAACCTTCTCAGATATAGTGACCTCCAAACTGCTACTATAACCCCCAATGTAAGTTCTGGCGTAGCAAAAAGTCTTGGATATATTTCACGTATAATATCTTCTTTTGTATACATACCTTCTTTCATACCTTTTTCTGTCCCAAAATCGCATAGTGAACCCTCTTCTCTTCCAGGCCATCCTGCATACATTGGACGAAATCGAACAAAATCCACTTGATATTTTACTGCAATATCCACCAGTTCTTCCAATGTATTAGCATCAATCCAATCATCACTATCTATAAAGAAAATATATTCTCCTTCTGCTACATCTATCCCCGCATTTCTAGCAGATGCCAAGCCACCATTCTCTTTGTGTATCACCTTTATTCTAGAATCTTTAGCCTCGTATTCATCACAAATTTGAGGACTTCCATCTGGTGAACCATCATCCACTAAAATTATTTCTATATCTTGCAGAGTTTGTCCTAAGACACTTTCAATACATCTCATCAAATATTTTTCGACATTATAAATCGGAATAATAACTGAAACTCTAGGATTCATCATTAACCCCTTTCATATTTTGCAACACACAATCAATATAAAACTTTGAATCTTCAATTTGCTTTTCTATATTTTTTTCTACATTTTCATAATCCTTTAATTCTGTATAATTCGTCAAACACATACTTTTTACTAAATCATGCATACGAGTATTAATTTTCTCACTTCTGTCAAATACAGCAAACGGTTTTCGAAATATGATTGCAAAAGCTGTTCCATGAAAAGAATTAGAGACAATATACTCTGCATAATGTATCAACGATATAAACATCTGAGGTCCTTCCTCATTAAAACACCTATCACAATAGTCACAAGGTAATATCGAATATATTTTCAGATTCTCTTCCTTTGCCTTTTTTATAACAAACCCTTGTATTTTCTCATTTCCTTCAAAATCATAAACTAACAAATATGGTTCTCTAAAATCGCTATTTTTTTCCATCTCAATCCACTTTGACTGTTCCAGCAAAAATACTGGATCCAGCACCTGAACTGCCCCTTTTATCCCAAGCTGATTAACAATCGCAATCCCAGACTTTTCTCGAACAGATATATAATCCATTTTTTCTAGCCTTCTTTTCACGTTAATCTTTTCTTCTTCAACAATATCTTCTGTTGCAAAACTTGCCGCATAAGACGCACGCACACTTCCGCTTGGTGCAAAATCCAAATAAAACGCAGGGTCTTTCCCGTTTTTGAAAAGAGTGTTCCAAATTTGATCGCTTCCTGCAAAATATATATCTGCTTCTGGAACATCTCGCTTCAACTCTTCATTTGTACAATACGTCTGATTAGTAATAGGTAAAAATGTTTCTCGGAACTTGTCAAATTCTTTTTTTCGTTTACTCCTTCTATCTTTTAATCTCTCCGGAAGTTTCATAAGAAGATACAGTTCTCTCAAAACAGGTTTATCATAAACCGGGTTATTTACTTTGTTCAGATTATAATGTTGTAAATAGAGTGGTTTGTAGTCTATAATTTCTACTTCTTGCCCTATTTTTCTTAAATATTCTGCCAAAGCATATGCCTGCAAACTGGCACCCAGATTATAAACATCATGACATGTAATCGTCTTAATCTTCATTCTAGTATTCCTCGTCTAATTTCTGCTATTATATAAGTGTATAAAGTTTCTGTACTTCTTCCATATTAGTATAATCACTTTTTCTTTGATTTTCTACTATTTTCTGTTGTAAGGTTTTGTTTTCAATAACCTCCGCAATTCCCTTTGCACAACTCTTATTATCCATTGGCACAATCACGCCATCTACACCATCTTCCAACTGGCTGTCTGCTGTTGCATAGTTTGTAATAACAACCGGCTTTCCTAATAACTGTGCCTCTCTAACTGCTACACTTTTTCCCTCATACCGGCTTGGCTGCACATAGATATCACAAGCTTTCATATATGGGTATGGATTTTCTTTCTTTCCTAAAAGAATAACATGGCTCTCCATGTTTTCTTCTTGAATTCTTCTTTTTATAAGTGCCTCATCTCCACCAAATCCTATAATATACCAAGTTATCATAACTCCGCGTTTCAAAATTTGAGAACAGATATTAGGAATATTATCGAAATTTTTTGCAGTGCAATATCTGCCAATAGATAATAATTTTATTCCTTCTCCTGACATTTCTTTTGAAACGTCAAACTCATTCATTTGCCTTTTAATTAACTGCATCGGTAATATATTTTCTATAACCACAATCTTATCTTTTAAACTCGGAAACACTGTTATGAAACTTTGTGTAACCGCCTCTGAAATTGACACAATATTATCATATGTCGACCACATCTTTAACTCAGACACTACATTAATCTGAACTTTTGAGTAATCTGTATGAATCCATGCTATTTTCCTTTTTGCTTTTACCTTTTTTTCTACAAAATAATGTGGTGTCAAAAAGCTAATTGCCATGTCATACTCTTTTTGTTTTTGTATTTTAGGCATAAATGGGGCTGTATACTTATGACTATATTCCAATCCCACGCCACTATCCACAATGTTTCTTCGTTTTTCATAGTTCTTTGACTTCAGTTTACCTAAAATTCGTGCCGAAGCCAAAACAAAATGTTTTTCCTTAATTACATTTTTCAACGGTCTTGCCAATACAGTATAAACTGGTATCTCCGGTAATAAATTTATATTTTCCGGAATATCTTCTAACAAACTTCCTTCGTGTCTCATTAAAAACAAATCAACCTGATATTCACTCGGATCTATTGCATTCAACAATCCAAGGAGACTTCTCTCGGCCCCACCCAATTCCATTGCGTGCGATACAATTAATATTGTTTTCATTTTCTAAATCTCCTAAAACAATCCGTACCAAAATATCTATGCAAAATCCTGGTAATCTTATTTCTAAGTTTCTGATTTGATTCCATCCATGTTTTCGAGTACCAATGTATTGCATATGTATTTTCTGTTTTTGTTAAAACTCCCGTCTGATCATTAAATGGACAAAAGTATTCTTTCGGATATATAGTAAATGTTCCACATTTTTGCTTTTTATTATTTCCCTGAAGACCATACTTTTTCAAAATCTCTGTAAAATAAATACATATAGTAGTGGTATTATAAGAACCATCTTCTTTTATAAAAGATAAATTCTCGTAATATTGCAACATTTGTTTCATCAACTCATTATGCTTTTCTTTCACCCAAAGGACTAATCCAGGTGCAACATATTCATCCGTTTCAAAACCTGCAAAAGCTTCATCTTTTAATAACAAATCAAAGTCCTTTATAACCTCCACATCTGTATCAAAATAGAGTCCGCCAAACTTCTCTAATGCATAAAATCTCGCAACATCACTTACAAATGCGAATTTTTCACTTTGATATGCCTCTTCCACATATTTATTATAATGAATATCGAAATTTCTTTCATTCCACTCCATAATTTCAAAATCAGGAAAAAACTTTTTCCAACTATCTATACACTTTTCTACTATCTGTGGCTTTTCATTTCCACCGAACCAACAATAGTGAATAATCTTAGGTATCATTTACTCTTCCTCCTTTCATTACTTTCTGTGCAAATACATATAAATTTTGCCTGGCATAATTCCTAACAATACATTTTTTAAAAAATTTCGTACAACATAAATATATGTATACCATGGCATATGCAACATTTTAAATCCGACATACGTCACATAACTTGAGTTCATTCTAGATTTAAATGTTCTGCGTTTGAAAGCATTTTGATCATCACGCATCTTGTATAGTGGTTCAGTTAAGTTGAACCCCTTATATCCTTGTGCATATATCTTGTACCATAGATGACAATCTTCCGCTCTTAGTGTTCTTCTATCTTCTGAATATCCTTCTACTTCTAGAAAAACTTCTTTTCTTACCATACACGGTGCATGACAAAAGAAAGGGGAGTGTTTGATGAAATCTTTTTTTTCAGGATATTCAATCGCCGTTCCGGTCTTCCAATCCCCGTTTTTATCAAAGAAAATCATCGGTGTACTAATTACTGCAAATTCCGGATGTGTTTCGAGAGCATCAATTTCTTTTTGAAAACGTTCCGGCAACGAGATATCATCCCCATCCATTCTCGCAATATACTTTCCCCTTGCTTGATGTAAACATTTATTTAAAGTTTTATTTAACCCTAAATTCTGCTCATTTCTTAACAAAATGAACTTATCCGGATATTTATTAACATACTGCTTTGCAACTTCAACTGTATTATCTGTTGAACCATCATCACACAGAATAACCTCAAAATCCTGATACGTTTGCCAAAGCAACGAATCTAATGCTTCTGCTAATGTATCAGCACAATTATATATTCCCATAATCACTGAAATGTTTATTTCCATAAGTTTATCTCCCTTTTAATGAGCTATTTTTGTTTTCAGCTTACGAATTATCTTTAATAGAATCAGTAATAACTCTGCTTGTTTATACTTACATAAACTATAGAAAACCTTCCACTTCATTGGAAAGTATTTGAAATCCAGTTGTTTGAATGCATTTTCCCATTTTGGCTGTTTTAGTACTTTACGGAGATATTTTGATTTTCCTAAGAACCTCTTATCACTTTCTAACTCATTCAATCCTATACCAAGCATTCCTAATGCAATTCTATTATTAAGTGCTATTTTATACTCTTGTCCCAATCCATTTTCTTTTATATATCTTTCAAAATGTTGATATAGACACTGCCACTGCGCAACCAATTTTGATCTATACTTTTTTGTAATTGAATTTTCATTTGATTTACGATAATTATATAGGAACTCATCCAAGTATACACATTTTTTTGCAACTGCAAATACTCCCAAATTATAAATTGCATCTTCTGCTGATCCCACCTCACGCTCACTTACAAATATAGCCTCATCAGCTACCTCTCGTCGATAAAGTTTTCCCCATGTGGTCACAATTCGTTCTGTCTTTTCTACATGAGCCAATTCACTATCCACAGGTCCTACCAACATTCGATGCAATCTCTGAACTTCTTCTCCAACAAATTGTTGATTCCCTTCAAAAATAGAAGACTCAAATGTGACATCCTCATACACTCTTTTATAACCAAAAAGTGTAATGTCTGCATCATATTTTATATTTGTCTCAACAGTTCTTTGTACAGTTTGTGGTTCTAACCAATCATCTCCATCAACATACATAACAAAGTCACCTGTTATAGTTTCCAATCCCTTTTTCCTTGCGGATGTTAACCCCCCATTTTCTTTCCTAACATACACCACTCTATCATCTTTTTGTGCATATCTTCTGCACATATCAGGGCACTCATCATCACCGCCATCATCAACCAATATAATTTCAATATTTGTATATGTCTGATTTAACAGACTGGAAACGCACTGTTCAAGATACTGTGCCACATGATATACCGGCACTATTATCGAAACCTTATTCATTTATTTTCTCCTCTATAAAAATCGGTGCTTTAAATCAATCCCCATCCAAAATGGAATTGATAATAATAAAACATCAGATAAAAAACACCCATCAATATATACACTATTTTCCTTGATTCTTTTGTAAATATATGTTCTATTTCCCAAGGCAATAATATATATCCATACAAGCTTGCGTATATCGGCAGTCTTCCTATAAAAATACCACTTGTAAACATAGAAACCACATACAACCCTGTAGAAATAATAGACATATTTGTTATAAAATGAATCAATTTATTCTCTTCGCATTTAATTCTTTTTCTTCCTATAAATGCAAGTAATGTGGGAACCGAATAAACCAAAACTCTTAATATATTGGTACCATCATCTTCCCACGATTGCCAATCACTTACTACATTTTTATACTGTGTCTCGGCTAACGCCACATCAAGAAAACCCGAAAATCGTTCAACAAACAATACACCTATGATAGATACAGCAATGAAAAATAATGTCTTCTTATTCCATGCTTTTCCCTGTGCTATCACTACCATTGGAATCATCAATAATGCCGTCTGATGTACTGTTGACGCCAGAAGAATTACCAGCAGTAATGTCTTATATCTTTTATTTAACATTAATGCAGTCGCAGCAAATACAATTGTAACGGCAGTAAACTGTCTAATTCCATTAAACATCCACGAAAAATAATCCGTAGATGCAATAAACAAGAAAACTGACACCATATAATTATCGGAATATTTTCTAAAAATACTTAATATAGAAATTCCCTGTATTGCCGCCAATATGGTCAAATAGAACGTCACATTGTTTCCAATAATTATCTTGATAAGCGCTGAAAAAAAGTAGAATCCCTTATCCTTAGAAACTCCGGCAATATACATCGGTATACCACTAAGTGTATCCGGCATCTCAGCAAACCCTCTCATATACGCATAGGTATCCGCAACAGGTTCTCTGGTTCCTGCAATCCAGATTATCGGAAAGAATATTAGAAATGCAATAATCCACGGATAACGCATTTTCACTTCCCCATTTACCACTTCTTTCTTTTTCAAATTTGTACTTGCAGTAAATACAGCCAGTATTCCAAGCCAAATTATAATGAAAATATATGGTGACATTTTCTATTCCCTTTCTAATTTTTTTATCGTTTCCTCTACAACTACCTCTTTGTCAAACTCATTTGCCATCTTTTCTCTTCCATACCGACCCATCTTTTTCTTTTCTTCAAATGAAAGTTGAATGAACTGATTCATTTTTTCATACAAACTTTTTTGATTTTTTGCACCACACAAATATCCCGTCTTACCATCATCTACAGATTCTCTACAGCCCGGAATATCACTTGTGATTACAGGCCGTCCCGATGCTGCTGATTCCAAAAGAACATTACTCATGCCTTCATGATAAGATGGAAGTACAACACAGTGTGCCATCTTATAGTACGGTCTGGTATCTTCTTGAAACCCGTGAAAAACTACAATATTATCTTCCACTAATTTTTCCACAACTGCTTTGTATTCATCTTCAAAAAATCCTATCATATCAAGAATAATCTTATCTTTGTATTCTTTCTTCAGCCGACGCATTGATGCAAAAAGTTCGTCCACTCCTTTTTCTTTCATAATACGTCCAACAAACAAAAAATGTACCTCATTCTCTTCTTGTGGATATTCCTCATATGAGTAATACTCCAAATTTACTCCTGCTCCATTTAATATTGTCTGTTTCGAAAGTGGAATAATCTTTCTTACTTGAAATTCTTCTGCATTCGCTTCATTCTCAAAAAATACTGTTTTCACTTTCCCAAATGCAAACTTATAGAGCATAGTTACAAAAAATGCTAATCCTTTTTTCTGAAATGCCGTTCCTAATCCCTGTACATTTGCCGCATATGGAATTTTCTTAAATCTACAAACAATTCCCGCATATATATTAGGTTTAATAGAATATGTAATTACTAAATCAGGTTTTTCACTTTTTATAATTTTAGAATAAGTTTTCAACAATTTTAAATCGGTAATTGGGTTAATTCCTCGTCTGTCTACCTCTGTTTCTATACAACGGCAACCCATTTTCTGAAATTCATCTTCCTTCTTTACAAAAGGCATACTGATGACAATTTCATGTTTCTCCAATAATTTTTGTATCAGTTCTCTTCGGAACTGATACAGCATATAAGAGTGGTTTGTTATAATCAAAATTTTATCTTTTTTTTTATTCATTTCACCTGTTCCGCCTTCTACCACTCCTTCTGACTTTAAAACAGAAAAAATAGTGCGCACAAAACAAATAGCGTCCATACGAAAACTCATATGTTTTACATAAAAACCATCTAATTTTGCCTTTACTTCAATTTCTAATTCATCGCGTCCATGTACCTGTGCCCAACCCGTAAGTCCCGGTGTGACATCATTTGCCCCATACTTATCTCTCTCAGCAAGTAAATCATATTGATTCCAAAGTGCCGGACGTGGTCCGATAATACTCATATCGCCTTTTAAGATATTAATAATTTGAGGAAGTTCATCTAATGATGTTTTTCTTAAAAATTTTCCGATTTTTGTAATATACTGATCCGGATTAGAAAGTAAATGTGTCGGCATATCTTTTGGTGTGTCGATTCTCATCGTTCTAAATTTCAGTATATTAAAATATTTTTTATGTAATCCTACACGTTTTTGTTTGAATAAAACCGGTCCGGGTGATGTTATTTTAATGGCAATACATATGATTAAGTAAACGGGTGATAACAAAATCAGTCCCACTAATGAACAAATAATATCTATACTTCTTTTTATTTTCAAATAATGATTCTGTTCCATTCCTCTACTCCTCTTTCATCACATATGTCGGCACCATCTCTTTCACCATCTGGCGAATTGCCTCGCTGTCCTTCTCCGAAGCCGCTTTCAGTTCCTTCAACTGTTTCATAAATACAGCCTCGTTCATATCAATCGGTTTTCCTATATGAATCAGGTTGTTATCCGTTGCCTGCAAACCTTCCTCGTCCATGAGAAGTTCTTCGTATAATTTTTCTCCCGGACGAAGTCCCGTATATTTAATTTCAATATCTTCCCCTACTTTAAACCCCGAAAGGCGGATAAGATTTTTCGCCAAATCTGCTATTTTCACAGGTTCTCCCATGTCTAAAACGAATATTTCCCCACCTTTGGCGTACGCTCCCGCCTGCAGTACCAAAGATACCGCTTCCGGAATCGTCATAAAATATCTGATAATGTCAGGGTGCGTAACCGTGACCGGTCCTCCCTCTGCAATCTGCTTCTTAAATAAGGGAATAACACTTCCGTTACTTCCGAGAACGTTTCCGAAACGAACTGCAACAAATTCTGTCGGGTAGAATTTGTCCAACGTCTGTACAATCATTTCACACATACGTTTGGACGCTCCCATGATATTTGTTGGGTTTACCGCCTTGTCCGTTGAAATGAGAACGAAACGCTCAACACCGTGTTTTCCTGCTGCTGATGCAGTTTTATATGTACCAAATACATTGTTTTTAATCGCCTCGTTCGGGTTGTCTTCCATTAACGGCACATGTTTGTGTGCTGCCGCATGGTAAACAACATTTGGTCTGTATTTACCCATGATTTCATCGATTCTGTGGGTATTTCTCACGGAAGCAATCAGAGCCACAAGATCCAATTCAGGATATTTTCTCTTCAGTTCCTGTTGAATCTCATAGATATTGTTTTCGTAAATATCCACAATAATCAACTGTTTTACACCATGTCCTGCAAGTTGGCGACAGATTTCACTGCCGATGGAGCCGCCTCCGCCTGTTACAAGTACGACTTTGTTTTGTACATATCCTAAAATTTCATTTAAGTTTACTTTTATCTGTTCTCTTCCGAGCAAATCTCCGATTTCTACATCACGAAGTTGGGATACGCTCACCTCTCCGCTCACCAGTTGATACATTCCCGGAAGAATGCGGATTTTACATTCTGTATGCTGGCAAAGGTCTACAATTTCTTTAATCGTAGATTTCGGCGCCGAAGGCATTGCGATAATAATTTTGGTTATCCCATATCTTTCAACTGCAGAGATAATGTCTTTCTTTCCGCCTACCACAAGGCAGCCTTGAACATATTTCCCCTTTTTCGCCGGATCATCATCGATCATACAGCATACTCTTCTCTTTAATGTCTCGTTCAAACGCAATTCCTTTACAATGGCTGCTCCCGCATCTCCCGCACCGATTACCATTACATTGGAAATTTCTTTTCTGTTTCTGATAAAATATTCCGTTTTCATAAATCGCACAAAGCGATAGAAGAATCGAATGCCAATCATCATTGCAAGAAGAAACATTGTATATAAAATATCGTAACTTCTCGGAACGGGATTTTGGAATGCCCTCATTCCAACCGCATTTACAATTCCCGATATAACAACTGCCAGAGTTATATTTACTAGTTCATTTACGCTTGCGTATTTCCAAAGACTTGTGTACAAGTGAAATGCATAAAAGATTGCTATTGTACAAATAATATTAATTACTGCATACTGATATATAGATTCCAGAAAAATTCTGTCAATGTCTGCAAAAACTAATTCAAAACGAAGCCACAATGCAAGAAATGACGACAACATTATGGCTATGATATCTCCTGCCAGCAACAATATGACACGCATATGCCACTGAGTATTTTTTTCAGTTCTTTTCATCATTTGCCTCCTCATATTTTTCCGCTACTTTACCTCATTTTAATACTATCCATAGTATTTTTCCCCATACCCGTAATATTTTTTCCTGTTTCTTCTCGGCACTTTATTTAGTACGACACCGAGAATCTGACAACCGCTTTTTTCCAGTTTTTTCTTGACTTCCTGCGCAATGCGATATTTTACCTTTTCTGATTCAATAACCATTATTGCCCCGTCACACTGCTTTGCTGCGATTGCCGCATCGATGACCATTCCAAGCGGCGCTGAATCGATAATAATATAATCATAAATTTCACGGAAAGAATCCATCATCTTCTCAAAACGCTCATTTGTCAACAATTCCGCTGAACTTTTAACGCTCGGTCCGGAAAACATAATGTGGAATCGCGGAATATTCGTTGACACTACGGCTTCCCCGAGAGAACATTGCCCGGAAAGGAAATGCGACAATCCATACTCTACTTTTCCCACATTTAATCTTGAGATTAATACAGACTTTCTCAAATCAGCATCTACAAGCAGCACTTTTTTCTGCATGGCAGCCAAAGACTGTGCCAACTGCAATGCCGTATTTGTCTTCCCTTCCCCCTGAAAACAACTGGTGAGCAAAATGGCTTTTTTATCATCTCCACAAAACAGTAAATTTGTTCTCAGTGTTTTGATTTCTTCTTCTAGTTCGTATGAAAGTTCGTCTTGTGTAATTTCAATCTTTTTCATCTTTATCTCCTATTTTCTTCTAGTATTAACTGTGGATTTCTGACAAATATCTCATTCGCATATTCTACTCCCACTTTTTTCTCCACATATTTTTTACATTCTTTCATATTTGGTCTTCTTTTCTGCAGACTGTGAGCATCACTTGCAATAAAATGGATTAAATGTTCCTGCAGCACTTTTTTACAAAAATGTTTTTGAGAAAATCCCATCTTTCCAAGCACCGCCGACGTATTTATCTGCATATAGGCTCCCATCTGTATTAGTTCCTCGATATACTCTTTATGTTTATTCAGGCAGGCATATCTCTCAATATGCGCTAATATAGGATTATATCCTTCCGATACCAGTTCATATACACTGTTGCGGATCTTCTGAAAATCATAATGGTAAGAAAATTCAACCAGTACAAATCTTGTTCCATTCATCTGAAAACTCGGATTTTTAAGAAGTGTTTCCATCAATGCCGTATCTGCATAGCATTCTCTTCCCAAATATAAATTTACGTCAAATCCCTTTTTCTCTACATATTCCTGAAATTTATGAAACTTCCACTCAATCTCTTCCGCCGATGTCTCGAACATTCCTTTTCGATAGTGTGGAGTCAGAATAATATTTTTGACCCCGTCATTTTCCTGCATTTTAATCATTTTCAACGCTTCCACTACCGTCTTTGCCCCATCATCAACCATGGGAAGAATGTGGTTATGTATATCAGTCAATCCTCTCATACTTTTTTATCTCTTTCTCTCAATCGGAACAGACGCCAATACGTTCAACTGTAAATACCGCTCAACATCGTCCTGATTTTTGATTCTGTCGTCCATAAGGAAAAGAAGAACAAGAATTCCCATCATCAGTACCGCTCCTAAAAGACCGCCTACTATCATGTTCTTGGTTGTGTTCGGTGTCACCGGATATTTTGGCTCTATCGCTTTTTCTACCGTACTTGGTTTATCTTTTCCCATTACTTCCTGAATTCTCTCTGCCAATGTGTCTGACATTGCATTTGATAAAGATTTTGCCAGTTGAGGATCAGCGCTTGTCACTGTTGTTTTTAACATACTTGTGTCTGTAGGGTTTTCAACGGAAATCATTCCTGCAACTTCTTCATATGTCATATCCAAATTTACTCTATTAATCGCATCTTCAATAACAGGTCGGCTCTTCGACAATGTAATAAAGTCTGAAGTCAACTGTCTGCTCAGGTTGATATTAATGGACTCTCCCCCTTGGGTTCCCAGCACATATATCATTGATGACGCCTGATACAACGGTGTTACGCATATTTTCGTATATCCAAATGCCGCGCATACTCCCACTGCCAGACTTAAAAGAATAAGCCACCATTTTCGCAATAACAGATTCAATATTTCTATTAAATCAATCCCTGTTTCCTCGTTTTCCCATGTTCTTTCTTCCATGTTTCCTCCTGTTGTCTGTCATCTGTTTGCTGTTTACTTTTATCTTTCACTTCATGCAGGAAATTTCTCCCTGCCGACATGAAAAACAGCATTGTTTTAAAAACAACGCTGTCCCACATAATCTGTCTTATTTTCTATTTGAATGCCGTTCTCTTTCTAAACACAACAGCACCTGCCAATGCTGCGATTGCAGCAACTCCCGCAACTGCTACCCTAGGAGTTTCACTTGTCTTTGGCGATTCTGTGGAAGAAGCAGATGTATTCTTGTCTACTACAAATGCTACCGGTGACAAAGAATCAAATGTTGCTGTGATTGTACCTTTGCCCGCTTTTGACGGTTCTTCTGTCCATGCTCCATTCTCATAATGAAGAATTGCTACATTTGTTGACGCTAACACCCCCGGAACTTTGAAAGTAATCGTCACCGGGAATGACGGATTTCCTACTGCTCTTACTTCGCGGACATCAACAACTTCCATTCCGTCCACATAGCTATCTCCGATAATATCTTTTAATGTTTCTTTGCTTTGCAATAACTTTGCTGCTGTTTTTCCCTCTTCCGTAAGTTCTTCAATAATAATTTCCACGTTCTTGCCATCTTTATCTACTGCTTTTGTATATTCTGTCACAACGGCGTTCTTCTCAGGACTTGGAGTTGCAAATGCGGTAATTCCCATTGCAATACTTAAAGTACCTGCAAGTACCATGCCCAAAAATTTCTTTCCTAATTTCTGCATTTTTATTCCCTCCTATTTTCTCTCTATTTTTACATCTTTCGACATTATATCATCTTTGTTCACGTTTGTAAAACGTTTTTACAACTTTTTCCTGCAATTTTTCGTTGTCGACAACGAGCTCATCATACTTTTCACCCTGTCGGACCGTCCCCGGAACTTTATCCACCTCGCCTTCCAACTTATAATTAATCATTTTTTTCAGTTCTCCTTCAGAAATATCCGTTACCATATACGGTTCCATTTTCTTATATAACTGAACAACATCTTTCGTCCCCTGCATTTCCTCCTGCAGTTGTTGCACAAGCGCTTCTATAAACAGGCTCTGCCTTTCCATACGTTCATTGTTGCTTCCCGACACATTTGTATCCCTGTAGCGGACATACTGCTGTGCCATTTCTCCGTTGAGCGTAACGGTCTCCCCTTTCTTAAATGCAGGATTAATGTGCGTATAATCTTCAGTCATCGTAATTTTCACTCCGCCCAATTCATCGGTAATCTTTGAAAATCCTTCCATGGTTAATGCCACATAAGCGTTAATCGGAATCTGATACAGAAGGTTCGACACTGCCTCTCTTGTCAGAACGCAGCTTCTCCTTCCTCCGTCCCCGTAAGCATACTGCAGCGCAATCTGCGCTCTTTCCGTCGAAAGCGGATTCCCATTCATGTCATACGTTTTGATGTCCGTCATTGTGTCCCTGGAAATGGAAAGCGCTTTTGTCGTTTTCTTTTCCGTATCCATTGCAAAGAGAACTAAACTGTCCGTCTGACCGCCGTCACCCACTTTGCGCTCCTCTATTTCATTCTCCTCGTCAATTCCCATAAAAAGAACCGTCCGCAAATCGTAATTGTATTTATATTTTTCCCCTTTATAAGTAATATAATTTCTTTCCTGATTGCCGCCCGTGTATTCGTCATAGTCTGCTTCCTTTTTCTTCTCCTGCTGCATGCGGTATGCCAGCACCACTGTCACTGCCACGAGCAGGACAGTAACAATTCCTAAAATAATATACTTTCGTTTCTTCACTTTTTCGCTCCTGTTTCTTCTGATACGAGAAAAGCCAATACGTAAACGGTATCGGCTTTTCCTATTCATCTTTTATCTTTCCATTAATTCTTCCGCGATATTTCTTGCATGATCCGAAATTCTTTCCAGACAGACAAGCGCATCTAAAAAGACAATTCCTGCTTCCGCATTACATTGGTTATTTGCTAATCGCTTAATATGTTTTGTACGAAGCATCAGTTCAAGTTGATCTGCCTGCGTTTCCTTCTCAATTACTCTCAACGCTTTATCCTGGCTGTCCTCCTCGAACGCTTCAAGAGCATATTTATAACTCTTTGCACAGACATCTAACATTTCTTTAATTCCGTCTGTGCCCATATCTGAAAATTTCAGTTTCTTTTCCCGGAGTGTTTCCGCAAACTCTGATATGTTTTCACAGTAGTCACTGATTCTTTCCATATCAGATACAATCTGTAATAAATGCGCCACTTCCTGATGTTCCTTCTCGCTTACCTGAAGAGAAGAAATCTTAATCGCATATGTGGTGATTCCCGCACTCAGTTTATCGACTACACTCTCTTCTTCCTTCAGCGCTTTAATATCATCGCTGCTCAATGTGAACAACACCGTTTTCGCTTTCTCCAAAGAGTCCATAACAATGTGTCCCATACGTGCAATTTCCGTAATTGTAGACTGTAGGGCGATGCTTGGTGTCTCTAACATTCTGTCATCAAGAAGAACTGCTGAATCTTCCTGCTCACTTTCGTCCACACGTCCGATTTTCTTAGCCAGTTTAATGATTAAGTCTGATACAGGGAACAATAGGATTGTTGTTCCGATGTTGAAGATCGTGTGTACCGTACTAATCTGTGTCTGTGTAATCATTCCCGTTCCCATCGCCGGATTGATCACCGTGAAGAAGACAATGGCTATGACACTGAATAAGATTGTTCCGATAATGTTAAACAGTAAGTGCATAAGCGCTGCTGTCTTCGCATTTTTCTTAGCGCCCACACTTGATAACATGGCAGTTACACAAGTACCGATGTTCTGTCCCATGATAATGTAGATTGCCGCGCTCATCGGAACAAGTCCCGCTGCTGCCAGACTCTGCAAAATTCCCACTGAAGCAGATGAACTTTGAATAATCGCCGTCACCGCTGTTCCCGCAAGAATTCCCAAAATAGGATTACGTCCCAGTGTAATGAAAACTTCGCGGAATGCCGGAGATTCTTTCAACGGTGAAACCGCTGATGACATTGTTGAAATGCCGACAAACAAAATACCAAATCCAATAATGATACTTGCAACTTCCTTAGACGAATGTCTCTTGCCTGTCAGCATAATGATTACACCGATGATAATGGCAATCGGGGCAAGCGTCGTAGGACTTAGCGCTTTCGCCCACTCCACACTGGAAACAAGCCAGCCTGTTACCGTAGTACCGATATTCGCACCCATGATAACTCCCATGGCCTGTCCTAAATTCATAATTCCTGCATTTACAAATCCGACAACCATAACCGTAGTTGCCGATGAACTTTGGATAACCGCCGTGATCAATGCTCCAAGCAATACTCCAAAAAATTTGTTCTTCGTTAGTACCTCTAACAATGATTTCATTTTATTTCCGGCCGCGTTCTCAAGTCCCTGAGCCATAATCTGCATACCGTAAATAAACATTCCCAATCCGCCTGCGAAAGGGATAATAATGTCTGCGTAACTCATTGATTTCCTCCTCGAAAAGTCAACTTTTAACTTTTACCTTTTTCTTACGTCCTTTTTACCATACCATTATCTTTCAGCAAAAACAACTTATTTTTTCATTTTAGGCTCAAAAATCAACGATGCGCCGTATCCGAAAATCAGCGCAGAGGACGTTCCCACCGCCGCCGCTTTCAGTCCTCCCATGAAAGTTCCTATAAATCCATACTGCTGAATTGCCTCTTTTACTCCTTTCCACAGAGCGTTTCCAAATCCCAAAAGCGGGACGCTTGCCCCCGCTCCCGCATAGTTTTGAAAAGGTTCATATAAATTCAAAAATCCCAATACGGTTCCCGAACAGACGAGAAGAACCATAACTCTTCCCGGCATAAGTTTTGTCCTGTCCAACAAAATCTGCACAATCGCACAGACAAGCCCGCCAACCCAAAACGCATTTATATAGTCCATTTTTTCTTCCTCCTTAACAATGCTCCAATACAATACCGTGAGCTATTCCCGGAACACTTTCTCCCTCATTGTAACTTACGGTGGACATCAAAGCCCCTGTCGGCACAAAGAGCACTCTTCTCCACTCCCCGCTCTCCAGTTTCGGCAGAATATAGGCCGATAATGTCGTAGCCGCACAGCCGCAGCCGCTTCCCCCCGCATGCGTATCCTGTGTTTTCTGATCGAAAATAGTCATTCCGCAATCCATGTGATTGCTCTTTATATCTCTCCCCTGTTTTCCGACCAAATCAAAAAGAATGCTCTGTCCGATATATCCGAGATCCCCGGTAATAATCCTGTCATAATCCGTCTCCCTGCGGCTAAAGTCTTCCAGATTCCTCACAATCGTATCGCAGGCAGCTGGAGCCATACACGCTCCCATGTTCTGTGAATCTTTCAGCCCGTAATCCACAATTTTTCCTACCGTCACACCGGTTATCCGCACATGACTTTTTCTTGTCCCGACAAGAAACGCCCCGCTTCCGGTTACTGTCCAATGTGCCGACAAAGGTCTCTGTGTGGCGTATCCAAGCGGAAATCGGAATTCTTTTTCCGCACTTCCAAAATGACTTGAAGTAACCGCAAGCATCAAATCTCCGTACCCGCCTGCCACAGCCATGGACGCCAGCGCCAACGCCTCACCCGATGTCGAGCACGCCCCATATAAACCGAACATCGGAATCTTAAGTTCCTCTGTTCCCATACTGGTCGCCACACCCTGACGCAACAAATCTCCCCCGTATAAATATCTCACCTCTTTTGGTGTTACTCCTGCTTTTCTAAGAGCAAGAAGACACGCCTCTTTTTGCATCGTACTCTCCGCCAGTTCCCACGTTTCCTCACCAAATAAATCATCTTCCCCGACCATGTCAAACCGTTTTCCAAGCGGCCCTTCTCCTTCTTTTTTCCCTACGATTGAACCGCTGCTGATTATATACGGCGCCGTTTCAAACTGAATACTCTGACTTCCTTTTATCATTTTATAGTGTCACCCCCGATTTGATTAACAGATAATACACAACGCCCAACACCCACGATGTCACAACACCGTATAAAATAACAGGACCTGCAATCGTAAAAATTTTGCAGCCTATACCGAAAACCTGTCCCTCTTTCTTATATTCTATGGCAGGCGCTGCCACTGAATTGGCAAATCCCGTGATGGGAACAAGCGCTCCGGCACCACCCCATTTTGCAATTTTGTAATAGACATTTAATCCTGTTAAAAGTACACTCAGAAATACGAGAACAACAGATGTCCACGCTCCGCTTATTTCTTTTGAAAGTCCCTGACTGCTGCAGTAATTTAAAATCACCTGACCGAGAACACAGATTCCCCCGCCCGTCACAAATGCTTTTACCATATTCAGCCATACGTTATGCACAGGTGTTTTTTCCTTGACATATTGTTCATACGCCTTTTCTTTTTTCTCTTTTTCCATAATTTTTTTCCTTTCTACCAGCCCTTAAAAAAGAACAGACACGCCCCGATTCCTTTTCCAAGCGCTATACTTAATATGATATAGGGTATTCCCTTTAAAACTTTTACCCTTCTGATAAAAATGGGGAATACATTCAGGATTTCAGCCAGCGCCATAGACCAGCAGCCGACAAATATCCCCGCAAATATTCCAAACAGCATTAAAATCACGGTACCGATTGGAACGGGAATCTGATAGATAAATAAAATGTTTCCAAGTATCCCTCCGAGCGCAACACTCGTTTCGTATAAAAGAATGCGATTTCCCGTGTGCGTCCTGTCGGCAAAATCCGATACGACACCCAAACTGACAACAAATGAAAACAATCCGCCCGCTACCGTCACCCCTGCGCTAAGCCCGATGAGTGCCAGCAGAAGTTGTTTTACCCACATCTAGTTCTTTCTCCTTTCGTGAATAGTTTTCAATCAGTGTTGTCTGTATATCATTTTCATACAGCCGCATTTCCACTTCCATCGGTGTCGGGTCCACACTGAATTTTTTTCCTCCGAAATGATTAAAGAAAATCAGTATGCCCACAATCAATCCCACACAGTACATCAGTTCCAGCACGGTAAACCCGCTGCTTTGTTTTCCCATAAGTAATGTATAAATCTGCCCGAACAGTTTCGTTGTCTCCACATCATTATTAAATGCCATGATGGAAAACGCCGCCCCGACAAATGTAATCGCCGTAACTGCCGCCACCTTTGTCCAGTGTATAAATTTATTCGGTGTTTTCTGGTCTTCACAGGTAATGATAATGTCTTCTTTTCCCAAATTTTCAATGTCCACATTTGGATACTGTCTGTGTATACATTCAATAATCTTTAGTACAGACACAACATATCTGTGCTTTCCGTTATTCTGTACCTTTAGCAGTTTTAACGCTTTTATTTTGGGTATCATTTCCAAATTGGCACATTCTATGGACAGAATATCTCCAAGCGTAACTTCGCTTTTTGTCACTTCCACATTTTGTTCCCCTTTTATATATACGGTATCTTTCGTCACTGCCATAAATAATTCACCCCTGTAATGAGAACCCCTGCGTCTGTACTTTCAGCATGACGCACATCAGAGAAGTAGTAGACAAGACCTACTGCCACCGCAATCAGAACAACACAAAATAAGCATACCCGCACTTTTTTTCTTTGTTTTTCCATACATTTGCACCTCACCTTTCCAGATGTTAGTATGGCTTTTTTGAAAAAAATTATACACGGGTATGCTTTCGCTATATCTTTTCCCTCAAATATCCTAAAATTTTCTTTTCCAGTCGGGATACCTGCACTTGTGAAATGCCCATTGTTTTTCCTATTTCCGACTGTGTTTTGTTTGCAAAATATCTCATATAAATCAACTGCCGTTCTTCCTTTTTTAACTGTTCCAGCAACTGTTGCAGTAACATATGATTTAGTATTTTCTCCTCCTGCTCCTCCTTCTCCTCCAGTTTGTCCATCAACTGAATTTCATTTCCGTCCTTCTGGTAAATCGGTTTATGCAAAGACTCTACCTCACCGCCGGATTCCAGCGCCAGGGCAAGTTCTTCCTTTTCCACCTCCAGTTTCTCCGCAAGTTCTTCCACTGTGGGCTCTCTGTTTAAACGTTCTTTCATCTCTTCTTTCGCCAGATAGGCTCTATACGACAATTCTTTCAGAGAGCGGCTCACTTTTATCATGCCGTCATCTCTCAAAAATCTTTTAATTTCCCCGGAAATCATCGGAACGGCATAGGTAGAAAATTTTACATCGTAAGACAAATCAAATTTATCAATCGCCTTTAACAGGCCGATGCTTCCAATCTGAAACAAATCCTCCGGCTCCGTTCCTCTGCCATAAAAACGTTTGACTACACACCACACAAGCCCCACATTTTCTTCAACTAACTGTGTCCTCGCTTTTTCATCTCCTTCGTGTGAGCGTTTGATTAAAGCGATTGTGTGTTCCATGAAGACCTTCCTTTTCCGATTGTTTTTTCCATTTTTACCGTTGTTCCTTCTCCCACTGTGGAAGAAACTTCCACCTTATCCATAAAAGCCTCCATAAAAGCAAAGCCCATTCCCGACCTTTCCAGTTCAGGCTTCGTCGTAAACAGCGGTTCCATCGCCTTTTCTACATTTTCAATTCCCTTTCCCCTGTCACGCACTTCCACACAGATTGTCTTTCCTTCCGTACGGCAAAGAATCTCTATTTTATGTATTTCATTTTCGTATCCGTGAATGATTGCATTTGTCACCGCCTCGGAAACCGCCGTTTTTACATCGGACACTTCCTCCAGCGTCGGATTTAACTGTGTCATAAAAGATGCCACAGCAACTCTCGCAAACCCTTCATTCGATGAGCGGCTGTCAAAAATCAGTTCCATTTCATTTGAGTCTTTCATATACATAGTTCCTCCTCATAAATATGAATTATTTTTGTCACTCCGGACATTCGCAAAATCTTCTTCAATCTTTCGTTCGTGTTCATCGCCCATACTTCCCCTCCGAACAGACAGACCTGTTTATAGCGCCCCATAATGACGCCTATCCCAGAACTGTCCATAAAATTAGTGTTCTGAAAATCAAAGAAAATATATTTGATATGATTTTTTTCTACAAGTTGGTCCGATAACTTTCGTATCTGTTCCGCATTATGATGATCTAACTCATTTGGAAGACAAATGGTAAGACAATTTTCCTGTATCTGATATTCCATACTTTTCCCCTTTCTTAAATAAAAAGACAGAAAAAGGAAATCTTTTTCTGTCTTTTGTAAAATCTCTATTCTTCTGTATCCGTACTGCTTTCCCCACTTGTAGCAGTTCCTGTCAAAGCCTGCTGTGCCTGACTTGCCAATTCTGAATCCGGATATAATTCCACAACACGTTTGTATGTCGTCTTTGCCTGTTCTGTTTTACCTGCTTTCTCATAGGCTTTTGCCAGGTTAAGCAGCGCTTTTCCGTCCTCGTATTTCTCGTCAATTGATGTGACAAATTCCAATGCGGTTACGGCTGTCGTATAGTTTTTCACCTCATAATTTCTTATGGCAAGGCGATATTTCTTCGCACAGAGCGGTGAAACGTATTCGTCATAAATTTTGTCGTATACGGCAACTCCCGTGTCGCCAAGAGAATCTTTCTTTACCGCTTTCAATTCCTTGGCAAGCGACTCTTTATTATATCCTGATGTCTTACTGTGTTCGTAAACGCTGAGCAACGCCTCATAACTTGTCTTTGTTGCCTCTGCAGTGGCCTGCGCCTCTTCCGTTTTCTTTGTTGTATCCTTGTATCCTTCTATCTCTTTTTTCAGCGCGCTGATTTCCGCATTTTTTCCGGAAATCTGGTCACTGTATTTGACAATCTCCTTATTCAGCTTATTCGTCTTAATCTGATTTGTTGTCGGAACAATCAAAAACCATACAACCGCCGCCCCTACAACAATTCCGATAAAGATATTGATAATGGTAGACATTGCCCCGTTATCTTTCACTCCCGCTGCCGCCGGCTGAATAATCGTCTCATTACCCAGATTATAGGTAACTGTCTGGTCTTTCTCTTCCTGTTCTTTCTTAACCGCTTTTTTGCTGCTGATTTTTGACAGTTCGTGCAGATATCTAAGCGTCACTTCATTCGTTGTGTCAATTCTGTGGGCTCTTTTTAGAACCTGCCTTGCCTTTGCATACTGCTCTGTCTGTAAATATAACAATGCTAAAAGTTGAAGCGCCTTTAAGAATGTCGGGTGTGCAGCCACTACCTTTTTCAACTGAATCAAAGCCAAATCTTCTCCGTCCTGAAGACAGTAACTTAAACATTGATTATATTTTTTAATCGCATTGTTTATTGTATCCAGTTCGCCTGCAGACTCCTGCACTTTTTTAATGTAGTAATTCGCAATGTTCTCATGATTTTTAAAGTTCTTGCTGATAATCCACTCTACAAGCGCCTCTGCGATTTCTCCTTTTGCGTAGCATACAAGACCTAAAAGGTTCCTTGCTGCAACATTCTCCCGGTTGTATTGTAAACTTTTTCTCAATGATACCGTCGCCCCGGACAGATCATGAATTTTCGCTTTTGCCAATCCATCATTATACCAATAATTCGATTGATAGATAAGTTTCTTTGTATATTCCACCTTGTTTCTCCCCGCAATCTTTCTACTTTGTTTGCTGCTGCATCATTTCACGCAAAATATCTGTCATGTCTGTTAAGTCTTCCTGATATACCGCGTCTTCAATCTGCTCTACTTCTAAACTGGGTTTAAACTTCTTAATTTCTTCTTCAAAATTTAACATCTTTTCTTCCTCCCTGTAATTCTTTTAACTTCCCTGCCAAATAAAGCGAGCCAAGGCAATACACTTTGCCCTCTTCACCTTTCTTTTCCACTGCACATGACAATGCTTTCAAAAGGTCCGGCTCCACAATTACTTCTGACTTTACATATTTTCTAAATACCTCAGCCAACTGTTCCGGCTCTTCTCCTCGCGTGTCCGGAATCTCTGTGATAATATAACACTCCGCTTTCATATGTAAACAGAGATATTGTATCATCTTTTCATAGTCTTTATCCGAAACTGACGAAAAAAGAATAACATTCTTTGTATCTTTCATCTGTTTTACACTTTTGACAAACGCTTCCACCGCACCTATATTATGCGCTCCGTCCACCACAATTCCCGGCATGATTTCTTCCATTCTGCCCTGCCAGACTACATTTGCCAGCGCTCTCCTCCATAGAGACATATCCTCTTTCTCCGGGAAAAGATATTCCAGCGCTTTTATGGCAAGCATGCCATTCTCCACCTGATAAACTCCGCTGTTGTGCAATTTCCACGTAACATACTTATCATACGCATTCACTGAAAAAAAATCAATATATTTATCCGTACTTTCTATAATTTCGTACGCATTTTTCGAGATTTTTATACATGGAGAATGAAGTTTTTCCGCCCTTTTTTCAATAACATGGGTATATTCTCTGTCCCCCATGCATACTACGGGAATTCCTTCCTTTATAATGCCCGCCTTCTCTGCTGCAATTTTTTCAATGGTATCTCCCAATATATCCGTATGATCCAATGTAATTGATGTGATGACAGTCATAATCGGGTGCTGTATTGAGTTGGTCGCATCGAGTCTTCCGCCAAGCCCCGTCTCCAAAATAATGTATTCCACATCGGCCTCGGAAAAAGCATACATTCCCATGCCAAAAAGGAATTCAAAATAAGAAGGGTGGGCAATCCCGTCCTTTTTCATCTCTTTTATTGTATCCATCACAAAATGAAATGCCTTCAGAAATTTTTCGTCAGAGATTTCCTCTCCCTGTATAACGATTCTTTCATTGATTTTTTCCAGATGAGGAGAAATGAACATTCCGGTTTTCTTACCGTCAGCCAACAGCATTGCCTGTAAATAAGCACATACCGAACCTTTTCCATTTGTCCCTGCCACATGAATTATTTTTTTGTTTTTCTCCGGATTTCCTAAACGCACAAGGAATTCTCTGGTATGTTCCAGAGAATTCTTTGTCGTAAATTTAGGAAGATCCGCAATGTATGCCTCCGCCTGTACCTTATTCATTTGCCTGCGCCTCTGTTTTCTGTGCTTCTGCTTCCTGTGTTTCTTTTGCCTTCCACTCTTCCGGAGTAAGTAATTTGCCGTCATAATATACATATTCTGCTGATTCCCTGAAAATTCTTTCACTTGAACCAACCTGACATACTTTTATTTTATCTCCGTTTTTTAACTTCGTTTCTTTTAAATCAATTCTTGTATTGTTCAGGAAAGTGGCGTCCTGTTTATCGTCATTGATATATACTTTACTGTTCTTCGTAAAGTTTTCTCCGTACAGACTGTAAGTATCCTCCACCTGCTGCACAATGCCGGTCAGCGTAACATCTAAAATTCCCATCTGCATATATCCTGTTTTTACAGGATTCTTATCTTTTCCGCCATATACATACTGCTCCCCGTATAACATGTCATACTGCAGTAATTCCAAGTCTGCCAGATAATTTTTAGTTTTTCTTCTGTTCTGGTGGTAGTTAAACACGGTTCCCGAATGAATGTCGAGACGATCAAAAACATCTGCCATTGCCTGATATGCGGCTATATTTTCATCTTGTTTCGGCAATCCGATATTATCCCAAATAACATAATTTGTATTGTACAGATAACGCCCTTTTAAATCTTTCGCTTCCAGTCCCATTGTCGGCAGATGGTCTCCGTAGAGTACCAGTACAGTCGGCTCGTCTCTGTCCTTCAGCATCTGAATCAAGTCACCGATAAATTGGTCTGTCTCATACAACTGGTTTACATAATATTCCCATGCATTTGTTCTTCCTTCGTCCTCAATTCCGGTAACTCTTATGCGGGGATTTTCAATTTTCTTTTCTTCCGGATAATCTCCGTGTCCCTGTACCGTAATACCGAACACAAAATCCTGCTGCTCTGTGGAGTCCATCGCATTTTTAATATGCTGTGTCAATACACTGTCTTTTGCCCAGCCGTTTTCCGTCAACTGTAAAATGTTCATAAATTCTTTACTTGTATAACTGTCAAATCCGATATTGTTAAAGACGTCCGCACGGCTGTAGAAGTTTCCTCCATTATTATGCAGTGCATGCGCCCCGTATCCGAATTTTTTCAGCGCTGTCGCGGCACTTTCCGCCTGTGTCTTCTTCAAAATCGTTTTGTACGGATATTCACCCGGTCCGAAATAGCGCATACTCATTCCGGTCAATACCTCAAACTCTGTGTTTGCCGTTCCCGCTCCCACAGACGGTACTTTAAAGTATCCCGATGAATACTGTTCTGATAATTTTCTGAAGTTTGGAATCGGATCCTGAGACGTTTTGAAAAATTCCACTTCATACGGATCGAAGAAAGATTCCAACTGAATAAACAGAATGTTCGGCATCTCTTTTCTTCCCGTTTTTGACTCTGTAATCGCTCCGTTATCTGTGATTTTATTCATCGTCTCTTCACTGTATCCGTTTGGCTCCTCAATTCCCGTGTTAAATACACTGGCAGAAAAACAGTATGGAAAACCGTAATCTTCATAAGCAAATGCAATATTTCCAAAATAATTTGAAACGACACGTTTATCAATTGCCAGATTCGTCAGAAGACCAACTGTTCCAAACGCGGCGACTATTGCGATAAGAGCAGGGATACGGTGCATTTTCCCCGTATACTGCCCTCCTCTTTTCCACATGGAAATAAGCCAGATGACAACGGCAACAATGCCTATTGCCAGCATAATCCCTTCAAATCCGGTGAAATACTTATCAAAAAGCGTCACGGCGTCTCCCGCTACTTTCAAATCCTGTGCATTAAACGGAGTAACTCGAATCAACAGCATATAACCGTTCGTAATTCCAAGGCCAAGCCAAAATACACTCAGCAAAATTCTTGTAAACACACGGCGTTTTACAAGATATGCAAGTAAAAACGTAATAAAAATCAAATAGGCATTAAATAAAAATGTCCACGGAGATTCTATCATGTAGTCCCACGCTTTAAACAGCGAGTGTCTTGAAATTGCCTCTATCGTGAGGTTTAAAACACACGCATACAGTACATGAAATACAAGAGAAAACTGATTCATTACCTTGTACACCGGTTTCATTTTCTGTGCGAACGCACTGTTTCTTCTTTTCTCAAGAATAGCCTGCCGCCGTTCTTTCCGGGCTTTCCAATATGCTTTTATGTCTTCTTTCTTTATTTTTTTAAACTGTATATGCTTCATTTATAAACCTCTCTTAAAACTTGCACGGACAGTATTATTTTTTAAGTCCTGCCAATCTTTCTTTTACCTGTTCCATCATCTGTGTATATTTTTCCAGTTTAGCTTTTTCTTCGTTGATTTTTGCCTCAGGCGCTTTGCTGATGAATTTTTCATTGCTCAACATACCGTTTACACGGGCAAGTTCTTTTTCCAAACGTTTCTCTTCTTTTGTTAAACGCTCAATTTCCTGCTCAAAATCAACAAGTTCGGCAAGCGGCAAATATACAACCGCATCTGTGACAACAACAGAAACCGCATCTTCCGCAATACCTTCTTTTGTTTTCTGAATAACAATTTCACTTGCATTCATTAAAGAAGCGCAGGAAACTTTGATTTCTTCAAATCCTTCGCAAAGTTCCCCGTTTTCACAAACAACAAATGCTTTTGCTTTTCTGCTTGGAGCAACATTCATCTCCGCACGGACATTACGCACACCGCGGATAACTTCTTTCATATGCTCTAAAACATTTTCTTCTTTTACATAGTTCCATTCTTCTTTATATTCAGGCCATGAAGACATCATAAGAGATTCTTCCTCCGGAACTAAAGCACTGTAAATTTCTTCCGAAACAAACGGCATATAAGGGTGCAGCATCTTTAATCCGTTCGCCAAAACTGTTTTCAATGTCCACAATGCGGCATTTGCAGATACTGCGTCATCATCAGCATGATAAATACGGTATTTTGCCAATTCAATGTACCAGTCACAGAATTCGTCCCAGATAAAGTCGTATACTTTCTGTAAAGCAATACCCAGTTCAAATTTATCCATGTTTTCCGTTACATCTTTTGCAAGTGTATTTACTTTTGATAAAATCCATTTATCTGTCGCTGTCAAATCGCTTTCTGACGGAGTTGTAATTTCTTTTTCTTCCATATTCATCATAATGAAACGGGAAGCATTCCATACTTTATTGGCAAAGTTTCTGTTTGCCTCAACTCTTTCGTCATAGAAACGCATATCATTTCCCGGCGCATTTCCCGTTACAAGCGTCATACGAAGAGCGTCCGCACCGTACTGTTCGATAATTTCTAATGGATCAATACCGTTTCCTAATGATTTACTCATCTTGCGTCCCTGTGAGTCACGCACAAGTCCGTGAATAAACACAGTGTGGAACGGTGATTTTCCTGTGTGGGCAAATCCTGAGAATACCATACGGATTACCCAGAAGAAGATAATGTCATATCCTGTTACAAGTACGTCCGTCGGATAGAAATAGTCTAATTCTTCCGTGCTGTCCGGCCAGCCGAGTGTCGAAAATGGCCATAACGCTGAACTGAACCATGTATCCAGTGTATCTTCGTCCTGTGTAAAATGTGTACAGCCACAGTGTTCACATTTTTCCGGCATCTCTCTTGCCACTACAAACTCACCGCATTCGTCACAGTAATATGCAGGAATTCTGTGTCCCCACCAAATCTGTCTTGAGATACACCAGTCACGAATATTTTCTAACCAGTGTAAATAAGTCTTGTTGAATCTTTCCGGAACGAATTTTAACTCACCTGTTTTTAATGCGTTGATTGCCGGTTTTGCCAACTCTTCCATTTTTACAAACCACTGTTGTTTAATCAACGGCTCTACAGTTGTATGACAGCGGTCATGTGTACCTACATTGTGTGTATGTTCTTCGATTTTTACGAGGTAACCCTCTGCTTCCAAATCTGCCACAATCGCTTTTCTCGCCTCGTAGCGTTCCATACCTGCGTATTTTCCGCCGTGTTCATTGATTGTCGCATCATCATTCATAATATTGATTTCCGGAAGGTTGTGACGTTTTCCTACCTCAAAGTCGTTCGGGTCGTGCGCAGGTGTAATTTTTACCGCACCTGTTCCAAACTCTTTATCTACATAATAGTCTGCCACAATAGGAATCTCCCTGTTCACCAACGGAAGTATAACATTCTTTCCTACGATGTCTTTATATCTCTCATCGTCAGGGTGTACCGCAATCGCCGTATCCCCAAGCATTGTTTCAGGACGTGTTGTGGCAATTTCAAGGAAACGGTCTGTACCTGCAATCGGATATTTAATGTGCCAGAAATGTCCTGCCTGTTCCTCATGCTCTACTTCCGCATCTGAAAGGGAAGTTTTACATACCGGACACCAGTTAATAATTCTTGATCCCTTATAGATATAACCTTCCTCATATAACTTAATAAATACTTCTTCCACCGCTTTTGAACAGCCTTCGTCCATTGTAAAACGTTCTCTGTCCCAGTCACATGATGTTCCCAGTTTCTTTAACTGAGATGTGATCGTTCCGCCGTACTCTTCTTTCCATTCCCATGTTCTTTTTAGGAAACCTTCACGTCCAAGTTCTTTCTTGTCGATTCCCTCCTCTTTCAACTGATTTGTTACTTTTACCTCAGTGGAAATGGCAGCATGGTCCGTTCCCGGAATCCAAAGGGCGTTGTATCCCTGCATTCTCTTATAACGAATCAGAATATCCTGAAGGGTGTTATCTAACGCATGCCCCATGTGAAGTTTACCCGTGATGTTCGGCGGCGGCATAACAATTGTAAACGGCTTTCTGCTTCTGTCTACCTCAGCATGAAAATATTTATTCTCACACCATTTTTCATATAATTTTGTTTCAATCTCTTTCGGATTGTATGTTTTCTCTAATTTTTTACTCATTTTTTCCTCCTGTTTTCCCTCATCAGTACATTTTTTGTTTCTTAAGGTAATAAAAAAACCCTCTACATAAAAATGTAAAGGGCGAATTATCGCGGTACCACCTTTGTTATATATACAATAACCGTACATATATCTCTAAGTTTCTTAACGTGAACTACCCGTGATACCCTACTGCCCTGTTCAGATACCCAGCTCCAAAGCTACCTTCTATACCTTCTTCTTGCAACTGCCTCTCAGCCTATGAGCAGTTTTCTCTTTCAAGGAACAATATATACTCTTCTTTCTCATCGCCTTTAAATGTCATTACTGTTGATTATCATATCCCCCAAAGCCCCTGTTTGTCAAGAACTTCATAAATTCTTTAGAATTTTAAACTGTGGACGCAATTCTCCTATAAAAACATTGCAAAAACTGACGCTCCAACCACCGTAATCAAGCCTGAAACGACGATGGAAAGACTGCTCATTGCACCTTCCACCTCTCCAAGTTCCAATGCTTTTGCCGTTCCGATGGCATGGGCAGACGTCCCAAGCGCAAGCCCCACCGCTATCGGCTCATAAATTTTAAACAGTTTACAGACCGACTGTCCAATCACATTTCCAAGTACTCCTGTCACAATGATAACCGCAACCGTGATTGTCGTAATGCCGCCAAGTTCATCGGACACTCCCATTCCAATGGCAGTTGTAATGGACTTCGGCAATAAAGTAACATATCCTCTGTGGGACAGTCCGAACAACCATGCCATCGCCAGCACACTTAAAAGGCTTGAAAGCACACCGGACAAAATGCCCAGAAAAACGGCAAGTCCGTTCTTTTTTAACAGGGTAATCTTCTGATACAGCGGAATTGCAAGCGCCACAGTGGCGGGGGTTAAAAGATAACTTAAATATTTTGCCGTTTGATTATACATATCATAATCAATATCAAACAGAATAAGAAATCCGACAACAAATAGAATAGAAACCAGCAGCGGATTTAAAATTCCCCATTTTAACTTTTTCTTCAGAAACAATCCTATCCCGTAACTGACAATACTGATTGTCACTCCAAAATAAACAGATTCTGTCAGCAATTCTTTCATGATTCCATTTCCTCCCGCTGTTTCAGGCGGATAACCGCCTGTGTAACTTTTCCGGTACAAACCATGACAATTACGGTTGTCACAAATGTAATGACAACTACCGGAACAAGAATTTCCTTTAAGTCCGCCCATGCAGCAATGATTCCCACTGCCGCCGGAATAAACATCGGCGGCATAATGTCAATCAGAAAATCCCCCGCTATTTTCACCTGACTTAACTTCACGATTTTCGTGCACAGACAGAACAGCATAAGTAAAAGTCCGTAAATACTGGCCGGAATCGGAAGGGGAATGATACTGTACAAAACTTCTCCGATAAACGTCACTGTCAAAATAACTCCAAACTGATATAATAACTTCATTTTTTCACCCCCACTACAGTAATATTTTCTCTAAATCACTCACGGTCTCTGCAATGTAGGTTGCCCCGTGATTTTCCAATTCTTCCCGCTCCCCAAAACCATAGAGAACGCCGATGGAATCCACACCGCATATTCCCGCGCCGATCATGTCGTGTTCCTTATCGCCAATCATTACAATTTTTTCCGACTCTGTAATTTTCATCTGCTCCAGCGCATATTGAATGACTTCCGCCTTATTTACCCTTGTGCCGTCCAGTTCGCTTCCCGCAATATATGAAAAATATTCCTTCAATCCAAAATGCTCCAATATTTTATCTGAGTATACAGTTGGTTTTGATGTGGCAACAAGAAGCGTTTTCCCCTGCGCTTTCAACTTTTGCAGTAACTCGGGAATACCCGCATACACTTCATTTTCATATAAACCGACAGTCGCAAAGCGCTCTCTGTATTTTTCGACCGCCCTGTCTCCCTCCCCGTCGGTCATATTGTAATATTTCACAAATGATTCCTTCAACGGAGGTCCGATAAATTTTCTAAGTTCCTCCGGATTTTCCGTATGTATCCCAAACGACTCCAGTGCATATGCAACGCATGTCGTTATCCCCAGTTGTGAGTTTGTCAGCGTTCCGTCCAAATCAAATAAAATGTACTGATAATTTTTCATCTGTTTTCCTCCCTTAAAATAACGAAGGGACGTATACCGCCCTCCTCATCTATCCTCTTGCTTTTTTCTTTATGTTCCATTCTCCAATCACTTCATTTACGGTTGAAACCGTCACAAAGGCTCTCATATCCACCGTGTGAAGATATTCAAGAAGTTTTCCGTATTCATTCTGTGTAAGAATAGTCACAACTTCAATTCTCTCCGTCTTATTATATCCACCCATAGCAGTATACAGTGTCACACCTCTATTTAATTCTTCCGTTATGAATTTCTGTACAACTTCATAGTGGTCCGATAAAATACAAACACGTTTTCTTCTGTTAAATCCACCGATAAAGTTATCAATGACAATACCATTGACATACGTAGCTAAAATACTTAGAATAACTTCTTTTGTGCCATACACTAAAATAGAACTTACCGCAACACACATACCTGTGATGGTCATTGCCTTTCCGATTTCCACATGAAGATATTTATTTACAATTTTTGCCACAATATCAAGTCCGCCCGATGAGGCATTTGCATTAAACAACATAGCAAGTCCCACGCTTACGACAAGCACATAACAAATCGTATCAATTAAAATATCTCCCGTTAAAGATTTATTATTTGGCACAATTTTTTCAAATACAAATAAAAATACAGGAAGCATGACAGATGTGTACACTGTTTTTGCTCCGAATTCCTTTCCGATAAAAATAAATCCGATAATAAGCAATGCTGCATTTAAAATAAATGTCATTACGGATATTGGAAGTGGAATAAAGTTTGCAAGCACGATAACAAGACCGGACAAACTTCCCACGATAACATTACTCGGTATCATGAAAAAATATACTGCCATAGAAATAATGAAGATACCAAGTGTAATGATGCCATATTCTCTGATAAACTTTTTCTTATCCATGTTTTCCTCCGCTTAGTTTTCCTTAAATAAAATGTCATGATTCATTGTCTGATAAAATGTTTTCTTGATTTCATCAAAATGCAAACCGGGCAATGTCATAATCCACATCAGTTTTGTAATGATGGATTCCAGTGTCATGTCGTACCCTTCTATCAGGTCAAAGTCCTGTTTTACCTTTTGTCCGACTTCATACACTGTCATGTTGCTTCCCTCATTTGCAACCTGGGTTGTCATCACAACCAATTTCTCTTTTTCTTTCCATGCAGACATCTGCTCATAAAATTCATGCACGATACTTTCCGGCATTCCGCCCACTCCAAAACTTTCAATAACAATACAGTCATAGTCTTTAAAAATATAGGACAAAATATCCGCTTTCATTCCCGGTATCAGTTTTAATACATAAATGCTGTTTTTCATCTCATGATAAAACCTTACCCGGCTCTTATGCGGTATCGTCGGAATATAACGAATAATATTACCGTCCTGAATAACCGCAACGTATGGGAAATTAATACTCTCAAAGGCATTATAACTCTTTGCCCTTACCTTCTTCGCCCTTGTTCCCACAATTACTTTCCCGTCAAATACAATATTGACGTCCTGTGATTCATCATCTGCCGCATAAATAAAACTGTCCAAAAGATTCGTCTTCGCATCTGTCACGTCCATATTAATCGGCTTCTGCGCCCCTGTAATTACAATCGGCTTTCTCGAATGCTGAATCATATAGGAGAGCGCCGAAGCGGTATATGCCAGCGTATCGGTCCCATGACAGATAACAAATCCGTCGTATTTGTCATACTGTTCCTCTATCGTCTTAGACAATATTGTCCAATGCTCAGGAGTTACGTTTGTGCTGTCTATATTGCAAACCTGCATTGTCCTTACTTCACATACCTGTTCTACCTGTGGAATATAGGACAAAATATCCTCTGAGGACAATCCCGGTTTCAATCCGTTTTCCGTCTGTTTTGACGCAATCGTTCCCCCTGTTCCAATCATCAATATTCTTTTTCTCATCTGATGTTTTCTCCTCTGTCTCAAATTAACATTACTATTTTATCGCAAGAACAAAAGATAATCAACCCAATCATTGATTACCCGAAATTTCTCTCCACCAATCTGCAGTATTCCTCATATTGCGGAATCCCTTTTAAACTTTGAAGGGATTTTTGGATTTCTTTATAATACCAGCCGATTATCTGCTTATCTTTCATGCGAAAGCGGTTCCAAAGTTCTTCTTTATATATAGGATAATCTCTGTCAATATCTCTTATGTTTGACAGTTTGTCCGCAAGTCCAACATATTGCACTTCCAATGGCGCTGTTTTCAGTTTCTCAATTGTTGCACTTTTTCTTTCTTTCCAGCTTTTTGTCTTATCCTCGCTTTCATGCAATACCATCGTTGTAATTCTTTCCCCAAACTCCTGTCTTAATATCTCTTCCGTCACTTCTTTACAGTCCTCGATTGTATCGTGTAAAATTCCCGCCGCAATTACTTCCTCATCGGCAGTCATCTCCGATAAAATCTTCCCCACTTCAAGTGGGTGAACAATGTACGGCCTGTCCGTCCCTTTTCTAAACTGACCTTCATGTGCTTTCGTTGCAAATCGGATTGCTTTTTCTACCATAGACATTACCCTTTCTATTGTACAATTATAGTTTTATCATACCACTTTTCCATTCGTGTAAAAAGGATTTTCCTTTGATTCTTCCTTTTTTTCATGTATAATATCGAGAGATAATATATGGAGGAAATAAACATATGGATAAAAGAAATGTACTTGTTACCGGGGCATCTCGAGGCATCGGAAAAGCCATTGCCCTTCTCTTTGCCGAGAAAGGATTCCGTGTCTTTATAAACTGTACCCGTTCGGTTTCTGATTTAGAAAAAGTAAAAGAAGAAATTGACGCAATGCACATGGGAGAATGTCACCTTGCCGTAGGTGACGTCGGAAACCCAGATGATGTTGCCGACATGTTTGCGCACATAAGACGGCACTGTAATGGAATTGACATTTTAATTAACAATGCGGGTATCTCCTACATCGGCCTTCTTACGGATATGACAAATGCGGAGTGGAATACGCTGCTGCAGACAAATCTCTCCTCCGCCTTTTACTGTGCAAAAGAGGTGATTCCACACATGGTTTCGCAGAAATCCGGAAAGATTATACAGATTTCTTCTATATGGGGCAGTGTGGGAGCGTCCTGCGAAGTCGCCTACTCCGCTGCAAAATCAGGATTACACGGATTTACAAAGGCGCTTGCCAAAGAACTGGCTCCAAGCAACATTCAGGTCAACGCCATCGCCTGCGGTGCCATTGATACGGTGATGAATAAGCAGTTAGACGCAACGGAACGTCTCGCTCTGGAAGAAGAAATCCCTGCGGGACGATTCGGGCTTCCCGGGGAAGTTGCCCGTCTTACATTTGACATTGCGACCGGACACGACTATATGACCGGACAGGTCATCGGCATGGACGGAGGCTGGTAGATAAATGAAAACAGGTGAAAGCCACGATGCTTTCACCTATTTTATTAACGCCTGTATTTTCTTAAAAGTTTCTGTTCCCGCCTTTTCCAATAATTCAAACAGTATGGATTCATACGTTGTTAAGATAACGCCCTCCTGTTTTGCCCTCTCAAGAGCAATCTGTTTGTTGTGTAACGTGCGGGAAGACAGACAGTCTTCCACCAAAACCGGAATGTATCCGTTTTCTTTTAAATCAAGTAATGTCTGCAATACGCATATATGCGCCTCTATTCCACATACAATCACAAATTTTTTCCCTTTTATCGCTTCTTTGACCGCATCAAATGAACTGAAGGCTATCTTCTCCAAAGGCTCGTATTCTCCGAGTACATTTTCAATCTCCTTTACGGTCGGTCCAAGTCCTTTTGTGTACTGCTGAGTAACTGCAATCGGAACTCCGAGTTCCTTCAGTCCATTTAAGAGAATGGCTGTATTTTTCAGCAACGCTTCTTTCTCATACATGACCGGCATAAGTCTTTCCTGATAATCGACTACAATGGCAATCGTGTCTTTCGCTTTTATCTTCATAATGCCCTCCTATTTTAGATCCAACTCAACAGGACAGTGATCCGAACCGAATATATCTGTTAATATTTTCGCATCTGCAAGTCTTTCACGCAGACTTTCCGACACACAAAAATAGTCGATTCTCCACCCCGCATTCTTCTCTCTCGCCCTAAACCGATATGACCACCATGAATATATACCTTCCATATCCGGATAAAAGTAACGGAATGTATCTATAAATCCGGCATCTAAAAGTTCTCCGAATTTTCCTCTCTCCTCATCGGTAAATCCTGCATTTTTGCGATTTGTTTTTGGGTTCTTCAAATCAATTTCCCTGTGGGCAACATTTAAGTCACCGCAGAAAATAACCGGTTTCTTCTCTTCCAGTTTCTTCATATACGCCAAAAAGTCCGTCTCCCACTGCATGCGGTAATCTAAACGCGCCAATTCGTTTTGCGAATTCGGTGTGTATACTGTCGCAAAGTAAAATTCCGGAAATTCCAGTGTAATCAGCCTTCCCTCTTTGTCATGTTTCTCAATTCCCATTCCATAAGTGACAGAAAGAGGTTCTTCCTTTGTGAAAACAGCAGTACCCGAGTATCCTTTTTTCTCAGCATAATTCCAATATTGGTGATACCCTTCTAACTCTAATTGCAGTTGTCCTTCCTGCATCTTGCTTTCCTGTATACAAAATATATCTGCGTCTGCCTGATGAAAGAAATCCAAAAATCCTTTCTGTACGCAGGCGCGTATCCCGTTTACATTCCATGATATAAGTTTCATTTTAACGACTCCTTAACTTTATATTCTACTTCTTTCAGCGTAAGAGCGTGTGCAGGGGCTAAAAATCCCGCATTTACCCTCTTTTTTGATTTTAATGCTTCCAATACACTCTCCACACTTCGTTCGCCTGCTCCAGCCTCCAGAAGTGTCCCAACAAAAATGCGCACCTGATGATACATAAATCCATTTCCATAAAAACGGAAATATAACTTTTGCCTATATGTTTCTATCTGTATATCATACAATTCCCTGACAGCGGATTTCTCATCTTTTTTATCGGTAAAAGCAGAGAAATCGTGTTTTCCAATTAGCAGCGCTGCCGCTTTCCGCATTTTTTCCGGCTCCAGCGGTTTTGTGTAGTGATAACAGTACTTCCTTGTAAAAACGTCGGCTTTCTCTCTCATATCCACTACATATTCATATGTTTTTGCCACTGCATCTAAGCGACTGTGAAAACGGTTCAGAACAAGTTCCACATGGCAAATGCGGATATCCTCCGGCAATTTTTCATTTAACTTCTCTTGAAATACTGCCTCTTCCACTTTTCCGGAAAGTCTTACGTTCGCCACCTGCCCGCCTGCATGGACACCGCCGTCCGTCCTCCCCGAACCGTCTATCTCCACCGGATAACCGACAACTTCCCCTATCGTCTTCTCTATAATACCCTGAATCGTCATCGGTGTACCCGATTGTCTCTGCCACCCCTGATATTTTGTGCCGTCATAGGCAATTATCATTTTATAATTTCTCATACGATACCACTACTTATTTTTTTCATAAATTAAACGGAGTCCCTTTAATAAAAGTTCATCGTCTATACAAATCTTCTGCTCGCAGTGAGGAACAATTTTCTTTGCCAGACCTCCCGTTGCAATAACGGTTGCCTCCTGCCCCAATTCCCTGTTAATGCGGGAAATCATACCGTCAATGCACGCCGCATTTCCATTGATAATTCCGCTCTTCATACAGTCTATCGTATTCTTTCCGATAATCTTTTTCGGCGCTTCAATACTGATGCGGGAAAGTTGTGAAGTTCCCGCCGTAAGAGCGTCAAGAGAGATGCGAACTCCCGGCAGGATCATTCCTCCGATATAATTTTTCTTCTCATCTACGACACAAAATGTAGTCGCCGTACCCATATCAATAATGATAAGAGGGGCCGTATATTCATTGATTGCCGCCACAGCATTTACAATCCTGTCACTTCCTACCTGAGCAGGGTTGTCCATCAAAATATTCAGTCCGGTTTTCACTCCCGGTCCTACGATTTTCACCGATTTTCCCAATACTTTTTCCGCTGAAGCACGAACAATATTCGTTATCGGCGGAACAACGGACGAAATAATTCCCCCCTCAATTTCCTTTGGATTGATATGATATAACTCCAAAACATTTTTAAAACTGATTGCATACTCCAACTCAGTCTTTGTATTATTTGTCGATAACCGCTCCACAAAATAAATTTTTTCCCTATCGCAACAACCGATTACGATATTTGTATTTCCAATATCTATTGCTAAAATCATTGTCTTCTCCCTAACCTATCACACTTCTTGATTTCAATAATACTCTGCCCACAAAAGCAACAAGCACTCCTGCAACAATTGCTTCCGGCACTCCGTTTATCCCTATAACAGACAGAATAAATCCATATACCGCATTTGACGCCACACCATTCGCCATTGCGTAGGCATCTTTAAAAAAGACAAAAATAAGATTCATCACTAACAGTGTATTTGTCAGTGAACCTATCACTCCGCAAACGCCGAGCGAAAAAATCATGGACGATTTCCATTTTTCTGTTATCTTTGTCATAAACCGATATACATAATATGGAATGATTCCTACTAAAATTCTTGGTAAAAAACAGATAATAATGCTCCCGATTCCTCCGTGAATTTCTCCCAGTGAATAAAATGGTGAGAATACAAAAGAAGTCGCTGTCGGATTCATCGTATTATTGATAAGACTTGTCAGTCCGAATACAAATCCTAAAATCGCTCCTTTTCTCGGTCCGAGTATCAAAGCACCTATAATGACGGGTATGTGGATAATCGTCGCTCTCGTAAATCCGAGCGGGATATATCCCAGAAATGGGGTAAAAGCCATAATGATAATCAGTGCTGCGAAAAGTGCAACCTGAACCATTCCTTTTACCTGTGTGTTTGGCTTACTGCCGTTCGTTGTGTTATTCATTTTTTTCTCCTCCTTGTTATTATTCTCATTGCGAGATACAATACAATACCGCGTAATTATAGCACGCTAATTTCTTTATCGCAATATTTGTTTTCCATTTTTCCATTGAAAGCATTGGCGTTCATTTCAAAATTATGCTACAATCGTACATAGAAAAAATTACGGAGGTACGTTATGTTAAAAGGAAAAACCGTTGTTCTAGGCGTAACCGGTGGGATTGCCGCATATAAAATCGCAAATCTGGCAAGCATGCTCGTCAAACTTCATTGTGATGTACAAGTAATTATGACGGAGAATGCAACAAATTTTATTCACCCGATTGCTTTTGAGACACTAACAAAAAATAAATGTCTGATTGATACATTTGACCGCAATTTTCAGCATAAGGTGGAACACGTTTCCATCGCCAAGCGTGCGGACGTTGTTCTGATTGCCCCTGCAACTGCCAACGTTATCGGCAAAATGGCAAACGGCATTGCGGACGATATGCTCACCACGACCGTTCTTGCGTGCAGATGCAAAAAAATCGTTTCCCCTGCGATGAACACAAATATGTACTGCAATCCCATCGTGCAGGATAATTTGAAGAAATTGCAGCACTATGGATTCGAAATCATCGAAGCAGACACCGGTTTCCTTGCCTGTGAAGACATCGGACAGGGGAAAATGCCTTCCCCTGAAGTATTACTGCAGTATATTTTAAAAGAAATCGCATTTGAAAAAGATATGAAGGGCAAACGTGTTCTCATCACTGCCGGTCCGACCCGCGAAGCGATTGACCCGGTCCGCTATATCACTAATCACTCTACGGGAAAAATGGGATATGCTCTCGCAAGAAACTGTATGCTGCGTGGAGCGGAAGTGGCTTTAGTTACCGGACCGACAAGTATTGACCCTCCACCGTTTGTTCACGTTATCCCTGTCGTATCCGCAAAGGAGATGTTTGACACTGTATGCAGCCACGCCAAAACACAGGATATTATTATCAAATCCGCTGCAGTTGCAGACTATCGCCCTATTACGGTTTCAGAAGAAAAAATGAAGAAATCGGACAGCGAACTTTCTATTCCACTGGAACGGACAGATGACATTCTGCAATATTTAGGACAAAACAAAAAAGAAAATCAATTTATATGCGGATTTTCAATGGAAACCGAAAATATGCTGGAAAACTCCAGACGAAAACTGGAAAAGAAGAACGCAGATATGATTGTTGCAAACAATTTAAAACAGAGCGGCGCAGGTTTCGGTACGGATACCAATATCGTCACTCTCATCACAAAAGACAGCGAGCGTTCTCTTGACGTCATGTCGAAAGATGATGTGGCAAATGAAATCGTAAATACGATACTGGAAAAACTGTCATAATATAGAAAGAAGCGGGAAACTGTCCCGCTTTTTTTATTTATCCAATATTTTCTTTAACTCAGCCATGAATGTGTTCACGTCTTTGAACTCACGATATACCGAAGCAAATCTTACATAGGCAACTGCATCTAATTCTTTCAGTTTCTCCATAACAATCTCTCCGATAACCGTGCTGGAAATTTCTTTCTCCTCTCTTTTAAAAATCTCCGTCTCAACAGCATCAATTGTTTTCTGTATCTCCTCCGCTGAAACCGGACGTTTGTAGCAGGCACGAAGAACGCCCGCCTCTATTTTTGAACGATCATACTGTTCTCTATTATTGTCTTTCTTAATAATGATAAGCGGAATGGTCTCTATCTTCTCATATGTGGTAAAACGTTTGCCACACTCATCACATGAACGCCTTCTTCTAATAGAAGTTCCGTCCTCCGCCGGTCTTGAATCGATAACTCTTGTATCCGCATGATTACAATATGGGCATTTCATTTCTCTTCCCTCTTTTCACTCGTTTTCTCTAGTATATAAGTTCGTCTGAAACTTGTCAATATTTACAGTTTTTCAGAAATTTTTCTTCTTTTATCTCCACCAAAATAATGTCTTCCCCTATTTTTTTAATACATTCAAACGGAATTACATACTCCGAGTCATTGCCGAGAAAACCGCATATCCGCCCCGGTCCGGGAATAATAATTGCCTCCACATTTCCGGTACACAAATTAATTTCCAAATCCACCACACAGCCAAGCCGTTTACAATCACATGAATTAATCACTTCTTTCTCTCTTAATTCACAAAGCCGCATACACTACCGTCCTATCTTATTGATATTATTAGTAGTATATGCGGCCTATCATAAATCTTATGCTGACATTACTTTTTCGCTTTCAAATGCTTTTGCAATTACACCTGTCAGAACAAGTCCTGCACCCAATGTAATGGCGAGGGTGATTCCATACTGTACCATTGTCACTTCCTGCGTAAGAATACCCTGCAGTGTAATGGCGCTGTTATAGAACGGAATAAAATATGAAGACATTGTCGGATCTTTTGTCGTGTACATTGTCAGTAATCCAACTACAAGAACTATCATGTACACCGGCATAACAAACGAGTTTGCTTCCTTAATTGTCTTTGCAAATACGGATACGAGAGCAATAATCGTTGCATACAGAAATGCCAGTGCAATAATCAATACTGCCAGCATAATAATCTGCTGCGTACTCCATTTCATATCCATTCCCTGTGTCGCTCCGCCCATCATCTGATCCTGAATAATCGGCATACTTACAACCATTCCCACAACGGAAACAACTGCAGATATTCCTGATATTACCATCAGGGCGAACACTTTTCCAAAAATAATCGAACTTCTTTTTATCGGAGTAACCAAAAGGCTTGCCATCGTTCCTCTTTCTTTCTCCCCTGCAATCATATCCGTTCCGATTGACATTGCTCCGGCGAATAAAAGAAGAGTTAAAAGATATGGAAGCATTGTTCCAAGCGCTTTCGCTCCCGCCTTATTGTCGTCCTGAATAATCGTCTCTTTTGTGTCGGCATTTACCGTAAAAATGGAAATACGGCTCATGTCTCCAACTCTTTCATTCAGTAATGTCTGTCTGTATGCCTCAAGCGTCTGCACTCCGATTTTGTTGTATGCTGCCTGAGAATACTCCTCCGATGGATTGTGGTAGACAGTTACCTGCGGAACTTTGTCCCCATTTTTATAGTTTTTAATGTCCTCTTCAAATCCTTCCGGGAATACGATAAACAAGTCTGCCTTCCCGTCTTTCAATTCCTGTTTGATTTTCTTTTCCTGTTTCTCTGTTATATTCCCCGAATTTTCCACTTGCATATCCAGTTTTGCACTCTCACAAAATGCCTGAAATCCTGCCGGTTCATTTTGTATATATACTTTGGACTTATGCGCTTCAATGTCGTCCTGCATATTGCTCATAATATTTCCCATTAAATACAGTACACCGAGCATTGCGGCAACCGGAAGAATGAATACGGAAAATACCATTTTTTTGTCCTTAAATACACGGACAATCTCTTTTTTGAAAATTTCTTTTATTCCACTCATTTATGCTTCCCCCTTTCTCGCCTTATACAGTTCAAAGAAAGCATCTTCCAAATCATCTGTATGTGTTCTTTCCAATAATTCGGCAAGGGTTCCCTCTGCCACTTTCTTTCCGTCGATGATAACCCCGATCCTGTCACAGAGTTTCTCCGCCTCCGACATAATATGGGTGGAAACAATAACGAGTTTTCCCTCGTCTCTTAATTTCTTCAAATAATCCGTAACACTTCTCGCCGTCACAATGTCCAGTCCGTTTGTCGGCTCGTCGAAAATAACAATTTCCGGATCATGTACTAAGCTAACCGCGATGGCTGCTTTCTGTTTCATACCTGTTGACAATTCTTTAATCTGCTTATGAGCAAAATCCTTGATACCAAAATAAGTAAACAGTTCCTCTTTTCTCTCCCGCAGTACATCTTTTGGCACATTATGTAATCTTCCAAAAAAATCAAACATATAGTCCGGTGAAAACTGAGGATCCAGTTTAATGTCGCTTGTCAGAAAACCGATACTGTTGCGGACAGCCTCCGCCTCTTTCTGTACTTCGTGTCCCGCCACATAAATTTCCCCATCTGTCGCTCTTATGATTGTTGCAATACATCTGAGCGTCGTTGTCTTTCCTGCACCGTTTGGTCCCAACAGACCGTAGATTTCTCCGTTATTTGCAGTCAGGCTTAAATTATCCACCGCAACTTTTGTATTGCTCTTCGTCTTTGATTCTTTCATTTGTTTTTTGTTTAGTTTAAATACTTTGGTAAGGTTTTTAATCTCAATCATCTTTCCCTCCCCTTTCCTATTGTATTAGTATGCTAATACAATACGCTTTTCTTTTTCATTTGTCAATAGGCAAATGCTATCTACATATAATTGTATTTTCCTTTCTTCCTGATAAAGAAATACCCTGACAAAAATACGCTCATAAATTCCGCAAGAGGTACGGAAAGCCACACTCCGTTTACTCCAATCAACGTAGGAAGTACAAGAATATTTATCACTATCAAAACAAATGTGCGGACAAAAGAAATAATCGCAGAAGTTTTTCCGTCCGAAAATGCGGTAAACATAGAAGAAGAAAAAATATTGATTCCCGCAAAAACAAAGTTTAAAGAAAACAGGAAAAATCCCGTCTTGGCAAGTGCATATGTCTCCGTTCCTACCGGAGTGAAAATCTCCACGATGACCGGTGACATTACCAGAGCAAATACAGTCACAATAATGGAGGAAATCGCGATAAACCCAACGCAGATTTTAAAAATCCTCTTTAACAGTCTCTGATTTCCGCTGCCGTAGTTGTAACTGATAACAGGAGCAACGCCCATCGAAAATCCCATGTACAGCGCATTAAATAAAAACTGCCCGTACAGAACAATGGTAATCGCGGCAACACCCGCTTCTCCGACTAACTTCAACATCATAATGTTATATAGGAAGGTTACGATTGCCCCTGAAAGGTTTGTCACCATTTCTGATGAACCGTTAAAAGAACTTTCCGCCAAGACAGACCATCTTATTTTCGGTTTCACTAAATAGAGTGAATGACGGACAAAAAGAAAATATATTATACCTGCCAAAGCCGGAATTAACTGTCCGATCCCCGTGGCAAGCGCCGCTCCTTCTACTCCCATATGAAATACGCCCATAAACACATAATCCAAAATCATGTTTGCAATCCCACCGCTTATTGTGAGGGCAAGTCCCAAGACAGGTTTCCCCGCCGTCACAAAGAACGTCTGAAACACTAACTGCAGTATACAGGCAGGCGCTAAAAACAGACAGACACTCAAATATCCTACACAGTAATCCATAAGAACGTCCGTCGCTCCGAGCAGGCGCACAATCGGATTGATAAACAGATTTCCAAAAACCATAAAAATAATTCCGATGACAACTGCTGCCAAAACAAGAAAAGAAAAATCCTCACACGCTTCTTTTTCTTTCTTTTCTCCTAATTTTTTCGCAATAATGGCACTTCCTCCCGTTGCCAGCATAACTCCTATGGCAATCAATAAACTAATCGCAGGATAGACGATATTCGTCGCCGAAAGAGCGTCTGTCCCCACCAGCCTTGAAATAAAAATTCCGTCCACGATTGTATATAGTGACATAAATACCATCATAACCATAGTCGGAAATGCAAAACGAAGGAGCGAAAAGAATTTAAACTCCTTTGAAATTGAATTTGACATACTATGTCCCCCTTTTCCATATATATTTACGCATCACGCATACTATGATAAACTATAGAGTAAGTCTATAGTCAAGAGGAGGCTAACATGAATTCAAACAGATATTTAACAACAGGGGAATTTGCAAAACTGACGGGAGTGACAAAACATACTCTCTTTTACTACGATAAGATTCAGCTTTTTTCTCCCGACATAAAGGCAGAAAACGGTTATCGTTTTTATTCATTAGAACAGTTGGAAGCGTTTGATGTCATTCAAATTCTGCGAGAACTGAATATGCCTTTGGAAGAAATCAAAACATATATGAACAGCCGAAGTCCTCATCATCTTTTGGAACTTTTTCAGAAAGAAAGTCAGCTTATTGATAAGCAGATTAAAAAATTGACACACATGAAAAACTGGATAGAGAAAAAACGCTGCCATATTGATACACTGCTTCAGACAAATATTGAGAAAGTTTCCGTTGTACATGAATCTGAAAAATATATGATACAATCGGAATCGACGCTGGACGATGAGCGTGTTTGGGCAGAAAAAATCGGGGAATTGTTTAATTACTGTGAGGAAAACGGGGTAAAAAGTCTTGATCCCATCGGATACAGACAAAATACGACCGATATTCAAAACGGGGTTTTTCACCGCTACCGCATTTTCTATGAATTATTGGACGAAAAACCAAAAAAAATCCCCTATCAGATAAAACCTGAAGGGGACTACCTTGTTGCCTACCACAGAGGACATTGGAAGACAATGGGGAATACTTATAAAAAAATGTTAAGTTTTGCGAAGGACAATTCTCTCTCACTTGGGGACTACTTTTATGAAGACTGTATATTTGACAGCCTTACCTTCCAGAAGGAGGAAGATTACATCACCCGTCTGACCTGTCAGATACTTTAATGAAACTGGCTTTTATACAGTTCTGCGTAAAAGCCTTCTTTTTGCAATAATTCTTCATGTTTTCCCTGTTCAATAATATTTCCGTCACGCATCACCAAAATACAGTCTGCCTCCTGTATGGTGGAAAGTCTGTGTGCCACGATAAAACTTGTCCTTCCCTCCATCATCTGTCGGAAAGCGTCCTGTACTTTTACTTCCGTTCTCGTGTCTATGGAAGAGGTCGCCTCATCTAAGATGAGCATGGAAGGTAACTGCAGCATAACTCTCGCTATACAGATTAACTGCTTCTGCCCCTGAGAAAGATTTCCTCCCTCCTCCGTGATAATGGTATCGTATCCGTTTTCCATTCGCTGTATGAACCCGTGAGCAAATGCCTTCTTTGCCGCCCGCTCAATTTCTTCTCTTGTGGCATCGGGCTTTCCATATGCAATATTATCGGCAATGCTGCATGACTTTAACCATGTTTCCTGCAGAACCATTCCATAGTTCGCACGCAGACTGTCCTTTGTTATATCCTTTACATCTCTGCCGCTGACAACCATTTTACCGCTGTCTATATCATAGAAACGCATTAGAAGATTAATCAATGTTGTCTTGCCACACCCCGTAGGTCCTACAATGGCAATTTTCTGTCCGGCTTTTACATTGAGATTCAGATTTTTTAGCAACTCTTTGTCAGGCTGATATGAAAAAGACACCTCTTTTAATTCCACATTTCCATCTGCCTTTTCCAATATTTCTTTCTCTTTTGCATCGTCTTTTTCTTCCTGTTCTTCCATAAAATCAAATACCCGTCTTGCGCACGCCAACGCATTTTGCAGTTCCGTGACAACACCGGAAATTTCATTAAACGGCTTCGTATATTGATTTGCATAACTTAAGAAACTTGATAACTGACCGACACTGATTCTTCCGTGAATGGCAAAAATCGCTCCGGTAATCCCTACACCCGCATAGACAAGTCCGTTGATAAATCGGGTTGTCGGATTTGTTATGGAAGAAAAGAAAATAGCTTTTACACTACAGTCTTTCAATTCTTCATTCACTTTCTTGAAGCGTTTCATCGCTCTGTCCTGATATCCAAATGCCTGTACGATTTTTTGATTTCCCACAATCTCGTCGGTGAGGGAAGTCAATTCCCCCCTAACCTCCGATTGTTTCCGAAACATCATATATGTTTTCTTTGCCACAAAACCTGCCACAAAGAAAGAAAGCGGTGTGATCAAAATAACAATCAGTGAAATCTGAAAATGAATGGACACCATGAAAATAAGTGTTCCTACAATAGTCACTATTCCCGTAAATAACTGTGAAAATCCCATCAACAATCCGTCAGAAAACTGTTCCACATCTGTAATAACCCTGCTTATAATTTCGCCATACTGATGTGAATCAATATATTTTAGGGGCAATTTCTGTAAATGTTCAAATGCATCTGTCCTCACGTCATTCACAACCCGATATGTGATGCGGTTATTACACAAATTCATCAGCCACTGCGTTATACTTGTAAGAATTGTCACCGCTGCCAACTTCATTAAAATCTCCGTTATCCCCTGAAAATCTACTTTTCCTTTTCCTAAAATCAAATCTACTCCCTGCCCGATAAGAATCGGTGCGTACAGCGTACAGAGAACTGTCGCTACGGCAAACCCAAGCGATAAGATGAGAATCGGCAAATATGGTTTCAGCAGATAAATCACTTTCTTTATCGTGTCATATTGTTTACGCATGGTCGGACACCTCCTCCTTAGAAAGTTGAGAAGAACAGATTTCCCTGTACACTTCACAGTTTTTCAGCAGTTCCCCATGAGTTCCGCTGCCCACAAGTTTTCCTTTATCCAAAACAAAAATCTTGTCCGCTTTCATCATAGACATTACTCTCTGCGAGACAATGCAGACCGTCATGGAATCCGTATGTTTCGCTATCGCTTTTCTCAACTTTGCATCTGTGGCAAAATCAAGCGCCGATGTACTGTCGTCCAAAATCAGTATCTCCGGTTTTCTCACCAATGCCCTCGCTATTGTCAGGCGCTGTTTCTGACCGCCGGATAGATTTTTTCCGCCTTCCTGCACAATGGTATCCAACTCTTTTTCCTTATCTTTCACTATGTTTCCCGCCTGCGCGATGCGAAGAGCCTCCCAGATTTCCTCATCGGAGGCATTTTCATTTCCAAACAGCATATTGTCACGGATTGTCCCGTGAAATAAAACTGCCTTCTGCGGCACAATGCCAAATTTCTCCCGCAACGCTGTTAAATCATACTCTTTTACATCTCTTCCGTCTATCTTCACACTTCCCGAAAAGACATCATAAAATCTTGGCAGAAGATTGATAAGCGTTGTTTTTCCCGATCCGGTTCCGCCGATAATACCAACTGTTTCTCCTCTCTTTACGGACAGGGTAATATCTGATAGAACTTCTTCCTTATCTCCGTAGTACATCATGCTCACTTTGTCCAATTCAATTTTCATTTCACCGTTTTTCGTTTCTTCTGCCACACCGTCTCCACCGTGAATTGATGTCTCCAGCGCAAGCACTTCATTGATACGCTCTGCCGATGCGAGCGCTTTTGTAAATGTGATAATTAAATTTGCCAGTGCAACCAGTGCAAGCAGAATCTGTGACATATAATTTACAAGCGCCACTATTTCTCCCTGAGAAAGATTACCGTAATAAACTTCCTGACCGCCGAACCACACAATTAAAATCGTCGCCCCGTTTACAATCAAATAGGTTATCGGATTTAAAAGCGCCGATATTTTCCCCACGAAAATCTGCATATGCATCAGATTTTTCGTCTCCTGACGAAACTCCTCTTTTTCCCTTTCCTGCATGCGAAACGCTCTGACAACACGAACTCCCGACAGATTTTCTCTCGTCATCAGCATAACCTTTTCCAGTCTTTTCTGCACTTTTCTATATAACGGTATTGTCCATATCATAATTCCGTAAATGACTACGGAAAGAAGCGGCACTGCCACAACAAAAATCAACGCCAGTTTTACGCTGATGGTAAACGCCATCGCCATCGCTCCCACCACAATAAAAGGAGAGCGCAAAAATAATCGGAGTACAAGATTTACCCCTGACTGTACCTGATTGATGTCACTTGTTATCCTCGTCACAAGCGTGGCATTTCCCACCATATCCAGTTCACGGTAGGAAAGGCGTCCGATATGCCTGAAGAAGTCTTCTCTCAGTTCCGTTCCAAATCCTACAGCTGCTTTCGCTGCAAAATATTGGGCAGTGAGGGAACATGCAAGTCCAAGCACACCAAAAGCAACTAAAATTCCACCCATTTTCCACACAAATGACATATTTTGATTTTTTATCCCCACATCAATCATTCTCGCCATAATAATCGGAACCGTTAATTCAAAACATGCTTCCAATAATTTGAACAGCGGGCCAATAATACTTTCTTTTTTGTAATGCCTTAAATATTTTAATAACTTTCTCATTTCTTCCCCTTCTTTTATTTCTTCTGACTCACTATTTTACCACGAACATTTTCTCTCTTCAACTTGTCATTTCCCCTGAAATTGTCTATACTGACAACAGACAATATATAAGGAGGATTCCCATTATGGACGAAATATTTACAACTGCTCCAACAGATAATCACCGGCTTCCAAAAGAAATGCGTGTGTATCAATTGCTGGAAAAACTACAAATTCCTTTTGAACGTATGGACCACGAAGTTGCCGATACAATGGAGGCATGCGAGAAAATAGATGAGAAACTGCAGGTAACCATGTGTAAAAATCTTTTTCTCTGCAACCGGCAGAAAACGACTTTCTTTCTCCTTCTCATGCCCGGAGATAAAAAATTTCTGACAAAAAACTTATCAAAACAACTCGGTATTTCCCGTCTTTCTTTTGCCGAGGCGGAATATATGGAGAAATTTCTCGATATTACTCCCGGCTCAGTCAGTGTACTCGGCTTGATGAACGATGTGGAAAAACAGGTGACTCTAATTATTGATAAAGATTTACTGGAAGGTGAATATATAGGCTGTCACTCTTGCGTAAATACTTCCAGTTTAAAACTTAAAACTTCCGATATTTTAGAAAAATTCCTTACATATACCGGACATACACCGACATTGGTTACTTTATAACTTCCATATACACAAAAACGAGGTGCCGCCATGCGACACCTCTATAAATATTCTCCTGCCCAGCGGCCGCCCGTTATCTCAACAGCCGTTCCCTGTTTTAAACTTTCCGGCACATCTATTATTCTCTGATTGACACTTCCCCTGTAGATAATGTTCAGACTTTTTTTATCCTCTTCATATCTTCCGTCAATCAACACATCAATTTTCTTCAGAAGCCCTCTCTGTTCCTCCGTGCCATTTAACAATTCTTCAAAGGTATATCCTGAATAACTTGCCACTTCATATCCTTTATCTTTTAACAATTCCGCCAAAACATTGAAACTTTCCGCCTGTGCAAACGGCTCTCCACCGGAAAAAGTTACCCCTTTCGCCAATGGATTCGTCTCTATCATCTGCACGACTTCCCGCTCGTCCACTAACGTACCGTCCGTATCACTCCACGTTTCCGGGTTCTGGCAGCCATGACAATGATGTGGGCAACCCTGACCGAAAATAGTTATCCGTATTCCCGGTCCGTCCACAATACTGTCATTTACAATCCCTGCAAGTCTAAGCATTTGTTTTTCCAAGTCCGTGTTTTACACGGTCTTTCTCCTCCGCTTTTTTGGCGTCATTCCATTTATCCATTGTTCCCACTAAATATCCGGTAATTCTTCTGATACGTTCAAACCCAACATCTTGTCCTAATCTGTTTCTCTGTTCCATCTTTCTTCCTCCTTTATTCACAACCGTAAAATTGCGGCATATTCGGATACAGTTTACGAAGTTCCTCCAATTTTTCTTCACTGATTGCCTCCCCTTCACGTCTTCCGCATCTCGGGCAGACATCATCAATCACGCCTACATATCCGCAGGCCGGATCACGATCAACCGGGTGGTTCACACTTCCATAGCCGATTCCCGCATCGTGCATACAGCGAATAACACTCTCAAATGCCTCCACATTCTTTGCAGTGTCTCCGTCCAATTCCACATAACTGATATGTCCCGCATTTGTCAGAGCATGATATGGGGCTTCTTTATATATTTTATCGTAGGCGGAAATATCGTACCAAACCGGAACGTGAAAACTGTTTGTATAGTATTCTCTGTCCGTTACATTTTTAATAACACCATAACGCTTTTTATCCATTTTCACAAATCTTCCGGAAAGTCCCTCCGCCGGAGTTGCCAACAACGTATAATTCAGATTTCTTCTCTCTGATTCCCGATCCGTAAATTCTCTCATATGTCCGATAATTTCAAGACCTTTCTTTTGCATCTCCTCGCTTTCCCCGTGATGATGACCGTAAAGCGCCGTCAGCGTTTCCGCCAGTCCGATAAATCCAATAGACAGCGTTCCATGTTTTAACACTTCACGCACTTCATCGTTCGGTCCCAACTTGTCCGAATCAAGCCACACGCCCTGTCCCATAAGAAATGGATAATTGTAAACGTGTTTCTTCGCCTGAATCTCAAATCTGTCATACAACTGTTGCGCAACCAATTCCATCATCTTGTCCAGTTTCTCATAAAAAACTTTCTCGTCATGATTACTTTCAATGGCTATTCTCGGAAGATTAAGAGATGTAAAGGAAAGATTACCTCTGGAATACGAAACCTCTTTATCTTTATGGCAATAGTTTCCGATTACACGGGTACGGCACCCCATTGTTGCAACCTCTGTTTCCGGGTGTCCCGGCTTATAATATTGCAGATTGAAAGGCGAATCCAAAAAGACATAATTCGGAAAAAGCCGTTTCGCACTGACTTTACAACTTAACCGGAACAAATCATAGTTCGGGTCACCCTCATTATAATTTACGCCCTCTTTTACTTTAAAAATGTGTATAGGGAAAATACAGGTTTCTCCGTTGCCCAGCCCCGCATCAGTTGCCAAAAGAACATTCCGGATAACCATACGTCCCTCCGGAGATGTATCCGTTCCATAGTTTATGGAAGAAAACGGGGTCTGCGCTCCCGCACGGCTGTGCATTGTATTTAAGTTATGCACAAATCCTTCCATTGCCTGATACGTCTCATTCTCCGTCTGTCTCACCACTCTTCTTCTCGTTGTAGCCACAACCTGTTTCGCCTTATGCGTGTCTAAACCGCATCGTCCGATAAGTTCCTCCGCAATAAAAGCATCAAACGCTTCTTCATCTTTCTCCAAACACGGCCTGTGTCCGAATTCCTCTGTTGCCTGCTGCAAAATTTCTTTTACTATCTCCGACTCGTTGTCTGATTCCAACGCATCTTCCAGTGATTCCGTCAACTTTACCGTATACAGTTTCGCAAATGTTTTTGCAACACCTTTTGCCAGCCCATAATCAAAATTTGGAATGCTTTGTCCTCCGTGCTGGTCATTTTGATTTGACTGAATGGCAATCGCTGCCAGCGCTGCATAACTATGAATGCTCTGCGGTTCACGGATTACGCCGTGTCCTGTAGAAAATCCGCCTTTAAACAATCTCACAATATCAATCTGTGTACAGGTTGTTGTCAGCGAGTAAAAATCAAAATCGTGAATATGTATGTCTCCGTTTAAATATGCCTTTGCCTGCTCTTCCGTCAGCAGATATGCCGCATTGTAACTTTTTGCCCCCGCAGCCCCAATCTGAAGCATACTTCCCATAGACGTATTCCCATCAATATTCGCATTATCTCTTTTCATGTCACTTAAGCGCGCGTCGACATTTGTGATTTCATCAATCGTTCTCATCAGACTCGTATTTGCCTCGCGAATATTCGTTCTCTTTGCACGATATAAAATAAATTTCTTTGCGGACTGTTCAAATCCGTTTTTCATCAATTCCCTCTCTACAGCGTCCTGAACCTGTTCAATCTGAGGCGGCATATCTTCCGGAAGTTTCTCCAGTTCCATATGCACATCATTTGCAACCTGCGCGGCATCTGTCGCATCTCCTTCTCCCGCCGCCTTCATCGCCTTCAAAACGGCTGATGCAATTTTACTTTCATCGTACAGAACAATTCTCCCGTCCCGCTTTTTAATACTTTTCACCATGATGTTCATCATTTCCTTTCAACTGCTTCTTTTCTTTTTGTCATGAAACAACTGCTTTTTATTATAACACATTCAGCGGGAGAAGACTATGAAAATTCAAATTATAACGACTTGCAAGGTATCATTCCGCATTGCAGGGCGTATCAATTTTTTAGAAAAACGGTAAACTATCCCGCACACACAGCGCTCCATATCCCACCTGCCTGTTCGGATACTCTGTAAAAGCAGGCAGCGGTCTAGCCCCCCGTTGTAAATACGCCTTCACCTTTTCCCCATACAAATACAGATCATTTCCCTGCACAATTCCCCACTCCATCAAAAGTGCTGCCCCTCCCGTCACAAACGGAGTGGCAAAAGATGTTCCGCTCACTGCTTCATAAGTTCCCTCCCTTGTCGGAGCAACAACCCGAACTCCCGGAGCAACCAAATCCGGTTTTCCATCTCCTCCACGTCCCGAAAAATCTGCATAAGTAAATGTCAACGCATCATACGCACCAACCGATATAACTCTGTCTGCCGTTGATGGAATCGTTAATGTCTTTCTCTCTGACGGGTATAAAAAGGCCGTTCCTTTATTCAATACATTTTCACTAGGAAGCCACATTTCAAATTCTCCCGTGACTATCTGTCGCGGTGTTAAAACAATCTCCCATATACCTGCCGTAATATATGTATCCTTTGGAAGAAAATCAATATAAATTTCTTGGTTCGTACTATAAGGACTTGGCTCGCCATAATAAACAAGTAATTCCGTTTTTCCTATTGAAAATCTCTGTGAACCTAAAATCTCCTGAAACGGTCCTATTCGCACACCTGATGGAGAAATTAATGAAATTTCCATAACATCAGAATATTGTTTCCATAATTGTAAGTTTACCGTCTGCTCGCTTTCCTGTATTGCCAACTGGACAACCGTGTCAACTCCCCTCTGCACCTGTCCTGATGTATGTCCTGCACTCGCTCCCTCATTTCCACTCCCTATACAAATAACGCTCTTCCAATAATTAGAAATGTCATCGATAAACCTCTCCAACAGGCTCGTTCCGTCATGTGACCCATAGGTGTTTCCAAAACTGATATTGATTGCTATAGGCATCTCAAATTCTCTCGCTTTTCGCACAACATAATCAATCGCCTGCATTAACTCCGTTGTTCTTGGAAATCCGTCTTTTCTCGGACTTGCCAATTTGACTATAACCAACTCACTCTCTGACGCAACCCCCTTTTGAACATTTCCGACGCTGCCCCTGCCATTTCCCGCAGCAATCCCCGCCACTGCCGTCCCGTGTCCCGACGTATCTATACTCGGAACAATTTTCAACTGTTCACTTCTGCTTTCCTGCCGCAATGCGTCATTAATCTGTTCCTCTGTATATTCTGTTCCGATGCTGTAGTGTTCAGGAGGGTTTCCCGAAATGCTTTGATCCCACAATACGCGAATTCTTGTGCTTCCGTCCTCTTTTCTGAAATCTTCATTTGCATAGGCTATCCCCGAATCAATAACCCCCACCAAAACACCTTTTCCAAATAAAAACGGACGGGCATTCTGCACCGAACTGATACAGGATACCCGCCTTCCATTTGCTGTTTCAAAAAATAACCGTTTTGGTTTCTCAATATATTCTATTTCAGGAAGGAGCGCCAGACTTTCAATCAGAGTTTCCGCTATGGTAACAATTGCAAATTCATTCTGCAGTTCAACCACTTCCGCACCTAATTCTCTGACCCTGTCCAAGTTCCCCGAATATTTCACAATCAAATCCCATATTCTTTCCACAGGATTATAACCCACGTCCAATTCCAGTGATTTTTCCCGCTCTTCCTCTGTCGCATCTAATGCCAGATTCAACATATTTTCTAGTTTCTGTCCATTCATATATCGACCTGAAAAATATTTCTCAAATGATATATATGATACCGTTCAAATTTTTATACCTTTTAATTAAATCCGATTAACTGTCTTGCCACAATATATACAAAGGAAGAAATTTTTCTTCCTGATTTTCCCGGAAGATTAATGGTCTGTCCCAATATACTGTATCGAATCTTCCAGTATACTTTATAGTCCTTTGTTTTTAAATAGTTCCAAAGTTCTTTCTTCTTCTCCAAGTTTTCCTCTTTTTTAGAGCGAATACATAAGATAGATGACACCGTCATCATAATAGCCAGATAGTTTATCATATAATTTCTCAACTTTTTATTGCCTATTCTTCGCAGATAATACATATCTATCATTGTTTTCGTGACAAAAATCTGCTGGTCAATACGCCCTATCATTACCTGCTCATTCACAGACTGGTCTTCTCTTCCTATATAATAGCGATAAAAGTTGACATCTAAATAATATATTTTCTTTACATGCGGAAGCGGATAATACACATAAATATTATCTACATAAAATGTATGTTTCGGCAATTCCAATTGATTTAATTTAAGAAGATCCGTCCGATAAATAACTGAATGCATCAAAATATACTGTGCAATTCCAAAATGCCCTACATCACTCCAGCCAAAAATTTTATTTTCCGGCAAAACATTCCTATAATGGATCACTCGTTTATTCTTCACACCGACTTTTTCATACACATAGTTAGAAATAAGCATATCTACTTCCTGCTTCTCCTCTTCCCAACTATGTAAAGTATCTAAAATCTTCTTTAAAGACTGCTCGTCCACCCAGTCATCACTGTCTACTACCTTAAAGTATTTTCCCGTCGCATTTCTCAAACCCGCGTTCACCGCATCACCGTGACCGCCATTTTCCTTATCAATCACTCTGATGATATCAGGATATTTTTCTTCATATTTCTTTGCAATCTGCAGTGTCTCATCTTGTGAACCATCATTGACAATTAAAATTTCTACATCTTCTCCCCCAACTAAAATAGAATCAACCGCATGGCTCATATATTCCGCTGAATTATAACACGGGATTGCAAAAGTTAGATATTTCATCTCGTACCTCCCATTTATAACAATACTATATAGTATAATGTATTTTTAGAGAATTTCCAACTGTATTATTGTAAATTCTCCTATTTTCATTTATATTAATATAGTTAATACCAATGAACCCATTTATTTGGAGTGAGAATAAATTAGGAGGAACTTAGTAATGAAAAATGTAATTGTCGGACAGTCCGGCGGCCCTACCGCTGTAATCAACGGAAGTTTATATGGAGTTGTATCTGAATCCTTAAAAAAATCAGATGATATAGAAATTGTATACGGTATGATAAACGGAATTGAAGGTTTTCTTCATGACGAAGTAATGGAAATGAATTCCCTCGTTTCTACAGGCGAACTGGAATTATTAAAAACAACACCCGGCGCTTACCTCGGCTCATGTCGTTTTAAATTACCTGAAGATTTATCAGATCCTGTATATCCTGCACTTTTTGAAAAATTCAACAGTAAAAATATCGGCTACTTCTTCTACATCGGAGGAAATGACTCTATGGATACCGTAAGCAAACTGTCCAGATATGCCGAATCTGTTCAGAGTGATATCCGCATCATCGGTATTCCAAAAACAATTGACAATGATCTTGTCGAAACAGATCACACTCCGGGATTTGCCAGTGCCGCAAAATATGTTGCAACAACAGTTCGTGAAATCGCTATTGATGCTTCTGTATACGATAACAAAAAATCAGTTACCATCGTGGAAATTATGGGACGACACGCAGGCTGGCTCACTGCTGCCAGTACATTAGCAAGAAAGTTTGAAGGAGATAATCCTGTTCTTATCTATCTTCCTGAAGTTGCTTTTAATCAGGAAGACTTTATTGAGAAAGTAAAACATTCTTTAGAAACAACTACAAACTTAATTGTATGTGTATCCGAAGGTATTCATGATGGAAACGGAACTTTCATCTGCGAATATGCAAGCGATGTAGGAGTGGATACATTTGGTCATAAAATGCTCACAGGTTCAGGAAAATATTTGGAGAACTTAGTAAAGGAAAAAGTAGGTGTTAAAGTCCGCTCAGTTGAATTAAACGTAAGCCAGCGCTGTTCTTCTTCCTGCCTCTCTAAAACAGATTTGGACGAAGCCGTTGCAGGCGGTGCTTTCGGTGTAAACTCTGCCCTCGCAGGAGAAACAGGGAAAATGATTTCTTTCAAAAGAGTTTCTTCCAATCCATATGTGATGGAATGCACAACAGCAGATGTAACTGCAATCTGTAACAAAGAAAAAGGGGTTCCTATTGACTGGATTACGGAAAACGGTTCAAATATAAGCGATGAATTTATCAATTACGCCTCACCGCTTATTCAGGGAGAAGTGGAAATTCCTATGCAAAACGGACTTCCACATTTTGCTTTCAGAAAATAGTTGTTCACAATTTGTTCATTTATCATTCAAAAAAGTTTCATTTGTTTAACACTTTTTCTTCACTTCTTTCGCATATACTTATACTATCAAATGAAACTTTGATAAACCAAACCAATTAGTTAGTATACATTATACTATTTTGAATAAACTTTTTCATAATATATGCCGAGGATCATGCAAGTGGTTACTCGGCATCCTCCCTTTTATGAGGTCTTTTTTTCATTTTATATCCGAACATAATCCCCATCATCGCCAATATTACAATACCTGCTATGAGATATACCTCTTGCTTTTTGTGTTCTTTCTTCTCCTTTTGATTTTTCGGTTTTTCCGTCTCAGTTGGAGCAAATACTTTTTCCAATATATTTTTCTTCTCCATAATGGAAAAATTGATATTTTTTACCGACTGATTTCCCGCCAGATCAACTGCGCGCGCAACTATATTATAGTCTCTTATCTCATCTGCAGTAAACCGAAACAGTTTACTGTCCGCATCTGTTTTCTGCTTTTCTCCATTAATCCACACTTCTTCCAATCTTTCCGTACTGTCTTTTACCCCTAACTTTATCTCTGTTTTTTCTTCATATGATTCGTTATCCGCTGCTCCTTCCACAAAAATTTCAGGTTTTGTATGGTCTATAACAAATTCTGCTCTTGCAACCGCTTCATTTCCCGCAACATCTGTCGCCTTTACATAAAATATATGTTTTCCCTCTTTTCTTTCAGTCAGAAACAATGTCTGCATTTTCCCGTCCAGCCGAATTTCATATCGAAATTTTGTTAAATCAAAAATAAACTCTGAAAGCGGGTACCTCCATTCAAAACTCTTTATCCATTTCCCGTCCAAATCCTCCACATAGCGAATAATCGGATTTGTCTTATCAACAATTATCTTTTCCTCTTTTCTCTCCACATTTCCTGCCATATCAACGGCTTTTAGTTCGATGGTATAAATACCGTCTTCCTCAATTTCCAAATCTGTTATCCAACTATTCTTTACAAACTTTGTTTCTTTTTTCTCTGAGAAAACACTTTCTCCTGCATCATTTTTTCTTTTTACTATAAAAGAGGCTTCCTGTAACTGCTTTCTGTCCTTTGCACTGATTTCTAAATGCACCGTCCTGCTCGTAATCATATTCGGATAACTTCCTGAAACAGTAATCTCCGGTTTTTCCTTATCAATAAGCATTTTTTGCTTTTTCCATGAAATATTACCTGCATAATCCCTTACTTCAACTAAAAGTTCTCCAAGTTCTTTGATTTGCAGTTTCACCCGCTCACTTTGGCAAAACTCCGGCAGTTTTTCAATTTCTTTTACCAGTTTCCCGTTAAAATAGCAGCGGATAGATGCTACCCCTGATGAAACACCATTTTCTTCCACTATAATCTCTGCGTTTACATTTTGAGAATACCATTTTCCTTCTTCCAGATCCGTATGTATTTCTATCTGCGGCAGTTTTGCATCGCATACAATGTATTTCGATACTGCCGTATCTCCCCGATTTCCCGCTTTATCCTCCACCCATGCGGTAATTTCCCCCTTAAATTCTTTAGGCAGTTCTATCTGTATCTCATCTGCACTCTCCTTCTTTGTTTCCCCTTTTCCTATCTGATAAAAAATATTTTCTACGCCTGCTCCATTATCTTTTGCCTGTAATTTTACTACTGTTTCTTTTTGAAAATATAATATTTCTCCTTCGCTGCTCCCCTCGTATTGAAATACTGTTTTTTCAGGCGAAACAGTATCAATATGAAATTCTCTTTCTATTTTCGTTTCCTCTATCACTTCTCCTTTTTCATTTTCCTGCCATACACACAATATATGCCTGCCTTCCTTAAATTCTTCACCTTCAATCCGAAACTCTTTTTCCCCATTATCTATCGTTTTCTCCAACAGTATTTCCTCTTCCTGTTTCAGTTGAATTTTCGTTATAACATCTTTGCCTCCATGATAAACGGTTACCGTCGGTTTTTTCGTATAATACTGATTTTTTCCGTTTGGCTCTTCGTATTCAATATGTAGTTCTTCCTCTCCCTCCTCGGCAACAGCCATCGCACTTAGACCATAAAGAATAAGCAATATAAAAATAATTACACCTAATTTTCTTCTGTTCATATTAACCTCCCTTAAATCTGAATATGATTATCCTGTAGAAATCGTATAAAGGACTCTTCTTCTTTCATCTGCGGATTTTCCTTTACCATATTTTGCAAAATACTTTGTTTTTCTTCCATAGTAAAAGACTCTTCCTTCCACAGTTCTTTCAAATAATTTATATCCATCTCCATATATTTTTCTCTGTACATCTTTTCTTTCTCTTCTCTTTTCTTTTCCTGCTCATTTAAAATCCGATACTGCGTTCCCGCTTCTTTCCATAAAGAAAGTTTTTCATATGCCAGCGCTTTATATTCATTCCATTCTTTCAATCGTTCTTCTGAAACTTCCTGCGGATTGTTCAAATACATTTCCACAATCATTTCATATGCCCAATCCATTTCCAGCAACACACAACCTCTTGCCAACATCAGCTTTTTCTCTATTTTTTTCTCTTTATCCGCTTCTTTCTCTATCTTTCTTAAAACTTTTTCCATATCTTTATCATCAGACTGATTCAGCATAAACTCCGATAATTTCACATAAGCATCTGCACTTTTCTCCTGCTTTTTTGCCTTCTGAAAATATAATTTACTTTGCGTATAATCTTTCTGTTCCAAAAAATAATACATTCCCAGTTCAAAATAATCGGTTTCATTTTTACACGGCTTTTTTTCTTTTTCCGTGGAAACGGTTATACCGATAACAAAAATAGCGCTTCCCAACACAATGGGTATCCATTTTATTTTCTTTTTAATCGACTTTTTCTCTAATGAAAAAATATTTTTTAATTGTTTTTTGCGGTTACTTTCCAGACATTTCTTAATAAATGTTAAGAGTCTTATTTCTTCTCTTTTCTTCAGATGTGGGACACATTCCTCATGTGCCATAATAAATTGTATTGTCCTTCCCAGACAATATAAATCAACGTCCTGAGTAGGACTATCAGATTGAAACTGTTTTGCAAATTTTCCTTTTAAACGTGGAACATTTTCTCCGGGATAAAAAAGCATAATTTCTTTTTCTTCCGTTATCACAATACAATGCGGATTCAAATAAGTATATTTCGGATTATCTTTCTGCCTTCGAAATAAACTTAACTGCCGGATTAATTCCCTAATCCACTTGTTTAATATCACCTTTTCCAACTCTTTATGCAGTTGTATCCAATGATATAAGGTAACTCCCTCTACATAGTCAGCAACTATATAGCAATCATTTCCCCGCTCCACAAACTTTATTACTTCATATCCTTCTTTCTCGGACACGCTCTACCTCCTTCTTTGATATTCTAATAGTGGAAATAATTTTCATGAACTTGAATAAATGATTTTGTCTGCAATAGAAATGCATATTTCAGATTTGAAAGTAATTTTACTATACTGCAAATTCTCCATAAAAGCAAGATGTCTTTTTGCACAAAAAGACATCAAATTTATTTGCGCAACTCAGAATACTAATAAAGGAACATAACATAGTTATGCTCCCTCATCAAAACGATATTATTTTAGCATCATTCCCATGACATATAAATCATAGTATTTTCCATCTAATAATGTACTGTTCTTTAAGCAGCCTTCTATCTCGAATCCGAAACTTTGATATAATTTCACTGCCAATTCATTGTCCGTACGTGTATCTAACTGAATTCTTGTTGTAACTCCATTCCCCTTTGCCCAATCAATTAACTGCTGGATAATACTTGTTCCAATACCTTTTCCCTGATATTCCTGTGCCACAACAATACCTAACTCTCCGCTATGTCTTGATTTAATTTTATGGCTTGAACTGATTGTTCCAATTCCTACAATCTTTCCGTCAACAATAGCTAAAAGCATTGTATTAATTGGTGATTCATTTGTAGCCTGGATACTTTCTTTCTGTCCTTCCACATCTAATGGGTACTCATCTTTTTCAAAACTTAAAAAAGAAGTTTCTCCACCTACATAGTTATAAAAATCAACAATCTCTTTTGCATCTTCTATAACAGGTTCTCTAAATGTTACATTCTGCATAATAATTTTCTCCTTTTGTTTTTCTTGTCCTAAAACAACTCTTACCTCTGAAACTCAACTGTAAAAGTACTTCTACTATGCTCTACTTTCACCTTAAAAACAAGATAACTTTTGCACAAAAATAAGGAATACATAGGGAAACACAATCAAAATGTGCTTCCCTGCTTTCCTTTATCTTGGTCTGTTTAAGTGTCGCGGAATTCCGTCCACCATAACCGGCGATACATCTCCTTGAATCAGTGGTCTGACATAAGTTACAAATTCATCTGTAACATAGGTTCCTTCTTTATTCACCCATTCTCTCGGAACTACTTTCTCATCATTAGCAATTTTGTGTACATCTTTTACCTCTGTTCCGCACTGATATGGATCATCGGAACGTCTTTCCAGAACAACCATCTTACCGGAATCACCTTCATCAGCGGCTTTTACTGCCGCTCCGCCTACTTGATATGCTTCCAATATATCAACTCTTGACGCACAGTGAGACGCTGCTCTTTGCAGTGTACTCAACTCAATTGCCCTTGTTTTGCAGCCAATCTCACCTGCCACTCTGCTTGCCAAATAACTTGCCGTTCCTGTCAGTTGTTTATGTCCAAAAGCATCAACAAAATCTACATTTGCTCCCAATTCACATACATAACGTCCATCTTCCAGTTTAATTCCTTCTGAAACAGCAACAACAACTGAAGATTTCTTTTTAAGCAGTTCTTTTATTTTGTCCATAAATTTCTCTACATCAAAAGTAAGTTCCGGAAGATAAATTAAATCCGGACCCGCACAATCCTCCCCTTTTGCCAGTGCTGCCGCGCCGGTAAGCCAGCCCGCATTTCGTCCCATCACTTCTACAATCGTCACTAACCCTTTATGATATTCCAAACAAAAACTATCACAAATAATCTCTTTGACCGATGTTCCAATATATTTCGCCGCACTTCCGAATCCCGGCGTATGGTCAGTCAAAGCCAAATCATTATCTATTGTCTTTGGGCAGCCGATAAATCTTGTCGGCTGACCTGTTATAATAGCATAATCAGATAATTTCTTAATTGTATCCATAGAATCATTTCCACCGATATAAATGAATGCTTCTATCTCTAAGCGGTTTAGAATTTCAAAAATTTTCTCATACAGAGTCATATCTTCATGAATTTCAGGAAGTTTATATCTGCATGAACCTAAGTACGCTGCGGGTGTTCTCTTTAAAATTTCAGCGTCCAATTCATTTGTAATGTGTTCGGAAAGATCAATATATTTCTCTTCCAACAGACCTTGAATACCATATCTCATTCCATACACTTTTTTTGCTCCTCTATCTTTGGCTGTTCTGTATACTCCTGCCAAACTAGAGTTGATTGCTGCTGTCGGGCCTCCCGATTGTCCTACAATTACATTTCCCTTCATAATGCAAGTACCTCCGTTTTCTTGTCTAATAACATTAGTTTAGTGCATTATGACTATTTTGTAAAGGTAATATGTGATTTTTTATGTATTTTGCATAATTTCATATTTTCCATACAAAAAAACACACTAATCGAAAAGACTAGTGTGTTTTCAACTTTTAATAACGTGGGCGAGAAGATTCGAACTCCCGACCTTTTGGTCCGTAGCCAAACGCTCTATCCAGCTG
>ERZ773217.143-NODE-143-length-65796-cov-6.672153_pt1 | contig 65796 bp, 50 predicted proteins | sample MGYA00580995_ERZ773217 | MGnify/ENA primary metagenome ERZ773217 (study PRJEB29015, sample SAMEA2737772) | human gut metagenome | biome: human gut; feature: human-associated habitat; material: faeces | place: China | collected 2012 ...
TTTTTAAAAATTTTTCAACTAATTCTTTAAATTTGTTGTAATTAAATGTCGTTTGCGACACGATGCAAAGCTTTTGTCCCGGCTTCAAATGAAAATCCGCTGCCTCAGTCTCATTCTGAATCACCTTGGTGTCCTCATTGCCCCATCCCTTAATTCCCTCTACCTCCGGATGATCCGGATTGCCGATGATAACCACTGCGTCCCCTGCCGCTGAGCGTTCCGCTACAATCCGGTGGATTTTTTTCACAAAGGGACAGGTGGCGTCCACAACCTCCACCTTCCTCTCCTTTAAAATATCATATACATGCCTGCTGACCCCATGGGAGCGAATAATCACCGTCCCCTCCCCCTTTGGCAGCCTGCCCAGATCCTCCTCCGTATCCAGTACCTGAACGCCGTTTTCGCTTAAATCCTTTACTACCTCCTCATTGTGGATGATAGGGCCATAGGTATAGATAGGCCCTCTGGCATTTCCTTTTTTTACCGCCTTCATCTGCTCATACACCTGCTCCACAGCCCGTTCCACACCAAAGCAAAAGCCTGCATGCTTAGCAATTAATACAGTCCGCTCCATATCAGTCCCCCAATCCACGTTCACGGGCCAGATTGATAATAGCGTTTGCCACCTCATCTACAGTCATTTGGGAGCTGTCTACCAGGATTGCGTCCTCCGCCTGCTTTAGCGGAGAATGCTCCCGGTGCATATCCCGGTAATCCCTGTCCTCTATGTCCTGCTCAATCACATTCAGGCTGCTGGCCTTCCCCTTCTCCTGAAGCTCTTTATAGCGCCGCATTGCCCTCACCTTAACAGAGGCCGTCAGATAAATCTTAACCGGAGCGTCAGGCAGCACGCAGGTGCCGATGTCCCTCCCGTCCATGACTACGTTCTCTCTTTTAGCCAGCTGCTTCTGAAGCTTTACCAGCTTCTCCCTTACAGATATATACCCGGAGGAGGCCGAGGCCATATTCCCTACCGCTTCTGTGCGGATGAGGCCGGAGACATTTTCTCCGTTTAAGATAACCTGCTGAGCGCCATCCTCATAACGAATGGTTATGTCCACATCCCTGCAGGCTTCCGCTACGGCTCTCTCATCCTCCGCCTTTATTCCAAGACGCAGAAAATGCAGCGCCATAGCCCGGTACATTGCCCCTGTATCTATATATACAAATCCAAGCTTTGAGGCCGCCAGCTTTGCGATTGTGCTTTTGCCGGCTCCTGCCGGCCCGTCGATTGCTATGTTAAAATGTCCCATTGTATACTGGTTCTCCTACTCTTTTTATTTATCTCCGTCCCTTATCCGGCCGCGCCCTTTCCGGCCGCCCAACCGGTAGACCAGGCAATCTGAAGGTTATAGCCCCCAGTCACTGCATCCAAATCCAAAATTTCTCCCGCAAAGTATAATCCCGCTATTCGTTTGGACTCCATGGTGCCGGGATGAATATCCCTTACGGAAATGCCTCCCTGGGTAATAATGGCCTCCTTATAATCCCTAAGGCCTGTCACCGTAAATTCAAGCCCCTTTGTTATCTGAACCAGCCTTCGCCGTTCCTCCTTTGTTATTTCATTCACCTGTTTATCCTGGTCAATGCCGCTGCGGGCTATGATAACCGGTATCAGCCTAGCAGGATAGAGACGTCCCAGGGAATTTTTAAACTGCTTATTTTTACTCTCCTCAAAGTCCCTTAAAACCCTTCCATTCAGCTGCTCTTCAGACAGAGCCGGCTTTAAGTCGATAAGAAGCCTTAAAGGTCCTTTTTTCAGAGCCTTCGCGCAGAAGGAGCTGGCGCTTAGAATCAGGGGGCCGCTGACACCAAAATGGGTAAACAGCATCTCCCCCATCTCCCGGTACAACTCCCTTTTACCGCTATACACAGATGTCTCCACATTTCTCAGAGCAAGTCCCTGTAGATCCTTAACCGTGTCCGCCTCTGCCGTTACAAAGGGAACCAGCGCCGGGGACAGGTCTGTAATCTGATGCCCGCACTCCTGCGCCCATCTGTAGCCGTCCCCTGTAGAACCGGTGGTGGGATAGGATAAGCCTCCTGTAGTCACAATCACCCGATCCGCCTTCTCCACCTGGCTGCCCAGACGGATTCCCCTGACGGCTTTATCCTGAATCACCAGGCCATGGGCCTCTGCCTGAAGCTGGATTTCCACCCCTTCTTTCTTCATAAGGGATGCCAGAGCCGCTATCACATCCGAGGATTTGTCTGACCGGGGAAACACACGACTGCCCCGCTCAACCTTAAGCTGCACCCCCTGAGACTCCAGCAGCTCCATCATATTCTGATTTGTAAAGCCATAAAAGCTGCTAAACAGGAATTTGGAGTTGCTGACAACCGATGCCAGCAGCTCCTCCATATCGCATGCATTGGTTATATTGCAGCGTCCTTTGCCAGTGATGAACAGCTTTTTTCCCAGCTTCTCGTTTTTTTCGAACAAGCGCACCCTTGCGCCCTCCCTGGCGGCGGCGACAGACGCTATCATGCCGGCTGCGCCTCCGCCTACTATGATTATCTCTTTTGTTTTACTCATGCTTCGTTTTTAACTTCCTTGATTTTCTTCTCCAGAGCATTCACCACAGTTTTGAGCACCTTGACTCTGGCATAACGCTTGTCATTGCCTTCAACTATAATCCAGGGGGCGTAGGTAGTAGAGGTACGGATCAGCATTTCATTCACCGCCTCCTCGTACTGAGCCCATTTTTCCCGGTTACGCCAATCCTCGTCTGTGATTTTCCACTGCTTCTGAGGATTATCCTGCCGCTCCTTAAAACGGCGCGCCTGCTCCTCCTTGTCAATATGAAGCCAGAATTTCAAAACCACCGCGCCTGCGTTGACCATATGAGATTCCATTTCATTGATCTCCTGATAAGCCCGCTTCCACTCCGCGCTGCTGCAAAAGCCCTCGATTCGCTCCACCATCACCCGCCCATACCAGGTGCGGTCAAATATCGCCATATGGCCTGCCTTTGGCATATCCTTCCAAAACCGCCACAGATAGTGGTGCACCTTCTCAATATCATTAGGGGCGGCGATGGGATTTACCTGATAGCCTCTGGGATCTAAATGGCTGGTAAGGCGCTTGATAGCTCCTCCCTTTCCTCCTGCGTCCCAACCCTCAAAGCCGATAATAACAGGAATACGGAGCAGATAAATCTCGCTGTGAAGCTCCTCCAGACGCTTCTGATATTTCTTTAAATCCTCCCTGTAACGCTCCTCTGTCATGGTCTTAGACAAATCAATACCGGAAAGAACTCCATTTTTAAAGCGTTCCCTTACGTGAGATGCCTCTGCTCCCTCTCTGCCAGGTTCACCTGTCTTTTTCCTGAGATCCAGCTCATATTCCAGACGATCTATAACAGAGGTAATAATTTTAAGAGCTCCGTAATCTTTATCCACTGCCTCAATCAAGCTCCAGGGGGCATAGTCTGTGTCTGTGTTCTCCAGCATTTCTTCATTGATACGTAGATACCTTTCAAACTCCCTGTTGCGCTTCCAGTCCTCCTTTGTAACACGCCAGGCGGTTTCCCTGGATTCCTCCAGCTTTTTAAAGCGTTTCCTCTGCTCCGCCTTATCGATGTAAAGAAACAGCTTAATCATAACAGTTCCGTCATCGCTGAGCTGCTTTTCAAAGGACAGGATATCCTGATAAGCAGCTGCCAGCCTGCACTCCGGAGTCAGTCCGTCAAAACGGTCCACCTGAACAATACGGTACCAGCTCCGGTCAAAAATGGCCATTCGTCCCTTAGCCGGGGTTTTAATCCAGTAACGCCACAGAAAGGGATGCAGCCGTTCTTCTTCCGTAGGGCGGTTGCAGGCATACACGTCAAAACCTCTTGGGTCCAGTGCCTGGATCAGGCGGTTAATCTGCCCCCCCTTTCCAGCGGCCCCCATGCCTTCAAACACAATTACAACCGGAATCCCGGCAGCCTTGCATTCCCTCTGCAAAAATCCAAGCTTTTGCACCGATTCATCCATCACTTTGCGGTAGGTCTTTTTATCGATACTTTTTGTTAAATCAATTTTTTCCAGCATATGAAACCCCCTCCTTCTTTGAAATAAACCTTCCCCGCTTGTATTCTAACCATTATATCATAATTTCAGCCATTAGAGAACCAAATCCTTGCCGAAATCACATTTCAATACACCTCATTCTTCCTCATAGTTGTACCTTTCCTACGCTCTCCATCCCTTATCTGAGGATCTCCGAAGCATCGGCCGGCTAATGCCTCACGCAAAAAGCGCCGGAGGCTTTACCCCGGCGCTTTCTAACACTGTATTTACAGCTCTGCAGTAACAAAAATATCATAAATCGCTTTGATTGCAGTTTCAAAGTCATCATTCTTCACCCCGATGATGATATTCCATTCACTGGAGCCCTGGTCGATCATCTTGATATTCACTCTTGCATGGGCCAGCGCCGAAAAAATCCTTCCGGCTGTGCCCCGATTAGAACGCATGCCTCTTCCAACAACAGCAACTAAAGCCAGATCGGATTCCAGCTCCACCGTATCAGGCTCTACGGCCCGGTGGATGCCGGCAATGACCGACTGCTCATGCTCCTCAAATTCAGACTGATGCACATAAATTGTCATGGTATCAATGCCAGAAGGCATATGCTCAAAGGAAATGCCGCTCTGCTCAAAAACGGACAGCACCTTTCTCCCAAATCCCACCTCGGCATTCATCATGGCCTTCTCAATATTAATCGAGCAAAATCCCTTTTTACCCGCAATACCTGTAATCGTGTGACGCGGCTTGCGGCAGGTACTCTCTACAATCAGAGTTCCCTTATCCTCCGGGCGGTTGGTGTTTCTGATATTAATAGGAATTCCTTCCCTACGAACCGGAAAGATGGCATCCTCATGAAGAACGCTTGCTCCCATATAGGAAAGCTCCCGAAGTTCCTTGTATGTAATGGTCTCAATTACCTCCGGGTCATGAATAATCCTTGGATCCGTCACCAAAAAGCCTGACACGTCAGTCCAGTTCTCATACATGTCCGCATGGATAGCCCTCGCCACGATAGAACCGGTAATATCAGATCCACCTCTGGAAAATGTCTTTATGGAACCATCCTGCTTGGAACCGTAAAATCCGGGTATAACCACCCTTTCCACATTCTTTAAACGCTCCTCCAATTCACAGTTGGTGGCTTCAGCGTCAAAATTGCCGTGTTCGTCAAAGAAAATCACTTCTGCCGCATCAATAAACTCAAAGCCCAGGTAGTTTGCAGCTACAATACCGTTTAGATACTCACCTCTGGAAGCCGCATAATCTCTGCCGGCCTTAGCAAGGAAATTCTCCTCGATTCTCTGAAATTCGTGGTCTAAGTTCAGATTCAGATTCAGGCCGTCAATAATTTCTGTATACCGGCTCTTAATATTCTCCAGAATCTTTTTATAAGATCTGCCCTCTGACGCCGCATCATAGCAGGCGTAGAGCATATCTGTAACCTTCTCGTCTTTGTCATTGCGCTTTCCAGGAGCAGAAGGAACCATATACCGTCTAGACTTGTCTGACTTAATAATATCTGCCACCTTCTTAAACTGTTTCGCACTGGCCAATGAGCTTCCGCCGAACTTCACCACTTTCTTCATGTTCCGTCTCCCTTGTTTCTGCATCTATTGCATATATACTGCTTTCAAATTTTACTGAATAGGCATTTCCACGCTTTATGGTATTACAAGTGCAAATAATACATTATTTTCCCAAGGATGTCAATAGTTTTAGGAGGAAAACTTTTCACCAGGGAAACATTTGTTTTTGTACGGAGGACACCCTTCCTTTAAACTAAGATCTGTTCTGTGGAGGACCAATTATTCTTATGCTTTTCCTGATATTACTTCATGCTCTTTTTATTCTATATTCTGAGTTTTGTGCCTTTTAAATAAATGGAGTCTAACCTTTTGAGATTTATGATTGACATTTATTGTCTAATAATCTTTTCAAACAATAAACTAAGCATTTGAAGCAATATGTAATCATTATTTGTGAAAATATGATATAGTTATTTTGTTAATTTAGGGAATCTCACGTTTGAAGCATTTCAATATAAACTCTGCATTCAATGGGTATGCTTTTAAAGGACACGAATCTAATGTTTTTGTTAGTATTAGATCTATTTACTATTCCGTTGAAGATGCTGCTGGTGCCAATTAAGATAAAATCGAAGCGCAAGAAAATTGGCACGTGATACTCCACTGACCGGAACCGGGACACTTTCAAATTCAGGAATTTTTTATGAACATTTATTCTGAAAATGAAACGCGAATTACACATTAAATGATCGGAGGTGAGTCCAATGCACCTATATGCTAGGAGCAAAAGAATTTTATAACTGTAAAATTATATATGAAATAGAAGTTTTAATATTACACCGCCATCTTCCTGGGTACCTGTAGCTGCTGAATCGCAAATTGCTACAGTCGGAGCCAATTATATAATTACACTTACGAGAGGAAGCGGCTCCTGGAAGTGTGAAATCGTTAACAATCTAAGCTTTTGAGGTGACTGGCAAATGAAATGTAAAATTCAAATAGTCTGCTCTGTTTTGTATACCTTCATAGCAATTTCTTTTCCATATTACAACAAACTATGTTTAGAATATGCTAAAAGACATTATAATATGACTCCATATGTCATGCTAAACATATTATCACCTGTTGTTATGGGAGTTATTTTATGTTTAATCAATATAACGCATCTGTCAAAAAAATACGCAGCAGGGCTTTTAATTGTCAATGCATTAGGAGCTGTTCTCATATGGAGCCTATTCCTTGGCACTATCTCAATTTATAATTTATTAATAATAGGCTCAACTGTTCCACACCTTCTTTTTAAAAGGGATTGGTAGGCCTCATGGTATTATTACTTACAGCTGTGATAATGCTCATGTGCGGTAAAGTAACATACATAATTTTTAGACAATAGCCCGCTATTCTAAAAAATAGAATACAATAAAAAGCTGGAAACTAAATAAGCTGATAGCAGATAGAAATGAATTGATTTTCACAGTGATTTGTTGTGTATTTTTCACAAAAGAATGATTGAGAAAGAAGGGGATTCCATTGAATGTACTAACAAAGAACGAACTTACAGAGCACGATGTATTCGAGTTTATGAAAGGAAATTTTTTTGGGACACATTGGTTGGAGGATTCTCTTTATATTCCAGAAGATGTATTCCAGCAGATGGAGTTGGAAAAAATTTTTAACACTTGTTTGAAGCGTTTCTCTTATTTTGGAGTCACAACAGTAATTCCAAGCGAATGGAATAATGTGAAACAAGTAGCAAAAAAAGATTTTCCATATAGTTTTAAAATTATTTCTGAAATTGATAACTGGGTTCAAGTATGTTTTGAAACAAAAAAAAGTTTTACTATCTGCGGAATATGAAGCCGAGCTGAAAGGGCTGAAAGAGAAAGCCGCCGCCTTGCAGGAGGAGCTTTCCAGAATGCGGGAAGCCGCCCAGAACGCCGAAAAGTTTATGAATGTTGTCCGTAATCATACGGCCATTGAGGATCTGACCTCTACCCTCTTGCGCGAGTTTGTGGAGAAAATCGTGATTTACGAAGCGGAGCCGCTGGACGGGAAACGACACGGGAAACTCCGCAGACAGGACATTGATATTTATTACGCATTTGCCGGCAAGATTGACTTGCCGGAATGACCGCCCGCCCTATCCGGCGCAGACGCAGCCGCCGGATAGGAAAGGTAAAATTTTTTACACTTCTATTACTTCTTTATCGCACATAAGTGAAACCCCCAGGATTGTTGCAAATGCAACAGCCCGTTTTAAATATGGGAACTATTACTGATAGAGCTTTTATTTCCTGCCAGACGCTTTGTAATTTAAGAATTTATTTAGCAATACTGCTGTTTGACTCATAGCATTTACCTGCATGTATTCAGAAACAACGCCTTCATAAAAGATCCTTTAAAGTGGCTGCTTAAAGGAATCTCAAAATCATCTGCAAGAGTGATTATATCATCTCTGATAGAGACAACCATATCGAGATTGGCTATATAGCTTTTATGGGTAAATGCAAATTTGCCGGCAGGCAAAGCTTGAATCAATTCATTCAGAGTTTGCCAAGTTTTTATTGTTGCATGACCAATACAAACGATCTGCCTTTTTCTCAGCTCAGAGTATATGCATAAAATGTTATCTGCCCTTATGATGTTAGCTGATGAAGCACTTTTTATTTTTATATAAGAGACAGAATGATTTAATTTTTTTAAACAGGAGGTTAATACATCGGAAATTTCTTTTTCTGAAAATGGTTTTACAACAAATCGAAATGGTTCTGCGCGGTATACATCAATGGGCAGATAATTCCGTGAGGTTATCATAACAATTATAGAATTATTTCCTTTCGCACGCAATTTTTCAGCCAAGTCTATCCCTGAATTATTATTACCGAACCAAATATCCAAAAACAAAATGTCATATAAGAATGGAAGCGTCATCAACTTATCAGAGGAATCCGTTTCAATTATATTAATATCAAAATTATAAGAAAATGAGTATTGTAAAATATATTTTTTTAATTCACCTCTAACATATGGTTCATCATGACATAAACAAATATTACAGCTTTTCATATTCCCCTCCTCCTGCTTTATGTGTTTCCCCTCCTACAATATACATTGGCACACCACTCTTTCGGGCCACGACAGCATAAGCAGCCGAATATGTATCACAAACACCCTCTTTAAATATAAATGTACCATATGCACTAAGGTATGGATCACCCAAACGCACTAAAGAACCATATTCTGTATTTTGAATTATATAATCATAACACGCTTTTAGCTTATCATGTGTATCCATGTGTATCCATATCTTCCGTTATAATCTGAGCAAATATAGCATCTAATAATCTGCCTGCTTCATCGGAACCTGTTGTTTCCATGGGATACAATGGTACAGAATCCAAAGCATGTCTCAGTCCTGAATAATACAAATCCCCTTTGCTGCTTTGAATACCCATCTTTGGTAATTGTGTCCCAATACTTTGTGTTTGTACAACACTATTAATTACCCACTCACCTTCTTTATTTACTTGACTTCCATCAGGGGCCATTGAATCCGTTAGCATATAGCCCTCTGGGCCAAAGTGGTACTTTTCTGAAACCCCATCTTCATTCCCATCCAGCCATTTCCATTCATTTTTAGAAAAGAAATGGTTTAAGCGGCTCCTTATCAGGATCTATTTCATACATTTGGTGTCCTACAATCATAATACCAATATACGTACCCATTATCTTATATGCTCTTCCAACCATACATTTCGCTTCCTTCATTTTAAATTGCTACAGTCAACATAATGGGGACTTGAATTATCTCTTTCTTATTGCTATAATATAAACATAAAAGGAACAACCGCCCCATACAAGGGGTTGGCCTATTTTGATGATAGAAAATCCACCCTATCAACGGCCAAGTTTACAAGGGTGGTTTTTCTATACCCATTTCTGGGATTTTTATAGAAAAACGTTACTTACGCTTATGAAATATAAAGGTAAGCAATGACAGAATGAAAAGCCCAAAGGTCATTAAGTCCTGAAAGCTAAATTCCATCTGCACCACCTCACATCTTTTGTATATGGGAGGCCAACGCCCTTGCAGTGACACGATTGTTCCTTTTCCAGAATATCATATCGCTTTATCTGAAACAATCCCAAATCTTCTTTAATTCTCCCCCTCCTTTTGATTATAGCATATGTTCACCGATTTTTGATTAAAATATTAAAAAATAGTTTATCATTTGTATTTGGCATTACGTTATGAAATTTTCAATGTGCGAGTCTTACGTTATCCTGCCGCCTGATACATAAGTGAAATTAGAAGAAAGGTTATGACATAATCAAAAATCCCTCCTGTCCTAAATGGCGATAAACTTACTTTTTACTGGAAAATGGGAAAAACAATGGAATCCCCCAGCTGTAAATAGATCTTGTATTAAATGTCCGGCATAGCCAGAACAAAATAACCAGCTAAATCTAAATCTATATAAAAAGCACCAGAGAACCAGCAAAAACACTGGAGCATGAAGTACGCCTCTATGTCCAAACAAAAAGTTAAGAATCCTTGCTGTAATTGGAAATCGTCTGCCTATTATGCTATGTACATTTTCTATATCTGTACATTCTCAGCCACAACCCATCTTGGCTTAATTTCCCCAATGACACGCCAATACTCCGGCCACAGCTCACGTTCATCCTAGACGCCTTACGCAATCCAGCAGCCGAATGCGGCTGGCAGGGGAACCCTCCCGAAATACAGGTAAGCTCTCCCGGACGGATTCCTGTCCTCTGAACAAATTCATCTGCTTGTAACTCATGTATATCCCTTCAAGAATTATCATCTGAATTTTCCCAGTCTGCTTTCCCATCATAAAAATGACCTCCCGCAATTGATATGATAATTATACCATACAGAAGGTCATTTTTCTTTAGTTTGTCAACAGGTCCATTTTTTAGTGTAAACTTACTATTTTATTAATTTTTTTTAGTTTTTTATGTACATATTGTATCCACCCCCCCCCCCTATATGATATATTGTATTTAAAGGAGGTGAATCCGTTGAACAAAGCAAATCATAGAATTATTTTTTATTAAGTTTATTTTTAAATTTATAAGAAAGGAGTTGCTTTTATGTTAATAAAAAAGCTTCCACACCTAATACTCAAAATACATTAGAAGTACAATTTAATGATTTCAAATTTACAACCAATGATTATGATCCTGCAAAAGTTACCTTAGAATATTCTAAAAAGGGAACGCAAGAACAAGTTGTCATTAAAGATAAAGCTGCAAATGAAACTCTTGAGATTATGACAGTACAAAGCCCTGCTGTTGCTACTCGTTCTGTCGTCCCTTATATTTTTAAACGAGCAAAAAGTTATGGAGCAACAACTGTAGAACTCAGTGTTCATGTTGAATTATACAAGGAAGGATCTTTCCGGCAAATTAATGCCTTAACAGGTTCCTATCTTGGAATTACTACTAATGTTGCACCTACAGAAATAGAAGACAAAACTATTAGTGTTTGGAGCCAAAATAATACTTTTCCTACAACTGAACTAATGTTTGCTTATTCAGGAACTCTCGTGGCTTCTGTTAGTTCTTCTATGTCAGCAGAAGTTTCCGCCGAATTACTAGGTTCTGGTTTCAGCTTTAATTCAGAAGTTGACGGCACCTCTTATTATCGAAGATCTATAGATAGTACTGGTACTATCAGTTTATATTAATTAAAATGAAGGATAAATTTAAAATGAAAGATAAATTTTCGGCTATAATAATAGCAATATCCATATTAGTTGGTAGTATATTAATATCTTTATCCATTTGGTTTAGTATAAACCAGGCTTTAAGAACCGCTGTAGGTCATCTCTTATTTGGATTAATGGAGGTATTCTAAAATTAAAGAATTGACAACGTAAAGGAGAGCCGGACATGAGTGGACCTACAGTGAAATGGGTTTATTGTGGCATTTCCGCTCCTATGATATAATACAAAACCACAGAAAATCAACATAAAAAAGTTCGTATAATCGTCAAAATACGAACTCTTAAAAATTCGCAAAAGAGCAGCACCTTTTTGTGGCGCTGCTTTTCGTAGTGATATTTACATGAGTATATAATCAGATTTTGGTTACTATCCATATTATAAACTAATCTGTGTTCGTCTGTAATGCGTCTGCTACACACTTTACTGTGCTTTAATGGTTCGGGCTTGCTACAGCTAACATATAAAGCACTCCTTTTTGCACTAAAAATCGTATGGTTTTTCGTGCTTTTATTATATGATATTATTATCTTCATGCCAATATTTTTAATGCGTTACAAAAATTTTATAAACAAGCCCGACAAGGATTTTTTATTGGGCCGGGGAATGATTCGGCTCGGCTCCTTATATTATATATCAGCGTTTTTTCTATCGGCTCTACTTGGTCGAAAGTGAAGAAAAACGCCTTTGTCATAACCCAAAATATTTCACACCTGACTCAAACAGCTTCATATCCTGCTCTCCATAAATATTAACGGCCACAGACTGTCCCCTGCGCTCGGAATGAGCCATTTTTCCAAGGATACGTCCATCGGGGCTGGTAATGCCCTCAACTGCCATGTAGGAGCCGTTGGGATTCCACTCCTCATCCATGGTTATATTGCCCTGGCCGTCTACATACTGGGTGGCTACCTGGCCGTTGTCAAAGAGCCTGCGAAGCCATGTATCATCAGCTACAAATCTTCCCTCACCATGAGACGCAGGGTTGCAGTATACGCCACCAAGCTCCGCCCCTGCCAGCCATGGAGATTTATTAGTCACTACCTTCGTGTAAACCATCTTGGAAATATGGCGTCCAATGGTATTCATTGCCAACGTCGGTGAATCCGCCTTCTGCTCCACAATTTTCCCTTCAGGCACCAGCCCCAGCTTAATAAGGGCCTGGAACCCGTTACAAATACCCAGCATCAGTCCGTCACGCTGATTCAAAAGCTTCTCAATCTCCTCCTTCATTACGGCATTGCGGAATACGGTAGCAAAAAACTTGGCAGAGCCCTCCGGCTCATCGCCTGCGGAGAAGCCTCCTGGGAACATGACAATCTGTGCCCTGGCAATCTCCTTCTTATACACTTCCACGGACTGGCGGATATCCTCAGCGCTCAGATTCTTAAACACTCTGGTCACAGCTCTGGCTCCTGCCCGCTCAAATGCCCTGGCGCTGTCGTACTCACAGTTGGTGCCAGGAAATACAGGGATAAATACCGTAGGCTGACCAATTTTATGGCTGCATATATACACCTCATCCGTTTTGTACAGCCTTTCTTCCACCTTCGCTGCTTCACCCGAAAGCCCTCTGCCTGTAACAGTAGGAAACACATTCTCCAGTGTGCCGGTCCATGCAGTCAACGCCTCCTCCATGGTGATAACCGTATTTCCATATTCAAATATACCCTTGTCTGTCACCTCCCCGATTACGCGGCAGGATACGGACAGGCTCTCCACCTTGCCCTCCAAAACCTCACATACAAGGTTGCCCCAACCTGCTGCAAAGAAATCCTTGGGCTCCAGATTATTCTCAAGCTTCACTCCCAGCTTATTGCCAAAGGCCATCTTGGTCACTGCCTCGGCGATGCCGTTTCCCTCCACCGCATAGGCGGAAATAATCCTTCCATTTTTAATATCCTGAAAAACGGCTCCGTACCCTTCCATTACCTGACTGTAATCCGGCAGGTCGTACTGGTCACGGACAATCTCAAAGAGCGCCAGCTTGCTGCCCGGCTTCTTAAGCTCAGGCGTAATAATATGTTTGCTGCTGTTTACATCCACAGCAAAGGACACCAGCGTAGGAGGAACATGGATGGCTCCCTTCTCATGGTCAAATGTTCCAGACATGCTGTCCTTTCCCCCTATGGAAGGAAGCCCTAAGCCCATCTGGGCATGGTAGGCTCCAAGAAGGGCCGCAAATGGCTGGCTCCAGCTAGACGGCTCAGCGCTCATCCTGCGGAAATATTCCTGAAAAGTGAAACGGATCTTACTGTAATCGCCTCCTGCTGCCACAATCTTTGCTACCGAGGAAATCACAGCATAGACAGCTCCGTGAAATGGGCTCCAGCCGGAAAGGTATGGATCAAAGCCATAGCTCATCATAGTAACTGTGTCCGTATGTCCCGTCAATACCGGAAGCTTTGCAACCATAGCCTGCGTCTCTGTCAGTTGATATCTTCCACCGTAAGGCATCAATACGGAGCCCGCACCGATGGAGCCATCGAAGCGTTCTACCAGCCCCTTCTGGGAACACACATTCAACCCCCTCAGCACATCCAGCCATGCAGCTTTCACGTCGCCTGCCTCCTTTTTCTCAAAAAGGCTTCCCTTTTTGTCCGGAATCTCCAGCACCACCTCCGCCTCCTGATGGGCGCCGTTGGTATCCAGGAAAGCGCGGCTAATATCCACAATGGTCTTCCCTCTCCAGCGCATCACCAGCCGGGGCTCCTCTGTTACCACAGCCACGATCACCGCTTCCAGATTCTCCTCTGCCGCAAAGCGTAAGAATTGCTCTGCATCCTCAGGATTAACTACCACTGCCATACGCTCCTGGGATTCGGAAATGGCAATCTCCGTCCCATCCAGTCCCGCATATTTCTTCGGAACCTTATCCAGATCAATCTGCAACCCGGCAGCCAGCTCTCCGATTGCCACAGACACGCCGCCTGCTCCAAAGTCATTGCACTTCTTGATCAGACGTCTTACCTCAGGGCGGCGGAACATTCTCTGTATTTTACGTTCTGTAGGAGCATTTCCTTTCTGCACCTCAGCGCCGCAGACCTGTATGGACGCAGTCGTATGCACCTTAGAAGAGCCGGTAGCTCCACCGATGCCGTCACGGCCGGTGCGGCCTCCCAAAAGGATGATCCTGTCCCCCGGATCTGAGGTTTTCCGAACCACGTCCTTTCTGGGAGCCGCTCCCATAACCGCCCCGATCTCCATTCGCTTGGCAACATAGCCCGGATGGTATATCTCCTTTACGTAGCCTGTAGCCAATCCTATCTGGTTCCCGTAGGAGGAATATCCCTGTGCCGCGCTGTTAACAATCTTTCTCTGAGGCAGCTTGCCTTTCAATGTCTCCCTAAGAGGTCTAGTGGGATCAGCCGCTCCCGTTACCCGCATGGCCTGGTACACGTAGGTTCTGCCTGATAAGGGATCACGGATGGCTCCGCCCAGACAGGTGGCTGCCCCTCCAAATGGCTCTATCTCAGTTGGATGGTTGTGAGTCTCATTTTTAAAATTAACCAGCCACTCCTCCGTTTCTCCATCGATATCTACAGGCACAATGATACTGCAGGCGTTGATTTCATCGGAGATTTCCATATCCTCCAGCTTTCCCTCGCTGCGCAGCTTCTTCATTGCTATAAGAGCCAGATCCATCAAACAGATATACTTATCATCCCGGCCTTTGTAAATAACCTCACGGTCAGCCAGGTACTGACGGTACGCCGCTTCTATGGGAATTCTGTAATCGCCTTCCATAAAGCTTACTTGTTTCAGCTCTGTAGAAAAAGTGGTGTGGCGGCAGTGATCAGACCAGTAAGTGTCCAGAACCCGAATCTCAGTTACAGACGGGTCTCTCTGCTCCTCTGTCCTATAATAATTCTGAATATGCAGAAAATCCTTAACGGTCATTGCCAGATTCAATGTGTCATAAAGGGCCTTTAGCTCTGTCTTGCTGGCCCTGATAAAGCCCTCCAAGAGTTCGATATCCTCAGGAATCTGGAATTCTGTTGCCAGAGTATCCGGCTTCTTCTCCTCTGCCTCCCGGCTGTCCACCGGATTAATACAGAAGCTCTTGATTGCCTCCTTCTGAGAGGCCGTCAAATCTGCCGTGATTACGTAGGTAGTGGCGGATTTAATAACCGGCTCCTCGTCCTCCTTTAAAAGCTTTACACACTGCTCTGCGGAATCAGCTCTCTGGTCAAACTGCCCCGGCAGATACTCCACAGAAAATACCAGATCGCCCGGCTTTCTTGGAAACTCTTCCTCATATATCTCATCTACAGGAGGCTCGGAAAATATGGTTCCCAGAGCTTTCCGATACGTTGTCTCTGACAAATGTTCGATGTCATAGCGGATCAGTACCCGCACACTCTCTACCTGTTCCATTCCCAGATAATTAAGAAGCTCCTCCCGAAGCTCTCCTGCCTTCACTGCATACTCTGGTTTCTTTTCCACAAATATTCGTCTTACGCTCATTTCCAAACCTCCTGGTTATGTGGCAATTCTCTGGCTGCACAATACAAATGGGAGCACCGCCCTTTTATCTTTGCTTATCATATCACAAAAACAACAGATAAGTAAAATTAATAAATTTAATCTTATTTATTTATTTATCTTATAATATTGCTTTTCCACATTCATTTCTATAAGACTGCTGCCATTAAACGGCCTCTTACATAGTTCATCCTGCTCCCAGTATGTACTAATTTATACTGGAACGGCAAAACTACTTCTAGCACAAGTCTGTAAATTATGCTATACTAGATAAATATGTGATTATTTCATGATTAGAAAACAGGGGGAGATTATACAGATATGAAAATCGGGTTTGACAACGAAAAATATCTGACCATGCAGTCAGAGCACATCAGAAAACGAATTGGAGAATTTGGAGACAAGCTGTATCTGGAGTTCGGAGGAAAGCTCTTTGACGATTATCATGCTTCCAGAGTTCTTCCGGGCTTTGCTCCGGACAGTAAGCTGAGAATGCTTCTTCAGATGGCTGATCAGGCGGAGATTCTAATTGCCATTAATGCAGCAGACATTGAGAAAAATAAAATCCGCCATGATTTGGGTATCACCTATGATGAGGATGTGCTGCGCCTGATTCAGGAATTCAGAGACAAGGGGCTTTATGTAGGCAGCGTTGTCATCACTCAGTACAACGGCCAGAACGGCGCAGACCAGTTTAAAGCCAAGCTGGAGCACCGGGGCATTAAAGTTTACCGCCACTATCTGATTGACGGCTATCCCAGCAATATTCCTCTGATTGTCAGCGACAACGGCTACGGAAAGAACGATTATATAGAAACCACGAGACCCCTGGTTATCATTACAGCTCCCGGCCCCGGAAGCGGCAAGATGGCGACCTGCCTGTCCCAGCTCTACCATGAAAACAAGCGCGGCATCAAAGCCGGCTATGCCAAATTCGAGACCTTTCCCATCTGGAATCTGCCCTTAAAGCACCCGGTAAATCTGGCTTATGAGGCTGCTACTGCCGATTTAAATGATGTAAACATGATTGATCCATTTCATCTGGAGGCTTACGGCGAGACTACTGTAAATTACAACCGTGACGTGGATATTTTCCCTGTATTAAACGCTATCTTTGAGGGTATCTACGGCACAAGCCCTTACAAATCTCCCACTGATATGGGGGTAAATATGGCAGGCTTCTGCATCATTGATGATCAGGCCTGCAAAGAAGCCTCCAATCAGGAGATTATCCGCCGCTACTATCATGCATTAAACAGGCTGGCTAAGGAGGAAGGGAATTCTGACGAGGTATATAAGATTAACCTTTTGATGAATCAGGCTAAAATTACCACCAGCATGCGGTCTGTCATCGCTCCCTGTCTGGAACGGGCCGAACGGCTGGGCTCTCCTGCCGCGGCTATGGAGCTGGAAAACGGTACGATTGTCACAGGCAAAACCAGCAGTCTTTTGGGAGCCTCTGCCGCTTTGCTGCTAAATGCCATCAAAGCGCTGGGGAATATCGATCACGATACACATCTGATTGCCCCATCTGCCATTGAGCCTATACAAACCTTAAAGATCAACTATCTGGGCAGCAGAAATCCCCGCCTTCACACAGATGAGGTGCTTATCGCCCTGTCCATGAGCGCAGCCACTGGTGAAACTGCCAGAAAGGCCCTGTCTCAGCTGCCCCGATTAAGAGGCTGCCAGGTGCATACCTCAGTCATGCTTTCGGATGTGGATATTAAGGTATTTAAGAAATTAGGCGTAGAGCTTACCTCTGAGCCAGTCTATGAGCATAAGAACATCTATCACTAAGAATATTCTTTAGATATAAGCAGAGCTCATCTGTCATGTGTCAGTATTTGTTAAGGGAAAAGGCCCTTGTTGGGCCTTTTCAGTTGTATCTATAGGTACGCACGGTCTGAAGGACCGCTCCTTTTTCCTTCGATGGGGCTTTTAGGAGCGGCCTGCCCCCTTTCCAGGTGCCTTCTGTCATTAAGCTCCACCAGTCTGCATATTCTCTCCTCCGGAAAATATTCTATAGTAGTAATACTGGCGTTCCCCACAATCATATCCCTGCTGTCAGGCTGCCCCTTAAGGAGATAAGCCATAAAATGAGCCAGAGTTGAGCCGTGGGAAACCATAGCTATGTCCCCCCTTATCCTGCTGCGGATATATTCCCAGGCCAGGCCGCACCTCTCATCTATCTGGGCTAAAGTCTCCCCGCCGGGGGGAGCCACACCGGCAGGATGCCTGCGCCATGCATCATAACGTTCACCATCGGTAGCAAGGATATCCTGAACAGTCCTCCCCTCCCAAGTGCCGTAGCTGATTTCCATAAGCTGTGGAAGAAGCTCAACCGTCAGCTTAAGAGGCTCCGCAATCGCCTTAGCCGTTTCCAGAGCCCTTATCTGAGGACTGGAGTACACAGCAGTCACAGGCCGTTCAGACATCCCTTCAGCTAATGCTCTGGCCTGCAGCCTTCCCTGGGCATTCAGCGGAATATCCTGCCTTCCCTGAATCCTTCCGGCCACATTCCAATCCGTCTGGCCGTGCCGTATTATATAAAGCTTCACTGCCACCCTCCTACTGCCCGTCATCCAGACTCCAACCGTCTTTTACAGGGTTAGAGGAGCCTGCCTTACCGGCTGAGAGAACCTGTCCCTCCCCGCTGACAGTAAAGGCATCCAAAGTCAGCTTCATAATATCCTTTATCTCCTCCTGGTCCATCTTCATCTTTGCGGCCAGCTCCTCCAGAGTTGCCTCACGGCCTAACTCTCTGGCCAGAGTCTGAGATACCGTCTGAAGGACATTGACCCTGGCTGTCATATTCTCCTCAATGGCAAGCTCTCTCCTTTGCTCTTTCAGGGCAAACTCTACTCCTTCCTTCACCCTTCGGCATAAAAGCGCCTCCCAGTCTTCACTCCCGTCATACTCCACAGCAGCCAGCATAAGGGCTGTATTTGCCTCCTGCACAATATCCGGCATAGAAAGCTCTCTGCCTTCATACTCTCTTACCAGCTCCAGCACCTGTCCCAGACTGCCCTCCACAAGCCGCCCTCTTGCTTCTGTATTTCCGTGGGTCATCTCCCTAAGAAGCGTGTTTCGTTCCTCTTCCTCTAAAGGAGCAATAACTCCCATCTCTCTGAGATACATTTCATAAAAATTCTCTATCATATCCTTCTAAATCCCTTCACTTTCCTAGCCGCCCATTCCCTGGCACAGCCATATGACCTCATCCCGCGTTTGAACACCGGCAAGCTGCAAGCCACACGTCTGAAAGGATTCCCTCACTATCCCCGCGACCGTCTGCTTCACAGCTTTCCGCTTCCACTTGAGGCTTCTTTCTAGATTATACTGCATATCAAACTATCTTTCAATTAGTTTGCCATAGGAAGACACGGCAACCGAATGAATGATTTTTGTAGTTCAGCTTTTATATGCAGCATAAAATATGGAAGTAAGTCTCTTTACAACTGCATGTAATTCGTGATAAAATATGGTTAGCTTATAAGGAGGACTTAATAATGGATATTAATTATGAATTGTACAAAGTATTTTACCACGTAGCAGCTACACTCAGCTTCTCCGAAGCTTCCAAGCAGCTTTTCATTTCCCAATCGGCTGTTAGCCAATCCATTAAGGTCCTGGAGCGAAAGCTGAATCAGCCACTTTTTATCCGAAGCACAAAAAAGGTTCAGCTGACCCCCGAAGGAGAAATTCTGTTAAAGCATATTGAACCGGCAATGAATCTTATTAAAAAAGGGGAAAACCAGCTTCTGGAGGCCCATACCTTAAACGGGGGACAGCTGCGAATCGGAGCCAGTGACACCATCTGCCGTTACTACCTGGTGCCCTACCTGAATCAATTTCATAAAAAGTACCCTAATATTCATATCAAAGTTACCAATCAGACCTCCATTGAATGTGTTCGGTTTCTGGAAAATGGACAGGCTGATTTTATTATTACCAATTATCCCAACTCTGCCCTGACCAATCATTTAAAAACTCAGGTTATTAATGAATTTCATGACGTGTTTGCTGCCAGCAGAGCGGCATTTCCGCTGGAAGGACAATCTGTTACTCTGGAATCCCTGCTGGATTACCCTATTATGATGCTGGACCGGAAAAGCACTACCAGTGAATTTCTTCATCAGCTATTCCAGAAAAACCAGCTGGATCTGGTTCCTGAGATTGAGCTTTCCAGTAATGATCTGCTTATCGATCTGGCACGTATCGGACTGGGAATCGCCTTTGTTCCAGACTTCTGCATCCCGAAAGAGGACAAGGAACTGTTTGTCCTGAATCTAAAAGAACAGCTGCCCGCCAGGCAGATGGTGGCAGTTTACAATGAAAACCTGCCTGTATCCCAGGCCGCACGGCAGTTCATGGATCTTCTGCAGGCCACAGCCACCGCAAATGGCCTGTCCTGCTCATTTCAGGAGCAGCGTATCCCTGCCTCTTGCTGAAAATCAGGCATGGGCGCCATGGTCTGACTGCTCCTGACGCCCCCAAAACTCTCTCACCGCCTGCTCCACATTGAATCGGTTTACAACGGTGTAGGTTCCCCACTCTCTCGGAAAAAGAGCTACGGCCTCCTCTTCCAAAAACCGCTCGTCCAGCAAAGCAATAATTCCCTTATCCCCGGCTGTCCGTATCACCCGGCCTGCCGCCTGCATTACTTTATTCATTCCAGGGTACTGGTAGGCATAGTCAAAACCACGGCCCTGATGTTCGTCAAAATATTCCTTTAGGATTTCCTGCTCCGTATTTACCTGGGGCAGTCCCGTTCCTATTATGATGACGCCGATCAGTCGTTCTTCCTTCAAGTCAATCCCTTCGGAAAAGATCCCCCCCATCACACAGAGGGCTGCCATCGATAAGTCCCGCTCCTCCTCAAAGCTCCTCAGAAATTCCTCCCGTTCCTCCTCTGACATCCTGACTCTCTGCGCCATCCAAGTAAAGCCCATACTCCCTTCCGCCTTTCTTCTGGCAAGACGCTCCTCAATCTCGTTCAGATATAGATAGGAGGGACAAAACACCATATAATTCCCCTTTCTCCCCTCCACAATCCTGCAAATATAGTCCACAAACTTCTCATACTCATGAGGCCCCCGTCTGCTGTATCGGCTGCTCACATCTTCCGCAGCCAGTACCAAACGGTTTTCCTGCGGAAAAGGCGATTCGGCATATACCGCATACTCATCCTGATTTCCGCTCAAAAGCTCCTTATAATACCGGATAGGCAGCAGAGTAGCGGAAAAGAACAAGGTACTGGCCCCCTTATCCAGGCATTCCTTCAGATTCACCGCAGGATTGACACACAGAAGCTTTACCATAAAGCTTCCGTCAGAACAGAGCCTATCATAGATTCTATAATGATCATCCAGCCGGTCATAAACATAGAGAAAATCCCTTACCCGGAAATAAAAATCCAGCACCAACTCCCTGTCTGTAAACTCTGGATGTTCATTCATGAAGGTTTCCAGCACACCAAACATGGACATAAGACTTAAAGCCAGCAGATTTACATCCGGCAAAAGCTCATAGCTGCAGCCCAGTGCCTTCCTGTGAATCCCTCGTTCCGCTTCGTAAGAACGCTTCAACTCCAGGAACTGCTTGTTGCACTTCTCAAGAAGTTCCACTGCTTTCCCTGTGCCGGGATGGGATTTTAGGATTCGCTTCACCAAAAGCACATCTTCCTTAATCAGGCTGGCGCTGTACATCTCCCTGGCCCTAAGCACCAGGTTGTGGGCCTCATCTACCAGAAAGAGATAGGCCCGTCCTGGCTCATTCTCCGCAAAGTATCGCTTCAGCCGTACATTCGGATCAAAAACATAGTTGTAGTCGCAAATGATCCCATCCACCCAATTACTAATATCCAGGCAAAATTCAAAGGGACAGATCTGATGCTTCTCCCCATACTCAAGTATCCTTCCTCTGGTAATGCCATCCACCTCATGCAAAATCTCATACACAGCATCATTGACCCTGTCATAATGTCCTTTTGCCCTAGGGCAATAGTCCGGATTACAGTCAGGCTTCTCCATAACACAGAGCTTTTCCTTTGCTGTAATGGTCACTGTATTAAAATACAGGTTTCCTTTCTCCCTTAAAATCTCAAAGGCTTCCTCAGCCACACTTCTGGTTATCGTTTTTGCTGTTAAATAAAACAGCTTCTCTCCATATCCCTCTCCCATGGCCTTCAGACTTGGATATATGGTGGACAGTGTTTTCCCCACCCCCGTAGGCGCCTGTATAAACAGATTCCTTCCTCTCACAATGGAACGGTACACATTTACAGCCAGCTCTCTCTGGCCCTCTCTGTATGGGTAGGGAAAGGGCAGCTCCTTTAAACATTCCTGACGGCGCAAACTATGATGATAGAGATATCTGGCCCATTTCACATATTCGTGTATCAGACCGCTAAACCAATGCTTCAGGGCTTCAAAGCTGCGGCTTTCCTTAAATCTGCGAATCTGCTCCGTCTCTATATTACAGTAGGTAAGCTGGATATCAATCGAGTTTAACCCATGATCGCAGCAATAGAAATAGCCATAGCACAGAGCCTGGGCCATATGCACAGGCTCCGCCTCCTCCAGCCGTTCCAAATCCATATAAATACACTTTATTTCATCAATAGTAACGCCGGAAGCTTCCATAATAATACCGTCAGTTCTTCCCTCCACCAGAATCTGAAAGCCATCCACCTCAACCTGGTGCTTTAGATTCACCTCGGCTCGATAGCTGCTTCCCATACGCTTCTGTATCTTCCGGTGCAGACGGCTTCCGGCCTGCATAGCCTCCCTCCTGGCTCCTGCTGTTCTGCGATTGTCCAGGTCTCCTCTTCTCAGAACAAATTCAACCAGGTTTCGAACAGATATGCGAATTTGTGCCTGTGTATCCAATCCCCCGCCCCTCCTGACCACTGATAGCTATTTGTACCTGCTTCTTCCCGGCCTGCGGAATACCTCTAAACCATATCATAGCACAAAAAAAGGAGAATTGCAAACAAATGTTCGCAACTCTCCTCACCAGATCTTTGCCCTTTTGCTGATGCAGTTCATGGATTCATACCTTATGCGGCCTTACCAGCAGTATCCGGTGATATGGAATCCAGAAACTTCTCAAACCGTTCGTCGCTGCCTTGGAACTGAACCGTAAGAACACGGGTCAAATCCAGACTCAAAACACCCAGGATAGACTTTGCATCAATTGTTACGCGATTATAAAAAACATCAATATCAAAGTCACACCTGGAAGCCTCCTCAACAAACTTCTTCGCGTCAGCTATTGTAGGTAACATGATTTTCTTTGCTTTCATATACAAGACTCCTTTTAGAGGGCATTCATCAAGGTAGAGAATGTCCTTAAATATAACAATTTTAAGGTTGTTGAGATATATATATCACTATTATATTCAGTTGTCAATTTTCGTTTCATTATCCATACCTTTCCATATTCCATTTTTTTATATGCATTTTTCTTAAACTATTTCTCATTTATCCAATTATATTTATGCAAAATTTTATTCGGTTTCCAAAAATCTGGGGAACCGGCCTGATTCTTATCCTTTGAAACTAAATTTCCTGTTCTGTTTTTCACCTTTTCATAGAAATTTCAGGCCTGAAAGCCATTTGAAATACGAATATTGAAAGAATGGATCACCACACCGTCCATTGATACAAACACCTCAGCCAGATAACCAGCAATGGCAGCAGAAAGCCCATAGCATTTCCTCTGCTTCTATTAATAATGGTCATAATCCCCTGACAGAAGCTATGACTATGAACCTTCTCGGTCACGGCTACGCCTTAAGCTGGGAGGTTGTAATCCAGAAGGCTCCGACCATATCCACAGCCGCGGCAAGCATTCGCGCCTTGGAGCTCCTATGCCAGGGGATACCTTTTTTTGATTATGGGAATTGTTACAGTCCTATCTGCATATGTGTTAAACAAAGGAGAAATGAACAGCCGGGGCATCCGGCTGTCCATTCAAGGCGAAGCAGCCAAAGGCCCTGATAACGATTATAAGGCAGCTATGGCAATCCTCACGCCTATGGCATTCTTTGGAGGTATGCTGCCGATGCTGCCCTTTCATCTAAAAGGTGGGGATGAACCAGTATGGTATGGGGAACAGCTCTGATTCTTATGTGCCTGGGCCCTTTGGCTGGCCCGCAATGAGCCTTTGAACTAATATTCAGCCTCCCCGTAAGCCCTCTAAAATTGGCACAAACAAACCTTATTCCAGTATGCCTGGGCTTGGTCTGTACCTTTATTGCAGCCTGCTTTCTTCTTTAATTTCTGATAGAGAGAAAACAATTATTTATTGCACCTGGGGAACCACCATAGGCTCCTTACGTGCTCACAGCAAGGAGGAATCTTCTATATGTGTGGAATTGCCGGTTTCTATAATCCACTTGAGCATTACCTTACAACCAGCCATCATTATGAAGAAATCCTGAGATCAATGGCCCATGTTTTGAATCACCGGGGCCCCGACGACTCAGGGATATGGCTGGGAGAACAGGGAGGGCTGTCCCACGCCCGCTTATCCATCATCGACCTGACAGGAGGACGGCAGCCCATGGTAAGATCCAGGGCAGGACAGACCTTCTCCATCGTCTATAACGGAGAGCTTTACAATACGGAGGAACTTCGACAGGAGCTTATAGGTCTGGGACATTCCTTTCAAAGCTCCAGTGATACAGAGGTAATTCTCACAGGCTACATGGAGTTCGGCCCTGACTTCGTAAAACGCCTTAACGGTATTTTTGCCTTTGCTATCATAGATACTGCTGAAAAACGTCTCTGCCTTTTCCGGGATCGGGCTGGCGTAAAACCTCTTTTTTACACTCTGCGGGGGGATGAAATCATCTTTGCCTCTGAGCTTAAAGGTATTCTGGCTTACCCCGGTGTTAAGCCCCAATTAGACAAACAAGGGCTCAACGAGATCTTCTCTATCGGGCCTGCCAGAACTTGTGGCTGCGGTGTACTCAAGGGCATAAAGGAGCTTTTGCCGGGACATTTTCTCCTCTTCTCCCAGAAGGGCCTCTGCCTGAAACGCTACTGGAAGCTGGAAAGCCTCCCCCACGAGGACAGCTATGAAAAAACAGTTGAAAAGACAGCCTTCCTTATAAAAGATGCCGTTACCAGACAGATGGTTTCCGACGTTCCCATCTGCACCTTTCTCTCCGGCGGCGTAGACTCCAGTCTGGTTTCCTCCATCTGCGCTCTGGAGCTGAAAAAGCAGGGCAAACGCCTCACTACCTTCTCCTTTGACTTCATAAACAATGACAAATTTTTCAAAGCCAACACTTTTCAGCCCTCCCGCGATCGTCCTTTTGTAGAGAAAATGGTCCAGTATCTGGACTCCGAGCACCATTATCTGGAATGTGACAATCAAACCCAGGCTGATGGTCTGTACGATTCTGTACTGGCCCATGATCTGCCTGCCATGGGAGACATCGACTCCTCCATGCTTCAATTCTGCTCCATGGTAAAAGAATATAATAAGGTAGCCCTCACCGGGGAATGTGCAGATGAAATCTTTGGAGGATACCCATGGTTTCACAAAAAAGAATGCTTTAAAGCCCACACCTTTCCCTGGACCATGGATTTGGAGGCAAGGAAGGCGCTTTTAAAGGACAGCTTTCTGGATTATCTGGAGATGGACGATTATGTAAGAAATGCCTATGAGCGCTCTGTGGCTGAAACGCCAAGGCTGGCAGAGGATACTTTCGAGGAAGCCCGGCGCAGGGAGATAGCCTACCTGAATCTGCGCTGGTTCATGCAAACTTTATTAAACCGCATGGATCGCGCCAGCATGTATTCCGGTCTGGAAGCCAGAGTTCCCTTTGCGGATCACAGGATCATCGAATATGTTTGGAATGTTCCATGGAACATGAAAACCAGGGACGGAGTTGTAAAGAACCTTCTGCGCCAGTCAGGAAAAGGACTTGTACCGGATGAAATTCTTTTCCGGCGCAAATCCCCTTATCCAAAAACCTATGATACTGCTTATGAAGCCCTTCTGGCAGACCGGGTCCAAGAAATGATTTCCGACAGCAGCTGCCCTGTGATGGAGTTTCTGGACAGAAGGAAGCTGGAACGCTTCCTTACTAACCCCTCGGACTACGGCAAGCCCTGGTACGGACAGCTGATGGCCGGCCCTCAGATGCTGGCCTATATCCTTCAGATTAATTTTTGGCTGAAAACCTATCAGATTGAAATTCTGTAAGGCGCATTGTTCTTCCGCCTATGCTGCTTTGGCAGCTTGTCTGCCTGGCATCTAAGCTTCTTTCAATCAGAACAGGGATGCTGCAAAACAATTTTTGCAACATCCCCTTTTAATGCCCCTCATTTTGTGCATCTAGCTTCACCTGCAAATAGTGAGCTGCCTGCTGTCTGAAGCCCTGAAATTATGAGCGTGCTATTTCAACGCCTCAGGCCATAGACGCTACTATCTGGTCTGCCAGGGTCTCCAGTTCCTCCAGCTGTCCTTCCTTTAAGGAGGATTTGATCGTAATCATATTTTCCAGGATGGTCATATTCTTCATAGACCCAAGCAACTCCTGAATCTGCTTTCCAGACAGCACTCCCCAAGAGCCGTTTTCTATAATGGCCACAGTACGGTTCTGAAGGCCATGGGCTTTCATTTCCATCAGAACATGCTCCATATTGCTGAAAATACCTCCATTGTAGGTAGATGAGGCAAACACCAGGTGGCTGCAGCGAAATGCCTCCGAAAGAATAATGGATGGATGAGTGGAGGAAACATCATACATAGCTATGTGCTTCACCCCCCGGTCCCCCAGCATACCTGCCAGAATGTTGGCCGCATTTTCCGTATTGCCGTAGATAGAACCGTAAGCGATCATCACGCTCTTCTCCTCCGGCTCATAGCTGCTCCAGGTCAGATATTTTTCTACATACCAGCTGATATTCTCACGCCAAACAGGGCCATGCAAAGGACACAATAGCTGAATATCAAGGACAGAAACTTTCTTTAGAAGAGTCTGTACAGAGGGGCCGTATTTCCCAACGATATTGGTATAATACCTTCTGGCGTCGTCCAGCCATTCCCTCTCAAACTGAATTTCATCCGCAAACAGATTACCGTTCATAGCTCCAAAGGTTCCAAAGGCGTCTGCGGAAAAAAGAACCTTATCTGTCATGTCATAAGTGACCATCACCTCCGGCCAGTGCACCATGGGAGCCATAAAAAAGGTGAAGGTGTGGGAACCTGATGAGAAGATATCCTTTTCCTTTACAATAATTGCTCTGGAATCAATGTCAAAATTATAAAACTGCTTGATAATAGGCACTGTCTTAACATTACAGATAATTTTTACATCCGGATATTTGAGAACAATCTCACCCAGCGTCGCGCAGTGATCTGGCTCCATATGATTCACAACTACATAATCCAGAGTACGCCCCCTAAGCAGAGCCTCTATATTCTCAAAAAATTGCTCTGTAATGGCGCGATCTACCGTGTCAAAGAGTACGGTCTTATCATCCAAAAGCAGATATGCATTGTAGGAAATACCTTTGGGGATCGGGTATGCATTTTCAAACAAGGCCAGTCTGCGGTCCGTTCCCCCGACCCAAAACAGCTGTTTATTGATCTTCTTCACACAGTACATATTTGGTCTTCCTTTCGCTCATAATTTATTCAAATGTCATCAACGTTATCTATCGCTTAGAAGTATACTATATTTTCCCCAAAATGTCACTGTATTATTTGGGATACATGTGAAGAACTGTCTAAAAATGACAGCAGCCCTTCCAAAACTAAGAACAAGTTTTCATTGCTTCACTTGTCCCCCTGGATATAATCTGCCAAAGCTATCTGCCCTTCGTTTTAAGACCCATTTCTGTTTATTTACAGATCAAAAATTTCAAAATCATCCATATCATCCTCCGTATTCTTCTTGAGATCCGGCTCCTGTAGATCATCTCCGCATTGCTTCTGGGCCTGACGAGACCCTCCTTTCTTAGAAGAAGCGTCACGGTATTCTATCTCATTCTGGAAGGAGCCTGTATGTCTGTCTGCTGCCTGGGCCTTGTCCTTCCCCCTATGATGCGCATGTTGCTGTTGAGCATTATAACCATGGTTCTGGGAATCCGCCGCCTGATATTCCCCATGCTCTCCTTGACGAACCGCGTTTTGCCGGCCGGCGGCCTCATGCTCATTTTGCTCCCCTTCAAGGCAGCCGTCACCCTCGTACTCATCCTGATAACCTGCCTTATAGCCGTCACCCTCGTACTCATCCTGATAACCTGCCTTATAGCCGTCGTCACCGTACTCATCCTGATAGCCTTCCTCATAGCCGTCGTCACCGTACTCATCCTGATAGCCTTCCTCATAGCCGTCGTCACTGTACTCATCCTGATAGCCTGCCTCATAGCCGTCGTCACTGTACTCATCCTGATAGCCTGCTGCACGGCCATCTTCCTGGTTATTACCCCGATACCCTTTTACGCTGCCGTTCTTATCCCCATCTTCCAAGAAATCATGGGAACGAGTATTAGCTCCTCTTTTTCTTTTGCCTCCTTTCAATACAGCCTTTCCTTTTCCTCCAGAACCGTTGTTCTTCTTTAAAACCACTATCAGAACCAGAATCAAAAGACCTACCGCAATCAGAATCGCCGCAATCAAAAAGATCTGGAACATCTTGTAATCGTCGCAGAGCTTGTCATAAGTTCTTGCCAGCTCATCGTAATCCGCCTTGGATACCATATTCCCTACAGCCGGATCTTCAAAGTAACGCTGAATGGTCCGCTCCGTATCTTTCATATCATAGCGGTAGAAGTTCTTCTCTCCCGCCTCATTCATGCCATAAACGATACAGTACTGATGCTCGGTTTCATTGCCCCATACCCAGCCGCGAACCCTGTTGTTATCATCAATATTAATGATACTTTCCTTAAATCCATCGGGAATCTTTACGGATTCGTCCGGCTCAAGAACTGTAATCTCCCTTTTGGATATCTTCATCTTTACGCCTGTAGAAAGACCGGACTCTTCTGTACTGGCTCCGCCCTCTGTCTTAGTAACCACAATCACGTATTCCTTTGTGGTTTCTCCGTCCTGGGCCGTAACCTTACAGGTTACCCGGTTTTCTCCCATCTGCAGATCCTCATAGCCAGATACTACGTTAGTAGCATTCTCGTCAGTGCACTGGGCCGTAACAATGAGCTTCTCCACATCTGTTCCCACCGTTACGGAATACGTATCCATATCTGGAGAAAACTGGGGAGTCAGGGCCCCCGGCGATACCTGGAGAGACTTAAGAGTAGCGTCCTTAGATGCTGTCTGAAGCGCTCCCACTGTAACGGTAGAGCTGCCCAACTGATCCACTGTTACCAGTTGGGAGTTAGAACCATAAACCTCCTGGCTGGTAACGGCAATCTTGCTGCTGCCTGCAGTACGCGCGTTGAACGTAAGCGTAAAAGACATGGTCTTTGTATTAGGCGTACCACCGTCCCCGCGGACATGGATAGCTCCTGCGTCTCCCTCTGCATTCGTACCGCTTACGAACTCCAGAACATCCGGATCATAGGACAGCATTACGTTGACGCTTTGAAGGCTTTCGCTGCTGGTTATCTTCATATTTACGTTTACCTGACTTCCCACAGTTGCAGAGGGATCAGAAAAAGCAATTCTTCCGCTGGCCGCCCAGGCAGTAAAAAATCCGGCGGATACTGCAATTGTCATCACAAAGGCCGCCACAAATACCGCAGCCCTGCGCTTCATTTGTCTCATCATTCTAAATTCTCACTTTCTGATTGCAATGTTTTCAATAAACGCTTATCAAGACTGAACCTCTACAATGGTGACATTGCTTCCGCCAGGGCCATTTCCACTGCTGTCTGCCGGACCTCCTGAGCTGCCGGGACCTGAGCTGCCTCCTCCTGGGGAGGCAGCGCTTCCTGATACAGATCCCCCAGCCTGGACAGCCACATGAATCATGTAATTACGTGCGCTTCCATTTTGGGCTGTTACGGTAATAATAATATCTGTACCGCCTCCTGGTACCGCAATCGTTCCTGTTCCGCTAACGGATGCATTCGAGTCCAAAGCCGATACACTGACCGTAAGGCTGGTGACAGAAGTATCTACAATCAGATTATATTCCTGGGTATCCTTATGAAAGGACGGAGTCAGGCTGAAACCATCCACTCCCAGTCCTGCAAGCTTGTTATTAGGGCTTCCGTCCCCTGTAGGAGCTGCACAAGCCTGCTCCGGCATATTGCTGTATACCGGAATTTGAAATTCCAGCGCTGTCTTCTTAAGCTCCGGGGTGTAAGCCTGGGCAAGCTTTGCCGCTTCGGAAGCAGCTCCCTGTATATTACTCATGTACTGATGCTTATACAGATTTTCTCCCTGGACATTGAATTTCTTCAGGTAGAAGGTATTCTGCCCCGCCTTCACATAATTATCCCCGTAATTTTGGGCGCCGCCCAGAATCGACTTTTCAACCGTATTCCACGGGCGGCCATAGCTGCCTGACTGGGAAGCATACCTCAGCCCCATCTGAATAGCCGTCATAGAGCCTGACTGATATGCCTCCACATTAAAGAAATTATAATAGCCCTCATAGCCCGGATAGCTGCCGGAAATAAGAGGGCTTGTGCCATTGCTGCCCTGCTCCTGAAGAATCATGGCTGCCAGAACATAGGGACTTACTCCTGACTGTGCTCCCGCATTCATAATAATATTAATATAAGGAGAAGATCCGCCTGCTCCTCCGTTTACCTCCCCTGTGCCGGCAGCTGGGGCTGCCCCCTCCGTACTGCCTGCCAAATCTCCTCCCGGACCCACCAGGCTTACACCAGAGGCTACCAGATTGCGCTCTCTGGGAAGGATAGAGGCCTGGGGCCCTTCCAGGCTGATTTCCCCTTTGCTGCCCTGAGAAGCGGGACTGCCGCTTCCTGCTGGCCCTGACACTCCCGGACCATGCTGGCTGTCATCATAGGCAGAGCTTTGGGGAGAGCCTGCGTTTCCTGACGGCCCTGCCGGACTGACGCCAGGGCCTCCGCCAGGACCAGCTGTTCCACCAGAACTGCCGGAAAAGTTACTGCCCTCCGTTCCGGTAGAAGTGGTTGTCCCGGACAAAAAGGTTCCGGCTACCAGGCTGTTAAGCCCCTCTATCGTCTGTGTATTTGCGTCATACTCATGAGACAAGAACTGAAATACATAGGTCTCGTCCAGAAAGTTCCTAGGGTCCATATAATACCGGATAATATCAGAAGAAGCCGCTACCCAGTTGCTTCCATCCAGCCCTGTCCAGACGCTGTTATCCCAGTTATAAGCGCCGGCTTCCACCGATTTCCACGAGGAAACACTGCCTGCGGCCACCAGGTTCCGTCCCAGCAGGCTTTCATTCTCAATTACCGTGTTCCAATCCAAACCGGTATTCCTGGCCTTAAACACCCAGTTCGGATACTGGGCATGAAGCTGTCTTAAGCCGTTTTTATAGCTCTCTGGAAAACCTTGGGAGGAAAGATACGCCTCAAAGTTCGGGTCTGGTGTGTAGGAAACGGGTAGCCTCACATATTCAGAGGATACAAAGCCAGTCTTCACTGTCCCGCCGCTCCCTGCAAACTGAATCTGATACCATAATTTTCCGTCGGCTCCCGTCTGCTCTCCGGCAATGGTAATCGCCGCTCCTGCTGCCAGTCTGCCCACTGCCGGATAGTTGATTCCGGCCCCGCTGCGGACATTTAGTGAAGTGGCCTTGACTGTGGCCGCTCCCGTATATGCATAGGAATCCATCATCCTAAAAGGTGTGGAGAACGATGCCGGAGTTTTCACTGCCAGCATCAGGCCCAGCGCCAGCGCCAGCGCCTTTTTATACTTTTTTCCCTTCATTATGTACATATCTCCCGTATTTTCTATCATTTCCAGAAAAGGAATGATTTTCTATTTTTGACATTACTCCTATTATAATGACAAATATCTCTATATGTCAACAAAAACGGGGGATTCTCAGTTCAATGATCAGATTTGTAAGAAAAGCTTAAAATTTATGGCATTTCTTTCCATTTTCAAGAAACAGTTTCACAATACGTCGAACCGATCGTAATAAAGTCATGGCCTCCACATCATCCTTGGCATAGACAGGATAGCTCTTAATAAGCTGACCGTCCAGAATATAATCGATGGAACCCACCTGCTGGCCCGCCCTTACAGGCGCCTCCAGCCGGTTGGGAATACGCCGTAAAATCTCTATCTGCTCATCCTCCTTCAAAAGGAGGGCAAGATGCATTTCTTCTGGTTCTAAGTTCAAAGAAAGACTCGTTTTATCTGTTTTGCAGCCATCCTCCTCCCAGCACAGTCCTCCTGTAACAGGAACAGTTCCAAGAGCCTCCTCCTGAAATACGTCTCGCATCTGGAAATTTTCCAAACCGTAATTGTACAGCTTTCTGGCGTCGCTCCATTTGTAGGTTTTATGGGGAGGCCAGCCACAGCCCAGAAGGGAAATAATATACGTCCTTCCCTCATTCTCCATAGCCCCCACATAGGAATAGCCTGCTCCGCCTGTAAAGCCTGTTTTGCCGGAAAGTATGCCCTTCATCATGGTAAGCATAGCATTGTGATTGCAGCAGCTGAAGCTGCGCTTCCCTGACAGGTCGGTAAAGTAATAATTTTGAGTCTGGGTTATTTTTAAAAACGCTTCCCTCATCGGGGATTGGGTTACGCAATAGCGCATAATCTGGGCCAGCTCAGAGGCTGTAGTAGAATGAATCCGCTCTATGCCATTCTCATCCGTTTTTACTCCATCCAGACCGTTAGGGGTGATAAAATAGGTATTCTCACAGCCCAAGCTCCTTGCCTTCTGGTTCATAAGAGACGCAAATTCTTCCGCGCTTCCGCCTATGTGCTCGGCAATCATAACGGCAGCATCATTGTATGACTCCAGCATCAGGGCATAGAGCAGATCCTCCAGCCTGTATTGCTCCCCGGAACGTACCCCCAGGTGAACCTTGGGCTGTGAGGCTGCATAAGAGGAAGCAGTCACCCTGTCATCGGGGTTGCCCAGCTCCAGGGCCAAAATGCAGGTCATGATTTTTGTGGTGCTTGCCATTGGGCGGATCATATCCTGCCCCTTGCCGTACAGGACACGGCCAGTACGGCCGTCTATAAGGACAGCAGACTGAGCATAGAGCTTCAGGAAGTCGCCTGAGGCAGCGTCACTAGGCCGGACAGCGGAGGGAGCAGACAATGCCGGGGACTCTGTCTCCCGCACCCATCTATTTTCTGTAAATATCTCCCCTCCCAATCCCTCTAATGGGTTCAGAAATAAGGAGATCGCCAATACTGCTGAACAAATCCATCGTTTCATGGCAGTGCCGCCTTTTTGCCTTTATTTCATCCTATTCTGTAAAAACTGCATTTATACATGGAACCTTGCAATCGAACACACATTCTGATATAATGGTAAAAAGACTATTATTATCTAAGCTTCTAAGCAAAAGAAAGGCGGCAGAATAATGGCAGCTTGGAAACAAGGACAGCGGCTTATCTTTCATATTGATGTCAATTCAGCATTTTTAAGCTGGGAATCTGTATACAGGCTGACCAGCGATCCGAATGCCCTGGATCTGCGTTCTATCGCCTCTGCTGTAGGCGGGGATGCCAGCACGCGCCACGGCATTGTCCTGGCCAAGTCTCCCTTAGCCAAACAATACGGAGTCACCACTGGAGAGCCTCTGGCACAGGCACTGCGCAAGTGCCCGAATCTGACTATAGTCCCCTCCCGGTTTGATTTTTACATCAAATGCTCCAGGCAAATGATGCAGCTTTTAGAGGAATATAGCCCTGACCATGAGAAATTCAGTATAGATGAAATTTTTCTGGATATGACAGAAACCATCCATCTATTCGGCCAGCCTCTGGAAACAGCCGGGCATATACGTGAAAAAATTAAAAAACAGCTGGGTTTTACCGTAAATATCGGTATCTCCACCAACAAGCTTCTAGCTAAGATGGCATCCGACTTTGAAAAGCCGGATCAATGTCATACTCTGTTCCCTGAAGAAATACCTGAAAAGATGTGGCCCCTTCCTATACGGGAGCTGTTCTCCGTCGGCGGAGCGGCCCAGCGCAAGCTGGAGAATCTGGGCATCTTCACCATCGGTCAGCTGGCCGCCTGCAATCTGGCCCTTTTGAAGGCTCACCTGGGAGAAACATATGCCCTGCTGATTCATCAGTATGCCAACGGCATTGATCCGGCTCCGGTTGAGGAGCGTGACGCTGTGGGTAAATCCTACGGCAACAGCATTACCCTTTCCAGAGATATATCGGACTATTCCAGAGCGGATCAGGTGCTTCTTTCCCTCTGCGAGACAGTAGGAGCCAGACTAAGAGCCAGTCAGGTATTCTGCTGTAATATCTGTGTGGAGCTTAAGGACTGGGAATTTAAAACCCAGTCTCACCAGATGGTTCTTGCGCAGCCTACCGACTCTACCTCTGTGCTTTATAAATATTCCTGCAAGTTACTGAGAGAATGCTGGAATATGACTCCCCTTCGTCTCATGGGCGTACGGGCAGGAAAGATAATTGATGGAGGCTGTTCCCAAATAAGCCTTTTTGATGATCCGAAGCTGCTGAAACAGAAACAATTTGAAAAAGCGGTGGATTCTATACGAAGCCGCTACGGTGTTGACAGTATTAAGAGAGCCAGCTTTCTTCAGAAAGATGCCGTAGTTGACCACGCGGCCAGCAAACAGAAGCATTTAAACATCCCCCACGCTTAGATTGTGTCCACTGCCGCAGGAGAGACCATGACAAAGAAAACCCTACACTATCCCATATCAAACGAACAGGCCGGACTTACAGCAGAGCAGTTTTTAAAAGCCAAGGGCTATTCCCACCGTCTGATAGTCTGCCTGAAGCATACCCCCATGGGGCTTTCCGTAAACGGGAAGCCTGCATATGCCAACCGCCGGCTTTCACCAGGGGAAGCGCTCACTGTTCGTCTGCCGGAGGATGAGCCTTCCGGCAGTATTGTCCCTGTACAGCTTCCTTTGAATATTGTATATGAGGACGAGGATCTTCTGGTTATCAACAAAGAGGCTGGCGTTCCTGTCCATCCCTCTCAGGGCCATTATACCAACACCCTTGCCAACGGACTGGCCTGGTATTTCAGGGAAAAGGGCCAGCCCTTCACCTGCCGTGCTGTCAATCGTCTGGATCGGGATACCACCGGTCTGCTGCTTTTTGCAAAGCACATGCTCAGCGCGTGCATCCTGTCCTCCCAGATGCTAAACCGCTCCATCCACCGTGAATACCGCGCGTTGGTACAGGGGAAAATTCAGAAACCAGGAACAATCACCGCCCCAATAGCCAGAAAAGAGGGTTCCACCATTGAGCGGCAGGTGGATTATGAGAAGGGAGAGGCCGCCTGCACCCATTACAGTCCGGTTTGCTACAGCCCCAGGTACGATCTATCCTTAATCAGCCTGTGGCTGGAGACAGGAAGAACCCACCAGATACGGGTACATTTAAGGTCGGTAGGCCATCCTCTTCCCGGCGATTTTCTCTATAACCCTGATTACCGTTGTATTGCAAGACAGCCCCTTCACTCCTTCAGTCTGGCCTTCACACATCCCATAACCGGCGAAACGATGAAATTCAAGGCTGAACTGCCTGAAGATATGGCCTCCCTGCTCCAGCTCTGAAAGCAGCTTTGTCCAGTTCAGTTCCATCTAAGTCCCTTAGGATAATGGTTTTTCAGAATCCCTCCGGCCAGCTTACACCAGCCCAGACTGTATCCGTCAACGGTGACGAGTACCCAGCCCTTCCCCCTTGCTAACCACCCGGCATTGTCCCCTTCCGGCACAACGGTTCCTCCCCTTAAATAATTAAAAGCCTGAGGGCTTTCTGCCTGCAGATCACAGACCGCATTTACTTCCTCCGCCTTCAAGGTCAGCGCCAGTCCGTGGGAGGGTTCAAAACGGTTCTTTTTCAGCGTCCCCATATGAAGTCCGGGACGCGCCACCTTAAGTCCCGTCATATCCGGCATCTGCTCAGGCACAAGATAAAGCTGTTCCCCAAACAGCACATATTCCTCCCGGCTGAGAAATGGCTCCGGAGCTATAAGCGTATTCCTTAAAAACACCTCAAACTCCTTCAGCACATCCCTTCTTTTTCTATCATCCAGATACCTTGCCTTCCCGTTCTTTCCTCCGTAATTCTCATAAGCCCCAGTGCCTTCCTTCCTGAGCACAGCTATAAAATGTCCCTCTCCCTCCAGCTTATGGGGCATAATCCTCATCGTTCTCTCCAGGTGCAGCTTAAAAAGCTGGCTTTCATCCTGGAAGCTTCCTCCCGTTATCTGCCCGTAACCGGCCCACTTGGGAATCCCCGCCGTAAAGCCTTTATAATGGGGCCTTTCCTCTACGCTGAAATTCTCATGTCCCTCCAGAAACCGCATAATCGTTCCTTCATTTTCCTCTGGCGCAAAGGTGCAGGTAGAATATACCAGACGGCCTCCAGGCTTTAGCATGTAAGCTCCGTAATCCAGAATCTCCGCCTGTCGTGCCGCGCACATTCTTACACGCTCCTCGCTCCACTCATCTCTGGCCCTCTCATCCTTCCTGAACATTCCCTCACCCGAACAAGGGGCATCCACTACCACTTTATCAAAGAAGCCAGCAAAATGAGGCGCCAGACGTCCCGGTTCTTCATTGCAGACAACACAGTTTCTTATTCCCATCCGTTCTATATTTTGGGAAAGAACTTTTGCTCTGGCGGGATGAATTTCATTCGACAGTAAAAATCCCCTCCCTTCCAGCCTAGCAGCAATATGGCTGGATTTTCCACCCGGCGCTGCACAGAGATCCAGAACCGAATCTCCCGGCAGGGGTTCCAAAAGCTCCACTACCGCCATAGCGCTGGGCTCCTGTATGTAGTAAACCCCTGCCTCATGGTAGGGATGCTTGCCAGGCCTGTCCTGGCTTCCATAATAAAATCCCTCTTTAACCCAGGGAACCGGACGGAGGGAAAAGCCGGCTTTCTTCGCTACCTGTTGGGCAAGCCTGACTGCCCACAGTCCAGAGGCCTCTCCATGCCTAAGCTCTGCTTCCTGTCCATGCAGCTTCAGGCTGCTAAATCTCAGTCCCTGACTCCTCTCTTCAAGGTAACTGGCCTCAAAGGCCCAGTATTCATCTCCTAATAGCTCCTTCATCCGTTCCTGAAAACCAACTGGTAACTCTGACATATTCTTACACCCTTCATAAATATAAAATGAGCTGCTGCATCTATCATACAGCAACTCACCTTATCCTTCAATCCTTAATCTTACATACATGCTCCATCCAGAGAACCCGGACGGCCGGAATGTCACAAAAGCTACAGCATAATCTTATAATTGCCGTCTGCTTCTCCATTTATAACATAGTAGGCGGCGCTTTCATTGGCAACTATATACAGCTCAATGGTCTTGATCACAACACCCCTATGACTTTTCTTGAATGCCTTAACCGCCTGATCCAAAACCTCCTTAGCCACCAGATCCTTTCCATCAAACTGGAAATGAACGGCAACCTTAGGCTCTCTCTTTCTTGTTACCGGCTTTTTAGCTGCTGCCTTGGAAGTCTCCTTCTTCGCGGCAGCTTTCTTCTGAGCTGCCCCTTTGTCCGCAGAAGCTGCCGCCTTCTTTGCCGGAACTGCCTTTGCATCCTTTGTAACCGGAGCTGCTGTCCTTCCTTCTGCCTTTACTCCTGGCTTATCAACCGTTTCCAAAGCTGGCTTAGCTGCTTCTTTCATCCCTTTTTTCGATTCCACCATAATCCGTTCCCTCCTTTGCTTTCTATGTAGATCCTTATAAATGCCCCCCTGATGTGTTAAGGAAATTATAAAATTCTTTCCTGCATTTGTCAATAAAGCCCCGCTAAAAACCCGCTTAATATCAGAATTTTTCTTATACTCGGCTTTTGTATCAAAGGTCAGTCACTGAACTCCTGGGCCAGCCTCTTCCCCTGATGCAGAAGCTGTAAATCCGGGACCATATCCAACTGTAGTGCCTGCCGTCTGGTTTTCCTTTTCATACGCTGCCGTAGTTTTATCTACTGGTTGGATGAATACCTCCGGCTGGGTCTGTGCAGGAGGGGAGGCCGGAGGCGGCACAGGCGAAGAAACGGCAGCCGCGGAAGCGGCTGGCGCTGCTGTGGGTGCGGCCGGCGCTGCTGTGGATGCGGCCGGCGCCTTACCTGACTCCTGACTGGATTTGGAATTTTCCGTACCCGGCAGATTATAACAGATCACCGGCATACCTGCATAGACATTCTCAAACAGTGTCTTGGCTGCGGCATAGGGCAAATTAATACAGCCATGGGAGCCATTGTTCTTATAAATACTGCCTCCAAAGCTGGAGCGCCAGCTTGCGTCGTGAAAGCCGATACCACCATTAAAAGGCATCCAAAACTTAACGGGGCTTCGGTAGTTCTCCCCTTTTAGCACTGCGTCCCTCTGCTTGTAGGTAAGTCCGAAAAGGCCAGGAGGCGTCGTATAGCCCTTAGAGGCATTACCTGACACAAAATCAGATTCCAGAATTAGCTCACCCTCTTTGTAAACGAACATGTGCTGTGCAGTCAGATTCACCTCCGCATAGGTGTTGCCATAATCAGGCCCATCGCGGCTGGCAGCTGTCTGAGAATATATAGGCTCCCTTGTAACACTTTCTCCTGACTCCAGAATCCGTATCAACTCCTGAACCTCAGCCGCCTGATTGATGCGCCATCCATAAAAACCACTGACCTCTATGGTATTTCCGTAGCTGGTCTTAAAAGAACGTGTTGTATAAGCAGTGTTATACTCCCTTGCCAGTTCCTTCACGTAATCCGCAATCATCTCTCCGTTGAGTGTAACAGTATCTCCGTTACCCACCAGCCACTGATGAATTCGCTCCCCATCCAGCACCTGTGTTTTATTTCCGAAGATATAAGTGACTGTCATATTTACATAACCGTTTCTAGCATCCCTGGCAGCTGCCAAAGCCGGGTTATCTGCCCGTATTGCGGCTGTCCGGTAGCAGCCCAGCACTTCCAGATCCAGCTCTGGGGCAAGCTTCATAACTCCACGGGAAACCGCCTCTTTTACTTTGGCCTCATCCAGCTGATTCCCTTCTGTCTCAGGTACTATGGTGTATCCCTGACCGCTTATGTAGTCTGACAGACAGGCGTCCCTGGGCGCTTCCGCCAGAGAGCTGTCAAAGCAGTCCAGCTTACTCAGAGTTTTACTAAGCCCTTCTTCATCAAAGGATATCATCGTCTTCAGCTCATAGGACGGCCCCTTTAGCAGATAGCGGGGCCAGGCGTAGGGATTCTGCTGCCTGATAATCTCCTCCAGGCTTCCGTCAAATACGGTATAAAGCCCGATGTCAGTTCCCTTTATCGTCTCTCTGCCATTGCCCCGCAGGAGAAGGCTCAGCTCATAGTCCTTCACACCAGCCGCTATTAATTCCTTAACCTCATCTGCGGTCTTACCGGTCACATCCATCCCATTTATAACCGTATGGGGCAGATATGCCTTTTGAAAGCTCACGACCTTATACATATAAAAACCGCTGGCTGCCACTGCCAAAGCCATGAAAATACCTACGGCTGGCTTCCAAGAAAAAGGCTTGCCCGGCTCTCTTTCTCTGAAGGAAGCTCCTCCTGCATGGCCCTGTTGAAACGTATCCTGACCCCTTTTTCCGGTGGCTTTGCCACGTTTTCTAACAGAAGTCCGGCTGCGGCTTCTGGGATTTTTCTGTTCCTTTACTCCCATTTTCTCCCCGAAGGCTTCCCCATAAGACCCATAGAGTGGTTTTGCCTGCGCTGCTGACTCCACCTGCCGGATAGACGCTTGAAGTTCATCTGCCAGTATTGCTGCCTGAGACCTTCCTTCTGTCCTAATCTCGTCCCTCATTCATCATAACCTTTCTATTTCTTCCATCAATCTGCAAATTCTGCTTTCCCCATACACCTTAATCCCGTGTGCTTCCAAACATTCTCCACACACTCCATCCCCCTGTATCAATGTCCCGGTAAATGTTCCATCGTAAATTATCCCTCTGCCGCAGGAGGGGCTTCTCTCCTTTAAAACTGCCGCCCTGCATCCATAAAGCTGAGCCAGTCTAAGAACCTGGGCCGCTCCCCGTTCAAAGGCTCCGGTCACATCCTCCCCGTCCTTTGTAAGAACACGGCCAAAACAACGCTCCGCAGGAGTTCTTGGTGTGGAGAGGCCTCCCATGATCTCCGGACACACTGGAATCAGATGATGTTCCTTCATAAGACCTGCCAGCTTAGGCTCCAAAACACCTGTTCCGTTATATCTGCATTCCACTCCCAGCAAGCAGGCGCTTACCAGTATATTCATATTCCTCACTCCTCTGTTTATGTATTAGACAAGATCGATTTTTAAAATCAATGAGCCCTGAAATCTTCTCTAAAGCCGTTTGTTATCTCCCAGCACCTTGCCGCTTAAGAGAAGAAAGGCGGCAGCAGAGGATATACAGGCCGCTACGTCCGATACCGGCTCTGCAAAAAATACTGACTCCACCCCAAAAAGCATAGGGATAATCAGCATTCCCAGAAAATAAATCAGTTTCCTGAACATAGAGAGGCTGACAGCCACCCTGGCAATTCCCATTCCCGTAAACCCGTCTACAATGGTATACTGAACTGCCAAAGGAATAATGCACATAGTACAGACCCGGATAGCCCGCTGTGTCACTTCCATATAAGCAGGATTTCTGGTAAAGATCTGTACAAAATATCCTGGGACAAGCTGGCCTATTATAAACATAATCGTTGTAAAGACCAACCCCAGGGCTAAAATATACTTCTGTGCCTTTCGTATCCGGTCTGGCCTCTTTGCACCATAATTATAACCTAAAACCGTCTGAGTTCCACCGGTAATTCCTCCCAGCGGCATGGTGATCATCAGCATAAAGCTCTGTAGGATCGTATTGCAGGTCAGAAGCATATCTCCTCTTCCCCCCTTCCCGTAGGCATTGATAACCATGTTCATAACGATAATGAGTACGCTGTCCGAAGCGATAATCAGAAAGGGGGAAAGGCCTACCAAAAGCACCTGCTTCATGTATCTTCCCCGATACCCGCCAAAGGTAATAGGAACCAGAGACCGGTCGCTGAATAGAAAGGCCAACACATAGATACAGGAGGCCATCTGTGACAGCACCGTAGCGATAGCCGCTCCCTTAACTCCTATATGCATTGAGAAAATAAATACCGGGTCCAGCACAATATTGCTGACAGCGCCTATCACGACTGATTTCATGCCCACCTTCGCAAAGCCCTGACAGATAATAAATTGGTTCATGCCTACTGACAAAAGGGAAAAGACGGTTCCCGCCAGATACCAGCTTAAATACTCATTCGCATAAGGAAAAACAGCAGAGCTAGCTCCAAACCACCTTAAAAGCCAGCCCTTTAACAGAAATGTCACAGTCATAATCACTAAGGCCATTCCTAAAAGAAGGGCAAAGCAGTTGGCTAACATGCTCTGGGCTGCCTTCTCATTCTTTTGTCCAAGCCGGATACTCATAAGAGGAGCTCCTCCCACTCCAATCCAGCTGGCAAAGGAGGATAAAAGAGTCACTACTGGCCCGCAGATGCCTACACCTGCCAGGGCTTCAGCCCCAATTACCGGAATGTTTCCTATATACATCCTATCTACAATACTATACAGCACACTCACAAATTGAGCCAGCATGGAGGGAAACGCCAACCTCCATACCAGCCCTCCTATTTTATCCGTATCCAGATTATTTTCGATCTTCACTTCCGCTCTCTCCTGAAGCTAGTTTGTAAACTTCCCATTGTCTAAAGCCAATGGGCCTCCTGCTTCAATTTTCTCTATGTCTGAATGTATTTACATCCCGAACCAACTCTTTCAGGTTGTCCGTAAGTCCTTCAAAGGCGCCGTACTTATACAGATTTACAAAAAACATACCGATAGGCACAGCCAGAATCATACCCGCAATGCCGCTTACCTTAAAACCCACATACAAAAGGAAAAGGGTAAGAAGGGGTGGCATTCCCATGCTGTCTCCCACCAGCTTTGGCTGAACCAGCTGCCTGATAAATTGAGTCAGAATATAGAGGCCCAAAAGCCCTGCCGCAACATAGTATTCTCCCCCCAAAAGCTTAACAAATCCCCAGGGAATCAAAGCCGTTCCCGTACCAAATACAGGGAGAAAATCCAGTACCGCAATGAGAATGGCCCAAAGGGGCCCATCCTTTATGCCCAGCACAAGGAAACCTGCCGTTAGAATCAGCCAGACCACAACCATTATTTTAAACTGGGCCATAAAGTACCCACTCATAAGCCGTAATACATCTCTTTTCAAATGCTGGACATACCGGCTTGCCCCCACTGGCAGATAGCCCTTGATCAAATTCACAATCCGCTCTCTATCCACAATGAAAAAATACGCAGAAAGCACCGTCACTACAAAATTGACCAGTACAGCCGGAAGGCTTCTGGCTACAGAGCCGGCGGCCTCCACAGTAGGAGAAGCCAGCTTTTCGGCCAGTGCTCCGATGAGAGCGCCTACATCATCTCCAATGCTCTCCCAGGACTGCCGAATGCCATCGGGTAAAAACTGAAACAAATGCCGGGTCCGTTCCAGGCTCTGGATTATGTCCAGCTCAATACTTGCATACAGGGCTGGAAGCTCCTTAAAAAAGCCCTGAAGCAGCAGAATACTTCTGGAAACCACCAGATAGATAAGCCCGATTACCAGGGCCAGGGCAATCACCACAATGACAATGGAGCTGTGCTTTCGCACCAGCTTCACCCTGCGCTCCAGAAAGCGAACCAGCGGATTAGCCATCATAGAAATAATCCACCCGATGACAAAGGGCATAAAAAACCGCAGAAATCTGGGACCTGCAAAGCACAGCAAAAGCCATCCGGCTGCAGGAATCATAATATTCAGGAAAAGCCGCAGATAATGCCGCCATCCAGCTCCGTTTTTCATTCTTCCATCACCTGTCCTGTTACATTTTTTTAATAAAGCCTTCTGTCATTTTCCCTTTAGATACTCCTCCAGAAAATGAAAAAGGGCATCCATCTCCTCATCGGTTCCGATGCTGATTCTCAGGCTGCTCTCCAGCCTTGGGGCATGAAAATAGCGTACGTAAATCTGTTCATTTTTAAGGGCTTCAAACAGCTGTTGCGCAGGTGCCCATCGGTGGGAAGCAAAGATAAAGTTAGCTCTGGAATCAGGAAAGCGAAAGCCCAGCTCCCTCAGGCGTGCCTTAGCCCTCTCCCTGGTTGCCACAATTTTCTTTGTGGTTTCGCAAAAGTAAGCCTCATCCTTCACTGCCTCCACTCCCATCACAATGGAGGGAAGGTTCATGGTATAGGAGTTATAGGAATACTTTACATCAGAAAGGGCTTTGATCAGGGCAGGGCTTCCCACCGCAAAGCCGATACGCAGACCAGCCATAGACCTGGACTTGCTGAAGGTCTGAACCACCAGCAGATTTTCATACGTGCTTATAAGCTCAAGTGCGGAGGGTCCCGCGAAATCAATATAAGCCTCGTCCACGATCACCACTACGTCCCGGTTGGCCCGTAGGATCTCCTCCACCTGATCCAGAGGCATATAAAGGCCTGTAGGCGCATTGGGATTCGGAAATATAACGCCTCCATTTTCCTTCTTATAGTCCCCGGTTCTGACAAAAAAATCCTCATCCAGAGCAGGCGTTTCGTAGGGTATCCCAAAAAGGCTGGCCCATACAGGGTAAAAGGAATAGGTCACATCTGGGAAAAGCACCGGCTTATCTGAATTAAAAAAGGTGAGAAATGCCATAGCAAGCACATCATCCGAGCCTACGCCCACAAAGACCTGGTCCTCTCCTACTCCGTAACGCTTTGCCAAAGCCCTGACAAGCTGAAAGGCCCCAGGATCCGGGTATTTGCGCAGCTGAGCCGTATCCATTTCTGCCAGGGCTCTGGCAACTCCCGGAGCCGGGGGATATGGGTTTTCATTTGTATTCAATTTAATCAGCCGTTCACCCTTTGGCTGATCCCCTGGCACATAGGGAACCACCCGTCGTATATTCTCTTCCCATAGCTTCATATTGTGCAGCACCTCCATCCTCCTTTTATTGATTCATTCCATAGGCTTTAGCTACCTTCTCAAATTCCGGAAGGGCACGCTGAATCTGTTCACTGGAAACGCAATATGCAATTCTTACATAACCGGGGCATGCAAAGGAACTTCCCGGCACAACCAAAATATTATGCTGTTTACAGATGCCGCAAAACCGTTTTTCATCTGCTTCAGGTGCTTTTACAAAGAGATAGAAAGCCCCTTCCGGCTTTACACACTCAAAGCCTGCCCTTATAAGTCCGTTGTATAAAAGATTCCTGTTCCGGTCATAGGCCTCAAGATCCACCTTCTCATCCACACAACGCAGAATCGCCCTCTGCATCAGGGACGGTGCGTTTACTGAGCCCAGCACACGGTTTGCAATGGTTGCCGCAGTAAATACCTGGCCGCTTTCCTCTAACTCATCTGGAATTACCAGATAACCGATACGCTCTCCTGGAAGAGATAAAGTTTTACTGTAGGAATAGGCAACCACCGTATCGTCGTAGAACCTGGTCACATAGGGAACCTCCACACCATCATAGGCTAGTTCCCGGTAAGGCTCGTCGGAAATCAGGACAATGGCGGTTTTAAGCTCCTCTTCTTTGGCCCTTAGAATATCCGCCAGCCTCGCCAGCGTTTTTGCGGAATAAACTACGCCTGTCGGATTATTGGGGGTGTTAATAATCACGGCTTTGGTTTTGGCGTTTATCTTTTTCTCCAGCTCATCCAGATTGGGCTGGAAGGTTTCCGTATCAGGTGAAATTACAATCAGCCTGCCGTCATAATTAGATACATAATTTCCATACTCTACAAAATACGGAGCAAATACAATTACCTCGTCCCCAGGATTTAAAAGGGTCTTTAAAATCACATTTAAGCCGCTGGCTGCGCCTGCGGTCATGAGTATATTATTCTGGTGGAATTTCGTGTTAAAGCGGCGGTTTAAGGATTTTGCAATAGCAGCCCGCACATCTTCAAAGCCTGCGTTGCTCATGTATCCATGGACAAAGACAGAATTCTCCTCCTTAAGAATATCGCAGATCGCCATATTGACCGACTGGGGAGCGGGCACATTGGGATTTCCCAGGCTAAAATCAAATACATGCTCCTCTCCATAGATGGCCGCAAGACGCCTGCCCTCCTCAAACATGGCGCGGATCGCGGAGTTATGATTCACCAACGGCTTCATCTTCTCTGATATCATACATATGTCCTCTCTTTCCCTGTCTGTCCATCCTTTTTCCAGTTAATCCCTCTGTAGCTATGATTGTAGCTTCCCCTGGTTGGATTGTCAATCCATTTTCAGCGTCTGCCCTCCAAGACCGGTAAGCTGCCTTTCCGCAAAGTGAAAAGCAGGCACTCTTTCAAAAAGAATCCCCGCTTTCCCATGCAATCAGATCACCCAAAAATTATCGGTGCATACAATTTTCCGATACAGCTCGAATCTGGACCATTTATTAAAGAACTCCGTCCGCTCATTTGCTTTCATATGCTCCAGCTCATACCTGAAATTATCGAAATCCGCTTCGCTTTTAATGTATAAAGCGAATCCACGCTCATCCACAACCGGCAGCCCTGTAAATTGATACGCTTCCAGCGGAATAATATCCTGAATCCTCTGGCTTCGGATTAAAACAGCAACCCTGCTTTCTGCAGCCACAATATCAAAGTAGTCCGGGTATTGATAGCTATCCCCCGCAACCGGCACTAAATCACCTGCATGATAGGTTTTCTCCCCTCCGTTCATCCTGGATAGAGCAGCCTGATCCAGATTAAAATACAGCTCTTCAAATATGTAGCCTCCTGCTTTCAATTCACCCTTTTCAAAATATGGCTTTTCGTCTGCCGCATGATGCACCTCTTCCACAACGCCGCAGGCAGATGTCATATGGGAAACACGGTCAATTAAAATCAGTTCGCCCAGGGTCTTATTTCGCTTGAAAGTATCCACTACTATTTTTTCAGCAAATTCTATGCGGCATAAAGCAATTTCATTCTTTTCAATATAGGGAGCCGGTATCTGCTCTCCTGTATTTACATCTACCTTATAGAAAATTTCCCGTACTGTCCCAGGAAGCTTCCTAGTTCCTAGCTTCACTAGATACTCCTTTCCAACAAAAAGCTTTTCATCATCCATCCACAAAAGAGAGACTGTAACCTGTTTCTCCACCGGCAGCTCCTTCCAGCTAGTAAGCACGCACCCACGGCTTACATCCACCTCTTTATCCAGCTGTATCGTAACCGCTTGCCCCGCAGCTGCCTGCTCCGCCTTTGCATCGCCGTTTAATATTCCCTTTACCGTGGCGGTTTCCTTGCTTGGAAGTGTGGTAACGACATCTCCAACCTGAACTTTGCCACACTCAATCTGGCCCTGAAAGCCTCTAAATTCATGGTTGGGCCTGCACACTCTCTGTACCGGTAGATAAAATACATCCCCTGCCTCCTGCCGGGAGACATCCACTTCCTCCAGATACGATAAAAGAGGCTCCTCTTCATACCATGGCATATTGCCGGAAGCATGGGTTACATTATCTCCCGCTGTGGCACTGACTGGTATTATTTTTACACTGTAAAGACGCAGCTCGTCAGCCAGGGCTTTAATATCCCCTTTCACTTTCTCAAAACGGGCCTGGCTGTAATTCACCAGATCCATCTTATTAACAGCAAATACAAAATACCGGATGCCCATCATAGCGCAGATTCTGGCATGCCTCCTGGTCTGGACGAGAACGCCCTGCTTCGCGTCAATCATAACAATAGCAAGCTGGGCAAAGGAGGCTCCTACCGCCATGTTTCTGGTGTATTCCTCATGCCCCGGCGTGTCTGCCACAATAAAGCTTCTTCTGGCTGTGGTAAAATAGCGGTACGCTACATCAATCGTAATTCCCTGCTCCCGCTCAGCCATCAGGCCATCCAGCAAGAGAGAATAGTCAATCTCCCCACCTCTGGAGCCAATCCTGCTGTCCAGAAGCAGCGCCTTTTCCTGATCCGCATACAACAGCTTTGAATCATACAAAATATGTCCAATCAGCGTTGACTTACCATCATCCACACTTCCGCATGTGATAAATTTTAACAATCCGCTCATTCTAGAAATACCCCTCCCTCTTTCTCTTTTCCATGCTCGCAGCTCCGCCGTCCTTATCAATCACACGGCTGGTCCGCTCAGACTCAACAGAAGCTAAGGTTTCATGAATAATTTCATCCAGCGTCTCCGCATCAGATTCTATACCCCCTGAGAGAGGATAGCATCCCAGGGTGCGGAACCGGATCTTTTTCATCTGCGGCACCTCGCCCGGCTCTAAACGCATACGGTCGTCATCTACCATAATGATGTTGCCGTCTCTGTATACCATCGGACGCTCCGCCGCAAAGTATAAGGGCACAATCGGAATCTGTTCGCGCTTAATATACTGCCAAATATCCTTCTCCGTCCAGTTAGAAATGGGAAACACCCGGATGCTTTCTCTCTTATTAATTTCTGTATTATACAGCTTCCACATCTCCGGTCTCTGGTTTTTGGGTTCCCAGGCGTGGGATTCATTTCGGAAGGAAAAAATGCGTTCCTTTGCACGGCTTTTTTCCTCATCCCGCCTGCCGCCTCCAAAAGCAGCCGTAAATCCATACTGATTCAGCGCCTGCTTTAAGGCCTGGGTTTTCATAATATCCGTATAGGCGCTCCCATGGTCAAAGGGATTGATTCCCTGTCTAACGCCGTCCTCGTTTATGTATTCCAACATTTCTATGCCAAGCTCTGAGGCCGTTTTATCACGAAATTCTATCATTTCCTTAAATTTCCAGGTTGTGTTTACATGTAAAAATGGAAAGGGAGGTTTTTCCGGGTAAAACGCCTTCATCGCAAGACGGAGCATTACGGAACTGTCCTTTCCGATTGAATACAGCATCACAGGCTTCTCACACTCTGCCGCCACCTCTCTGATAATATAAATCGCCTCTGCTTCCAGTTCATCTAAATGTGATAATCTGCTCATAAGCAACCGTCCCTCCTAATATTGGTTTGAATTACGTCTATCAAGCTCAATGGTTCTTATATGTCCGTCCAATCCCACAATCTTCCAATGGAGCATATGCCCTTTAGAGGTCACATACATCCTGCTGCCATTCCCTCCTATATCCGCGCCCAAAAAAAACTCAATCGCTCCTGGCGAACATTCCTTTAGGCAGGACGCGCATCCCCAGCAGTCCCTTGGATAATCCATATTGGCCTTTTCCCTTGAAATGGATATTAGAGTTCCCGGACAAACCTCGGCGCACCTGCCGCATCCAACACATTTTTCCTTATTGATCCGAATGCTCATATTCCGCCTCCTTTACAAGCTCTCTCCAAAACGTATGTATTTCGCCGTTTTCCAGCCTTGAGTTCAGATATTTTTCATAATCCGTTTCTGTATCTGGATAATCCAGATGCTCATTAAAGGAATGCCATCTGGTCTCCTTACGCCCGGACAAATGCGCGATTACCGCCAGGCAAACCAGCAGCCTTTCTTTTAATTCATAGGCAAATAAAAGCTCATGCATATTGGAGGCAGCAACAAAATCCGCCTGCTGCTGGAGCCTTATGATCTGATCCCTTGCAATACAAAGCTGTCTTTCATTGTACTGGTAACTGCTGGAAATGCCGCCTGCATACTCATCCATGACCTTCTGCATGGCCTCCTCCAGTTCTTCTATGGTATAAATGGCTCCTTCTTCGTTCAGTATCCGCTCATACTCCTGTAAGATACCATCAGCAAGGGCCCTAATGGAAGCTTCTGTTTTCTCCTCTGAGTCTTCACCTTCCCCAGCTTTTCCTGACAGCTTTTCTATCATATCCAGTGCAGCCAGCTTTCCCTCTGCCAAAGCGCCGGTTACATATTTTTGCGGACAGCCCCCTGCCACATCGCCTGCAGCATAAAGTCCTCTGACCGTAGTCTCTCTTTTTGTGTTAATCCAGTAGCCGCTTGCGGTATGTCCCCCCACAATATAAGGCTCCGTTCCCTGAATCTCCACATCCTGCCCGCTTGGGCCCTTCCCAGCTTCCATCCATTTCAGCGTCTGACTTGGGGCCATGTTCAGATATGCCTTAAGCAGCTCATCCTCCTGCTCCTTACTGATGCCCGCTGTCCTTAGATAGCACGGCCCCCTTCCTGACTGATTCTCCCGAACCGTTCCATACACACGTTCACTGGTGGTAAGACCATACTTTGCTTCATACACCTCTCCCCTCCCGTTTACCTGCTTTGCCCCAACTCCCTGTGCAATGGTTCCTGTGGGGGCAATGGTATCCTTACAGCGAAGCGCTATAAAGCGCATTTCAAAGGTAGTCATTTCCGCTCCGGCCCTTAAGCCCATAGCATAGCCAGCCCCTGTATTAAAGGGGGGATACCACATTTTATGCCTTGAAAATCCCGGATTGTTTGGCCGGTACAGGCCGGAGGCCCCGCCAGTGGCGACCAAAACCGCCTTTGCGGCAATCACATATGCAGTGTTTTCAACCACAGAAAAGCCAACCGCGCCATAGACCCTCCCCTGCTCCACAAGCAAATCCGTAATGTTGATATGGTTGAGCACAGACAGCCCTTCCCCTTCTTCTACCGCCTTTGCTAAAATCGGCTTTATGTTTTCTCCATTTATCTTAATGTTTCGATTTCCCCGAGCAGCGTATGCTCCTGTCTCATCCTTTAAAATAACCAGTCCCAGCTGTTCCAGATCTGCCGTCAATTCATTAAAATGCTCTGCCGCAGACAGAAGTAAATCCTGGCGGACAATTCCTTTTGCGTCCTTCACAGCATAATCCACATAATCCTGGGGCTTTCTTCCCTTTGTAATATACGCATTGATCGCATTTACCCCTGCTGCTAGACAACCGCTTCTCTTAATGTTCGCTTTCTCCACGATGAGTACAGACAGGCTGCTGTTTCGGCTAAGTGTAAGGGCCCCATAACAGCCTGCCGTTCCTCCTCCAATAATAAGCACCTGCGTTTGAAGCTGTTTAACTTCCAATTTCCTTTTCATCTTTTCCATCCCCTGGCCCTTGGATATCAGCAAAGCTGCTGACCAATGCCTCATCTCCCTGTTCTTAATGATAGTTTCTTATTTTGTTACATCATTATAAACCTATTAATATTATATGTAAATAGGTAATTTAAAAATGACAGCATTTTTTTAACTGCCCCTTCCGCAAATCAGACAGCCTTACCTTTACATCCGGGCTTCTCCATGTCTGATTCAAGCAGAAGGCAAAGCAGATGGTGCAGACAGAAGGGAATATATTAACATTGAAAGCAACCTTCCAGATTATGGGCAAATGTATTGAATCTGGCCCTTTTACACATACCGCAAAAAACACGGTTCCAGCAGCTATTAAAAAGCTACATGAAACCGTGTTTTTATTTGGGGTAACAACCTGATGATGCTTCCTTGTCTTTAAAACAGAGTCTGCTGCTCATACTCTGCCAGCTTCTTTAGAAGAACCGGCCTCTGCTCCAGGATACGCATCACAGCCCTGTCATTCAGAACCCATTCCTCAAGCTGATCCCGCTCCAGAATCAGAGGCATTCTGTCATGGACTCCCCTGACCGAAGCATTGGCCCGCGTCGTAAGAATCACGAAACGATCCCCATCCTCAAAGGAACTGTAAAAGCCTGCCATGAACATCACCTGCAAATCCATTCTCTGAAAGGTTATCTTCTCCTTACTTCTGTTCCACTCATAAAACCATGCAGCGGGGACAATGACCCGGCGGCAGCGGATTCCCTCGTGAAACATCCGTTTCTCCAACACAGATTCCGATCTAGCGTTGAAGATCACCTTATTTCCAGAAAACCCCGGATATCCCCATCTCTGCCAGGCCGCAGTCAGTCTGTTTCCTTTTTTGAGCAGCACCGGAGCCTGCTTTGCAGGATATACGTCATAGCCCAGCTTATCTCTCCAAAGCCGCTCGTCCAACTCCCGGACTGTGTTTCTGATTTCTCTGGCCGTTTCCTCATCAATATAGTATCTTCCGCACATAGCCTGCTCCTTTCTTCCCTTCGGAAAATGTACATAATGCAGCATTGCACTTTCGCGTGCCACCGAGCCAGCGCGGTATCATATCTGGCGATATGATACCATATCCTCCGGCTATGGTATCCCTCCAGGGGATGCACATGGTTCGGTTTGGTGTTTTGCCACGCTTTCGCGTGTCACCGAACCAGCGCGGTATCATATCTGGCGATATGATACCATATCCATATCCATCCCAAATCTACAAAAAACCTTACGGATGCTATTATTTCCAGGTCATTCCCTATATATCCTGCTTCTGCCTTACCATTACCGATGCGGACAGGAAATTTTTTCCAAGGCCTTTTCCGATTCCTTTATCCCTTTTATCTCGTCAAATCCCCTGCTTTTTCAATCGGGATTCCTTCAAACAGCTTCAAAAGCTCCGGCGTTACATGCTCCCCGGTAAACACACAAGTTACCGTTCTTCCTCCAGAAAGCACAAGGCTGCCTGTAATTCCCTTTAATGAATGCTCAGGCGGATCATAGAGGTAATTCAGACTGTAGCAATCCTCCTGTGCCATAGCGTCCATCAGCGTCTTTATATCCTTCTGATCCCGAAACTCCAGAAAGCCATCTCCCCTGTAGTTTGGATTCAGCTTCTTGAGAGCCTCCAGCCCCTCTCCCTTGGGCAGACCGCTATAGGAACCAGAGTCGTCCCTTTGAAGTACGGGCAGCACATTCAGCACGACAGAATCTACCTTATCAGGAACAAAATAGGTTCCCGGCAAAATATCCTGCTGTTTAAGAAGGGCTATTGTACGTGTAAAGGAGGGATACACCGGCCAGAAATAGTCATAGTTTTGAGAAAAATTTAATTCCTCCCACGACTGGTAGCTGTAATTCCACCTTAGGTGCTCCTCCAAATCTCCTGCGTTCTTCTGCCGCATGTATTTGGCCGCGGCATCAGTCACAAAGCTGATTCTTCCTAAAGGAAGCTCCGCCATTCGTTCCTCCACACTAAGCTCCATCAAATCTGACTGATAGGCCTCCAGTATCCTCTTCGATATTTCTCTGTCCTCACCTGCGCTCATCATTTGACCTGCCTCACTGTACACTACCTGACACACCTCAGAGGGAGCCTGACCTAAAATATCGTAAAGGCCTTCTTTATACTTCTGACTGCCGTAGATGGCTCTGTATGCATCCATAACAGAGCTGATAGGTATATTCTGATACTCCCGGCTCACCTTCCGACCATCCTTTAGCTCATAGCAGACCGTAATCGTCGTAAAGAATTTTTCCTCCGTCTCTTGTTCACCTTCTTGCTTTCCTGCAAGGAAAACAGCAGTAGGGCCGTCAGCTCCACCTATCGTTGTATAGGAAGCCGCCGTATAGCTTATCTGAGCATTGCGGCCTTCCAGCCTCCGGTCTCTTCCTTCTAGGGTTCTGTCCCTGCTTTCTTCCACAATTGCAAGCACTGAATCCAGATCCGTCAGCTTCATATTATTTTCAATATACACATACATAGGCTTATATTTCATGGTCAGAGCGCCGTCCTCATTCTCTGTAAACTCCGGGCGGCCTCTCTGCTGATGATCCTGTTCTACATCCAGACTTGCAAAAACCACACTTTCCTTCTTTGGAAGATAAGAATCATAGCCATACCAATCAAAGCGGAAGCTTAAAAATAGCAGTATCGTAATCACCAAACTAAGGCCCAACTGAAGCTTATTGGCAAAAAGCTTTTTAAAATCAAAATGATATATAATCTCTATGATACAGTGGGACAAAAGCACTGACACAACTGCTCCGAATATCCCCCATTGCACCCTGTTTTGCAAAATCCAGAAAAACATCCCCCCAGACAAGCCAAAGCCTATTACCATAATCAGCCTGATTGGAGCCTTGCTGCGCTTGAAAGCCATGGCTCTGCCCGCCGCTTCACTTGGCCGTATACGGTACAGCCAAAGGGACAAAAGTGTCAGAGCCGGCACTGCGGCCACCGAACAGAACAGCTCCGGCACATGCTTTCCCAAATCCTTAAGCTTCCAGGAAAGAGCCTCCATATAGATGCTGAAGGGCGAAAGATACTTAACCCCCCACCAGAAAGGCGAGTGCTCGTTGGTCCACATATACCTGGCTGTGGTAACAAAGAACATCTGACAATAGGCAGACAAAAGGAACATAATTCCGGGAAGGAAGAAAAAGAAAACCCCTGCTGCCAGAATCCCCACTACCATGTTGCCTGTCATCATCATGGCAATTACCACTGTGGCATACATCAGCATAAAGTAAAGCATATTGAAAGCCCACCCGCCTGCAAGAGAGCCTGCAATCGCTCCTAATGGCACACCGTAGGCCATGGCTACCACTGTCAGAAGGAGCAGGTTGATTCCATAAGCCACACCGGTCATAAGAATCCCACCCATAAACTGACAGCCAAATAAAGCCTCTCTCTTTACAGGAAGGCTATGATAAAAATCCACCTTCTGCTTATTATGGAGATAAGAAAAGCTGGAAACGCCGATTACCAAAGCCGCCACAATCAGAAGAAAGGGCGCAAGCCCGTTGCCAAAGCCCGCCTGGCTCAGTACCACCTCTGTCCTAAGAGAGAGCAGCTTTTCTCTGAACTGGGCTTCCGGTATCGTTCCGTCATTAATAAATGGCCTTTCATTATTAAAGGATACGTAGTTCGTATTCTCTGCGCCCTCCAGGGCCAGAGCCAGCCCGATGGGAAGGGAGAAGAAAAATACCAGAAAGGTCAGGGCAACAGCCCATGTACGCCGTTTTAAATCTTCCTTTAAAAGCTTAGAGAACAAGTTTCCGTATATCATACCCGGCCACCTCCGTTTCACTAATAAATATTTCCTCCAAGGACAGAGGGATGCACTCAAAAAATACCGGATTATAGGAAGACATAATTGCCTCCACCTCATCCCTGCTCCCCCTCACTGTCAAGGTGCAAAGCCTCCCTCTCTCCTCTACGCTCACCTTATCCAGCCCAATCAGATCCTCCGGCTTCATCTCCGGCTGAAGGACACACTGAAGCTTATGAATATTCAGCTTCATAGCATCCAGATCTTTGGAAAGGAGTATCCCTCCCCTGTGAAGCAGCCCCACATGGTCGCAAATATCCTCCAGCTCTCTTAGATTATGAGACGCGATAACAGGCGTCAAATTTCTATCTTCCATATCCGCCGCAAATATGCTTTTTACAGTCTGCCGCATAACCGGATCCAGGCCGTCAAAGGTTTCGTCACAAAAAAGATAATCTGTGTTAGCGCAGACGCCGCAGATAACCGATACCTGCTTTTTCATGCCCTTGGAAAAGGTATGAAGCTTCCGTTTCTCATCCAGGCCAAAATTACTCATCAGCTTGTGAAACCGATTCTCGTTAAAATCCTGGTATACCTTTTTATAGTAATGCATCATTTCCAGCGGAGTGGCGTTGCTGAAAAAATACTGCTCATCGGAAATATAGAAAAACCGCTTTTTAGCCGGAATATTTTCAAACACCTCCTGTCCGTCTATGGTAATGTAGCCCTCGTCAGGCTTCAGTATTCCGCTGGCAAGCCTTAAAAAAGTAGACTTCCCAGCGCCGTTGGTGCCTATCAGGCCGAACACGCTGCCTTCCCTGATGACAGCATTGATACAATCTACAGCCACAATATCCTCAAAGCGTTTTGTAAGATTTACTGCTTCAATCATTCCTCTTTCCCCTTTCTGTAACAGTCTGACGCCTCCTTTGCCTAAGCAGCGCTTCTATCTCCTCCTCTGTCACTCCTATCCTCAGTCCCTCCTCTACAGAGGCGATAAACCGCTCCTTCCACTCCTTCTGAACCGCCGTCCTGATACGGCTGTTATCTGCCACAAAACTGCCCTTACCCTTAACAGAATAAATATATCCCTGCCGCTCCAGCTCCTGATAAGCCCGCTGGATGGTATTTGGATTAATGGAAAGGTCTGTGGCAATGCTCCGAACAGAAGGAAGCTTGGCATCCTGGGGCAAAATCTCCCGGAATATCAGCTCCTGAAACCGCTCCACCACCTGTTCATATAAAGGTCTCCTGTCCCTGTAGTCCAGCACAATCATCCGTCTCTCCTCCTTTCTACTGCAATATATGTATGGTTATAGCACCTGACAGCCAGTCGGGTCTTTATCCATCTTGCTGCTCAAGCCGTCAGAATGTAAGGAGCAGCGGATATATCGGCTTCTTTTCTTACACTTCGCGTCCATTGATTCGACTCCCCATTCGCAGCGTTGGTTTTATGCAGGTTGAACTGCCTCCGGTATGTTCGAGCCACACCACAATAGATAGAAAGGGCAATGAGTCCTTACAGGCTCATTATTCGCTCACATATCTCGCGTGTATTAACCGAACTAATACAGTCATTATAAATTTACCATAGTTCCAAATAAAAAACAATAAAAATTTTTCTTAAGATTCCTTACTGGTATCTTTAAAAGTACTACTGCATATTTTAAAAATTTCTGGTATACTGGTAAGAGATTACAAACAGACTTTAAGGAGGTTTCTATGTCCGGCGCCATGTTCTTTAGTCTGCTGCTAAATATCGGCCTTCTGGTGCTGATCGCAACCCTGTTAACAAAAATACCCGTTGTTCGGAATATGCTTCTGGAGGGCAGCGCCTCCATCGGCTCCAAAGCTGCCCTGACTGTCATTTTCGGATCTGTCAGCATTATATCCACATATACCGGGTTCAGGGCTCAGAGCGCGATTGTAAATACCCGTGTCATAGGAGTCCTGGCCGCAGGCCTTTTGGGCGGTCCCTATGTAGGCATGGGCGCTTCCATGATCGGCGGAGCCCACCGCTATCTTTTTGATATTGGCGGATTTACCGCCCTTTCCTGCGCCCTTTCCACCTTTATGGAGGGATTTATAGGCTCCATCTTTTCCAGGAGGTTTAAATCAGGTAAAATAAACGGCACAGGAATCTTTTTCATTACAGCTCTGGCCGAAGCAGGACAGATGGTAATCATTCTCCTTATCTCCCGTCCTATCTCTGCCGCTCTGGCTCTGATTAAGCTGATTGCTTTTCCTATGATTATAATGAATGCCGTAGGTATGGTTATATTCATCGGAACCCTTAATATGGTATTTATTGAGGAGGACAGCCAGTTCGCGGAAAAAATGCGGCTGGCCCTTGGGATTGCAGAGCAAAGCCTGCCCCATCTGAGAAAGGGATTGTACAGCGCCGCAGATATGGAATCTGCCACTGAAATTATCTATACCTCCACCGCCTGTACTGCGGTAATGATAACAGACACAAAGGAAATACTGTCCATTAAAGGGGACGAATGGTGCAGCCATTTGAAAAGCAGGACTGTGCTTCAGCCTATTCTGGAGTCCATTAAGGATCAAAAACCCACCATTTTCTCCCATGTAGAGAAGATGAATCCGCTGTATCCTGTACTAAAGAATCACATGATTGTAGCCGCGCCTCTCATCAAGCTGGACAAGCCGGTAGGCAGCCTTACCATGATGGTACAAAAGCATTGGCACACCTCCCAGGTTAACCTGAATTTTGCCGTCGAGCTGGCAAAGCTATTTTCAACTCAACTAGAGCTGTCCGATCTGGATTATCAAAGGCAGCTTCGCAGAAAGGCCGAATTTAAAGCCCTTCAATCCCAGGTAAACCCTCACTTCCTCTACAATGCCTTAAACACCATTTCCTATGTATGCCGTGAAAATGCGGACAGGGCCAGAGAACTGCTGCTAGCCCTCTCCTCCTACTACCGCCAGACTCTGGAAAATGATCAGTACATGTTGGGTATCCACACAGAGCTAAATCATGTAACCAGCTATCTGGAGCTGGAAAAGGCCCGGTTCGAGGAAAAGCTTCAGGTAGAGGTAGAGGTGGAGGCTGGGCTGGACTGCATGGTTCCGGCCTTCATACTTCAGCCTCTTGTGGAAAATGCCATTCGCTACGGCGCAGACAAAAAAGGAAACCGCCATGTGTCAATTAAAGCCCGCACCCAAGGAAGGATGACTGAAATATCTGTAAGTGATAAGGGTCCGGGCATCCCGTTCCAGGTTATCACCAATCTGTTGGCAGGAATATCTGTCTCAGGTGTAGGGCTTATGAATGTGCATAAGCGTTTAAAAAGTATTTATGGAGAAGAAAATGGGCTCAAGATAGAAAGCTCTCCGGCCGGAGCCAGGGTATGGTTTTTGGTGCCGGCCCCTTCGTCATTCCTTCACTTACAAGGAAAATAAGGAGATTCTGTTATGAAAATATTGGTAATTGATGATGAACGCCCTGCAAGAAAAGAACTGATCCAGCAGATTCTGGATCTATACCCCGAAAGCCAGATCCAGGAGGCTGACAGCGGCTTTGAGGCCCTGAAATGCATCAGAGGCCAGAACTTTGACCTGATGTTCGTAGATATTAATTTAAATGATATGGAGGGAACGGCGCTGGCAGGCGAAGCCAAGGGGATTCTGCCCTATGCTCAGATTGTATTTGCCACCGCTTATTCCCAATATGCAGTGAAGGCCTTTGAGCTGGAAGCGGACAATTATATTTTAAAGCCCTTTGACCCGGAACGTCTAAAGAGGGTTCTGGAAAAATGTCACAGAGACTATACAACCCTGCTGGAAGCGAAAGGCCGCCAGCTGCAGACAACCGCAAAAGCTCAAGGAGAGGCTTCTCCAGAAGCATTTTCCTCCAACCGCCTGGCCATTAATGTAAGCCGAACCTTCATATTGCTGGATATAGAACAGATTGTATACATAGAAACAGCCGGCCGCAGCTGCATCATTCACACCACCTCCAGAGACTACAGGGAAAACCAGCTTCTGGGAGAATATGAAAAGCGGCTTTCCTCCAAAGGTTTTTTCAGGATACACAAAAGCTATCTGGTCAATCTCAATTACATTGCGGAAATGTTCCCCTGGGCTAACAACAGCCTGGCCCTCAAGTTACAGGGCTTCGAAACAGCCATTCTTCCTATAGGACGGGAAAAGGTTAAGCATCTAAGACAGTTGCTGGGAATTTAGCCTCCATATGGAAAGCACATTTCTACAGCCGTTAACAGCCGTTCATGAACCGAATCAGGATGTTTGTGCACTTGGCTGAACATTTTACTCAAAAACTATTTTATATTGTATATTATTCTAATATAATTGTGTCAAATATAAAGATTCTATAAACTTTTAACAAGGAGGTAGGTTTATGATTAGTTTCTTCGTATGTTTGGCGCTTTTAATCGGAGGTTTTGCAGTTTACGGTAGGGTGGCTGAAAAATCCTTTGGCCCTGACGACCGAAAGCCACCGGCTTTGACTATGACGGACGGAAGTGACTATGTCCCTATGGGCACGGCCCGCATCTTCCTCATACAGCTTCTGAACATAGCAGGCTTAGGCCCTATCTTCGGAGCGCTGGCAGGCGCATGCTGGGGGCCCAGCGTTTTCCTGTGGATTACGCTTGGAACCCTTTTGGGCGGAGGCGTTCACGATTATATGGTAGGCATGATGTCCATGCGTCATAAGGGAGCCAGCGTCTCAGAGCTTGCAGGCACCTATCTGGGATCTGTTATGAAGCAGGTTATGCGGGTGTTTTCCGTAGTTCTGCTTGTATTGGTAGGCGTTACCTTCTCCACTGGACCCGCCAATCTGCTGGCTATGCTTACCCCTCAGGTGCTGGACGCAAAATTCTGGCTGGTTGTGGTTCTGATTTATTACTTTATCGCTACCTTCGTTCCCATTGACAAGGTTATTGGAAAGATTTATCCAATTTTTGGAATCTGCCTGATCATCATGGCATTGGGCGTAGGAGGATCGATCCTCCTCGGCGGCTATCACATTCCAGAAATCACCCTCTCTAACCTGCATCCAAATGGAACTCCCATCTGGCCCGTTATGTTTATATCAGTAGCATGCGGCGCTATCTCAGGCTTCCATGCAACCCAGTCCCCTCTGATGGCACGTTGCCTTACAACTGAAAAGGATGGACGCAAGGTCTTCTACGGAGCCATGGTTGCGGAGGGAATTATCGCTTTAATCTGGGCTGCGGCAGGAGTTGCTTTCTACAACGGCACAGGCGGTCTTTTAACGGCTCTTGGCAACGGCCAGTCCGCAGTTGTATATGAAATCTGCTTTACCCTTTTAGGACCGGTAGGAGCGGTTATCGCTATGATTGGCGTTATCGCCTGCCCTATCTCCTCTGCCGACACCGCATATCGAAGCGCCAGGCTGACCCTGGCGGATTGGTTCCAATATGACCAGAAGCCCGTTAAAAACCGCCTGATTCTTACCATCCCCCTTCTGGGAGTAGGAACCGTCCTCACCCAGATAGATGTACAGATTATCTGGAGATACTTCTCCTGGAGCAATCAAACTCTGGCTATGATCGCGCTCTGGGCTGCCAGCGTTTACTTGTTCCGTAAAAAACGCCTGTACTGGATTACAGCCCTTCCCGCAACCTTTATGTCTGCCGTATCCTGCACCTACATACTCATGGCTGACGAGGGACTTCGTCTTTCAATCGCCATCGCTTATCCCGCAGGTCTTATCTTCGCGGCGCTCTGCTTAGGAACCTTTGTATTCACATGCATTATGGGCAAAGGAAAACACGCAGACGCTTCCTCAGCGGAAGACCCATACGTCAGCTAGCGCTACAGCTTAGCGTTCAGCTTCTTCTGTAGAAAACCGCCCGGCCTGCCATACAAGAATTAAGGCCGGGCTACAATCCTAAATTGCTTTTATATTCATCCATTACGGAATTAGAATCCAAATCATACAGGGACATCAAATTATGAATTTACTTTGAAAAATTCGATTTGTCAGTCTGCCGATACCCCCTATTTCACAGGTTACTATATTTCCACGTTTCAAGAACCGTGGAGGCGTATACCCCATCCCCACACCAGCCGGTGTTCGGAAATTAATGAACCTGCTGCGACACAACAGAAACACACGGCTCCAAGTGGTTTTATAGCGGTTGGAGCCGTGTGCCATTGTGCAACATTTTCATGGTGCTCTCATTTACGGCACTCTTCTTTTACTTATATTCAGTTTTAAAGTTTAACGGAAAAATTCATGTCCGTCATGTGAAAACAGATAATTAAGATGTCTGTCAAACCATGAAGCCGCGCTTCCAGATCCCTTCCGGTTCATAAAATACAGGGCTCCATTGGAATAATCCTCTCCCTCCAGGGCCCGGTTTACACACTCGATGGTTTCGGCCGTTACCCTGGCTGAATTAATAGCGCCGTTGGATACGGGCTGAAACTGGGATGGCTCGTATACAACTGCTTTGACTGAATCAGGAAATTCATCTGACAGCACACGGTTAATAATAACATTCGCCACCAGTATTTTCCCTTTTTCATCGCAGATGCCTGCCTCTGCCTGAACAATACGCAAAAGCACCTGATAATCCTCCTCTGTATAGGAAATTCTTCTGGCTGCACGCCGTTCCTCCTCAGCCCTTTTCTTAGCTTCCTCAGCCTTCTTTCTGGCCTCAGCTTCCTGCTTCTCCTTTACAATTTGCCTCTGAAGAGCTTCCAGCCGGGCCTGGGCAGCTTCCTGCTGCTCCTGCTGTTTACGGACTTCATTCAGCAGCAGGGCGCCGGCAAGCAGCTGGCCTTCGCTGTCTGTATTTAAAAGTCCGAATTGTACTTTTGCTTCCGTAACCAAACTGCTTCCTTCAACCTCTTCTGTCTCAGGCTCTTCCTCCTGCCGCTCCTCAGAAATAGGAGCCGCCAGTGCATTCTTGCCGCTGCCGCCAAATCCATTGGCTGAAAACGCGATGATGGCAACTACCATCATTCCTGTCATCAGAACGGAAAAAGAACGATACATCTGTTTTTTCACCTTAACTGCCAGTGATTTAACAAACAGTACCACTGATTGAAAGAATGAATGAAATGTAAGCATACATACTCCTCTTTCCTGAAATTCAGAAATTTTTCTGAACTTCAATTCTCATATTTGCCTTCGTGGTATTTTCCCACTTTGTGCATATTTTTCCGGGATGTACGGCTTATTATATGGGATTTGATATTTTCAGTCAATGGACATTTAACATTTTTGTCACATTTTTTACTTGTAAAAATTGACCAGTATATTTTTTTGTATAAAAAGTATTATTTTATGAACTTTTTCATTTGTTAATTATATTTTTTCACCTTTTTATTTTTACATTTTTATTACATTATTGTTAACATTTAATCATAATACACTTTTCCCATTTTTTGTAATCTTGATTATGTAAATTATTTTTTACATATAATATACTATTTTTACTCATTTTTTCCTATATCTTAGAGTGGGAACTTTGTCGAAAAATAGGGCCTGTCACCCACTTTTCCAAAAATAGGCTCATGATTTTGTTTGATTCATCAAAATAATGCTCATGTGCGGTAAAATAACACACAAGAATTATTAGACAGCAGCCCACTATTCCAAGTTATATTTTTTATTAGGGCATTTAATTTTGCGGAAATCGTGCGATAAATATAATAAAGCGGATAAAACTCTTTGTTAGACAAACAGAACAAAATTTGTGTTTTTGCAACGATGAAATTTTTTTGGGGATGGGGGGGTATTATATTTTTGCCAAAAGTGCCGACTATATACTATAAAGGACATTATAGTTTGGTAAGTTTCTGACAATGGCGAATGGAAAAGAGGTGATTGCCTATGAGTTTATTGTACTATCCTTGTTAATATGGCAGCAAATATGCAAACAACAATATTAAATCACACTGTAAGGAGTTGCAATTATGAAAAAGCGTATAACATCCCTTTGTCTAATAGTACTGATGCTGTGTGCCATGTGTGGTACATCTGTAGCTGCTGCTGAACTTCCTGCTGAAAATATGATTAGCCCGATGTATCTCTATAATGATTACTTCACCGGAGGAACTGGGACGATGAATAGCATGGCTGGCTCTCAGTCCAAAATCTTCAATGCTTCCTCTGGAAGCATCTCAACCAATGCTCGTGTAACAAATGTGGAATTAAATGTTACTGTGAGTAGGGGGAGCATCCCATTTTATATCGTTGTTGAATCCCCGAATGGTTATCAGGCAGAACGATATATAAGCACCAATGGTAAGGTTGAATTTGATGAGTTTAACGATTTTTACCCGAAAGGCACTTGGAAAATTTATATCTATAATCGTGGTTCTGCATTCACAGATGTTTCTACAGCAACAGCTCGTATAACTGTGAACTATGGCTATGACAGCTATTCTTAAAACAGGGTTTATTGTTATTTGGAGGTGTTCTTATGACGATTACAGGAATGGCACGATTTGTGCAACAAAATTATAAGGTTCAAAATTCGCACTTAACCCCTAAACTTCCAAATGGTTCCTTGCCACCAAAGGGTCATGTTAACCCATATTGTCCGGAGGGAATGGATATTACAGGTCGAACAGATTTCCGCCGCATTATCCCTGTTGACGAGGACGTTGCAAATAAGATAAAATCTTTGGTGTTTGAGAGCATGGAAAAGAACTGCGGCATGAGTGATGGAGAAATTGAAAGCGAAATCATAAGAAATTATGTTATGTCATTGCCACCCGAAGAACGAGCTGCCGCTGGGTGGACATTAAATCAGATTAGTCTGCAAGAGGCTGACCGATTGGGAGAATATGTACATCAGCGAGACCCCTCATGGAATTGGGGAAAGCCAGTCAAGCCCGGTATCTTGGATGACTACAAATCAGGCATGAATATACTAATATGATGTAGCTGGAATAGTAATATTGCAACTTTCCATTTGTAGGGGGGGATAGCCCAAAATGCTGCCGCCCTCTTTTATTATTTACAACTGAATATACCCTTCACCGGCGGCACATGAAGCAGTAAATCCGAAAAAGATTTGCTGCTTTTTTTGCGCCCATTTTTGGCAAACCGGGAAAGCGCCGGTACTTATATGTGAGCAAGGAAATTCCCGTTTTCTATCAAACAGCAGACAGAACACAGCTTCCAAAACGCCTTATTGTAGGGAAAGACCAAGCCGCCGGAAAAGTTCCTGCCGGGAAGTCCGTCCATTCTGCCTTTTTGTGGTTTGTAGGTAACAAAGGGAGAACACCAGCCCGCAATCCTTTTGAAAAAACTAGTTGCGATTTCCCGAAAAAGTGGCAGCAGTAAGTGAACGGCAGACTGTCAGTTTTTTAGAGCAAGATTCTACCACAGTACCAAATTTCGCCTACCTGCTCATTTTGTCCTGCGGGAGTCTTGTTGGGGTTGCCACCCCAAGCCCGCCTTTTGCGGCTTGCGCCGCTTGAAAAAATCCACCCAAGAAAGGAAGTTCACAGCCATGAAAAAATGCAACACGCCCCACCGCCGCCGAGTAATCAAAACACGCTTGACCGAGGAAGAATATGCCGAGACTTCTATTACTTCTTTATCGCACACAAGAAAACCTCCAGGGATTTACACATCCCCAGAGGTTTCTTTTTCCTGGCCTTCCGCCTTATCAAATTTTCCTTCTGCCCATGGTATCAGAAAGACCAGTACTTTCGTATAAGGCAGAACCGCTTAAGCTTCACTACTGGCGTGTCGTATATCCGAAGAAGAAGTAACCAAGCGGTGTATAGTACATACCCTTTACGCTGTCATCCAGCATATATTTTTCTACATAGAAGTAGAGAGGCGCATGTACGCAGTCCTGGCCCATCAGTATGTCCTCAGCCTCATGGAATGCTGCCATGCGCTGGGTCTGGTCAGTGGTTGCCTTTGCCTTATCGATTGCCGCGTCATAAGCCGGGTTGGAGTACTGGGAGTCGTTATTGCCGCCGTCTGTGTACCACATATCCAGGAAGGAGCAGGGATCGTTGTAATCTGCAATCCAGCCATTACGTGCAATCTGGAAGTCTCCGTCTTTACGGGACTTTAAGAACACGTTCCAGTCCTGATTGCTTAAGGTTACGTTAACCCCCAGCACCTCCTGCCACATGTTCTGTAAAGCCTCGCCGATAGCCTTGTGTCTGTCATCAGTATTATACAGATACTCAACGGTTGGGAAGCCCTCTCCATTTGGATAGCCTGCCTCTGCCAGAAGCTTCCTGGCCTCCTCGCAATTTGCCTCGTAGTCCTCTGGCGCTGCGCTGTAGTAGTCGCCGCCTACGGTACGGAAATCATCTGAACCAGGGCCTGCCGCATCATAGACGCCAGATGGCACGAAAGCGGTAGCAGGAACCTCGCCGGTCTGAGTCACATTCTCTACAATATAGTTACGGTCGATCGCCAGATTGAAGGCCTTACGAATCCTGGGGTCCTGAAAGACCTCATCCTCTGTATTAAAGCATACATAATAGGTGCCGATATGCTTGGCAATCTTCAGCTCTCCGGAAGCCAGGTAGTTTGCGATCTCGTCAGTAGGAAAATTCTTGATGAACTGCAGTTCACCGCTCTTGTAGGCAGCCAGCATAGCGTTGGCATCATCCAGCAAGGTAAATTTAATGGTTTCCGGCCCAAGATTTGCGTAATCATAGTATTCCGGATTTTTCTCAGTCAAAATATACGCGTTGTGAGACCATTCTTTCATCTTATAGGGGCCGTTGCCAATATAAGTAGAAGGATCGTAGGTCCACTCAGCATTGCCCTCCACTATCTCCTGGCGCACAGGGAAGGTAGCAGGAAATGCCATAATCTCCTCAAAGTAGGGGCAGTCATTGTTCAATACAATTTCGAGAGTCCCGTCGTCAACAGCCTTCACAGCCAGGGTGTCAAGATCGGCGCCTTCCTGAACCTCGGAATAGCCCTTTACCATATCAATCATGTAGCAGTAGTCCGCCGCAGTCTCCGGGTTAGCCAGACGCTTCCAGCTATACTCAAAGTCACCGGCAGTTACAGGCTTGCCGTCAGACCATTTTGCGTCTGAGCGAAGCTTTATGGTATAGGTTACGGTACCGTCGTCATTTGCAGCCTTCTCCCAGGACTCAGCCTGTCCGGGGGCCAGAACCGCATTGCCCTTTCCGTCGTCTACCCATTTTACCAAGCCCTCAAACATGTGGTTGAGCATCATAGCGCCGTCAAGAGAGGTATTTAATGCAGGGTCAATGGTCTGCGGCTCGGAAGCCAGACACACCGCTAGCCCGCCGGTTGACGCTGCAGCAGCGCTCTGAGGAGCTGTGGTTCCAGTATCGCTGGTTTCTGCCGCAGTTGTGGTGTCTGCCGTACCGCCGCCGCAGGCTGCCAAAGACAATACCATAGCGGAAGCTAATACAGCAGAAAGAACTTTAGATGCCTTTCTCATAAATAAATCCTCCTTTTTTAATAACATCTTCTCGGAATCTTTTACTCCTGCTTTACAGGCCTTCAGATTCCATATTCAAAAAATCACCTGATTTCTGCCGTAAAAACAGTTCTGCTATAAAGACTTATAAGAAGCCAAAGCTTCCCACCTTACATTTTAAGCAGGTTTGGCTTAAGGTAATTTTTGATATTTCCGTAAGATCTAGGCGGATATACCGCCCTGGCTGTGGCCCAAACGCTTTAAGGGCGCTCCAGCAAATGGCAGGCTACCCAGTGCTCCGGCTCATATTCCTTAAACTGCGGCTCCAACTGCCTGCATTGCTCCATAGCGTAGGGACATCTTGTATGAAACCGGCACCCTGAAGGCGGATTCATAGGGCTGGGAATATCCCCCTCCAGGACAATTCTCTGCCTCATCCTGCTAAGCTGAGGATCTGGAACCGGAACTGCGGAAAGCAGCGTCTGGGTATAGGGATGCATCGGATGGCGGTTTAATTCATAGCTTTCTCCCAGCTCCACCAAAGAGCCTAAGTACATTACGCCAATCCGGTTGGAAATATGGCGCACCACCGATAAATCATGGGCGATAAACAAATAGGTCAGCCCCAGCTCGTCCTGCATATCCTCCAGCATATTCACTACCTGGGACTGAATGGACACATCCAGGGCAGAAATCGGCTC
>ERZ773217.168-NODE-168-length-62086-cov-6.371218_pt1 | contig 62086 bp, 61 predicted proteins | sample MGYA00580995_ERZ773217 | MGnify/ENA primary metagenome ERZ773217 (study PRJEB29015, sample SAMEA2737772) | human gut metagenome | biome: human gut; feature: human-associated habitat; material: faeces | place: China | collected 2012 ...
GATATATTAAATTTTTTAATATATCTAATATAGTGTAAATATATACAGATTAAAATAATTTATGTTTACAATTAAGTTTTATTATTATAAATAAAATTTATATAAAATAATTATTTGAATTATTTTGCTAAGAATAAATTGTTTTATTTAATTTTTATTAAATTTTATTTAATAAAAATTAGTTTCGTTCTTTAAATCATTATTTAGTTTTTTATTAAAATTGTGTTTGTTAAAATTTATTATAAGATATTTATATTTGATTTAGAATAGAAATTTGCTGTTTTATAAATTTAGTAAATAGTTTGAGTTGATATTTAAATTTGTTTGTGTAGTAAGTTTGGAATATATTATATTTTTTATTAGGTGTATTTATTTTTTGCATAAATCCTTTTATACGGCGGTTTGTAGCGAAATTGTAGGTATGTGGTGGAAGTGTTTTGTTGGTTATTAAGTTTGTAAAAACCTATGATATTTAGAAATCTATGCTTATTTTTTGTAAAATTATAAATACTTATAGTTATAAAAATAATATTTAAATTTATATTGAGATAGTATTTGTATTTTATTAAGACTATGGTAAAATATAATATATGGAAATTGTATGTAACGTTTTTTAGAATTGGAGGTACTTAAGATGTCTAAGGTTTATCGTAAATCTTTTTTCTCTATGATGGTAAAAACAAAATTGTCTATAGCAGAAAAAAGAGATAGGGATGCCGGAAAGGCTTTTTTAAAAGTTGAAAAGTTTGTAAAGGAGTGTTCATATTCTACTTATAAAGAAGCACAACGTTTTGTAAATATGAGACTGTCTGGTTATAGCTATGAAAGAGTAGCTAAAAATTTAGGGGTTACAGAAGAAACTGTTAGGTGGAGAGATACTGAGGTACTTAGTAAGAAATTATATAGCTTATTTGGAGATGATTTTTTCTCATTATTAAATGAGTATTCTGTACATAAATCAGAAGTTGATAAGCGGATATTTTTAGTAAATATGTCAGATAAAAGAGTACATGATTATGTTTTATCTGATATTTCTAGTTTAATAAATGGAGAGATGATTGGTAAATTATCTTTAAGTGATGTAAACTTGAGTTCTTGCAATAAAGAGATAGCTTTTTTATCTAGACATAGCTTAAGTACAATTAAAAGAGAATTAGCTGATTTAAGTATAGAAAAATTAGCTTATCTACTTGATATATTAGAAGGGTATAGTGGAACATTAGAGGATAAGTATTATTTATTAGGTGTACTAGGAGAGGAAGAGGTTAACTTATGATATTATGTGAGGATATTTTTAAGAAAAGACAATTCGACTCATATTCTGAGTTTTATTTAGCAATGTGCATAGCAGCAGAGTGCAAAAGAAGAGGAACTAAATTAAATATAAGCAATATGACTGTAAGATATGATATCTTGTCTAAAAATGAGTTAGAGTACTTTGATTATTTAAAGTCTGTAGAAGCTGTATATATAGAGGGTTTTGAATATAAAGACAATAAACATTTTTATACTGAAGATATGAAGTATTACTTAGATTTATCTGTATTAGAAAGTTTAAAGGATCATCTTTTTTCAATAAAGAATGAAAGGTATTACTGGTCACCGGATGTTGTTAGTGAGAGTTATACTGATGCACCTGTACAGTATAGAAAAATATCCAACTTGGGTAATGTCCTTATGCATTTAGTGGCTTATTATATAGTAGGAAGATACTATGGTGAGTTAGAAGATATGAAATTATTGGCAGAGTTTGATGTGAATATGTCTAAAAATACTTATTTATATGTAAATGTGTATAGTTGCATTCTTACATTACCATGGTTTAAAGATATGGTAGAGTTATCTATTGATATTGACAATGCTAAAATTGATTTAGAATATTCTATATTCTGTAACAATGGTATTGTAGCGGGTCATAGAAAATTATTATCAGTAAAAGAAAAATTAAAGTTGATGCAAGAGAAAGGTATGGTAGAAGGAAGTATACTTGTATTGTACACAAGGAGTGGTTTGAATCAAAGCAATAGTATAGGGAAAATTTCAAATGCTGTAATAGCTAGGGTAGATGAAATAGGGGATACTTTTTTAGGTGTAACAACTATGGCTTTAAATAAAACAAAAGAAGAAGTTAGACTAGATTATGAATCTATAGAGCCAGAAAAAAGGTATATTTTTGCAGATTTATTAAATTTCAATGTAAAACAATTTATTAGTACTTTATCCCTATATGAGTTGGGTATTGATGATTACATGTATTCTGAATCAAAATTTATTACTCTCTTGAGTAAGTCTGAAAAAGTGTGTAAGAGAATTACAATAGATGGAAAAGAGGGTGATGTTTCTATGTCATCTATAGATGCAATTTATTGGTTATTATGCCAATATTCTATTGAATTTGATAGAGAGTTATATCGGAATATGTATAATGATGGTAGAGATCTTATGTGGGACTTGTACGGCGATGACACAGATTTATTGTAAAGATATAAAGTATATTTATTTAGATATATAATTATAATTATTTAGATTTTTAAATATACTTTAATAGAAATTAAGGTATATTTATATAGATTTATAAGTTTATTTAAATAGATATATAAATATGTTAAAATAGAAATATAAAAGTATTGGAGGTAGGTAATATAATGAGTAGATTTATTAAAAATCCAGAAATGTATTTACAAGATTTAAGAAATAGAACTTCAGTTAAACTAAATGGAGTTCCATTTCAAGATTTATTAGTTATTATCAATAGATGTGATATTGAAGCATTTAGAGATATCTGTACTTTAAAATTTAATGGTGGCATTATTGAAAACTCATTAAACAGAAGGGTATTGAATATGTTACCAGATAAATTTTGGGGTTTGGTGAATAGATATTGTATCTTTAATAAACACTCATTATCTTCTTTAAATAAATTGTATACTTTATTTAGCAGAGATATAACTGATAGAGATGTAATGGAATTACTATGTAAGTGCATTTGGTTGTATGTAAAATACAATGGTGATTGTATAAATATTGAACCATCTGTATTTAAGCTACTAGATGCAGTAGAAATTCCTATGTTTGTAAATGTAAAAAATCAATATCGTTATAATTGTAATTTTTATACTGATATTTCAGAAAAAGAAACTTCTTTTTGTTATTACATTGTTAATGGTTTTAATGTAAGTGCAATTTATTCTTTATTAGAGAATAATGGTTTATTTAATCCAATTTATGGTGTTCTTAGTAGGAGGTATTAGATGAAGAATAGATACGTTGAAGAGTTTTACAAAATGTATGGTAGTGAGTTTAATGAGGAGTTGTATTTAGACATTGCCAAGAATGCAGATTATGAGTTATTCTGCATTCTTTGTACTGTATTAGATTATAGGTTAGGGAAAAACCGTTTATTAAATATGTATTTGCATAAAATTATAAGTGTATGCAATAAGAGAATAGTAGATTGTTTACCTCATACGTTTAATCTTGTATTAAAGGATTATTGTGATGTATTAGAAAGGGAGTTCGAGTATGCTAATTTATACTCTTTATTTGTACTAGATAATGATTCCGAACAAGGTGTAATAAACAGTGTTGTTTTAGGTGCTGTTGCTTTCTATCATTGGGATGGTGTGTGTTGTAATAAGTATCAGGATTTACAGCGTAGTAGTATAGAGGATATTTATAGAAGTATAGATGTTTCTTTATCTAAGATTTATTCAAGGTTAAGTGGTAATATCAAGTTAGAAAGTGGTGATGATATAGATATAAAAAGTGCAATTAGCTGTAACTTATGGATAGGAAACATAGAAAATTTATATTGGCTAATGGAAAATAACGGAATACTTGATATGGGGTATGCTAATTTAAAATGTATTTAATTAGATTTATAAATATATTAAATTAGTTATATAAGAATATTAAAATTGAAATTCAAAAATATTTATTTAGATATATAATTATATTTAAATAGATATTTAAAACAGCAATAGTTATAGGAGGTAATTATGTCATTACAAGATAACGATATATTCAATAATTTAATGAATTATAATAGCGTAGAACATAAAGCAGAAGAAACTAAAAAGCAAGTAAAGCCTTCTGAAAAATTACTTTCAGATTTAAAAGGATTCGGTTTTGAAATGTCTCAATTAGAGTCTATTTTAAAATGCCAGGGTAATCAGTTAATTTTATCTTGCGCAGGTAGTGGTAAAACTACAGCTCTTATCTTTAAAGTAATATTCGATCAAAGGACCGGATGGGCAACTAGAGTTAAGGAAGTGAATGGAAATAAGATTCGAGTAATAGATAAGACATGGGTTTGTACATTCTTAAAGTCTGGCGCAGATGAATTAAAATCTTCATTGGTACAATGGCAACATAGGTTACATTGCGGAGATACATCTAGTGCTGTTCAGTTTAGTACATTACATGCTGAGTTCATGAGAGCCTTGAATTTGATGGGTATAACTACAAATATTATAAATGCTAGTACAAATACTTCTTATTTAAAAGAAATTGTAAAGGGGTATTCTTTACAAAACGCAGAAGGCAATCCTATGAATTCTGAAAACATCAGAGATTTGGAAGGTGCTTTAACATATACTAGAAATAGGTTAGATTCTTCTAGGTATAAAAATGATGTTTATGAAGAGTTAAACATTGGACCTACGTTAATTGACGCTATTCTTAGAGATTGGAAATCAATGCGTATTAAAAATAAGTTTTGCGATTTCGAAGATTTACAGGAGATGTTATATGAAGAGTGCTACAAGAAAAATAATGAGTCAATAATCAATTATTTGAGTAAAAGATTTAATTTTATCTATATTGATGAGTTCCAGGATACATCTCAGATTCAATATGCTTTACTGAAGATTTATGGTAGATGTGCAAAACAAGTAGTTGCTATTGGCGATGACGACCAGACTATTTATTCTTGGAGAGGTAGTTATAATGGAATCATAACAAAGGAATTTTTAGAGGATTTCAATCCTATTAAAAATGATTTATCAATCAATTTTAGATGTCCAAGTAATATTTTAGATTGCATTAAACCTAGTATTGAGAAAAACAAAAATAGGTTTAGCAAAGATTTACAGTCATTTAAAAAAGGTGGTAAATGTAGAGTTGGTGGGTACTCTAGTTATAAATCTATGATTTCTGCTTTAGGTAAATTAGTAGAAGAAGATATAAAAGAAGGTAAGTCTGTAGCTGTCCTATGTAGGGTAAATTCAGATGGTTTGATTCCATCTCTAATTTTAGATAAATTAGGTGGTATTCAGTATTCTATTTCTTCAGAAGGGATGACTCTGGACTCCTATGTAGGTAGGGTAGCATTGGGAATTGTTAAGTTATTTACAGAAAGATCTACTCCTATTGTTAAAAGTACTTTAAGTATGCTTACATGGAATAATTATTGTATAAATAATTTGATGAAAGTTTGTAAAAATAATAGAATGAGTATTTGGGATATTGATAAAAATGATTTGGTATATTCATGTCCTGAGATTTCTAGTAGATTATTAACATGGAGGAAATGGAGAGAAACAAGTGGTGATATTCAAGCTTTAAAGTTAGTATTACAAGATTATAGAGTCAATGTATTTAGTAAGGATACACAATTTAATGATGTAGTAAAATCTGTTATTTCAAGTATCGAGACTTTATTAGATTATTATGATTATAAATATGTTGATGATTTTTTAAATGAATTAGAAACCATTAATGAAAGATTGAAAGCTAGAATTAAAAAATCTAATGCCAGAGTAAGAATTGCAACAGTACATGAATTTAAGGGAAAAGAAGCAGATAGTGTATATGTATGGAATGACTCTCAAAATGTATTTCCTTATAAGGGTACAGATGAGTCTTTAGAAGATTTAGAAGAAGAGAGAAGAGTACATTATATTGCTTGTACAAGAGCAAAAGAAATTAGTACGATCATGTATATTAAAAATAAAAAAGGTATGTTTATTGATGAGATGAATTTATCAGGAGCAGAAGTTTTATTAGAGCAAGGCTCAGATGGTTTTATTTCTAATATTAAAAATAAAATGGAGTACGAGGGTAACTTAAATAAGTTTGAAGAGATTTGTTCCTATGAGGAAGAAATTGAGTTAGAACGTGATAAACGATATGAAAATGCTGAAAATGATTTTAGAATGAAGTATGGAAAAATCTAAGGAGGGGTATTATGTACTATAAGGGTAAAAAACTAGTATTAGATAATTTCAGAAATGTTCTTAGTGGTTATAGTGTAGATATACAGGATGTAGTAAGAAGTGCTATATTAGATGGTATAGATATTTCAGATTATATTGATGTATGTAGAACAAATCCTTATTTGTTAGACCAGATTAGACTATCTATTAAAGATGGTCTTTCTGCGTCTTATCTAAAAATAGGTGATGCTGAGATATTATATTCTATACGTCAGTTAAATGGTTTGTTAGATTTAAAACCCTTAGAAAACCAATTAAAAAATAATATTTTATCTTCAGACCATATACATTATATTATTAAATGGATAAAAGAGGGTAGAAATATAAGTACTCTGAACGTATCAAAAATACCTTTATGTTTACTTGAAACTTTTGATTATGGATTAAGATTAGGTGTAAGAATGAATCAGTTCAATAATGGTATATCTTATAAACCTGAGTATTTAAAAAAATGTATTAAAATAATTAAAAGTGGTAAGGGTGCAGAGGAGTTGTTAAAAAATATTTATAATGATGAAGTTATGGACATACTTGTAGGTTTTTCTAGGTCTACAAGTAATTTATGGTTCGAGTTAATAAATAATATAGACTCTAATATATCAAAAGAAAGAGTTGAAATATTGATACGTTGTATAAAGTCAGGTATGTCTATAAAGAAATTACAATCAAAGAAGAAAGGAAAATACCTTTATAGTAATGAGTGTTTAGAGTTACTACATAAAGCTTATATAAACAAATTAGATATAAACTTAATAATGGAGAAATCTTCTAATATCGAAGAGATGCAATCAATGGTAGAAGAACTGGAGTTAAAGAATAGTAAAAAGCACAGTATTCAATTAAGAAAATATTAAATTATTTCCAAAGTTATTTTAGCTTACGTTGATATATTGTATAATATAAGTATATTAAACGTAGTGGATAAAAAATGGAGGAATTGGTTATGTATTTTTGTAATTTATTTGAAGAAACTGGTGTAAAAACATTTAAAAGATTTGCTAAGGCAGGTACACTTCCATTTATTAACGACAGAGCAGATAGACTTTCAGAAGGGTATGTAGCTAAGGTTAATAATGAATTAAGGGTAGTTGGATCAGAAGAAAAAAATCTCTTTTTAAGAGGCTTAACAGGTAATGCTAATGAAGAATTTTTACCTAAATTAAAAACTAACCTTACATATGCAGATATTAAGGATAGTCAAGAGAATCCAATGATTATTACTTTAGCAAAAACAATTAAGTTTTATCAGGGTGTTAAAACATATATTAAATATATCAATATTTCAAGTAATTGTGTTCTTGTAATGCTTGTTTTCGGTGCATGTGATGTAACTTTTGATGATGGTACAGAGATTACTTTCCAGAGGTGTAATAACTCAGTATTAGATGGAAAGAGAAAGTACGAGTACACAGGAGAAACATTAAGAGAACTCTCCCACTTAGAAGATTCCGAATGTGGGTATGTACTATCAAATGATGTTGTAAATGCGGTAATTGTTAATAAACACAATGAATCTTGTTCAAGTTATAGAACAGTAAAAGATCATGTAGAGATTTTTGATTCAAAATTCGTAAGTGCAGCTAGAAAATCATATTCAGAAGCTCAAAGATTAAAAGAAGAGGAACGAGCTAGAAAAGTTGAGTTAAATCGTATTGCTAACGAAAAAGCAAAAATTAAGATGCAGCAGAAGCATAAAGAGGAAATTGAAAAGAAAGAGAAAGGAAACACTAATAAAAAGCAAACAATGTCAGTAGGAGGAAGCGATTTCTTACGTTCTGTATTTGAAGCTTAGTGTTTTATAAATGAAAATAATGTTATTAAGAGGAACAACTGTTCCTCTTTTTGATGTAGGTGGTTAAAATGTTAAAAGATAATACAAAATTTAGAATAGAGACTGGTTTAAAAAACCATACATTTAGGGGTACAGATAAAGCCAAGGATATTCTTGACAGTTTTATAGATAGTGGGAATATTGTGGTATATTTAGACCCAGATGTTGATGGTTTGTTGTCTGGGATACTTGTTATGAGATATTTAATATCAAGGGGTGTTGACTTTAAATGGTATATAAATAGCAACAGAGAGCATGGTTGGACATTGGATTTCGATAAAGCTAAAAACCATAATATAATAGCAGTAGACTTTTTATTAAATCCAGATGAATTAAAAAGCATAGTAAACAATAATGTAAACATACTTAGTATCGACCATCATGAAAATGTTGATGATTTTATAGAGTATACATCTGATAGTGGCAATTATGGTATAGTAATAAATAATCAATATCCTTTTGAAGACGAAGATGGTAGGTATTTATCAGGTGCAGGGGTTGTATTCGAAGTTCTAAGAGAGATAGATAGTAATTTTGATACAGAAGAAAACAGAGCAATTGTAGGTATTACGTTATTGTCAGATGTTAGACAAATAGAGAATAAATATGCTAGAGGGTATTTAAATATATTATACAACCATAAATGTAAGGGGTATATTGGGTACTTAATAGAAAATACAATAGGCGAAAGGGACTATGGATTTGGAGTTCCCAGAATGGATAGAAACTATGTAGATTTTAAATTTTCCCCTGCCATAAATTCTTGTCTTAGATTTAATCAAGAAGATCATGTTGTTAAATTTTTAATGGGTAGTGGGTTTCTAAATCTTGATTACAGAGAAGCACAGAAAAACCTTGTAAGAAATATACAAGATAGTGTCCTTATAAAAGATTATTCTCACTTAAGAGTATGCTATTTTATGGAAGAAGATGTAATTCCAGAATACAGAGATGTTTTATCCAGTTTTGTAGGATTAGTTGCAAGTAAGTTTTTAGATGGTAAAAGGTCTGTAATATGTTATGTAATCTCTAAAAAGGATGGAAAGCCATTTTTAAGAAGAGCTTCTTTTAGAGGTAATATCAATGGTTTAGAGTATAGAAGAGAATTATTAGGTACAATAAATGGTTTAGGTCACGGTTCTGCATTCGGTATAAAAGAGATGATGCCATCTCACGATTTATTCAAGAAAGCTAACGTAATATGTTCCAAAGTAGAAAGGGGTAGCCACTATAAGAAAAATATAACAGATGTTCTAAATTTATCTTTCTTTGTAAATAGAAAAGGTTTTGAGTATGGAGAGAGAAATATGTATTTATTAACTCAAAATAGACTATATTTAAGGTACATTGGTAGAAATATAGAAAGGAAGAGAACAGGAGGGAATTATGCAGAATATAGTGTAGATGGGGTATCAGTACTTTGTTTTGAAAATGATGTTGATTTTTCAAATGGTTTAATATTACCAATAAATGAACGTGGTATGCTTTGTATGTATTTAGAATCTTATGCTAATTTAGACGATTAAATAAATAAGAGGTATAGCAATTATTTATAAATGATGCTAAAATAAGATATATTAAGATTTAGTTATATTACTGTATCTTTTTAGAAATTAAGATATGTATAATTAGATCTATAAGAAGTTATTAAAGTTATAATGTTAAGGAGGAATTTTATAATGGTATACGGTGTAGCAACTTTAATCGTAGATTTAGGTAACAGTGAAACAAGGGTAAAAACTTACTTTGGTCGCACTCAGAAGGGTAACAGACGTTCTAAGTTATCTTATATTTCTAATGTTTTTAGTACAATCGAGAGGGAAGATGATTTACAGAGAGCTTTAGGAAATTCAGAATACAATGGAAACAACAGTAAGGTCTTTTCTGTAAATGGTATTAAATACTGTAATGGAATGATTCAGGATTCGGAATTTAATGCAACTTCTTTCAGACCTACTGCTCAAGATAAGAAATATACTTCTTTATCTACTAAATTATCTATGTATTGTGCATTCATGAGAGGTTATGAAGATATTTCAAGATGGACTCAAACAGATATTGAATCTTTATCAGTTGAATGGAATGTAACAGTTTTACTACCAGCCGGAGATTTGGATTTAGGTGCTGAGAAATTGGCTGATATGATTAAAAATCTTGGAAGTCTTAATTTTGAAATGCCAAATGTTAAGAAAGATTTGAATATTCTTAGGGTAAATGTACTTCCTGAAGGTTTTGCAGCATTACTTGGTGTTATGTTCCAATCTTATGGAAAATTGAGACCAGGTTATGAGCAGATTGCAGACAAGGATACATATACTTTAATTATTGATATCGGTGCAGGTACAACAGATATTAGTGTTGCTAAGGGTGGAAAGGTTATTTCCAACTCAAGAAAATCAGTAGAAGTAGGTGGGAATAACGTTCAGGTAGCTGTAAAGAAGATGCTTTCAAAGAAAGGCTTAAATAGAATTAAGGACACTTGGTTCAGAGAAGCATGTGAAACTGGTATCTTAAGAGTAGGTGTAAATCGTCTTGAGATTTTTGATGAGATCAACAGTGCAAAATCTATGGTAGCGGTAAAACTTGTTAATGCTATTAAAGAATTCTTAGAAGAAAATACCGTAGACATTATGGATGTATCTTATTTACTTGTATGTGGTGGAGGAGCAGTAGTAAACGAGGGTATCACAGAGTTAGAACCTATTGCTAACTACATCACAAAATATTTGGCAGAAATCAGCATGGGAATCGAGTTGATTGATATGCCAGATTACGAAGATGATGGAGAAATCTTACAGGTATCACCTAGATTGTTAAATATCATTGGTGCAAGTATTGCTTCTGAAGGGTTTATGTCTTAATAGATAAATTAGAAGTACACCTGGAGACGGGTGTACTTTATTTTAATTTACAGAAAGGTGTGGGATTTTGTTAAACGTAATTAGTTCAGGTTTACCAGTTTCTGCTAAAGATATTATTTCCGAGGCTGTTAGATTAGCTTTTGGAGACGGTGTTGTAGAAATGGTAGAATTGAATACAGAAAATCTTAGGTACAGCGTCAGACTTAGTTCCAGGGATACCAGCTGTGTTCTCGTAGTCCTTGATAGGGTATCAACAGACTTATGCAAAGATATTGAGAATGGTTTGTATAGTGAATCAAAGTTTCATACATATATTGAAGATACAGATTTAGTTGAATTTCTAAATAGTAAATTTGGATTACAAATGTCTATACCAGAGTCTAATGAAGATATTTTGTTATCTAAGGAGGATTTATCAGGTATATCAGAAGAGCTACTTGAAAGATACGAAACACAGTTATTAGATAAAGATTCTTTAATATCTTCTTTACAGAATAGGATTAAAGAATTAGAGTGGTATATAGAAGAAGGGTACATCGAAGTAGAAACAACAGAGGCAACTACTGAAAAAATAGAAAGTTTAGAAAAAGAAAATCTTGAGTTAAGAGATAAACTTTTAAATATTGAAAGTAGTATGCATGATTCAGAGATAAGTAAAGAGTCTTTAGAATCTAAAATTGCAGAATTGGAGAACTCTGTAAAACAGGTAGAGTCTAAAAGGGACTCAATTATGTTAGAGTACAAGTCATTATCTAAAGAATTAACGGACTTAAAAGTAGTTAGTTCTAAACAAGCAGGGGTAATAAGAACTAAAGATTCTGAGATATCTGTATTAAAGAAGCAGTTGAGTACTGTATCTGACTTACAAGAACAGCTTGCTTATTATAAAAAAGAGTACGATAGATTATCCAATGAAATATCATCTTATGAAGTTAAATATTCTAATATATCTATTGAGTTAGAAACAAAAACTAAAGAAATAGATAGATTAAACAGAGAATTAAAAGAAAATGGTGTATCAAGCGAATTATTGGAAAGTCTTAAAGATGAATTAAGTGGTGTATATGAAGAAAGAGATTCTTTACTTAGGAAGCAATCAGAATTAGAAACCTCTTTAAAAAATCTAGAAATGGAGAAGGGTAATTTTTCTAGGTTATCAGATGAACTTAAAAGCAATATATTATCTTTAGAGTGCAAGATAAAGGAAGATGATAAAACAATAACTTTATTAAACTCAGAAAAGATAGAAATGCAAAGCAAAATAAGACTTTTAGAGCAAACATCAGATGGTAGCCTATCCAATGAGGACTTAGTTTTAGAACTAGCAGAATTAAGAAGGAATTACGATAAATTACAAAATAGTGTTTATGGTAAGGTAGGTTCATTGTCGATGCCAAATGCGAGTATGTCTATAAGGTTGTTAAGCAGCAATAACAAATTCAAGAATATAAGATTTGTATTTTCTGGAAATTCAGAAAGTAGAAAAGGAACTTACAAATGTTTATATAATGAATTCAAATCTCTTCCAAACAATAATAATGCAAGGAAGATTTTAATTGTAGATGTTGTATCAGAAACATTTATAGATTATGTTTTCGAGATGGAGCATATTGTAAGTGGTATAGATTGGTTTAGAAGAGGAGGAGGTGTACAGCAGTATTTATCTAAAACATGCAATGACAATGTAAGAGTGCTATCTATGGGTTTAGGGTATGTAAATGATAGTTATTTTCTGTCTATAGATTGGGAATCTAGATTACGAGAACTAGACAATAGTGGTTATAATGTTGTTATTTATTGTGGAGATGTTTCAAATATTGTAGGAAGAGTTTTACATGAGTCTTTTGCAAGTCATGGAAATAGCTACATATATGTTCATGGTAATGCTATTGGAAGTAGAACGATAGTATCAAATTTAAAGGGTATTTCAAATTCTGTTGATAGCGTAATTGCCTATTTTGAGTTTAATCCAAAGATGTCAAGGTTTGTAGATATGGTTAAAAAGACAAATAAGTGTAGGTTAATTAGTGTTTTAGGTAAATAGGAGGTATTATGAGAAGAACCAATGTTTTTATAGATGTGGAAGATGATGTGTATGATTTAGTAGTATCTCCACATAAAAAAGCTAAGTCGTTTTCAAGGCTTATGGCTAGTTTATTGCAAGGGTATATAGAAGATGAATATATTCGCTCTTATGGTGATGGAACTTTACATGATATGCGTAAAGCATCTGTAGATTCTTTAGATTCTATTATAGGTACTATGACAGAATCTCTATCAAATTTTGGTTTATTTACAGATGAATTAGAAATCTCAAACAATAGGGGTAAGGAATTATTTAATTCTAAAAAGTCTAAACAGGAAGATATTGTGTCTAAACATGTAAGTGATATTAAAGAAGAATCTGAGTTGGTTAATAAAGAGAATAACAAATTAAAAGAAGAAGTAGTTAATCTTAAAGACGATATGAGATCTTTAAAACAGCAAAATCTAGAGATGATGGATATTCTTAGAAAATTGACAGAATCAGGTGTCATCAATAAAGAAGAGCCTAAAGAAGAATTAAGAACCTCTCAATTAGATGAAATTGAAAAAACATCTAATAGTAATGTTGAAGATAGTTTATCTAATAGTACATACATGTCTAGTAATTTACATGTTTCTGAAAAACAGGAGGTTGATAATTCTGAAGTAGAAAATGATATTACAGATGAAGAGAGAAATCTAATGGATGGTTTATTGGGCGGAAATTTATTCGGATTTTAGTATAAAGGAGTGAAATAATGGGTAATAGTTTAAATGATTTAGACTTTGACATTGATAACTTACTAAATGATACTTTAAGAGAGGAATCAAATTCCCCTCCAGATAAATCACCTAAAAAAGAAAAGAAAAAGAAAGGCAAGAAGAGGTATTTCTTTGCCTTTCTAATTTGTATATTTATATTATTTACAACAGTAAATATTAAAAATAAAACCAATAAAGAAGATATAATAACTGGTTTATCTGCTTTAAAGAATTATGAATCTTCGATAGAAGATTTAAATGGAGTAGGAGAAGATAGTTATATATCTCAGGAAATTGAGTATGCAAATTCAGATAAAACAAAGATATCATTTTATAAGATGGTTTTTGATACTGTTAAGTATGAATCTTTACCGGTTAAGGTAACTGAGAAGACTTTAAATGGTTCAAAAACAATATATGAAAAATCTCAAGTTGGTAAGGGCGAGCCAGTACTGATGTCTATTATAGATTACTCAAGAATTCCTATTGAAAAAGATAAAATAAAAAGCATAATGGACCGATATAAGTTAAGATACTCTACTGTAGATTATAGTAATTTATTAGTAGATGTGTTTTGTGAATATATGCTATCTTTAGAGGGTAAAGATATTCCAGTAAAAACTATTAAGAGAGTACCTTATTTAAATAAAGACAGCAATGGAAATCTGTCTGTATCTGAAAATGAAGATATTTACTTAGATAAGTTACTTTTGTCTAGTAAAGATTTTTATGATTTGTTAGATAGGTTTTCAGTTGTAGCTAGTTCAATAGGTAACGTTACTAAGGAATGGGAAGATTGGAATAGCAAATCAGAAGAAGAAAAGAAGAAGTTGGAAGAGCCTAAAAAAGAATTAGATAATATAAAAGTATCAGAAGAGTGGTTAAAGTGGAATAGTCTTCCTAATGAAGATAAGTTATTGTCAGCAGAACCTAGTAAGTACAATATAAAGATGTTAATGAGTAAAGATTGGTGTGGTTCTTATTATTTACAAAATGAGTACTATGTTTTAGATAAGAATGGAAATAAAGTTAAAAAATCAGTAAGTGCTGAAATTGGAGATGGGTCAAAGGAAAATCCAGCAGGTCTTAATACAGATGTAGTTACTTGTATTGTAAGAGAAAAAGATGTCGATGGAAAGAAAGAAGTTATAAAGTTACCTATAAATGTACGAATGATTGGATTTGGCGTATCAGAAGAAGCTATTAAGTGGTTTGAAAAACAAGATACGAGAAATAGAGGTATAGATGTAACTTCAGAGTTACAATATTGTTATTATGAGTTTGAGGTAACTAATTTATCATCAGAAGATCTTGTTATATATGATAACAGCTGTTTAAGTGATGGAAATGCTAATGTATCTTCAAGAACTGGTGATATGTTTGGTATGACTTATGAGGTAAAATTAAAACCAGATGAAACTGGTGTAATAAAGACATGGGGAAGAAGTACTGAGTTAAATAAGAGGTATGTAATATGGGGCAAGGACTTCGCTAGAAGAGAAGAACCAGTTTGGTTTAGGGTATTAGCTGGGGATTTAGAGGACTCATCTTTGGATAAGGGTGTAAACATAAATAACAGTAGACACGAGTAAATAAACTAGAAAATATTATTACATTTAGTATTGCTTTTTATTGCAGTTTATGGTATAATTATTATATACTTAATTTATTGTAAGTATACCGTACTTATTTATAAAAAATTTCTCCCAAAAGGTGGATTGGAATATTCTAATCCACCTTTTATTTATGTAAAGCAATATAAATATTTAGAGAGATATTGTATGTACTATAAGAATATTATATAATATAGTTATACTGAAGGTATTACTTAGGATAATTATATTTTAATATACTAAAGATAGTTAAAATTATTTAATGTTGGAGGTTATTAAAATGAAATTTACTGAAGTAGTATTACGAAGGAAGTTAAACGAACTCAAAGATGAGGGTTACAAGTTGTATATTGATTATGTTAACTTTTCATCAGATGGTAGAAAAGTAAATACAGAGTACTCAGAATTACTAAAAAGTCTATCAGTACCAGAAGAAATAATAAACAACATGGGTAGTTTACATTTATTATTTAAATGTAGTAATCGTTCTGTAACACTTTCAGTTGTTGTAAATAAGTTTGGAGAATTGTTGTTTAAGATATCTAGTAGTAGATACAGAAAAACAGATATTATCTATTCAAAGCCTATTTTTTATAATATACTATTAGAGTACGATTTGATAGAAGATACTATTGTTTTATGGAGTGTATTCAGAAATAGGGAACTATTGAGTAGATGTAATAGTCATGCAGAAACAAAAATAGTAGGTTTGGAGTCCTCAGATTTAGTAGAAAATTTACTATTAGAAGATGGTTTTTTCAAGCAATGTGATAATGGGTTTTATAAGGAATATGTAAGTTCTGATAGATCTAGCTTGGTAAAGATAACCATATCAAATTGTTTATGGAATGTATATTATGATTATGTAAAATACAATGAGTACAAGATAGAAAGTTCTGAAGAGCTTGGTGTAGACTTGAGTAGTGTAAAATGCGAGTTTATATTGGATAATGTAAATAAAGAATACAGTGTACCGTGTTTAGGGTATAGTAGTGTAATAGATTATCTAAAGAAATCAGGGTATTGTTTAAACGGAATAGCTTCGGATATTTATAAGTCTATTACAAATAGTATAACTGTTTTAGAGTTTGTTTCTGATAACAGTGTATTATACATTTCATCCTATTTTTGCGATGAGATGAAGTTAAATTTTGATTATAGAAAAGAATTAGTAAATTTTTATTCTATAAATGGTAAGACGTTAGCTATAAAGCGAAATAATTTAGAAGACACTTATATTTTAGGTCTTAATATAAATGAATTAAATGTATTATAGGAGATTTTGGTTGTGGATTTAAGAGGTCATTTAGTAAAAAAGGTTGATAATTATTACATCATTGAAGATGTTTCTTTAAGTGGTATACTACTTGCAAAAAACATCGATGATATTTCAAGTAAAAAGTATAAAAATGTAAATTTAGATCCTTTAAAAACTAAATTAGAAGTATCGGAGAGCAAGTTAGTAAGTCAAGGTATTATTTCTTCAATGGAGGTAAGCATTGTATTAAATTTATGTAGTGTTATTACTAAAAGACCAGTAAAAATGACAACTGTGTATAAACTTGGAAAGGGTAGATTCTTATTAGTTTTTCAATTATTAGAAAAAAGGAAATTGTTATTCTATATAGATAATTATAATATTTATAGAATGAAAGCTAGATATTCTTTATCAACAAGCGATGAAGTAAGGTTTTCAGATTATGATTATATTCACGTAAGTCATTATAATAGCAATAAAGAATTGGTACATTGTTTAGAGAAATTATCTTTTGGTGTTTCTCTAAACGTACCAATTAAATTAAGAATATTATCACAGTGTACAGAAGTAAAAGATAATGAGTTCCTAATTATAGGGTCTGAAAAAGAAGGATATTATTCAGTTATAAGTAATAGCTATTTACGAAATGAAGTACAGAACAGGGTTACTTATAAATTATCTAGAAGTTTATTATCTAAATGTATATCTTCTATATATGATTTTGCGTGTCCTCATTTCAGTAACGAAGAATTAGTTAAATTAAATTACATACTATCAAACTATGGGTATGAATATTTAATGAAAGATATCGTAAGATTTAATGGTAAAAGGTCTAATTTTAAAACTACAAATGAGGATGAGTATATTTGTATATTAGATAGAATAGGTCATGGTTATGATGTTGGAAAGATTTGTATAGCAGAAATAAGAGATAGCAACAGAAATATATTATATTACGAGGTAAGACTATTTCCTTTATGTGAGAATGGTACTTTTTCTGTGTTATATTCATCTGTAAGAAAAGAAGATTGTAAAAGGGTAGTTAACTATAAGATTGCTAGTCTTATAAGAGGATCTAGGGTTTCTTTAGTAAAGCATCCTTTTGAGGTATTAAGGGTACAAGATAGTACAATGTCTATAAATGTAGAGTATTGCAAAAAGTCTAAAAATATTGTCTATTCTGCTGTATATATGAAAGAAGAAGAGAAGTGGGTATTTAATAATAAATGTTCAGGTAAAGATATTTATTTTTTAAATGCTTTATTAAGAACCTTATTAAAAGACTGCAAAGAATATAAAAGTATTAAGTACATATTGTACGATGCTTCAGAAAAGGCAGTAATAGATTCTAATAAATCTTTAGGTACTTATGAAGATTTTTCAGAGTGCAGATTTTTTGCAGATAGTAATACATCTATATCTAAATGCTTAATAGTAAGGTATGTAGAGGATGTTAAATCCGATATATGGTTATTAAATAAAGGAAGAAATTTATTAGATAAGATATTATAATATATTTTCAAATGTGGTATAATATATTTAAGTAAATAAGTAGGAGGTATACAAATGAGTAATTGGTATTGTCCACCTGTTGAAGGGGAGATTCCTTTTGAGGAAATAGAAGAAAGAGCTTTCAATGGTGAGTTTCATGAATGGAATTTTGAACCATTTGAAATGCAAGAGAATGGTTATGAAGATGTAGTAGAACAGCTTAAAAAATATAAAGCAGCTGATTATATTTCTATTCAAGAATCTTACAAGACTGCTTTAGAATCAGGAAATACTGATTTAGCTAATGAACTAAAAGAAAAAATGGACAGTATGGTAAATGAGGTATTAGCTATTTATAGAAGCAAAAATATTTTTCCTATCCAGTACTATTCAGATTTAGGTGTAATGGATGAGATAGAGAAGTGTATTGCTTATAAGGCTAAGTTTGATGGTAATACTGTTAGTTGTGTTCCAGGGGACACGTTGTACTACAATGGGGTAATGTGGAAGCCAATTAAAGATTATATTGAGGGTGAGAGAGTCTTACAATATAATAAAGATGGTTCTGCAACATTAGTAGATCCTTTAGAGTATATTCATTATGAAAGCGATGATGCTTTTTATTCTTTAGATAATTTAAAGAATCCAAAATGCAGCTCAGTGTGGGATGGTTGTATAAAGTTAACTGGAAATCATGATGTTGTTTATTTAGATGATTCTGTAGATGGAAATATTTTACTTAAGAATCCTCTAGAGTACTTGTTAAAACGAGGTTCGGAGAATCTTGAATATGAATCTGTAAGAATACCTACAGGATGCTTATATAATGGTACTATAAAGGAAAGTCATCTTGTTCTAAGTAGAGTAGCTTTAAATATAATCAATCAGATTTATGACCAGACTTCAGAATATTTAGATTATGTAAATGGAAGTGTGGTATTATCGGATAAGTGTTGTGAACTTGTATTAGAAGATAAAAAATACTTACTCGCAATGTTAGGGATAACTGAAGGGTATATTGATTACGCAAAAAGAGGTTCAGGAGAACCAAAAATCATTTCTTATTTGTATGGGGTAAGTATGAATACTTTGTTATCAATAAATAGTATTTTATCTCTTACATTTAAGGATGTATACATTGATTATATTTATGGTTCTAATGAATTTGTTGAGGTTATGGTAGCAGGTCGCTTTATTTGTACAAGAAGCAATATTAAAAAATCTTACGAGAGAGATAAATATTGTTTCTCTGTTCCAAGCGGAATGCTAGTATTAAAGAGAAAAGGTACTATTTACATAACAGGAAACTGCGGAGCAGGGGTAGGGACTGGATTATGTAGATGGTTATTCCCTAATATTTTTGACACTCCGTCAGCTCATGACTTGAACAAAAAAGATGCTGAGTCTCAATATAAGAAGTTTTTAAATGATGAATACCTAAAGAGAGCTATAAAGTTTTGTTTTTCATATAAAGATGGGTGTCCAGTTCCAACTTCAGTAGAAGGTGGGTTAAGATTAGTAGGAAGTGCGCCTAGTAATTTTAGACCTATGAATGCTAAGGCTGTGTACGAGAGATTTTGTCCAAAGGGTGGCACAATATTTGATCCATGTTGTGGATTCGGTGGAAGAATGCTTGGAGCTTTATCTAGCAAGAATAATTATAAGTATGTAGGAACAGATCCTTGTACAGAGTCGATGTATCACTTACATCAGTTAGGAGAATACATTGAGCAAGTTACAGGAAGAGATGATTCTTACGAATTACATTGCTGTGGCAGTGAAGATTTTATAGGTAAACCTAATAGTGTAGATTTTGCTTTTAGCAGCCCTCCGTATTTTAACTTGGAAGTTTATTCAGATGAACCCACACAGTGCTATAATAAATTTCCAAAGTTAGAAGATTGGTTAGAAGGGTATGTAAGGCAAACAATAAAGAATATTTACAATATGTTAAAACCAGGATGTTTTTATGCAATCAATATTGCAGATTTCAAGGTAAATTCAGGTCAGGTAGTTGCTTATGTAGATGAGTGGATAAGAATTTCTACAGAAGAGAATATGCCTTTATTTGATACTGTATACTTGGGGGTAACTGCAAGAGCAGGAAGTAAGGAGCAGGCAGCAGGGGAGCTTAAGAAGGAGAATATTTTGGTGTTCAAGAAACCTTTATAATTTATACAGTAGTCTTACTAAATTAAGTAAGACTACTAATTAGTATTTGTGTAGTATGGTGTGTCTATATACAGAGGTTATGGAATAAAAGAAGAAAAAAAATTATAATAGTGGTAGGTAAAGAATGTATAAGGAAGCTTTAAATATATTAAAAAACGAGAAAGAGGCTTTATGTTTATTTAAGAAGTTATATAAACGTAAGTATTTACGTTATTTAATAGTTGTGTTATGTATACTACTATCTTTATTGGTAAGTATGTACTTTTTGAATATAAGAGATATAGCGGTAAAGATAATTGCCGGTTGCTCTCTTTCCATACTTACTACTATGATGTGTTATAGCTTACTTGATAGTCTTATAAACCCAGTTGAAGTAGGGTATATAAACTCTATACTCGAGAGGTATAAGTGTTCTGACACAAGTAGTAATATGTCTTTACTAAAGGGTAATAACAAATATTACATATACGATGTAAATAAAGATAAAATAGTTACATTTATCCCAATAGATAGTAGTATGAAAGATAAGGAGTATTGTTTAGTAGTTAATAGATACATGAGAATTATACATGGTAAGCTAGGTTGGTATACACAGTATGAAGTAACATCAAAAAGTGAATAGAATAGTTATAAAATAGTCTAATTTATTATAAATTAGACTATTTGTTTTTAATACGTATTGTAATTTTATTTTTAATTTTATATACTATTAATATAGTAAGTTGTTACTTATTGAAAGGAGAAATTAGTATGGTAAGAGAATTTATGAAATTAAGAAAAGAAGGATTTAAGATTTCTATTAAGGATTACATTAATTTAAAGGTACTAGAGGAAAATACAACTGCTCTTAATGACATTTTTGTTAATAGTATCATTAAAAAGTATTATAGTACAGGAGACACTTGCTATTAGAAAAAAGATTTATAAAACAATAAAGGAATTATCATTAGTATAATAAGTATGTACTGTTATTGCATGGTTTAGTTGGGTGCAGTGATGTATCTGTACAGTAGTATCAAGTATGGTAAGATGTTAAATTAATAATTATGTCTGAAGATAAAGATATTTTATAGTTTATTTGTAGAATATCTTTTGTAATAGTATGTAGTAGGAGGTTTGTAATGAAACTAAATAGAAAAAAAGGATATGTGGCAAGTAGATGTGAGAGAGCTTTTGAGGCTAAGTTATTTGACTATTTACAGAAAAATAATATTAGATTCAAGAATCTTTATAAGTATGGTAGTAACGTAGATAGCGATACTGTTTCAATCAAGTATGATTTATGTATTGTAAATTGTGGTTTAGATGTATGTGATAAGATAGAGAAAGATATTGATTTTTCTTTAAGTGACTACGATGAAGACGAATGTACTATGGTAGGATTCCTTACACTAGAACAAGGGTATGAAGATAGCGATATTCAGAAAGTAGATGATTTTATAGCAGAAGTAGAAAGATTTACTGGAAAGAAGTTAAGTGGTATTGATATTAAAGACTATTTTCAATACTGTTTAGAAACTGGAATAGAGGGGTATTTAGAGTGTATTAAGAATAATTAATATGTTTAGATAGGTATGGAAGCAAAATATTGAGACTAGATATGAAGATATGTCTTTGCCGTATTGCATTACTGGTCTTATAGAAAAAATAGTAAAAGGAGATAGGGTATTTCATCTAGATATACTTTTACTTGATAAGGATCGAAGTATTCGTGGAGATAGGTTATATCTTGTTCAAGAATAAGTAAGTAGCAAGAAAAGGTAATTTTAGTAATAAGATTACCTTTTCTTTTTTATTAAAATGTTGTAATATATTATCATGTATTAAGGAGGTATTATAATGAAAAATATGTTTAAACCAACAACTTACATGGTTTTGTTTTGGAATAAGGATGAGTCTGAGGTAGTTGGGGAAGAGGTTTATCCTATGCATCTTTTCTCTTTTAATGATGTAGTTGAATTGCTGAGAGGGAAAGAAGACATGTGTGATATTTATGAGAGTAGGTTTAGTAAAAGGTCAGGTAAGTATATAACAGTTGGAAATGTTTATACTTGGAAGAATGGTAGTTGGGTACTCCAAATATAAAAGAATAGGGGGGGGGTAAGGTGATTATGAATTCAGAAAGGTTATGTCTAGAAGAAAATTTTCTATGGTTATGATTTTAGCGATAATAGTTTAAATAGTATTTTATTGAAAGTCTTACATGGTATGTCTAACTGTAAAAATATTATTAATGTATTACGAGACTGTTAAATTTTATTTATAAGGTACTTGTAATTTCTTTTAAAGTATTATATAATATGTATATAGTAAATTACAGCATGTTAATGATATGAAAGTTATTAGAGAGATTAGTAAGAAAACAAAGTTTGAGGAAATAGAACAGGTTTATAAGTCTGGTCATAAGATTGCTATCAAATTTGGTGAAGATACTATTCTTGCTTTTGCCAGTTGTATTCAGGATAACGAAGGAGATATGAGTCTAGATGAAGTAAAAGATGTAAAAGTGAAAGACTGTTTTATTCTTGAGAATGGGGAGTTATCTGCTAGATGTGGGGAACTAGTTGTTGTAGAGGAAGTAATGCGGGATAAGTTAGGTTATCTTGCTTTTTCTGTTGTTGCCGAAGATGGAGGTAAAAGATTTGAGGCAGGGTATCATCTGACGGATTTGAATTCTGGAGAATACGCTATTGCCGGAGAAAGCGTATATGAAGTAGAATAAGTGTAGTTTGTAGGTTTAAGAAAGGTACTTTGTATTTTAAAAGTACCTTTCTTTTTGTATTGAAATGTTGTAAAATAATTATATAGATTATATGAAGGAGGTTGTAGGTATGTTTAGAGACTTAAAGAACTATAGATTCAGTATAGTAGGTAGTAGATTTGATAGCGAGGAGGAACGTATCAGATTTATTGCAAATAAGCTACATAGTTTGAGTTGGAAGAACAAGCAAGAAAGTGATGTACAAGATGGCTACAAATATGAAGGAGATGACTGGAATGGCAAGTATCATAGGGAATATTATGAAATAGCAAAGGGTATCTTAGAGACTGGTAGTTTTGAGTGCATTGCTACGGTTTTACATGTAATTGATGAGTTAGTATAGGATGGATGGTTATGAAGAAATTTTTTAATACTCGTGAATGTAACTTTGGCGGTGTATGTGCAGGTCGAGGTGTAAGGTTAGATAAATATAATGTATAGCATGGTTACTCATTTCTTTTATATAAAAAAATATTGGAGGTCAATATGAATAAAGAAATTTTAGATAGCACAAAAGCATTGTATTGTGAAAATTCTAAACAATATTCCTTACATAAAATATTACTTGAAGCTAAGGGTAAACTTAAAGAAACGGGAATACTTGAATTGGGGAAGATGTGTAAAAATGAATATATAACTATCTTATATACTACAGATCCTGTTCTCAAGTGTGATAATATAATCTATGTTGTTAAGAGTTATTGGAATAAGGAAAGAACAACATTACGAAAAGAAAAGAGTAGTTTACTAAAAATGGAAGTATCTGACTTAATAGATAACGTTGTTTATAGTAATGTATCATCAGAAGGGTACGAAGTTTTACTTAATTAAAAAATATATACTTTATAACAACAAGTTTAAATACTTTTTAATTTATGTTATTATATAAGTATAAATTATAATTGGAGGTATGCTTTATGAGACTTTTAAAAATGCATGAGTTAAGAAAGGATTCTGAATCTGTAGCTAAGAAATGTAACTGTATTGTAAGTAAAGATTACGAAAATAGGGTAGTTGTAGAAGTACAAGGTAGCAAAGAATATGAAGCAGATAATGCAGATGAATTTGTATCCTTATTTAATGAGTTATTTGGGGAAGTATATAAAAATGAATTTTTATGGGATACGAACGAAAGTGTAGGAGAGGGTATTATATCTGCTGTAACTGATGACTATGAATTGGTTTTAAATAGTGCAGATATTGTAAGCTTTGACGATAACTGTCTTATAAAGAAGGATGTAAAAAGTACAGTAAAGGTATTCAATAAAATGTTAGTGGGTACTTGTAAGTATTTAGGTATATCTGACGATGAAGGAGATATTAAAAATGCTGTAGAAATTAAAAAACATAAAGGATATGTTAAAGTTAAAATATGTTTCGAAGATCTTGAAACATTAGATAAATTTTATAATACATGGTCAGAATATGTATATTGTATGAAAGACATTAAAGATGATATGTTAGAATATATAAATATTCTGATGTACATATTCTGTTCAGATGAATCAGGAAATGCTATTATTTTTAATAATGTGGATGGTAGTTATTACCTAGAAGGGTATATGGTTTTCAAGAGTATGTAAGTTAAGTATAACGTAAGAGTGCTTTTACTAAAATAGTAGCACTCTTTATTAGATTTAATAAATGTTATATGTTTAATAATGTTAATTTTATTTTAAGATACCTTTCTTTTTATGTTAAAGTATGGTATTATATAAGTATATTAAATCTTAGGAGGATAATAAAATGAAAATTATTAAAGAAATTAGCAAGAAAACTGGGTTTGAGGATGTAAAGAAAATTTATGATGGTGGTCATAAGATTGCTATTAAGGTCGAAGAAGATACCTTACTTGAATTTACAGATTGTATCTTAGATTCCGATGAAGAGGTAAGTCTTTTTGATTACGAGGATGCTTCTTTAAAAGATAATTTTGCTATTAGAAATGGAGCTGAACTGGTAGCTAAGAAGGATGAACTTATTATTATCGATGATGTAATGGAAGATAAGATTGGTATTATTGCTTATTGTCATATATCTAAAGAAGGAAGTAAAGACTTTATTGCTGATTTTCATTTATATGATGATTCTAATGGTTGTATCGAGATTTTCGGAAATACTGTATACGAAGTAGAAGTTTAAAAAATATTAAGCCTATTACAATATATGTAATAGGCTTGATTTTTTATTAAATCTAGGTAGTATTTAAATAACATTGTTATCTATAATTGTAATTATTAAAGAAATATATTGAGAGATATATTATTTTTAGCGGATATATTATAAAATATAATATATAATTTATAGAAGGTTGGTGTTATTTTAATATGGATAGACAAAAGGTTGAAAATAGAATAAGATTTAATGTAAACGATAAAAGAAGGTTTTTAGCAAAATCCGATGGGGTATGCGCTCATTGCGGGAAGAAATTAGATATAAAAAGTGCTACTGTAGAACACGCAGTACCTTTAGGAAAAGCTGGGAGAAATGAAGAAAGGAATTTAGTTGCTCTTTGCGAGGAGTGTAATTCTAACAAAGCTGATTCTGTTATATTAAAAGATGTGCCTAATTATTATAAGTATTTAAATATGGAGAGCTTATTGTTATTATTAGAGTATATTGAAGAGTATAAAGAGGAGTTTAATTGGTTTACATGGAATAATTGGTTTGAAGACGAGACGTTTGTCCTAACTCCAAAGGGTATGCCAGTTAGTGAGGATTGGATAAAACATAAAGAATCATTAAGATTATCAGAAAAAGTAACAGTTAAAAAAGCATGGTATTCTGATTTAGATAAAATATTGGATTTTTATAGGAGAAAAACTCGTAATGATGTAGAGTTTATTAAGAAGGAATTGATTTATCATTTTACATGTGGTTCTGTTTATGCAATTTATAATTCAAGTGCAGAGGTAGTTGGTGCTTTTTGTGTAGGAATTTATGATAGTATAGAAACTTATTTACCTTGTATACTCCATATAGTTTATTCAAAGAAATACCATTTAGCTATGTTAGAAACTTTATCAATACTAATGAATAATATTAGAAGAAAAACACCAGGATTATATTATGGGTATGTTTTCGCAATTTACAAGGAAGATTCTGCTTATAATATATTAAAAAAACTTATTAGTGGTAGAGATTTAGTTAATACCACAGATCAGTGTATGGAAAAGTATGGTTTTTCAAGGTATTTTGGCGCTTCTACTAAATCTAAATCTTATAATTGCATTTCTACTAAAAAGTTAGTTAAGGAGTTACATAAAAATGCAAAGAATTATAATGAGTTGTTAATAAAAAGAAGAGAAACTATTAAGCGTTTGTTACCTAAAGATATATATGATGCGATTGAAGGATTATAAGAGGAGGATATTTTGTCTAGTAATTTAAAAAATATAGCTAGTATGCTGTCAAAAGAACTAATAAGCAGGGGTTATATCGTACATAGGTATAATGCTTACTCAACTGAATCAGTATACCTAAAAGTAGATTATGGTTTATGTAAAAGTATAAGATTATCTAATCATAAAGGCAAACACCATTTAAGGTATACTTTTAACGTACTAGGGTATATAAATGAAGCATATGAAGAAGTAGATAGGGGTGTTAAAAGATATTATGTACCATTAAGTGAATGGAATTCTATTTTAGATAAAATAGATAAGTATTCTTCTACAATGAAAGAAAAGTATGGTGTTAATTGGTACAAAAAAGAGTTAAGAAGGTATGAGACTGAAGATATAAAATCTTTAGGTACTGGTTTTTGGCAAGGTGCTTACAAAGTAAAATAATTGAAGGTGTTATATAAAAATGTATAGTTTTAAGAGTGGTATTATATTTTATAATAGGGTTGATTTGTCGTCTTTGGAAAATGAGGGTCATTCAATATTATTAGAAAATTTAAATATTGAAGATACTGGATTTAATGCTTATAAAAAGTTTGTAAAAGCTGAATTATGCCCTCCAAATAAAAATATAATAACCTCAAATATGGAAGAATGGGTATTCAATGTAAATCAAGACATTCTTCCTGAATGGTATATTATAGATACTAAAAAGTATGAGTTTATGTTCAGAGAAGCTGTAAAAGATTTTATGGATAAAAATTTTACTGAAGAGTTTGGGTATTACTGGTCTAATATAAAAATAGGCAAGAGGATTTATCATTTTATGTATGGTGTACTCAATAAATTAAGATTTGATAAGAAGTCTAATAACTACGCTACATCAGATATTAGAAAATATTTACATGAATGTAAGTTGGCTAAGGATATTAAATGCAAGTACGGTAGTTTATTAGTTAATTATAAAAATAATTTGTTGAGTATGGATGGTTATAATGACTATGGGGTAGTTAATGATAGTATATTATCTATACCATCTTTTAATTTGTTTAGAAGATGTTCTAAAAGTCTTCCCTTAATAAATACTCCTTATTGGTTATCAACTCCTACTCAGACAGTATCTCGAGATGACTATCATCATGTTCAATTTGTATACGAGAGTGGTCACGTAAGCTATGATATATGTTGTATGTGTAATATAGGTGTAAGACCTTTTTTCATAACAAAGGAGTGATATTATGTACATAAAAAATGTAGATGCTCTAGAACAACTAAGAGATTTAGTGATTGGTATAAAAGAGTTATCATATATAAAAAGGGTTGCTATACATGGTTCTTCTTTAATTAAAGAGAATATAAATGATATAGATTTAGTTATCATTTTTAATAATGAATTTGATTTTGAAAATGGTAATTTTAGCTTAAATCAGTGTCAAGGACTGTTAAATCTGATTAAAAAGATTAATAATAACCCCTATCATTTGGATATTACTTATACAACAGAACGTGGGTTATTGGAAAGAGCTACTTATAGCGAGTTTTATAAAAACATATTGTATAATTCTAAAGATATTTATAACAGTAGTACAAGATAGGTTAATCTTTATTCAAAATAATTGAGCTATAAATGACTTGTACAAACAAGATTTTTATTATAGGATAATGTAGTAATTGCTTTTAAATATTGTTATAATTATATTATACAGTTTAAGGGGGTATTTATATTATGAAGATTATTAGAGAATTAGCAAGTAATGTTAATGTTTCTACTTTAAAACAAATCTATAGAAATGGAAATAAAATTGCTATTTCTTTCAATGAGACTACTGCTCTTAGTGATTTATATACCACTATCTTAGATGCCAAAGGAGAATACAGTGATTGTGCTAATGTTACCTATAAGAAAGGTTTTACTACAAAAGATAAATTTATCTCCGCAGTAAAAGGAGAATTTGTAGTATTAGAAGATATTTATACTAAAGAATGTTTTGCTACTATTAAACCTTTTAATGGAAAGTTTAAAGATGCTGAAGCTACGTTTACTTTAAGAGATCAGTATACAGGCAATATTGCAGATAGGGTTGTAGAAGTATCTGTAGATTAGTACAATATATGGTAGTAATCAAAGTTCATTATATCAAATAATGAACTTTATTTTTATTTAAGGAAAAGTAGTAAATGTAATATTTGTAGAAGTGTATTTAAAATATATTATAATTTATATATAATACAGTATCATTTATTTTAGATAATTATTACAATAACAATATAAATAAGTGGAGGTACTTAGTAGTGTTATTTATTTGTTGTTTAGTGGTATATATAATTTTGGTTTGTGTTGTAGATTGGCGGTCTGAGCCTTTTAAGATGCTTTTTATTATTCCTATTAGCATTTTATGTGGAATGGTATTGGATTTAGTAATTAGTTTAGTTATTGTATAATAGTAATATATAGTGTTAATACTATATTTTGGCAAATAAAGAATCAGAGGGTTGTGTTATGAATTTACAGATTTAGTAAAGGTACTACAATGTCAGTTAAGATAACGACATTGTTATTAGCTAGGTATCAAGAAGGAGGTTTTGTATTGAAGTGTTATTTGTTGGACTTAGAAAATTTACCTTATGCAATGAAATGGGCTTATCATCAAGAATATTCTAAAGAAGATAGAGTCTATGTTCTTTATTCAGAAGAATTATATAGCTATTATCTACAAAATATAGCAAGTATGAATAAAAAGTGTAAATTTGTAAAAGGGTTCAAGATAACTTCCAAAAGCAAGAATGCTTTGGATTTTAATTTAGCAGGTATTTTTGGTATGTTGATTCAAGAGTGTGTACAACAAAGGGTAGATACTTTGGAAGTACATATAGTAAGTGAAGACAGTGGTTATAGGTCTTTAGGGGATTTAGCTTCTTGGGCAAGGTTGAATTTTGGTTTAAATGTAAAAATTTTGTTTGAAAGTTACAATAACGTAGCAGAAATCTCTAAGAAAAATAATAAACAAAAGCAAAATGAACCTAGAGTAGATAGAAAACTTAAAGAATTATATGGATTTAAGTTCTATAATTTGGTAATTTACAAAGATGTAATCTACTCGCATATCTTATCAAATGAATCAGAAGATACTAAATTTAGAGTGGAAAGGGTTTTAGCAGGTGCTTATGATTGTTCTGCTAATACTGTTATGGTGTGTTTACAAAGATACTTTAGCAATAAGGAAGCTAAACGTATCTATGATAAATTAAAATATTTTCTAGAGAATAATACTTTAGGAGATGTTAGAGAAATTCAAAATGTATTAGAAAAAGGAGGAAATTAAAATGGATTTCAGTAATTTATGCAAAGAATTAGGAGTAGCATCAGTAGGTTGGAATAGTGACAGTTATACATTTGGAGTAAACGAAGACTCAGAGGGTTGTGTGCTGAATTTCAAGGATTTTGTAGAAAATATGGGTATCGTGAAAATCGGAGAATTTGATACAAGAATTGTTAAAGAAAATTTCTCAGATTTTGGCAATCCACTATATACTCGACTACTTAATAATGGTGATAGGTTATTTGATCATATGCGTATTGCTATGACAAGAGAGGGAAAATTTATCTTAATTTCCCAACCTTACTTATCTAATGACGAATGTAAGGAAAAGATTATCTTTCATGATTTTCAAAACCCTACTAGAGTATTAGGAAAAGATAAAAGTTGGTATAATATTGGCAATACAAATGTTGTTCTTTTCTTTGAAGATCGCTTTAATAAACAACAGTAATTATTTATTAAGCACTTATTCTAATTAAGAGGGGTAATTATATGTTTAAAATCAACAATTTTATTGGCAATGATGATATACGAGTAGTCGACCAGTTAGGTTCTTTCAGGGTAGTTGAATATATCAGAGATTTAAGTGTATCTCCAGATAATGCTATGACGGCGTATTATTGTAGTAAAATGAACATAAGAAAAAGACAATTAGTTTGTGATATCACTTCATCACCTGTTACTGTACAGTCTGGAATGATGCAGTGGATGGTGGGAAATATTAAAGCTACAACTGGAATCAAGGGTGTAATGGATTTTGCAGGAAAGGCTTTTAGAAGCAGTGTTTCTGAAGAGTCTTTAATTAAACCAGAGTATGTTGGTAATGGATTTCTTATTCTTGAGCCAACATATAAGTATCTTGTATTATTGGACTTAAATGATTGGAATGGCAGTGTTGTTTTAGATGATGGATTGTTTTTTGCTTGCGAAGCTAATATTAAACACAAGACAGTTGCAAGGTCAAATTTATCATCTGCTGTTTTAGGAAAGAAAGGTCTTTTTAACTTAAGTCTACAAGGCAAGGGTATTGCATGTATTGAATCACCTGTTCCAAAGGAGGAACTAATAGAGGTTGAGTTAAAAGATGATGTCTTAAAAGTAGATGGAAGTATGGCAATTGCTTGGAGTGGAAGTCTTAATTTTACTGTTGAGCGTGCTGGAAGGTCTTTAATAGGCTCAGCAGCTAGCGGAGAGGGTCTTGTAAATGTATATCGTGGTACTGGAAAAGTATTTTTAGCCCCAGTAGATAATGGTAATGGGATGTATGAGGTATAATAAAAATGAATAAGAAGTTACAAGAATGCAGAGGTATAATTGAGAAATCTAAAGATAGCTATGCCTTAAAAATATTTGAAAGGTATGAAGAATTTAGTAAGAAGTACCCAGATAAAGTATATTTCATACTGTCTTGCTTCATTATTTTATTACTAAGTTTATTCGTATTTAAGAAACCTAGTCAATTTATTGTAATGTGCATTGTTTTCTTTATAGGGTACTTTTCTTTGTGGTACGGATGTAAGTTTTATATTTTAAGAAGAGTGTATCAAGTATCAGAAAAGGACCTAGATCTCCTAAACAGTATACTTAAAAAGTATGGAAATAAAAGGAGTGTTTATATTAATTGTAACGAGGAGTCTGGAAGATACTATGTAGACGATGATAATGGTAAGTTAAAGGATATAACCTCTATGGTTATGTGGCATAATCCTAATACGTGTTTATATTCAACTTTAGAGTATTTGGATTTATGCACTTTCGGTATTGATAGGCAAAAAACATCGTTTATAGAGAGTAGAGATTGTGTTTAGGCATAATCTCTATTTTTGTATTTAAGAAGTAGTATAAAACGAAATTTGTAAAATTTACTCAGAATTTAGATAGTGTAATTTTAGTAAGGAGTAATTGTGATTTATGTATATAAGAATATTATAAGAATCCTATAGAATTTTTCGTAAAATTTGTCTGAATTATATGAGTGAGTATTCGGTGGAGTGATAAAAATTAAGTTATATATTTTCAGTAATATAATATATAAATATAGATTTGCTATCAAGAGTATATACATTAGTGTATAAAGGTGTCTATAGATAAATATTAGTTAAATTTTAAGAGAGGTAGCAATCTTTATTTAGATAGTGTATAATAAGAATAGGTAAAATTCGAAGGGAGTTGTATTTAATATGTTAATTTTATTAGAAGATTTACAAGATGCTATTGTGGAAGAGGTAAAGTCATTAACAGTGCATAGTGTAAAGGAATTTACTATTTCTAATTTAGTAGATGAAAGGTACGAGGTTGATCATTTAGATTTAAATTGGTTCAAAAGTAGTGAAAAGGGTTTAAATGAATTATATAAATTACTAACTTCAAGCAAAAGAAAACTGTTCATTAAACCCCTTAAAGGGTATACAGGAAATGAAGTTGGAGAAAAATTTGATTTTAATGTATATTCTTTAGAATTAGAAACAGGGTATTCTTTAGTCGATTTAATTACAATAAGAGTTAAAGATGTATGCAGAATTATTGTCAGTGGTATATATAGTTGCAATTCATATAATGGTAGTTTACAAAATGATACATCTTTCAAGGATGGTTACAAGGCAGTTTTATCATTATTAGATAAGCAAGATAACAGTGCTATATTATCTGCTTCATTCTATCTAAAATAAACTACAGATTATGTAGTAATTATTTAAGATATATTATATACTATAAGTATACTAAGTAATGGAGGTAATGAATAATGAATAACGAATTAAATATTATGAAGGATAATGGTATTACTATACAGGAGGCTATGAATAATGCTTTTAAATTGCCAGTAAAAATCTTTAATCTTGATAGACATTTAGGAAGATCTTTCAAGATCTCAGATGTAAACTACATTTTAGATGGTTCTTCTGAAAAAGAACTAGAGGGTATTATTTACGATGTATTACAATCTTTTGGGCAGGTATGTCCACCTAGTTGCGATGTTGTCAAGGTGGCAATCACTCCTATGTTGGGTAAAGTTAAAAACGAGAATGGAGATGTCTACGATTTTACATTGTTTGTTTCCGAAGCCTATGATACAGATAACGTAAAATCAGGAGATTTAATAGGTCTTTTCTTACAGGAAGAAGAATCTGGGTACATGTTGTTCATAGATTTTACTTTTAAAGATTTAAATGGTAAAGAGCATTATTTTGGAGCAGAAGGAGAAAAAGTTTTAACTTATCAAGAATAGGGAGAATTTTTATGCAAGAATTTTTTAGCAAGATCGAGGAAAGGAAGAACAGTGAAGTGTCTTTTTACGATAGTGTGATGTTAACCTTATGTGAACAGTTTAATTTGTACGAAAGTCTTAAAACAGATAAACTTGTCACAAGAGAGATTAAAAATTACAAAAATAAAAATACTGTTACAGATTTTAATAACATAACAGAGAGTATTAAACCAAGAATCTCATATGAGATTTACGAGAATTTTAAATTAGAAGTAGCAGATATTTCTATAAACTGTGTTCCTATTGAAAGAGAGGTTTTTTGTGGCAATGGGGACTGGGTTAAAATGTCTGTATTTACTGTAGATTTATTAAATCCAGAGGGCAAGGAAATAGTGATGAAATCTGAGTTTGGACTTTTAGAGTTAAATGCAGTAATTGCTGTTTATGAAAATATTGATGATGTAGACAAATTTTTATGTGTTGAGTTTGCATTATGTGATATTGGAACTAAACCTTTATTTAAAACTACTTTGGAGATGACTAAAATGTAATATAAGATAGTATAGCATATGTTAATGATGTATGCTATACTATATTTTGTATTAGGGGGTAAATAGAAGTCCTTAATATGAATAAAGAGAAGGGGGTATTGTTTAATTACAGCAATGGTAGGGTAAAGCAAGGTTTAGCATGGTGGTGTGCAGTTGTGTTAAGGTAAGGAGATTTTATTAAGTATAAATTAAGGCTTAGTAAGAAAACGTAATGTGATGTAGTGTAAATGTATTGCATAGTAGTGCCTTGTAGTGTTTTGTAAATGCTATTGGTAAATAATAAAAGTAGGAGGTTATTATAGATGCTATTTAAATTTATTGTAGATACTATATTAAAACTCGAAAAGGAGGAAATTGTTGGAAAAGATTGTTTATTGGAGTATATTAAAGAATCAGAAGATATCTCCAATAAGGAAAAAGAATATTTCCTAAGAGTACTTGAGAATGCTCAAGATGATAATTCTAGTTTAGTAGAATCACTTAGTAGTTCTACTAACTTGGAAGATGTTTTTAATTCTGTCGCAGCATTTGCTAAAGTTTCTTTCAATCAACTTGCTAAATGTGTTTCTAGTATTGATTCATCAAATAATTTGAATCTTAAAGAAGTTTACGATTCTGTCAGATTACCTAGAAGAGCAACGATTGGTAGTGCAGGGTATGACTTTTTCGCCCCATTCGATATCGAGTTACAGCCAGGAGAGACTATCGTAGTACCAACAGGAATTAGATGTGCTATGGATGATGGGTATGTGCTGAAAATTTATCCTAGAAGTGGATTAGGATTTAAGTACCGTTGTCAGTTAGATAATACAGTTGGTATTATTGATAGCGATTATTATGATTCAGATAATGAGGGTCATGTTATGATTAAGATTACAAATGATTCTAAGACTGGCAAGGTTATTTCAATTAAAGCAGGAGATGGATTTGCTCAGGGTATTTTTACCAAGTACTTCACAGCTATTGGAGATGATGTATCTACAGTAAGAAATGGTGGATTCGGTCACACAACAAGATAATAAAATATAAATCATATAATACATAATATTTTTAAAATAGTAGATAACCTGTAATACTTATTTCAATTATTTTGATAATATGTTAAGATATAATTAAAATAATTGGAGGTGTATTATGGGTTTATCTATTATGACAACTAAAAAGTTACAAGTTTACAATGATGGGTTTTTTAAAGATGCTACTTTATTGAAAATAACAGTATCAGAAGATATTACAGATATGTCTGTAATGTTTAACGACTTCTCAACAACTACCATTGAAGATGTATTTGGAATTGGAGGAGATTTTTGGAGATATAAGGAGAAATGTTGCGAACAATGCATTTATTGCAGCTCAGAAGGTGGCGACAGTGTTCCATTTGGTATGTGCAATTGTGCTACCCCAGAATATTATATTTGTAATTGCGAATATGTAAGCGAAGAAGATCCTTATGATGAGTTAAATGGTGGTTCTTTATGTAAATATTATAAAAATAACGGAAAAGATATTCTTATTCCCAAGGAAGAAGTTTATAATGTTTGTTTAAAGAAAGACTGGTTAAATTTAAATGAAGACTCTCTCAGTAATTTTACAAAAGATGTTTTTTATAAGTTATTAGAGGGTATCTCTGATATAGATAATCTTTCTTCCATTATTTGTGCATTATCAAAAGATATTAGCAAGGATACAGTTCTAATGGAGTTAGCTTCTTCTCTCAATGTTTAATTTGTAATAGTATTATAAGTTAGGAGATGTGTTTTGAGTTTAATATCAATTCTAAGTGGTGTATTTATAACAATTACTGTTTTTTATACTATAATTGTTTATTTATGTAGAAACACTCATTTAAATGGTAGGTATGAATTAGGCGAGATTGTAAATAATAGATTTATATTCTACAAGGATTATGAAAAAAATTGGATAAGCGAGTGGAAGGGAAATAAGGGAATAGATGGTTATAAATTAAGAGAGTGTTCAGGTGTTTATGTAATCTTAGTTTTCAATCACTATGTAAGATGGGGTAATTTCTCTAAATACAGGGATGTTTATGTAGGACAATCTCTATATATGTATTCAAGAGTACATGATCATCTTAATGGAAATGGAAATGGAGATGTTTATGCTGACGTTAAATATGGAAAAAGGGTATATGTAAAATGTATACCTTGCAATAAAAAGGATATGAATAAGTTAGAGAAAAAGCTAATTGAAAAGTATGATGCTACTTCTTCATACAATGTAACAAAGGGTGGCTCAACAATTAGAGGTGATTAGTATATAACGATGGAAAATTCTGTAGATCTGTTTAAATATGCCGAGACCTATTCTAGTGTAGAAGAACTCTATGGTTATATAGAAGAATTATTATATGAATATGAAGATGACTGTAGTTTAGATATTATCAGAAGGGAACTACATTACAATTTTGGGCTACCGTATTTTTCATATAATAGCTTATTAGAAGTAATAGAAGAGATTTTAGAAGATTAGATACAAATGATAGGGGGTTATGAGATGCTTTGTTGTACGTTTTTAACTGAAAAAGAGATTATTAAATCAAGGAATTTGTTGCTAAATGAGGATATTAAAAATGGTATAATTAGTAAGTTAGACAAAGAGTTTTCTGAGTTTGGGGTATCAGGAGGAATGTCCAAGATATTAAAGGCAGGGATATCTTCTTTAGATATTACTAAGAGATTCAAGATTAAGTCTATTACTAACGAGAAAGGTGAAAGCGGAGTAGGAGTATATGTCTTTCTAAATGATGGTACTTTTAAATTAGATAGTTCATACTATAATAATTTTGAAAAGTTACAAGAAAGAATAGATTTGTTACTTTTAAATGGTTATACTTTGCAAGATTAAATATGGTTAAATATAGTAAAAACAGGATATTGTATTTGGATGTTCTTCGTATCATAGCTTGTATTATGGTTATCTGTATACATGTGTCAGCAGAGTACCTAATGATAGCTGATTTAAAAAGCACATTATTTTTGGAGTCTTACTTAATAGACTCTATAAGTAGGGTATGCATACCTATATTTTTAATGATAACTGGTGCTTTATGGCTTAAAAAGAAGTCTGTATCTATTATAGATATGTGTAAGTTATCGTTTAAGACTCTTTGCTTGTTTTTTGCGTGGAATGCATTTTATGCTTTAAGATCTGGAATAGATAATTATTGGAAAAGCTTATCAGAAGGAATATACCATTTATGGTATTTATTATTGATATCAGTACTTTATATTATAATTGCAGTCTTATCTTTAGTAGAAGATAAAAATAAGAAATACTTAATCTATTTTTGTTTAATATTCGGTGTAGTTTTGAGTTTTATATCAAAGTTTGCAGGAAATAATAATTTATTTGGAGATGTAGTAAATCCTACTTTTATAACCTATATAGGGTATTTATTGATAGGTTATGAGTTGTCTAATAGAAAAGGAAGTTTTATATACTTAATTATATTTATTTTAATGAGTATAGTTTATGGTTGTGCAGGGGTAGCCATTTCTTTAAATAATGGTGAAGCCTCATTCCCATTTTTTAATTATGATAACATAGTTGTATTTGTAAATAGTATTCTATTGTTTATATCTATAAAAAGTATTTTCTCTTTTAAGAGTAAGATAGTTTCTGTAATATCTGCTTTTATATCTAATCTCACATTTGGTGTATATTTAGTACATGTTTTAGTGATACTTGTATTTAAGCATTATGGTATTTTAGAGATACTTTCTGTTTGGCAAGCAATTGGAATAGTGTTTTTAATTTCAATATTTATATCATTCGTAATGTCTAAAATACCTTATATAAGATGTTTAGTGTCTTTAAAATAGTATAGTACAATATATAAATCTATATTATATGTTATAATTTAGGAATATAAAAGAAAGGTAAGTAGGTTTTATGGATAAATTATTATATAATATAGGAGATACAACTGATTTAGGATATTTAATGAAATTGGCAAAGTTTCTGTATCTAGTTATATAGAGAGATATAGATATATTGTGAAATCAATTTAGGTTAAATATATTGGTTATTTTTTAAATAAGTATCATTTTATTATAATACTTGGTACAATAAAAGCATAGGGTATACCCTATGCTTATTGTTTGTTGTATAGAGGAGTGAATAAATATGAGAAGATATGAATTAGGTATGACATTAGATTATTGTAGTAATTGGAGTGTATCTGATGCTGTAAGAGAGTTTTTTCAAAATGCTAAAGATGAAGAGATCGTAAACCCTGATAACAAAATGTATTTTAATTACAATAAAAATACTAAAACCTTAACTATTGGGAATAAATTATCTAAGCTTACAGCTAGTACCTTACTATTGGGTAATTCAAGTAAGAAGAATGATAACAGAACAGTAGGGAATTTTGGTGAAGGGTATAAGGTTGCTACTGTTGTTCTTATGAGAAATGGTATAAACGTAAAGATTTACAATAATGAAGTAAAAGAAGTATGGACTTCAAAGGTAGTAAGATCTAGAAGGTATAATAGTGATATTGTAGTTTACGACATAGAGAAAAGTATCTTTAAGAAAGATTACGATTTGCTTTTTGAGTTAGTTGGTATATCTGAAGAAATGTATAAAGATATTGTAGAAAAGATATTAGATTTACAGGATGATATTGGAGAAGTACTGAAGTCCGAAAAGGGAAACATCTTGTTTAATAGCAAATATAGTGGAAACATATATGTTAATGGTTTATATGTTTGTCACAATGAAAATGTGGAATGGGGGTATGATTTTACTCCAGATATGATAAGACTTGATAGAGATAGGGGGCTTGTAGATACTTTTGATTTAAAATTAGCTATTGGTCAATTAGTGTCTAGTGTAGCAGATGCTGATTTCATTACTAAAAATATAGATAATCCAGATTTAGATTTTGTGTCAATATATTTAAAGAATGGATACAAAGATAAGTATATAGAAGTAGGTAAAAATATTTATGATTCTTTTATAGAGGAAAATGGAGAAGATGCCTATCCAGTAGACAACGTAAGTGATTGGAACGAGTATAAAGAAATGGGGTATAATCCAGTACTTGTAAATGAGTCTAAATATAGTCTTATGGAACAACATATACCTAATGATATTATAAATATACCTATCGATTTAGAATATAGAATGTGGAGAAAGAAGGCTATAGATTATTTATCCACAGATTTACTAGAAGAGATTGATAGTATATGGGAAAGGAGGTAATAAGATGACAAAACATAAAAATGCTTCTTATAAAGTTGGAAGTGTTATAAAAGTGGGGTATGAAGTTTTTGCTATCGTATTAGATATATCAAATGATGGAAAGAACTTCTATCTTGTATTTAGCAATGGGATTAAGGATTGGTTTACAAAATCTTCCATTTACAACGGAACATTTAAGAGAGAAGCCAGATGGTTAGAAGCTGTAAATTACGATGATGAAGGATATAAGTATGTTATAAAAAAGTATTCTAGAAATAGGTGTGTTTGTGTAAAGTCAAAAGGTTTTTATAGCGAAGAAGTAGATATTCCTTTATATGAATTTATTTACATGAATAAAATGCCATTCAAAGTTGGAGATGTAATTGAACTAAAAGGTGTGCCTTTAGTGGTATTAAATTATTCAATAGGAGAGAAAATTTTAATTATAGATGTATTATATGAAAAGTTTAAAACTACGTCAAGAATTAGGACTCGTCTAGAGTATTTTCATGGTAAGACACAAAATATTAGAATAAATTTATGTAATAAAATTGAGCTATTTGGTAATAATAAATCTGCTATTCATACGTCAGATGATTTTGTGTTATACAACGAAAAGGTCTATTCATTGAAAGAATGGTTAGACATAACACCAAATTATAATTATTGTGGTGATTTCAAGCTAAATAATATTTTTCAAGTATATAGAGATATTGATTACTATATCAGCGTAATAGACTGCAATAAAAAAGTAAAAGATAAGGTATTATTAGATATAGGGGATGTAATATACTACATTGAAGAATGGTTCAGTGGTTATTTGAAATTGGTTAAATATTCTAAAGACTCTAGTAAATATATCTTCAGAGAGGAATATAAAGGTGATATAAACAGCTCAAGTGGTAAATTGAAAACTTTAAAAATCTCGGATGTAAGAGATTATCTAAACATTTTTTAGATGTAGATATTTATTACTTTAATACACCTTGTATATAGTTATAATTTATAGTAAGATATAATCAATTTAAGGGGTATTACGAAAGGAGAATTTTTATGTCAGTTGTATATGCATCTAATGGAGAGGTTATTTTAACTCATAGGGGTTTACAGGCTTGCCAACAATTAGAGTTTTCTGCAATTTTAGTAAGTCAGTACTGCAAGGAAACAAAAAACAGAAATGATAGGTTATATGATTTAAGAGGTGTAGCTATTTCAGCAATGGCTAATGACTTAAAAGAATTTGTAAAAGGTATTCAAGACAATAAGTCTAAGTTGTTAAAACATGGGATTACTATTTCAGCATCTATGGTTGAAAATATTCATGAGGCTTTAATTTTATTTGGAGATTTGTACGATTCAGGTAGTTGTAAAAAATATGCTTTAAAACTTAAAGAGCTATTTCCTGAAGTATTCAAATATAAGTTTGTAGTAGATAGTCTTATATCTGCTATCAACAAGAATGGGTTTAAAATTTCAAGAAGTGATTCTGCAAGCTCATCTAGTATTTATTTAGATATAGATTATAAGTCTATTTCAAGTATTAGAATTTCAGATCATTACAATGATTTTGAGGGTATGCAATTACTTCTTTGCAAGAGTAAACCAGAGCAAGCAGGTGGGAATGGTGTATTTTATGTTTTAGAAGACAATATTGAAAATTCTTTAAAATCTGCTGTTTCTTACATTATGAATTCTCTTATTTGGCAGAGAGACAATATTGCAAAATCATTTTATATGGAACAAGTAAATAAGAAAAAATCTAAATACAAAGAAGAAAATAATAAATTTAAAGAAGTGAGGTAAAATATGAATTTACTAAAGAACATAACAATTTTTGGAATCAATGAATTGGGAGAGTATGCATGTTTAGGGTTAAACTCAAATAACGAGGTTTGTTTGAAGTATTTGTCAGATAGCGATATTGTATTCGCTAATAATTTCTATCGTATCTGTTCTAATGGTATGGAACTTACTCTACAGGAGGGAAACGATGTTTTAAAGTCAACTATTGTTAATATTTTGAATAGCATGAAAGATGATATGCCGGTAATTGATAGTGCTATGGAAATGAGTTATTCGAAGTTATCATTCGATGATTCATTAAGTAATACATATCTAGTAAGTTTTAAATACACTGGGTATCTTTGGAAGGATTTAAAAGAGTTAAAAGAATCATATGCAGCAAGAGGTTTAAATTTAGATTATGGATTCCTATTTAGCAAGAGTGAGGATGATAGTTTAATTTTAGAAGTAGAGACGGAATAAGTTTTAAGGGTATGCTTTTTATTTAGAAAGGCATACCCTTATTTTATAATATTTTGTATTATAGCTATTAGGAGAAAGGGGATTTTTATGGAGTACTTGAGTCATATATCAGAAGAAGAGTATAGAGATGTGTATATAAGGGATTTTAAACCAGTAAAAGTTTTAAAAGATGAATCAGATATTTCTACTTTAATAGAAGTTTTTGACAATGCTATGTTAGAGATAAGTACGGATTTTATATCTAATGTAGTTGAAAACAATTCAGGAATGTTTCTATTTGTTACAAGTAGAGAAGAAAGCAATTTTGATTTATTAGATTTTATAAATCAAAAATATAAAAGCGATGTAAAAATAAATTGTGTAAATGCTAGATATTTATTTCCAAAAGGTAAATCCAAGGGTATTTTCAATACAGATATGCTAGAGGAAGAGGATACAGAAGAAATTGCAACTGGTTTTATGGATGAAGACGAGATAGAGGGTATATTAGGAGATATGTCAATACTGTATCAAAAAACAGGAGAAAACATATCTATATCTTTTAGTGGATTAAGTATAGGGAGATCTTCAAAGAAATCAGATTTTATAATAAAAGATAATGGCAATGTTTCTAGATTACATTGTAGGTTATACAGAGAGGGTACTTCTTTGTATATTGAAGACTGCGGTTCTGCTAATGGAACATATGTAAATGGTGAGAAGATTACAGATATAGTTGAATTACACAATAATGATATTATTGTTTTAGCTGGAGAAGAGTTTAAGGTGATAGGATGAGAATAGATTCAATTACAGATATTGGAGTAAAAAGAGAAGATAATCAAGATAATTACTGGTCTGCAAGACTGATGGTCGAAGATGAGGAAGTTGGTATAATTTGTTTATGTGATGGTATGGGCGGTTTATCAAAAGGTGGTTTAGCAAGTAAGATTGCTATATCTAGCATAAGAGATTATTGCTTGTCATCTATAGATAATCTTGGTATAGTAAATACTATTAAAACTGCAAACAGGAAGATATTGGAGTTATCTAACGAAGACGGAACTAAAATGGGTACTACTTGTACGTTATTACTATGTAAGAATGGTAGATATACTATAAGCCATGTAGGAGATAGTAGATGTTATTTAATAAAATCCAATAGCGATATAGCTATTCCATTAACTAAAGATCATTCTGCTATTGTAAAATATGGTATTAAAAAGGATAAGAATCCAGAATTATATAGAAAATATAAAAATTCCTTAACTAGATGTTTAGGTGTAAAATCAGATGTAATTGTAGATACTTATGAGGGTGATTACGAAGAAGGGGATATCTTTTTCTGTTGCTCTGATGGTTTTTGGCATTATTTAGAAGATTACTCAATAAATAGAGAAATGTTAGGAAATTTACAAAATTTAGTAAAAAGTTGTATATCTAACGGAGAGACAGATAATATAACTGTAGGAGTTTTGTATGTATAGGAGGGTAAATTTTGGCTTCTAAAAATAAAAGAACTACATTAGAGGTAGGAGATGTAGTTTTAAATGGTAAATATGAAATATTAAAAGTACTACATACTACTGGAATGGCTAATATCTATATTGTACAAGATAGAAATTTAAATAAACAGTGGTGTATGAAGGAGATTATAAAAGCCGAAGCAGGGAGAAATGATGTAGAATATTACTGTCTGTTAAATGAAGCTAGGGTGTTGAAAGGTTTAAATAATCCAAATATACCTAGAATTGTAACCATCGAGGATACAGGAGATACAATATTTATCGTAATGGATTATATAGATGGTATGAGTATAAAAGATTGGCTAACAAGAAATAAAGATGTATATGGTAGAGTACCTCAAGACATAGCTATAAACTGGATGACTCAAATATGTCAAGTTATTTTATATCTGCATAGTAGGAAAGAGCCAATACTTTATAGGGATATGAAACCAGATAATGTAATGATTCAAAGTAATGGTACAATAAAATTATTAGATTTTGGTACTGCTGTCGTAATAAAAGAACCAGGTCAGAAATTAAAAAATGCCCTAGGAACAAATGGGTATGCAGCTCCAGAGCAATCTAAACGTGGAAATGTTTGTGATTTAAGATCAGATATATATGGTATGGGTAAAACTCTATACTACATGTTAACTGGACTAAATCCAGCTACATTTCCAAAAGGTACTAAACTAAAACCAATAAGAGAAATAGACAGTAGTCTATCAATAGGTGTAGAAAAGATTGTAAACAAATGTTGTGCGGAAGACCCAAATAACAGATATCAAAGCTGTGAAGAGTTATTGTATGCTTTACAAAATTACAAATCTTTAGACACAGCTTATAGAAAGAAAATAAGAAGAAAAGTCTATAGTGTAAGTTTTTTATTTTTATCAAGCATATTTATACTAATAACTAGTTTAATACCATTAAATATGTATAAAGCAGAACAAAGACAAGAGTATTCGAATTTGATGTCTGTTGCTTATCAGAGTGGAAAGACTTCTGATTATGTAAATGCTTTAGATGTAAGGAGTGATGATGTAGAACCATATATAGGGTTGGTGGAATCTGTAAAGATTGATGGTGTATTTTCTAAAGAGGAGGAAATGATTTTATTAAACTACTTAAATCCTAACTTAGAGAAATTAAAGGAAGATAAGGATTATGGTGAATTAGCTTTTAAAATAGGTAAATTATATTGGTTTTACTACGAAGGCGAATACCAAGACGAGGGTATGATTACTTCAATAAAATGGTTTAGTGATGCAATATCTGAAAATTATAAAAAGGAATTAGCCGATATATATTATAATCTAGGTAGTTTTAAAAAGAATATAGCATCTTCTATTACAGAATCAAATGATAGTGGGATGTATGCCAAGTATTGGAATAACTTATTAGAGGCTTCTAGTAAGGATACTGGAGAGATTGTTACTTTGCAGTTAAATTTAGCTATATCTGATTGTATTTCAACGTATTCTTATAATTTATTAAAAGATGGTGTATCCTATGATAGCTTAATAAACCATATAGATGTATTAAACAGCTTTATAAATAACTATACTCCTAGTATTGATAAATCTAAAGACATCTATAATAATTTAAAAGAAGTTGTACCAACTTTAAAAGAAAGAGTTGATTCTGTATATAAGAGTAAAGGGGGTACTAGGTAATGTTATATAATATTTGGTTAGCAATGGTTATTATAGGTCTAATACTCTTAGTAGTTTCTCTGATATTAGTATTTGCTTTAAAGATACCAGAACTTATGGATGAATTATCGGGAAGAAAAGCAAAACGTCAGATTAAAAGATTAAAAGAATTAAATATAGGTACAGGTGGTTTAGACGGAATGGTTACGGGAGATTTTTATTTGTCTATGCCAAGTAGTACATTATTGGATTCAGAGTCAATCAATATTGCTTCAGAAAATATTGAATCAAAGATAACTGAAAAATATGTACCTAATACAAATTTTGAGGAAGAAGCAACTTCATTTATAGATGAATCTAAGGAATCTTTAATTGGAGAGGAGGTTTCTACTAATTACTTGGATTCAGATACGTTAAATGATAACTCAGATTTATGTATCGGTAATATTATGTCAGACGAAGATAAGGGTACTTGCTTATTAGAAGATACTAATATAGTTGTTATAGAAGAGCATTCTAGTATATTTTAGGAGGGTAAACAAATGAGAAAAGATATTAAAAAAGTTGTTACTATTGCTACAACGGGTATTGTTACTGCTACAAATATAGCTAACCCGGCTTTAGTTGCGATTGCAGAGGATACAGATAAACCAGTAGTTAATAACGATAATATTGAAGAAACCAACGAAGTTAGTAATGAAGAATCTAAAAATCAAGAGCAATCTAAACCTACATTAAGTGATATAGGTGTATTAGGAGAACTAAAGGGTAATAAAGTTAAGATAGGAGAAAAATATTATTCAAATAATCTTGTTTTACATTTAGTAGCTACTTCTTTAAAAGAAGGTGTTACTTTAGATAATGTAGATTTATTTATTGAAGGAACAGATTCAGTTTTAGCTACTATTAAAGGTGGTAGTGGGGATATTGATTTACCTAATTATGAGGGTAGTATGATGTTCAAGTATCATTTATCAGATGGTACAGTATTAGAACAAAAAGCTGAAGAGGTTTTAAAAGATTTCGCAACAATGAAAACCTATATAAAAGACTCAACATATCCAAAATCTGAAGATATTGTATTCTCCGGTGAGAAAAAAGAGTTTGATGGTGTATTATATTTTATGGAAGATGGAGAGATTACCATACCTATATCAGATGATGGTTCAGGTATAAATAAGGACTCAATAAATGTGACTGGAGCGCAATTTGTAGTTAGTGAAGACTGTAGTAAAATTACAATAAATACTAAGAATTTAAAAGAGGGAAAAAGTAAGATAACCTTAAAGATGTCAGACATGGTAGGAAATGCTATGCCTGATAAAAACTATTCTGTAAATATGTACAGAGAAGCTCCAGTGCTAGGTGTATCTAAAATCGAGGGTACATACTCTACTGTTAATAATAAAACGTATGTTAATAAAGATGATGAGTTATCAATAACTTTTAGTGGTGTAGAAGATAAGAGATTTAAAAAGATTGAATTAAGGGATAAGAGTGGTAATAAAATATCTGATATAGATAAGAAGACTGGAAAGATTACTATTGGCAAGGGTGATTATCGTATTTATGTACAGGATATAGTAGGTCAAGAGGCTACTAGAACTTTAGAAGAACTTACAGAAAATAGAGTATTCTCTACAATACAAGAAGATGAATCAAAGCCAGAAATAGGTAAACAGGATTTCTCAGGAGAAAGTAAAAAGGGTAATGATGGTAATAGCTATGTTATTTCAGATGGAGAAATCAGAATACCTGTATCTGATTCAGAGTCTGGTATTGAGAGCGTAAAAGTATCAGGTGCTGAGTATTCAGAGTCTGAGGGTGTTGTAGTAGTAAATACAAATCAATTCAAGAAAGATGGTAGCTACAACTTTAAACTCTCTGTTAAAGACAGGGTAGGCAACCTATCAGAAAAAGATTATTCTGTAAGATTATTAAGAGAGTTTCCAGAAATAAAAGGTAATTCTTATGACAATGTAGTAATATCAAAAGAAAATAGTTATTCTAAAAAAGATATATCTATTTCTTTATCAGATTATAATAAATTTGGTATAGATAATATATCTGTTTTAAAAGATAATATAGTAGTAGGAAATGTAGATAAAGGAACTTTTTCTACTAAAGGTACTGGAAGGTATTCTGTAAAAGTAGTAACTGTATTAGGAGATGAAAGGGTTTATACCTTAGAAGACTTATTCAAAGAGGGTATCTCTTCTAATATTGTATTAGACAGCGATGCTCCTAGTATTGATAAAAAGATAAGTTTTAGCGGAAGTTTAAAAGAAGTTGAAGGTAAGACTTATCTAACCACCAATGGTGAAGTTACTGTTAGGGTATCTGAAACAGGTGTCGGTGTAAATAAGGATACAGTTGTAGTAAAGGATAAATCAGGAAAAGTAAAAAATGTAGAGTTTTCATATGATGAAAATGCTTCTGTACTTAAAATAAATACAACTCAATTTGAAGATGGAGATGTAACTTTAGCTATATCAGTATCTGATAAGTTAGGAAATTCATCCGATAATACTGATATTGAGTTTAGTATGTTTAGAGAAGTTCCAGAAATAACTGGAAAGAGTCACGGTAAAATAGTAACTGTAAATGGTAAGTCTTATATTAGTGGTGATGTAGATTTCTCTATTTCAGGAACAGATTCTTACAAGGTTAAAAAGGTAGAATTATATAAAGATGGTACTAAATTATCAGATATCAATAGTGGTAAGTTTTCAATAAAAGATGACGGTATTTATAAGGTAAGAGTTACTTCTTTAATAAATGAATATAAAGACTACACTTTAGAAAATCTTTTTGAGGATGTTGTATCTACTGTTGTTGTTGATAAAAATAAACCTACTCAGACTGATATGCATTTTACTGGAGATACTATTTTAGTAGGTAATAAACCTTACTTTACATCTAACGGAGATTTTAGGTTTAGTTTATTAGATGATGGTGTAGGTTTAGACAAATCTAATATAAGTGTAAAAGGTGTAGAAGAAAAATGGGTATCAATTTCAGAAAATGGTAATTTAATAACAATAAACAGCGAGGGGTTACCAGAAGGAAATACAACAATCTCATTATCAATTAAAGATAAACTTGGTAATACATTCGAAAAATCAATAGATTTGTATATGCACAGGGTATTTCCTGAGATTAGTGGTAAAAATCATAGTGATGTTCTAATTGATTCAGGCAAGATTTATATTGATAACCCTATGTCATTATCTATACAAGGTTATGATAGTGAAAAGATTATTAAGATAGAATTACTTAAAAACGACAAAGTTATTTCAGAGATAAAGGATGGTAAATTCTCAATAGAGGAGAGTGGAGATTACGAAGTAAGGGTAACTGATTTAGTAAGTAAAACTAAGGAGTATAAACTTAGTGAGTTATTTTCAGATTTACCTAACACTGTTGTAGTAGATAAAGAAGTACCTGTTTTTAAAGGTGATACTTTTAGTGGAGATAAAGTAGAAGTAGATAGTGTTGTATACTATACTAAAGATGGAGATATCGTTGTTTCAGCAGATGATAATGGATCAGGAATTTCTAAGGAATCATGGAAATTAAGTGGTGTTGATTCATTAAACTTTAATGTTTCAGATGACGGGAAGAGTATTACTATACATACAGCAGATTTAGCTGAAGGACCATCTGTACTAAATATAGAAGTATCCGATAAGTTAGGGCATAAATCTAGTTATAAGTTAGATATTTATATGCATAGATACGCTCCAGAGATTACTGGTAAAACTCACAGTAATGTTGTATTAAGAGATGGTATATCTTATATAAATAAAAATTTAGAAGTTTCTTTAAGTGGAACGGATAGTCCAAAGGTAAAATTAGTAGAATTATATAAAGATGGTAAGGTTGTAGATGAGGTAGAAGATGGAACTTTTGCTATAAGTGAAAGTGGAGAATACACAGTAAGGGTAGTAGATTTAGTAAATAATGCTAAGGTCTATAGGTTGGAGGATTTATTTAAAGATATAACATCTAATGTAGTTGTAGATAAGGCTATCCCAGAATGCAATATTACTATAAATGATAAAGAAATTGATACTTCAAAATGGGTAACTGAAAATGGTGTACTTAAGGTTAAAGTTTCAGATAGTATTGGTTTATCTGAATCAGTAGTTACAGTAAACGGAAAGAAATTTACTAAAATTTATGAAGGTATCGATAAGGACGAAGATATTGTTATAGATTTGAAAACAGATGTTCCAAGAGCTGAAGATGGTAAATATAAGGTAAGCGTTAAGATTACTGATATTGCTGGGAATACAAACTTAGTAGATACAAAGACTCTTAAAGTAGATTTCGACAAACCTAAGTTTGAAAATATGAAGTATGAGGGTACAATTTCTGAAGATAAGGAAACAGGTAAAGTATTCTTTAAAGGAGACTTGAATATAACAGGTTCTACTTCAGATATCGGATCAGGTATAGATAAAATAGAATTAATGACCAAAGAAAACAAAAAGAAAGTAGTTTTACCTTTGGTTATTAAAGATACTGGAAATTATACTTTAAGAGTATATGATAAAGCAGGTTTGTATTCTGACTTAGAATTAAAGGACATTTTAGGTACAGAAAGTAATAATTTAGTATCTGATAATGTATCTCCAACTATTGAAAGAGTTAGTGGCTTCAAAGAAGACATAGAAAAAGATGGTAAGTTGTGGTTCAAGACTCCACCTGTGTTGAAGTATAAGATATTAGATACTAATATAAAGAGTGTTAAAATAAGCATAAATGGAGAGGAAAAAATTACAAAGTTATCCGAAACGGGTGAATATACTCTGTCTACAGAAGGGTATGAATGCCCAGTAACTGTTAATGTGGAAGCCATTGATAAGATTGGCAATAAAACGGAAGATGATTTCAATTATTTTGCAGACTTTACTGCTCCTACTAACATTAATGTAAAATGCAATACAGAGGGAAAAGAAAAACATGGTATTGTATTTTTTAAAGAAAATCCACAGATATCTGTATCAGCAGAAGATGCAGGTATAGGGGTAGATAAATACATATTATCAGGAGATTTAAGTGAAGAAAACGTAAATGGTAATTTCACTTTAAAGACTGGCTCATACTTCTTAGAAGTATCTGATATATTAGGTAATACAAGTAAAAAAGAACCTTTAGGTGCTAAGATAGGGTATACAAGCAATAACTTTATTGTTGATTCCGAAAGTCCATCTGTATCATTTAGTAAACGTGATAGTGATTATGAGAATTGGTACAACAGTGACGTAGAATACAAGGTAAATTTAAAAGATAATGTAGGATTAGATTTAGTTAAGGTATTTATAAATGGTCAAGAAGTATCTACATTTACTGCTGATAAGGGAGATATATCTGAAAAAGAACTTACTGTAAATACAAATATGGTTCAGGAAAGTCCAAATGGTATGTATGAAATAAAAGTAATAGCCCTTGATAATGCAGGAAACATTAAAGAAGGTAGCGATGTTATTTACATTGATAGAACTTCTCCAATTATCAATAAGTTTGTGTTTACAGGTGATGGTTATGCTGAAGGCAATACTGTAAATGGTACAGATAGATATGGTTTCTTCTTTAATGGTGCAGCTTCATGTGATATTTATGTATCTGATGGTACAGTATCAAGTGGATTAAAGGATGTATATGTAACACTGGAAAGCAAAGATGGAAGTGTTAAAAAAGATAAGGTCTCCATAAGTAATGGAGTTGCTAGAGTAAATATACCTAAAAACTTTAAAGGTTATATTTCAGCATACGCAGACGATAATGTTGGTAATAAGGGCGATGTAAATAAACCTGATGGAGTTATTACAGAAGACCATAATTACCATATAAATAGTACAAGAATAGATATAAACTTACCTAAAACCGAATTTACAGATATATCAGGTATACCTTTATATCCTACAGATGTTAGTGCAAGTGCTTCCATTGGTTGTGATTGGTCAGGTTTAAGAAACTTCAGTTGGGGTATAGGAGAAAACACTTTAGGAAGTGCAAGTGTAGATTTAAATGGCGATATTGCAGGAGATGTTGGTAATATTAAAGAGAAAGATAAAAACCTTATTGTAGACTTAGGTAAGAATTTATCCGCTCAAGGAAATGCCAACGGACTAAATCTATGGGTAAAACTTACAGATAGAACTGGTCATTCTTCTGAAGCTAGTAAAGTTTATAGTATAGATAAGGATGCTCCTACAATAAGTGTATCTTATGACAATACGGAAGAAGATAACTTCTATAACAGAAATAGGGTAGCTACAATAACTGTACATGAAAGAAATTTCGATCCTAGCAAGTTTACTGTAAGTGGTTCTTCTGGTGTATTAGGAAGTTGGTCTAATAATGGAGAGGTTTGGGTTAATACCATATCTTTCACAGAAGATAAGGATTACAACTTCTCATTAGATTGTATTGACAGAGCTGGAAATAAAGCTAAGACTTATACAAGTGAGAATTTTACTGTAGATAAGACAGCTCCAAAACTATCTGTAAGTTGGGATGTTCCAAATCCATCAAATGAAAATTACTTTAATAGTCATAGAACTGCTACAATTACAGTAGTTGAACACAATTTTGATAGTAATTTGTTCAAGAAAACTGGTAGTGGTGTTATGAGTGGTTGGAGTAGTAATGGAGATGTACACACTGCTACTGTATCATTCAATGAAGATGGTGAATTTGAATTTGGAATAGAAGGTACTGATAAAGCAGGAAATGCTTCAGAAGTATATAATTCAGGTAAGTTCAATATAGATGCTACATTGCCAAAACTTAGTATAGAAGGTGTAGAAGAAGGTATTTCTTATAAAGAAGATATTAAGTTTAGTGTAAATATGTCTGACGATAATATAGATTCAAGTAAATCATCTGTTGAATTATTAGGAAGAAAGTCAGGAAATATCAGGGTATCAGGCGCTATTAGTGGAAAGAGTGGTATTTTTACTTTAGATAGTATACCTAAAGAGGAGTTATACGATGATGTATATACTTTAAAGGCTACTGTAACAGATAAAGCAGGAAATGTAGAGTCCAAGAATATTAAGTTTTCTGTTAATAGATTTGGTTCTAAGTATACTTTCTTAGATGCAGATATACTAGGTAATTATATAAGAGAGCCAAAAACAGTTGTAATTAACGAAACTAATGTAGATAAGTTGGATACAAGCAAAGCAAGAGTAAGGGTAATAAGAGATGGTTCTGAAGTAAAGGTTTCTAGCAATCAAATCGGTATTAAAGAAACTGGTGGAGATGTAGATAAATATAATTATAGTTATTCAGTAGATAAATCTGTGTTTAATAGAGATGGAAAATATATTGTACAGGTATATTCCCATGCTCTAGAAGGAACAGATTATAGTAGTGTTTCCGAGGAATATGCTTTCATTTTAGATAGTAAAAAACCAGAAATAATTATATCAGGTTTAGAGGATGGTAAAACTTATAAGGATTACAAAAAGAAAATAACAATTGATATAAGAGATAAATCTAAAATTACTGAAGTATCTGCTATTCTAAATGGTAAGTCTGTTCCTTTATCTAAAGAGAATGGTATTTATACTTTAGAAATACAAGAAAGCAAAAATAAGCAAAGTTTATCTATAACAGTAAAAGATAAGGCTGGTAATGAGTCTACTAAATCTATAGAAGATTTTATTATATCATCTGAGGTTGCTACATTCATTGTAAATCAATGGTGGTTTAAATGGGGTATAGGTGCAATAATAGCTTTCTTAGCAGCTTTAATCGCTTTAATAGTTAAGAGTAGAAGAGATTCTAGAAGAGATGAAGAGATTAGCAATAAGGATTACGAGGATCTTTATAACTCAACAGCTCAGAATAGCTCAGAGTCTGTTTCTACCGAAGATAGAGAAACTACAATTATCGAAGACGAAGAAAAATAATTTAATAAATAAGAGGGGTACTCGATACCTCTCTTATTTATTTTATAAATAAAATAAATATGTTTTTATAAATTTTAGTCATATTGTTAATATGCGTAAATTTGTGATTTTAATATATTAAATTTATGGCTTAAAATATTATAAGAAGAATAGCATAATTTTATAAAAATTATGCTATTTTTTATCGAAGAGTATTCGGTGGAGTAGTAAAATTTAAGTTGTATATTTTTCTATTTAGTGATAATAGTGATAGGTATTATATAAACAGTGTACAATGTAATTATTATAAAGTTATTATTAAGAATTTAGACTTTATTATGTAAAAGTATAATTATACTATATAAGGTTTATTAGTTTATTGTATAGTAGTAATTAGCTAGAGTATAAGATTAAAAGGTGTATTTAAATAATTGTCGAATTTTATACATAGGGTTAATTGTGTAAACTAATTAGCTTTTATTTTTTGTCGAAATATGTTAATATATGTATATAGTACAGGTATGGTAGGTGATGATATGTCAGATATTTTTGAGTTAATTGTTAATGAGTTAAAAAATGAATTTAAGGATACTATGGTAGTAGATGAAACAAGATTGCTATTTATGATGAAAAAATATGGATTAAGTGAACACTCTATAAAGAAAGAAAAAATTATAGAGTTATTAGTAGAAGAAGGGTATATTGTAAATAGTGACTTGTGTTTAAATAGTGATGATAGTAATCTTACATCAGATATATTAAGAGATTATTTAGCAGGGATAGGAAATAAGCCACTATTATCAAATCAAGAAGAAATAGAATTATCTAAACGTTATAAAAATGGTGATGAATCAGCTAAAAGTGAAATGATAACTAGAAATTTACGTTTAGTTGTCAGTATAGCAAGAAGGTATCATTGTACTTCAATGCCATTAATGGATATTATACAAGAGGGTAATTTAGGTCTGATGAAAGCAGTTGATATGTATGATCCAGAGAAGGGGTACAGATTTAGTACATATGCAACATGGTGGATTAGACAAGCAATAACTAGGTCTATTTGTGATAAGGCAAGACTTATTAGACTTCCAGTTCATGTGAATGAGAAGATTTACCAAATTAAGAAATTTAAAAAAGAGTATTATGACAACAATCAGAGATATCCTTCAGATAATGAAATCTGCAGTGAGTTGAATATTTCTTCAGAGACTTTATTGCAGGTTCATTTGTTAGATGGTTCTATGGCTAGTCTTAATTCTACAATAGGTGATGACGACGATACAGAGTTAGAAGAGTTGATAAAAGATGAAAATTCTCAAAATATTGAGTCAGAGGTAATTAATTTATGTTTATCTGAAGATATAGCCAATGTTTTAAAAACTGTATTAACAGAAAAAGAAGCAGAAATTATTAAATTAAGATTTGGTTTAGGGGATAATTTAAATTCAGGTTCTCTTACTCTGGAAGAGTGCGGAAGGTTGTATGGATGTACAAGAGAAAGAATTAGGCAAATAGAGTCTAAGGCTTTAAGAAAATTAAAGTATTCTCGTAACGCTAAAAGTTTGAGAGGTTATGTAGGAGAGAATATATTAAGGAGGGATTCAGCTAATGTCTAAAGTATCAGATATTATTGTAGAAAGAATTTTAAATAACGCAAAAGAAGAGGGTATAATGCCTTGGCAAAGAACTTATAGGGTAATACCAGCTTACAACGGAGAGAGTGGTAAAAAGTATAAAGGTATAAATAGATTTATGTTACCAGAGGGAGAGTACTTAACAGCCAACCAATTAAATAGTTACAATAAATCTCATAAAACAGATTATAAATTTCAAAAGGGTATTTTTTGGTTTCCAGTAGTATTTTACAAGGTAAATAAAAAAGAGTTATCTACTGCAGAAGTCAAAAAGTTGTCAGAGAGTATAGATATCGGAGATCTTTCTAAAGACCATTTTATTGGGTATAAAGATGGGTACTATTATGAAGTAGTCAATGGTGTAGTAAGTCAAAATAAAAATGTTTTAAGATATTACAACGTAGCAGATGTTCAGTATTTTAAAGATAGTGACGGAAATCCTTATCCATCATTGTACTCAGATGATATAGTAAAGGTAGAATCAGAAGAGCCATTAAAAATTATCGAAGATTATGTAAAAAGAGAGAATATTAGTACAAAGACTTATACTGGTGTACCCTGTTACATAGAAGATGATGATTTGGTTATGTTTAATTTACTTGAGTCTAGTTCTAATAGTTATCTGATTTCTGCTTTCCACGAATTAGTACATTCAACAAAACACAAAAGTAGGTTAAATAGAAAAGATTTATCTAAGGGAGAAGAAGAAATTGTTGCAGAAATGGCATCTTGGATGTTGTGTTCAGAACTTGGTTGTATAGATGACATTATGCTAGAGAATAGTTTAAGTTATGTGAATTATTGGTCTAAGACTGTCAATGATTTAAAGAACAATTTTATTTGGTTGGTATCACTTGCGGAAAGTGCTGTTAATTATATTTTGAATAGGAAAGAGGATTAGAATTATTTCTAATCCTCTTATTATTTTAATATATTTTATGTTTTCTTAGATTTTTTCTATTATAGGTTAAATTAAGAAATTTTTTACAAAGGAGAGTGCGATATAGTGAAAAAATCAAGGGTTGTTGCTATGTTACTATCATTGGGTATGGTGTGTACTCCAATAAGCGCAGAAGCAAATAGTAATATAGCTTTTATGAGTTGTAGTGTTGGCGATAAGTTAGATATAACTCTTAGTGATAAAGATGTGAATTGGGATAGTTCTAATAAAGATATAGCAAGTATTAAAGATGGTTTGGTATACATACTAAAAGAAGGAAAATGCGATTTAGTAAATAAACAAACTGGGTTTAAAGTAAAGTTATCATCTTCAGGAACAAGTAATAATTCTGCTGTAATGGAAATAAATTATTTGTCTGATACTGATGTTGTAGAAGAGGTCATTTACAGAGATAAAACTATAGATATAAAAACTGTAGAGGTTAACTCTACAGTGAAGGTAGATAAGAATATCATTCCTAGCAATTTCAAGGAAGTTGAAAATACAGAATTAAAAGAATCAAATAATATAAAAAACGAATCAAATCTTGTTAATGAAGTAGAAGCAAAGGCAGAAAAAGATGGGGCTTATGTAGTTAATGAGTCCACAGGCGATAATGGAGTAGTAAAGGTAGTAACTCCTGAATTAAATATAAAAGAATTTAATGGTTCTGTTGGGCAGAGTTTTGATTTATCAGTGGATAATATAGAAGTAGAAAGCAAAACATTTACGTCTAGCAACAGTGATATTGCAAATGTAGATTCAAATGGGCATGTTACATTAGTAAATGGAGGAGAAGCTGTAATATCGGTAAATACTGGCAGCAACATATTAGAATGTAAAGTAGTATCTACTATCCCTAGTGTAGATTGTTCTGTGGTAGAATTAAAGAAGGGGCAAATAGGAAAGATTGTTGTAAATAATAACTTAGCGAATTTACCAGTATCTTATCAGATTATATCAGGAGAAGGTGTTGTAAATCAGTCAGGCGACGTTCTTGTTTCTAGCAATGAAGTTATAGTTAGGGTAGTAATAAATAATCAATTTGTTTATGATAAAACTTTTATAGGTTCTACAATACAAGAAGAGTATTGGGATGCAATGCAACCTTTCATGCAAAAGTGTTTGGGTACTCCTTATGTTATGGGTGGAGAGATACCAGGTGTAGCATTAGATTGTTCTGCTTATGTTAGTTATGTATATTCTAGTGTAGGACTAATGAATGGTAGGCTTACAGCTCAAGGTTTATATGATAGGGCAGAAAAAGTAGAAGAGCCTATGCCAGGAGACTTAGTTTTCTTTAAAGAAACATATGACTGCCCAGATTATATAACTCATGTTGGTATATATGCAGGTAATGGAGAGATGTATCATAGTGGAGAACCTAATCAAAAAACTTCTTTAAATACTTCTTATTGGCAAGAACATTTAGTTGGTTATGGTACAATGATAAATAGTAATACACCAAAACCTGTAATAAACAACTCAAACAATATTTATTCTCAACAAGAATTAGAATTAATTTGGGCAATAGTAGGTCAGGAGTGTTCAACTGGATATGATGGTGCATTAGCCGTAATTAGTTGTGCAATGAATAGAGCTAATATTAACTATGGTGGTTATGGGCAGGATGTTCTATCTCAGCTTACAGCGCCAAGTCAGTTTTGTTATTCTCCAGATGTATCAGCTCCAGAGTTATGGCAATCAAGATTAAATGGTAATGTATCAGACTTTGTTAAACAGGCAGTAAATGATTGTTTATATAGTGGGGTAAGAAACCATGGTTATCTTAATTTTAGAAGTGGTCAGACTCCAGGTAGTATGTGTATAGGAGATAATTGGTATTTTTAAATATTTAAAGGTGGGTATAAATAATTACCCACCTTTTGTTTTATAAGTATATTTGATTAGATTTTAATATATGTTATAATAGAAATATAACATATATAGTGTGCTAGATTAGTTTTATAAGTATGTTTGATTAGATATGTAAAATATTTATATTTTATAAATAGAATTACAAATATTATATGTTAGATGTATAAATGTATGTAAATAGAAGTATAAAAATTTTATATACTTTAAGTTATTATAAATTTAGAAATATAAAAAAGTTAAATTAAATATCTAAAATTATAGTACGCTTATTTAATATATGCTATACTATCAGTATACTTACAAATGGTATTAAAAGTTTAAGGGTCATTAGCTCAGTTGGTTAGAGCATCCGGCTCATAACCGGACGGTCGTAGGTTCGAGTCCTACATGACCCATTATAAGTTTATTAGAAGAAAGGTGATATTTATGCTAAAACATCAATTAGATGTAACTAATGTTGCTAAAGATATTATTAAAAATGGCAAGATTCTTGTAGACATAAGAGTTGAGTCTGAAGATTCCAGATTTATGAATGTTTTAAAAGACGGTGTTATTTACTTCATTAGATTTATGGGTGATGATTGTTATGCTCTTGTTACAATGGAAGAGTGTGAGAAATTACCAGTAAAAACAACCTTTAAAGGTAATGGACCTTTAAGGTATGATCTTTATGGTTCAAAATCTAAAGAACTTGGGTTTAAAAAAGAAGAATGTTTTTTAATTAGTTCATCGGATAATTGGAAATATTTAGTTGAAACTAATAAACACAATATTTATTTCTATGAGTGGTTATATGTGTATGATAATATTTTAAAAGGTGTTGTACAGCCTATCTGCAAGAGTGATGTAAAGGATGAATAACTGTGGAAAGTAAGATTATCTTAAAACTGAAAGTTTAAGAAATTACAAAAAAATCTAGTTGTAAGTTAATTAAAAACAGTTTAGGGGGCGTAATATTCATGGTAAAATTTGAGAATATTGTGGTAAGTGGTGAATACATCTATGCTTTAGAAACAGATTTGTTATCTGGAGAGTCATGTAAAATAAAACTTCATATATCTAAAGAAGAATATGAATGTGAGGGTAATTTATCTTCAAATTATATGGTAAAGGCTCTTTGGTGTTTACAGAGAAGATTAAGAGAAAATAAAAAATTAAATTCTGTTGAAGTAATGAGTTGGGGGTAATTTCTGTGGATTATGGTGCTTTAGTTAGAAATAGTAAAAGGGCAGATGATCACGCAGCATTATTTTATGAGAGAGCAAGAAATTCAAAAGATTATTTAAATGTGTCTAAGAATACTGGTTTTTCGATAGAACAAACTCAAGCTATCCAGAATTATTTATTTAAGGATTATCATTACTTGAATGGTAATACAATATCTGTAAGATTTGAACCTTGTTATGAGATAGCAGAATCATGGAGAAGGTTATCAGAGAGAAGTGGTATTCATATAGAAAAACATGATATTGTATTATTACAACATGAGTTGACTGAAATTAAGTTATTGCTATCTAATTCAAGAATGTCTCAAAGCGGAGCACATAGTATTGCTAGTAAAATGTTTCCGTATGATATACTGTCAGAGAAATATTACAAGGATAAAAGAAAATAATAATTAGTATATAAAGATGATAATTAGTTTATCATCTTTATTTTAATTTCAGATAAATGTTGTTTATTTTTATTCTATGGGTTACAATAATATTGTGGGTATATTTAATAGGTAGGTATTTTTGTATGAATGTGAATATTTAAAGTAGAAAACTATAGAATTGACTTGAAGACTAAGATAATTAGGATTTTATAAGAAATATTTACAGAGAAATAATATAATGTAAAGTAGAGGGATGATAATGAAAATAGGAGATACGGTATTTCAGAATAAAAGGTATACAAGACAAAATGCGAAGTTGATAAGTATATCAGTCGATAAGTTAACTGGAACAGTAATGTTCGATAATGGTATTATACGGCATAATGTAATTTTAAAAGATTTTTACGAAGGAACTTTAGATGTATCTATAAATAATTTATTAGTAGGTGATGAGAAAGAACAACGTTATGGTAATATTGCAACTATAACAAAGATATATGGTAGTAATTGTGATGTTATGCTTGAAGACGGTACTATAAAAACAAATGCAAGGTTAGTTTCTTTTAGAAAAGGAGTATTAGGGGTATCAAGTTGTACTTCAGTTAGGCATAAAGAAAAAGTAGGTTTATCTAAGTCCCAGAGATGTGGTTTTAATGCTAAGATAATTAAATATGATAGTTTATCTAAAATGTGTGATGTAGAGTTTGAAAATGGTATAAAAAGATATAATGTACCTTATGCTAGATTTTTAAGTGGTACTGTAAATTTACCAAAATCAATTGTAGGGAAAAAGAAATTACAGAAATGTGGTATTGTTGCAGAGATTATAAAAGACTATGGTAATGGAATAATTGATATACAATTTGAAAATGGTGAAAAAAGAAGTAAAATGCATTATAGTACATTTATGCGAGGTACTATTTCTGTTAAAAGTAAATGTTTGTTTGTTGGTCAGAAAATACTACAAAACTGTGGTATGGTCGCAGAGATAGTAGAACTATTACCAGAGTACAAGTGTACTGTTAGGTTTGAGAATGGTGTTGTACGAGAGGGTGTTCATAGAAATAGCTTTAGAGATGGTCGTTTAACTATAAAATATACTGGTAAAAATCTAATTGGTTTAGAAGTAAACTACAATAACATAAAAGGTTTAGTTGTAGGGTATAGCCAATCAAAAGATTGTGTTAAGGTATTACTAGACACTGGTATATTCTGCAAGATTGATAGACAGGGCTTTATATCCAATAATTTTATTATAAATAATACAGATTGGAATATGACTGTTCAGGGTTTTAAATATAGGGTATATAGGGAAGATGGTAAATATAAAGTAGTTTTTGAAGATGATTCTACTGTAATTTTATCTTTATTAGATTTAGATAAAAGAAGTAAGGTATTACCAGATTGTGTAAAATATATTAGTGTAAATACTTATGATGTAAAAGGTGTAGTCGGAAATATTTTAAGTGTGTATTTTGATTCTGTTAAGAAAAAGTATATGGTTTTAGTAGCAAATAAACATATGAGAAGACTTGTTATTTTATAAAATTATTTAATAATATAGTTAAATGAGTGGAGGGTGTATAGCAGGGTACTTAAAGTTAATCAATTAAAATAGATAAACAAGGGTACTTATATACAAACTCCTTAATTTTTACTGTTTAAGTCCAAGTTAGTATACTGGTTTAATAAAAACCTCCCATAATTATCAATAAGAAAATTATATTTTATTATATAAAGATGGTACTACCATCTTTATTTTTTACTTTTAGATGAATATTGTTTAATTATACTTTGTATGTTAAAATATTATTATAAACATATTTAATAGGTAGGTATTTTTGTATGAATGTGAATGTTGGAGATAGAAAACTACAGAAGTGTGGTTTAGAGGCTGAAGTTGTTGAACTTATAGGAAGTAACAGATGCAAGGTAAAGTTTAACGAAGACTCATTTGTAGAGGTTTCAATAGAAACTTTCCACAGGGGTAGAATAAAAACAATAAAAGATAATTTTATCAAGATAGGAGATAAGGTGTTACAAAGAAATGGTCATACTTTTGAAGTAATAGCAATCAAACCTAATCGTAAATTGGATGTTATAAGTGACGAAGGGGTGATTAGAAGAGATGTTTCTTCTTGCCAATTTAAAGCAGGTAAGCTAGCATCTAAAAACAAAACCTCAGTAGGCGATAGAGTTTTACAAAAGTCTGGATCTTATGCAGAAGTAATTGAGTTACTTCCAAATGTTAAGTGTACTGTAAAATTTGATTCAGGTACTATAAAGGAAAATGTTCTACGGCAGGACTTCAGAGATGGCAAGATCTTAGAGTATTGTACAGCAGACAAGTATGTAGGATCTAGGGTAGTTGCTAAAAATGGTATTGGTTTAGAGATTATAGAATACAATAGTTATAAAGATATTACTGTTAAGTCGGATGATGGAAAAATTTCAAAGTCAACTCTATCTCTTTTTAAAAATGGTAGTAGTATGTTAACTAATTCTCCTGATATAATAAAAAAAGAACAGATATTATGTATGGTAGTAAAACAAAAAGATGGATATGATGTAAAATGCGTTGATTACAAGAATAAGAGTAGTATTGTGGTAGAATATCCATGGGGGTACAGGAAAACAGTTTGCAAACAAACTTTTTTAAAAGGAAATTCTTATTTATATAAGTACGAGACATATTTAGGAAAAACTTGTAAAAACATATTTAATATGTCTTTTACTGTAAATGGGTATGAAAACGATTTATTTTATGTATCTTTCGAAAATGGTCAGAGCGTAAAGTGTGGTGTTAAGAAGGTTTATGATGGTACTGTTTATTTAGATAGTATGGTGGCTTTAACAGGCGGTTATGTTGCTTTGAAAACAGATAAATCTAGTATAATTAAAAGTGTATATTATGACTTAGTTATTGGTAAATATATTGCACTTATAGAGAAAAATAACTATAGAACTATGATAAAATTATAAAAAGTAATGGTTAATAGGTTAAGGTGGTAGTTATTATGAAAATTGGAGATACTGTATTTCAAAACAAAAGGTATACAAATCAAAATGCAAGGTTATTAGAAATAGATTCATCTTGTACCAATGGTAAAATAATATTTGAAAATGGGATAGTAAGGAGTAATGTTAATCTAACAGATTTTTATAATGGCGTATTAGACGTATCTATTAGTGGTATAATGGTAGGAGATGAGAAGTTACAGAGAAATGGTCTTATTGCTAAAGTAGTATCTATCAATAATAATAAATGTGATATAGAATTTGAAAATGGTTTAATAAAGAGAGCCGTAGATATTTCCTACTTTAAACTTGGAAGTTGTGGAATAAGTAAAAGCAGCTACCACAGGGTAAAGGAGAAAGTAGGAAAACAAAAAGTACAAATGTGCGGAATGAATGCAAAAATAATTAGCTATAATAATGGTTTGTGCGACATTGAATTTGAAAATGGTTTAAAAAGGCATAATGTATCTTATACTAGTTTCACACAGGGTAGTGTAAATATTAATAAATCTAAGGTAGGTAAGAAAAAATTACAAAAGTGTGGGCAGATAGCTGAGGTTATATGTGATTATAAAGATGGAACTGTAGATTTAAAATTTGAAAATGGTATAGTTAGAGAAAAGGTAGTTTATGCAAGTTTTGTAAGTGGTTCTTTATCAGACGGAAGTAATGAATGTTATATAGGTCAAAGAGTTTTTCAAGGTTGTGGGATGTATGCAGAAATTATAGAGTTACTTCCTAAATCTAAATGTTCTATTAGATTTGAAAATGGTTATGTAAAGAAGAATATATCTAGAAAGGCTTTTAAAAGAGGTTTAGTATCTAACAAATATACTGGAACAGATTTGATTGGTTCGCATATAGTTTCAAACGGCATACAAGGAGTCATAGAAGGGTATAGCAGTTCTAATGATTGCATTAAAGTATTATTTGAAAACGGTATATTATGTGATATTAAAAGAAGTGATTATATTTCAAATAATATTAATTTGGGAAATATAGAATGGAATATATCTTCAAAAGGATTTAAGTATAAGGTGTATAAATGTAATAATAAATATACTGTTGTGTTTCAAGATTCTTCTTAT
>ERZ773217.184-NODE-184-length-59685-cov-13.653161_pt1 | contig 59685 bp, 60 predicted proteins | sample MGYA00580995_ERZ773217 | MGnify/ENA primary metagenome ERZ773217 (study PRJEB29015, sample SAMEA2737772) | human gut metagenome | biome: human gut; feature: human-associated habitat; material: faeces | place: China | collected 2012 ...
CGAAAAGCAATTTACTTTATTTGGAAAAATTTTAACTAGCACAATAGATTAATTAATTACTTAAAACATTTTCCTTATGTAGAATTTTATATTTTATTATGTATTTTTATATAAATCGACTTTAAAATTTTATTTTTTACATAAAATATATAAACATTCTTCCTTTAACTTTCTTTTATTTTAAGTACTAGTATCTTGTATACACCCCTATATTTGTGCTATACTTAAAAAGTTATTTTAAGCTGAAAGGAGCAAAATATATGTCAAAAAATAAAATAATAAACATAGCAGTTATCGCCCACGTTGATGCTGGTAAATCAACTTTAGTTGACGCATTCTTACATCAATCTGGAACATTTAGAGATAACGAAGTAGTAAAAGATTGTGTAATGGATAGTAATGACCTTGAAGCCGAAAGAGGTATAACTATATATTCTAAAAACTGTTCTATCAACTATAAGGATTACAAAATAAATATAGTTGATACACCAGGACATAGTGACTTCTCTTCTGAGGTTGAACGTGTTATAAAAACTGTTGATACAGTTATATTACTAGTTGATGCTAGTGAAGGTCCAATGCCTCAAACAAGATTCGTTTTACAAAAATCTTTAGAAGCTGGACTTAGACCAATACTTTTCATAAACAAAATAGATAAGCAAGATCAAAGAGCTGAAGAAGTTGTTGATGAAGTATTTGACTTATTCGTTGACTTAAATGCAACTGATGAGCAATGTGAATTCCCAATAATATACGGTATAGCTAAGCAAGGTATAGCTAAAAAAGAAATGGATGATGAAAGTGAAAACTTAGCTCCATTATTTGAAACTGTTGTTGAACATGTTGAAGCATATCCTGATTACAGTGAAGAGCCTTTACAACTTCAAATATCTGCTCTTGCATACGATGATTATGTAGGAAGACTTGGTATAGGTAGAGTTTACAAAGGAACTGTAAAAAACGGTGAAACTGTATCTATCTGTAAAGCTGATGGTTCTGTTGCTAGAGGAAGAATAACTAAACTTACAGTTTATGAAGGATTAAAGCAAGTTGAAAAAAGTGAAGCTTATGCTGGTGATATAGTTGTTGTTGCTGGTATGGCTGATATATCTATAGGTGAAACTATATGTAATGCTGATAATCCATTACCAATGGAAATGATACACATAGAAGAGCCTACATTATCTATGAACTTCTTAGTTAACGATTCTCCATTTGCAGGAAAGAGTGGTAAATTCGTTACAACTAGACACTTAAAAGATAGATTAGATAAAGAATTAGAAGTTAACGTTGGTCTTAAAGTTGAGCCAATGGATACAACTGATGGATACAGAGTATCTGGACGTGGAGAACTTCACTTATCTATACTTCTTGAAAACATGAGACGTGAAGGATACGAAATAGGTGTATCTAAGCCAGAAGTTTTATTTATAAAAGATGAAAACGGAAAATTAATGGAACCAATGGAAAGAGTTATAGTTAACTGTCCAGAAGTTTACTCAGGAACTGTTATAAACAAATTAAACTTAAGAAAAGCTATGATGGAAGCTATGGAAATCGAAGGAGATTATGTTAAAATAACATTTATAGCTCCTACAAGAGGATTATTAGGATACAGAAGTGAATTCATAAATGATACTCGTGGAGAAGGTTCTTTAGTTAGATCATTTGAAAGATATGAAGAACACAAAGGTGAAATGCCAGGAAGAACTAACGGAGTTTTAATATCTCAAGTTGCTGGTTCAACTATGGCTTATGCACTTAACGCTTTAAGCGAAAGAGCTCAAATGTTTGTTGATCCTGCTGTTGATGTTTACGAAGGTATGATAATCGGTATGAACTCAAGAAAAGAAGATATGACTGTTAACCCTTGTAAGAACAAGAAATTAACTAACGTTCGTGCTTCTGGTACTGATGATGCAGTTAAATTACAAGCTGCTAGAACATTTACTTTAGAAGAAGCTTTAGAATTTATAGAAGATGATGAGTTAGTTGAAATAACTCCAGATGCTATAAGACTTAGAAAGAAATTCTTAAATGAACACGATAGATTAAGATACAACAAGTCAAGACAAGCTAATAAGTAATATAAAAGGCAATCTCTATTTTAGAGGTTGCCTATTTATATTTAATAATTCAAAGTAGTATATCTATGTAAATTCAATTTATTAATACAATCAAAATATTATTTAATAAAAAAAGTATCTTCATAGTATTAACTATAAGGATACTCTTTTTTATTAAATATTATATATATAAAATACTAGTTTTCAGAAACTAATTCATCTAGTACTTTGCTTTCTGATAAATAAGATACAAATGTTAGTCCATACATAACTCCAACTACTGCTAATGTTATTATTACTATACCCATTTCTATTTATCCCTCCTTTTATTTATATTATAGCCACTTTATGTGAATATACTGTGAATTTTCTATGAAATTAAATTTAGTTTAATTTTCTAAATTTTTAAACTTATTCTCTTTACTAATTTAATTATAGTCTTAATTCGAACTATATTCTAGTTACTATTTTGTAATTGTTCCACATAATGTATCTTTTATACATATTAATTATACATAATATTTTAAAAATATATTGAAACAATCCTATAAAAATGCTAAATTAAATATAATAGAATATTTTTAGGAGAGTGATGGAAAATGGACCATAGTCCTTTGGGAGGACAGAACTTAACAACCATCACTTATTTATTGTCTTTAAATAGTTAATTTTTTTATTTTGTTTATATAAATCAACTATTTAATAGATAATATTAAGTGATGAGATTTATATAAAACTTAATAAAGGATGGTTTCAAATGATAAGATACTATAAAACTATTGACAATAAATTGGAAAAACTAAATTCTTTTGAAGAAGGATGTTGGATAAATCTTGTTGAACCTAACCAAAGTGAAATTAACGAAATTGCTAATTTACTAAATATAGATATAGATAGTATAAAATCCGCACTAGATGAAGAGGAGCGTTCAAGAATAGATGTTGAAGATAATCATACACTTATACTTATAGATATACCAGTTGATGAAAGTGATGATAAATCTTCTCATTATACTACTATTCCTTTAGGTATAATTCTTCTTGAAAATGCATTACTAACTGTTTGTACTGCTCAAACTAAAATCTTAAATGATTTTATAGTAGGTCATATTAAAGAGTTTTACACTTATAAGAAAACTAGATTCATACTTCAAATTCTGCATAAAAATGCAACTTATTATCTGCACTACTTAAGAAGAATAAATAAGATGACAACTATTATAGAAAAAGAAATATATAATTCTATGAAAAATAAGCAACTTATACAGCTTCTTGAATTAGAAAAGTCACTAGTATACTTCTCTACTTCACTTAAAGCTAATGAACTTGTTTTAAATAAAATGGTTCGTACAAGTAGTATAAAAAAATACTCAGAAGATGAAGATTTACTAGAAGATGTTTTAGTAGAAAACAGACAGGCTGTTGAAATGGCAACAATTTATGGAGATATACTAAGTAGAATCATGGATGCATTTAGTGCTATAATAAGCAACAACCAAAATGGCGTTATGCAATTTCTTACATCTGTAACATTGATAACTACTATACCAACTATTGTATCAGGGTTCTTTGGTATGAACGTTGGGGGTATACCTTATGCTAATGATGTAAATGGATTTTGGATTGTTATGTTAATTACAACTTTAATTTGTTTAGTTATAACATTTTTCATGTCTAGAAACAAGCTACTGTAAAATTAAAAATAAAAAAACCTTCATGAAATTTAATAATTTCTTGAAGGTTTTATATATACTTGGGGGTTTTATATTGACTTATATATTTTTAATCACAGGGTTTTTATTACTCTTTATTGGTGCCGACTTTTTTGTAAGCTCTGCAGCTAATATATCAAAAACCTTTAATATTAATCCATTTTTTATGGGACTTACTATAGTTGCATTTGGGACTAGCTCTCCTGAATTGTCAGTTAGTCTTATATCATCGTTAAATGGATCTTATGGTCTATGTATAGGTAATATTATAGGTTCTAATTTATTTAATATACTTATGGTAGTTGGAGCTTTGGGATTTATAAAAACTTTACGTGTTGATAATTCTATATTAAAAATGGAATTTCTATTTTTAATATTTTGCTCTATAACTTTATTATTGTTATCTATGGATAATTCTTTGGGGAGATTTGATGGTATATTACTATTACTACTCTTTACTTATTATATGTTTTCTTTTTCACCAATTAATAATTATAGAGAATCTATACCTTTAATTCGTAATAACATTATTAAGTTTAAAGATAATACTAAATTTTATGATATATTAATAAATATTTTTAGTTTATTGGCTATATTTACAGGAGGAAAGATGGTTGTTGATTCTTGCCTTAATATAGTTGATTACTTAGATATAAGTAGTAGACTTATAGGATTTACTATAGTAGCTATTGGAACATCTCTTCCTGAGCTTATAACATCTATTATAGCTTCATGTAAGAATGAAGGTGATATTGCTCTTGGAAGTATAATTGGGTCTAATATATTTAATATATTATTTGTAATTGCTATTCCAGCATTAATAAATCCTATAGCTATAGATAGTAAATTAATTTTCGATAGTATATTTACAATTATTGCTACTATTTTAGCCTTTATATTCATCAAAAGGGAAAATGATATTACTAAACATGAAAGCCTTATTCTAGTTTTCACTTATATCATTTATATACAATTTTTTATATCTAAATCTTAAATAAAAATTTACTTTGCTTGATAAATGTGTCAGCTAAACACTTCATTATTTATAATATGATTTCCTCGTAAATAAAAAAAGATATAGGATTTAGTAGTAATTTATACTAACTATCCTATATCTATAATACTATATTTAATTTTTACTTTCTTTTTTATTTATCTATTATCATATCCGTTATACATTCTTCAAACATGCTATCTATATCCTCATTTATTTGTAGTATATATATAGGAACATATTCATCATCTTCTTCTGCTTTTTCTTCTAATTCAAATTTTGCTATTAATGACTTGTGTAAATCTATATTTAAATTTGGCATTTTACTTAATATATCTTTGCTATCTTCATAATCTTTATTTCCTAATGATGTATACATATCTAAGCTCTTTTTGTAATATAGCCATGCTAACATATACTCACATCTTGAGTCATCATATCTAAGACCTTCTTTAAAATATTTTTCAGCTTCGTTGTATTCTTTTAATCTTAAATTTAATAATCCTAAGTTATATATAGATTCTATACATTTTTTACTTCTAGATTTTTCATACCAGTACTTAGCATCGTCATATTCTTTATAATGAATATCATATATCAATCCTAACATATGCTCTGAATATGTATTTGCATCATTTGCAGGTATTTCAAAATATCTTTTTGCTTCTTCATACTTACCTTCATCAAAGTATAATTTACCCAGGTAAATATAGGCATTTATATTATTTTTACTTGTTGCTATTTCAAAATATTTCTTTGCTTCTTCGTTATCTCCTAAATCCATATAAATCTGAGCTATTTTATAGCTTGAATTTGAATCTCCACTTTCACTAGCTTTTTTATACCATATTATTGCTTCATCATAGTTTTCAAACTCTTCATATATATTACCAATTTTAATTTGACAACTAACACTATCACTTCTTCTTAAATAAAAAGATAATGCTTTTTCTTTCTCATTAGTTTTATAATATAAATCGCCTAAGTTTTCAAATGATTCTCTACATCCATTTTCTATAGCTTGCATATAATAATTTTTCGCTTGTTCATAATTTTCATCTTCAAAATATAGACCTGCCAAGTTATTTTTAGCTTCAACCATTCCACTTTCTACACACATTGTATAGTATTCTTTAGCTTTTTCAATTTCATTTTCTTTATTGTATAAATTTGCTAATCTAAATTTTGAGTACATATGATCTTTATCACAAGCTTTTTTATAGTATTCTATAGCCTCTTCATATTCTTCCTGTCTATCATAAACATAAGCTAATCTATATTGCGATTTTGTATGACCTTGATCTGCACTTTTTTTATAGTATCTTTCTGCTTCTTCTAGGTTATTATTTTTCTCCATTATAATACCTATATTAAAACATCCTTTATCATTGCCAATTTTGTGTAGATATTTATAAAGAGATATTGCATCTTTTTCATTTTTATTGTTTTGATTTATAATTGCTAAGTTGTACTTACAATTTTCCTCTAACATTGTAGATCCTTTTTTATAGTATCTGCATGCACTTTCCTCATCTCTTAACACTGTGTATAGTACACCTAAATTAAAACATGCTATAGGTAAGTTCGAATCTGATGCTTCTACTAACCATTTTTCAGCTTTTTTATATTCTCTTAATTTGAAATAAGATACTCCCATATTATTTTGTGCTTTTAAATGTCCTTCTTTTGCTGCCTTTTCATACCAATAAAGACAGTGTTCATATGCTTCTACATTAAAGTACATATTACCTATATCAAATGCCGCATCTATTATTCCATTTTTATATGCTCTAGAATACCATTCTTCTGCTTCACTATATTTCTTTTTATCATAATATATATTAGCTAAAGCATATTGAGACTTAGCATAATCATATTCTGCTGCTGTCTTGTATTCTTTTATTGCGTTATCTATTTTACCTATTTTTTCAAAAAAAGTTCCTTTTGTATGATATATCATAGGATCTTTAGGTATATTTTTTATTTTATCTAAAGAAGATTTTATATCACTCATATTGCACTCCCTATTTTTACATTTTTTTACTTAATTATACATATAATTATATAACATATTTATATTAGTATCTATATTTTAGTAATAACTATATATTTATATTCATGTTGGTATCATTTTTTACATTTATTAATATTTTAATATATAACTTTCTAGGGGGAATTGCTATGAACTTTATTAAAACTTCTACACAAGTTTTAATTTTATTTATATTAATATTGATTGGATATTTTATCAGATATAGAAATTTAATTGATAAAAGCTTTACTTCTAAGCTTTCAAATCTTGTTCTCTCAATATTTTTACCAGCATTAATAATAAATTCTATGCAAATAAATTTTGAACCTAGTATTATAAATAAAATAATTATTATAGTTTTACTATCCTTTATAACTTACTTAATATCTTATCTTATTGCATACTCTTTAAAATTTATATTCAAATCTGATAAAGACATAGGTGTATATCAATATGCTGTTATGTTTTCTAATGTTGGGTTTATGGGGTATCCAGTTGTTCAATCTATATTCGGAAGTGATGCTCTATTTTATGCTTCTATTTTTAATTTACCTTTTAATCTTCTTATTATGACTTTAGGTGTTTACCTTTTATGTAGAGGAAATAAAAATTATGATTTTTCTATTAAATCCTTTGTAAATCCAGTTATAGTATCTATTTTAATAGGATTTATATTGTTTATATTTAGAATAAAGCTTCCTGTATTTATTAATGATACTTTAGAATTATTAGGAGATCTTACAACTCCTCTTTCTATGTTAATTATAGGTTCTATGCTTTGTGAATCTCCTGCAAAGGAATGTTTTTTTAATAAAAAATTATATTTAATTGTTTTTATTAGATTATTATTTATTCCAGCTTGTATTTACTTTATTTTAAAAGGAATAGTAAATGATAAATTACTTTTATCTATACCTGTTATTTTAACTTCTATGCCTATTGCCACTAATGCAGCTATAATGGCTAATAAATATAAGGCTAATGAATCTTTAGCTTCTCAGCTAGTATTTCTTTCTGCTTTATTATCTATAATTACTATACCATTTATAAGTTTTTTATTTATAAGATAGTTATAAATTCACTTTACTCAATATAACTATTAAATTAGAATAAGATATACACTAAAAATATATTAATGTATTATAATAGAGGGCTTTAACCCTCTTTTTTGATGTATAAATTATTTAAGTTTTGAGCAATTAATTTACCTGAGACAATATGAATATATTTTATTTCCTCTTTGCTTAGGTAACTAATTTATATTTTTTTTAAGTCTATATATGCTTCTATTTGTGGAATGTAAAGCATATTGTCTTTAATATGAGTATTACCAAATTCTTTAAGCTCTATTCCTTCTTTGTCCTTTGTTATTTTATATTTTATCACTTCACTATCTTCATTTATATTAGCATGAAAATACATTCCCTCATATTGTTTAAATCTAAAATTAAAATTATCTCTTGTAAGTTTTATAACTAATTCTTTCATATTTTTTTCCTTTCCCTTATACTTTATTCTATCACTATAATATATTTAGCATAATTTAGCAATTATTATATAATATAAGTATAGTACTTTTTTTGAGGTGATTTATGATTAAAAAATTAAAACTATTATCATTATTACTTTTTCCATTATCTATTTTTATTAACACTGTATTATCAAGATATCCTCATTTTATAGAAAAATATTATTCAATTAGTATAAATAAATTTATAGTTGAAATTTTAAGTAATATAAGTGGAATTTTTCCATTTTCTATTTATGATATTACAATGTATTTAATAGTTATATCTATAGCTTTATTTATTATTTATACAATTTACATAATTATAAATAGTCCAAATAAATTAAAAGTTTTTATAAAAAATTCTTTACTTAATATTTTATCAATAATATCTATATTTTATTTTTTATTTATAATTTTATGGGGATTAAATTATAATAGGATGCCCCTTGAGACTACTTTAATAGAAAATTATAATTTTAAATATAATAAATCTATATCTGGTATAGATAAAACTAAAGAAGACTTGGCAAATTTATATGAATTCTTAATAGAAAATGCTAACGAAACTAGAAAACTTGTTAAGTCAAGTGATGGTGTTATGAAAGCTAATACTGATTATAAAGGAATAATAAATAGAGCTTATCTTGGATATGAAAATATATTAGATTTGTTACCTAATCTATCAGGAAATTATAGTAATGCAAAATATGTTATGTCATCTAAACTTATGTGTTATACAGGTATAACTGGTATTTATTTTCCATTTACGGGTGAGGCTAATGTAAATGTAGCAATACCTGATATTTATATACCATCTACAACATTGCATGAAATGGCTCATCAAAGAGGTTATGCTAGTGAAGATGAAGCTAATTTTATAGCTTATTTGGCTTCTATAAATCATCCTGATATAGACTTTAAGTACTCAGGATATATTTTAGCTTTAAATCATACAGCTAATGCTCTTTACTCTACTGATTATGATACTTATATTGCTTTATCTAAAAGTATATCTGAAGATGTTTTGTTTGATTTAAGAAATAATAAAGAGTTTTGGAAAAGATACGAAGGAAAGATCGATAATATTTCAAATGAAATTAATAATACTTACCTTAAAGCTAATGGTGTTTCTGAAGGTGTTAAAAGTTATGGAAAAATGGTTGATTTATTGTTAGTCTATTATAGTTTATATCCATATAAATAAAAAAATTAGTATTTGGTTAAATTTCACGAATACTAATCTTTTTTTAAATATTGTTTTTGTATAAAGCAACTTACTAGGTAGTTTTATACAAAAACATTAGCTTAAATTTATATTATTATAAAACACTAACTAAAATAGCACCTTCACCTGTATAAGTACCTATTGAAGCACCTACTTCAACTATGTGTACACTTTCAAACTCATTATACTTTGTCATAATATTTTTCATAATTATAGCCTTTGGTAAATTATTAGCGTGTCCAATAAATAATGACTTTTTGCTGACATCACCCATTCTATCAAATACCAATTTTTGAATTGATGCAAGTGCAGTATCATAACCTTTAGCTGTGCCTATAGGTTTAACAACATTATTTCCGATATTTATAATTACATTAAAATTTAATGCACCTACTATTTTGCCAGTCAATGGACTTATCCTTTCACTTTTAATAGCATTATCTAAATTCTCTAAAACACCATAAAATATTATTCGTTTTTTTATTTTTTCTAAAATATCCACTATTTCTTCAAAACTTCTATCCTCTTCTATTAATTTAGCTGCTATAACTGCTAATTGACCTTGCCCGATAGAACCTACTTCTGAATCTATTACAGCAATCTTTCTTGTTTTATCATTTTGCTCACACATATTTTGTGCCAAACTTGCTGTATAGTATGTTGATGATAATTGAGAAGATATTGTTATAACTATTAAATCTTCATCACCTTCATAATTTTCTAAAAAGGTTTCTGTTGATGGATACGAAGTTTTTGGAAGTTCTTTGGATAGTGACATTTTCTTGTAAAATTCACTATTTTTCACACTCCTATCAACAAACGTTTCATCTCCAATGTGAATATTTAAAGGTATTACTGTAATTCCATACTTTTTAACTAGTTCTGTACTTAAATCACAAGCACTATCTGTAATTACTCTAATGTTTCGCATAATTTCCTCTCCTTGTTATATAAACTGCCAATATTCCTTACTTTAATTTTATATATTTTTTTAACTCGTGTCAATTTTTATCGTTTATCGCCTGTAAATAATGATTATATTTTTGTTGTTTAGTAATTATTGTATATGAAAAATGCTAGAGATTAATCTCTAGCATTTTTCATATATTCACTGGTTTCAGTTGGAAGTCCTTTTTTTCTTAATTTAGACTCTGTTATATCTTTTATTATAGAATATATTATAGCAAATAACGGAACACCTATTATCATACCAACTAATCCTAATATTTTTCCTGCCACTAAAAGTGCAAATAATATCCAAAATGCTGATATTCCTATAGAATCTCCTAATATCTTAGGTCCTATAACATTACCATCTAATTGTTGTATTATAAGTATTATAAGTAAGAACCATAGTGCCTTAACTGGTGATACAAACATTATTATTACAAATGATGGTATAGCACCAAAGAACGGTCCGAAAAATGGTATTATATTAGTTATACCAATTATAACAGATATAAGTATTGTATATGGCATTTTAAATATTGTAAGTATTATAAATGTTAGTATACCTATTATAGCTGAATCTATTATTTTACCACTTAAAAATTTACCAAATGTATCATTAGTTCTATGAGCAAGATCTATTGCTATTTGTGAATGTTCTTCATTAAATAATGCACAAGTTATCTTTCTACTTAAAGCACAGAACTTTTCTTTATCTATTAATAAGTATATTGATACAATTAATCCTAAAACTATATTCCATATACTTGATGCTACCACTTTAAGTACGTTTCCAAGTATCGGAAGTACATTAGTTACTACGTTTATAGTATATGTTACTATTTCGTTCCACTTTTCCATAGCCATTCCTACATATTCATTGTTTGCATCTAAATTTCTAGTTAGCTCTTCTATTAATTTAGTTGCATTTGACACATATGTAGGTACATCATTAACAAGTCCTGCTATACTATCTACTAATTGAGGAAGAACAAACTGCATAAATAAAGCAATTATAAAAAATACTGTTAAGTATGTAAGTACTATAGATATTCCTCTCTTAGATTTTTTCTTTAGATTTTTAACTAAATCAAATACTAATACTTTTTCTTCATAAAATACTAATATAAAGTTGAATAAATATGCCATTACAAATCCTATTATAAATGGTTGTAATGTAGATACTACCCACCCTAATTTAGTAGTAAATGCATCAATTTCACCTATTATACTAAAAAATATTATGCTAGCACATATTACTAAAAATGCATAGACTGATATAGTTGTGTACTTTTTATTCCAATCTATCTTCATAAAATCCTCCATAAAATTTAGTGACTTAAATTCAACCGCACTATTTTAGGTACGTAAGTGTAATATATCATATCTAATTAAACTTGTCATTAAATTTATGTTAAATATAATATGTATTTTAGTAACATTATAATTTGATCTATTATAGAGTGTCTCTTTTTTGTCAATTTAATCATATATCTATAGTATGTAGTTATGAACTACTAAAATATTTATCATGGAGTGTTGTTTATGCATAAAGACTATATTAGCAAAGACAAAATTTGTGGTTGCCAAACTTCAAAACCATCATGTAAAACTAAAAAGAAAGATTATTGCAACGTAAAACCTGATATGGAATCTATGTTTGTATATCCTATAAACTTATGTGACGTTCAAATATATCAGATATTATGTCAATGCATGGGAAGAGTTGTTGGTTTAAAATTAGTAGATAGCGACTGTATACTAAGATTAAAAATAAAACAAGTAAATCAATGTGCTGTTATGGGTAAAACTTGCTCTGGAAAAGGACCTATATATGTTAAATTATCTTCTATACAATATGTAGATTTAGGAAAAGAAACTTATGTAAATCCATTATGTAATGTTGGTACAGTTCAAGGTATCCAAGGCCCTCCTGGCCCTCAAGGTCCTAAAGGTGATATGGGTCCTATGGGTCCTCAAGGTCCTGCTGGTCCTAAGGGTGACATGGGTCCTATGGGTCCTGCTGGTGTTAAAGGTGCTAAGGGTGATATGGGTCCTCAAGGTCCTGCTGGTGCTATAGGTGCTATGGGTTCTCAAGGTCCTGCCGGTGCTATCGGTCCTATGGGTCCTCAAGGCCCTACTGGTCCTACTGGTCCTCAAGGCCCTGCTGGTGCTATGGGTCCTCAAGGCCCTACTGGCCCTCAGGGTCCTGCCGGTGCTGTCGGTCCTATGGGTCCTCAAGGTCCTGTTGGTCCTAAAGGTGCTATGGGTCCTACTGGAAAAACTGAAAAATATACACCACCTAAAAAAGTACCATATAAAAACTAGTATTAACTTAAAATTTACTTTGAATATATCTATTGCTAAATATATTATTTTTTATTTTTTAAAACCTATTGATAGAAAAATTATCAACAGTTTTTAATATATTATAAAATCATATTAAGAAAAAGGAGCATCTATTATTTTTTATAAAATAGATGCTCCTTTTATTCATTATGTGGAAGTTTATAACATTCTTTATTTTCCAATGTTTCTAAAAACTCCTTTGGATTTTTAATAATCCATAACTTCTTGTTCCTATTTAGTCTTTTTATATAATATTCAAGCTTCATAGCATTGCTTTTACTATCAGCTATAAAGTAAGTTTCTAATCTTTTAAACCCCTTTACCCTGCTATATTTGCAATTTATACCACTTTCATGTTCTTTCATTCTTCTAACTATATCTGTTGTATATCCAGTGTAAAGTGAATCATCCTTGCATCTTATTATATATGTAAAATACATCATAATCTCCTATATTAATTCCTTATTAATAAAATTTAATTATATTTTGTTTATGTATCTATTTCTCAGGATTATATTTTTGAGTAGTGTTTTAGCAAAATTTTACTTACCTAAACATACAAATTTGCTTTATTAACTTAATACTTATACTCTTATTTAGTCCTTCTAATTTTTCATTTATTACTTTTTCATTATCTCATGTATTCCCTCTTGTGTAAACTCTTACACATAAGTATTTTCTATTATGACTATGTTAGCTTACTTCGTGATAATAATGGCATAAAATAACCATACCTAGTATTTTTAATGATTTGAATTATAAAGTATGGTTATTTTTCTAATTTGCTATAAATTGTTCATAATATATTAATAATGTGAACTAACAGTATATCTATTAATAAATATATGATATAATAAAATTCTAAATAAAAATTGAATATATTCTTTGAGTGCATTCATACTTAACTTATCAAAATACAATCACCTACTTTCTAGTGAAAGGAGGTGGAAAGTATGGAAATTGCAACAATATATTACATAGTAAAATTTTTACTTGATTTATATAAAGCAAAAAAGCACTCAAACACGACTAAGAGTACTTTTAGCTTTAAGCTAGAGACTTCTAAATTTAATTTAGAAATCAATAGCAAAAAATATTATATTATTAATATAAGTTAGGAGAATACACTCTACACGACTAGAATATACTCTCTAATTTTTTATTGATAGTTATATTATATCATAATTTATGATATATAAACTATCATTTTTTTTATTGTATATTATTAATTTCACATTATATTAAAACTGTTCATTAAGTCTGCTATATAAATTAAAATTTATCAGCTCCTAGTGCAATAAAACCTACTGTAATAGCTAGAGCAAGCATTATATCATGTTTCCTAAACGGATTTTTTACAATTGAATATACTAAAACGCTGTACAAATTAACAATACAGTTAATATAAAGCCACGTAAAATCTTTCTATTTTTAGCCATCTTTCCAATCTCCCCCAAAATTCTAATATAGATATTATCAGGTAGGAACCTACTTCGCATTATATAACAATTGCGAACTTTGATTATATTATACATAATAAATCACAAAGTTAACTAACATAGCATAACTTTTGGACAAATTCTTTTATATAAATAGACTTTCACCTAGTTTTTCAAATATTTGAAGCATTAAATATGCTTTTATATCTATACTTTCTTCATTTTCTAAGATATTTTTAGCCTCTTCTTTTGATATTAACATTGCTTTTATATCTTCATCATCTTCTTGATATTTATCAGTTATCTCTCCATCACATAAACAATATACAAATGCCACAGATTCATCTGTCATACCTGGAGATAAATATAACTTATCTTTACTGTTTATTTTGTTTATACTTATTAAATCAAGTCCTGTTTCTTCTTTTAATTCTCTTCTTACAGAAGTCTCAATATCTTCATTGTTATCAACAAGTCCTGCTGGTAACTCGTATATGTATTTGTTTATAGGTACTCTATATTGATTTATAAGTACTAATTTATTTTCTGCTTTATGAAGTGCACATATTACTACTGCATCAATTTTATCTTCATTATTTTCTAAATATACTTTTTCTAGTTCTTCTTTACTTTTTCTAGATGATACCATCCAGTGCTTTTCCTGACCTTTTTTATTTTTATATTCTACATCGTATAAACTTACGAAATCTGTTTCTACTAATGGCTTTAAACCTTTTATCTTTGAATTTTCCAAAATTATACCCCTTTCTAATCGCTATAGTTTTATTATATCAATGATATTACATTTTATCATTATTTTTACAAAAAATTCGCTTTGGTTGATCAACGTGTCATTAAAACACTTCATTTCACTAACTATATATCCTTGTTCAAGCTATAGATACATCCGTTGCTAAAAAATATTTTTTACTTTTATAAAGTTCTTGTTATTACTTATATTTAAGCATTATAAATAAAATTTTTCTATCCTAGTTTTATTATACATAAAAAAATATTACTGAAAGTTAAATTTTCCAGTAATATTTTTTATAATTTTATTTATATAAATCTATCTTTTATTTATAAACTATTTATTACAACCTTTACAGCTAGAAGAACCTGAGCATTTATAACATCCATAATCAGAACTTCCCTTATTCTTATTATGTTTAATTATAGGTCTAATAGCTAAAAATAATATAAAAGCTACTACAATAATTACTATTAAATTTCCCATAACTAATCTCCTTTAATATATTATTGTACTTGTACTTTTGATACTTTCTTTTCACTTTCACTAACCTTATTAGATTTTATCTTATATACTACATAAAATACTGCTAAAGCTAATATTATAACTGCAGGTATAAATCCTTGAGCTAACTCTTTATATACTAATATAGTCCCAACTTGATAAGTTATCATAGCAACAATATATCCTACACTTAATTGAAGTAATACTGATTTTAACAACCACTTATTAGATTTCATTTCTGATTTCATAGCACCTATTGCTGCAAAACAAGGTGGTGTAAATAAGTTAAAGAACATAAATGCAAGTGCAGAAACTGCTGTTATTCCCATAGTTTCTCGTACAGTCATAGCATTAACTAGTTCAAAATCAGAATTTATAGCAGCTCCCATTGAATAAACTACTGCTAATGTTCCCACAACTTCTTCTTTAGCTATAAATCCTGTTATAGCTGCTGCTGAAAGTTGCCATACACCTATTCCTACTGGTATAAGTAAAAATGCAAATGGTGTAGCTACATTAGCTAGTATTGAAGTATTTACTGCATCTTCTACTAATTGTAATTTAAAGTTAAATGATGACATTATAAATACTACTGTATTACAAACTATTATAATAGTACCTGCTCTTGTTATAAAGTCTTTACCTGTTTCTAACATTTTAAAGAATGCTCTTTTTATGCTAGGTATACGATACTGTGGTAATTCTATTATAAAGTAATTTTTTATATTATCTGCTCCAGTTACTTTCTTTAATATTAATCCCACACATATTATAACTGTAAAAGCTACAATATAAGTAAGTGGGAACATATATCCTTGTTCTGGGAAAAATGCTGCTGTAAATAATGCTATTATAGGTATTTTAGCCCCACAAGGAACAAATGGTGTAAGCATTGCAGTAAGTCTACGCTGCTTTTCATCTTTTATAGTTCTAGTTGCCATAATTCCAGGGATTGAACATCCATATCCTACTATCATAGGTATTATAGATTTTCCTGATAATCCAACTTTTCTAAATAATGGATCAAATATTAAAGCTATACGAGCCATAAATCCACTGTCTTCTACTAATGATAACATAAACATTAATACCATAACTAATGGAACAAATCCAACTACTGCTCCAACTCCACCTATTATACCGTCAGTTAATAATGAATTTAAAAAGTCTGACGTACCCATACTTGCTAACTGCCCTGAAACTGCATTTTGGAAGTTTTCTATAAATCCTACTAATGCATCTGCAACTAATGGACCTAATGTATTTATAGATAAATCAAAAATAAATGCCATAATTAAAATAAAAAGTCCACTTCCTATTATAGGATTAGTTACAAACCTATCGATTTTATCTTCTAAAGTTTCTTCATTATGTCTTATTATTCTATTTTCAACTTTTGAAATTATATTATTAACTATACTATATCTTTTTTTATCTTGTTTTTCTTCATTATGTATATTTGATAATTCTTTAAATAAATTCTTTTGTTCTTTTAATTTAGAGCTTTCAGAAGCTACATTAATTAAATTTTTAAGACCTTCATTTTTAGCTGCTGATATTTCAACAACTTTGCAGTTTAATTCTTTTTCTAATTTACTAACATCGATATCCGTTACATTTTTTGATATATCAACTTTATTAAGTGCAACAACTACTGGTATATTAAGTTCTAATAGTTGTGTTGTAAAGAATAAACTTCTATTTAAATTTGTAGAATCTACCACATTTATTATAACATCAGGATTTTCAGTTTTTATGAAATCTGTTGTTATACTTTCTTCACTTGTATATGGTCTTATTGAGTATGCACCTGGTAAATCTACAATATCTATATTATTTCCTAAACTTTCTTTTAATTTTGCTTCTTTTTTGCTCACTGTAACCCCTGCCCAGTTACCAACGTATTCTTGTTTTCCTGTAAGGGCATTATATAGTGTTGTTTTCCCACTATTTGGGTTTCCCGCTAATGCTATCTTCATTCCCTCATCTCCTCTTTTTAAAATATTTCTATAACCTCTGCAAGGTCTTTGTCTATCCCGTATCTTCCACCTTTTATATTAATTATTAAGTTTGAGTACATTTTTTTAACTATACTTATAGTTTCTCCTTCAAAGCATCCTAGAGTAAATAAAAACTTATTTATTTCTTCATCTCCATTTATAGATTTTATTGTATATATAATACCTTTTTGACCTTCTGGTAATTTCATTTTTACACCTCTTCCCTTCCCAATTTATCGGTTTTGATAATTAGTATCACTAATTATATGATAATCAATTTCAATTATTTTGTCAACTTGATTGTTTATTTTTTATATATTCATAATAAAGTCCTCAAATAAAAATTTTATTATATAGTTTCCTTAAACGTAAAAAATTCGCTTCGCTCATGTCGCCAACGACTTCGTCCGTTGCTCAAAATCTTTTTTACGCTCAAAACCAGTTTATTGATATTACTTACATTAAGAAATTATCTACATTTTTAAAATAAAATAATATTCTTAAGCGTAAAAAAGCTGTCTAAAATTAGACAGCTTTTTTTATACTATGATAATGTTTTAAATTCATATCCATTGTCTTTGAAGTATTTTATTATTGTTGGAAGAGCTTTAGCTGTTTCTTCTTTTCCGTAAGTATCATGCATTAATAAAACAACTATATCTTTTCCTTGAGATGTTTTTATAGCATAATCTGCTAATTCTTGAGCATTTTTCTTTCTACCTTCAGCATCTGCATTTAATGCATTCCAGTCTATTGATGCCATATTATTTTCATTTAAATAGTTATCAAGTTGATCCATTCCCTTCCAAGACATGTGTCCACCTGGACATCTTATAACTCTTGTTGAGAAGTATGGACCTAAGATTTTCTTTAATAATTCATCTGTTTTATTAAAGTCTGCTAAGAAGTTATCTAAATTTAAAGTTCTACCTGGGTATAGATATTTATAATCATGTGTGTAAGAGTGATTAGCTATAGCATTTCCATATTCAAAAGACTCTTTTATTAAATCCTCAGCCTTTTTTCCTCCTCTTTCTATGTTCTCTCCTGTAACAAAGAAAGTAGCTCTTACATCATTTTCTTTTAATATTTTTAAAATTTCTGGAGTAACTGTTGTTGATGATCCATCATCAAAAGTTAAAAATACCATTTTCTTTCCGTCGTTAGAATAGTCATACTTTGCTAACTTTTCTTCTATCTTTTTTGCATCATATGTGTATTTTTTACCTTCATGAGTTACACCAACCATTTTCTTTTTAGCTTCTTCTTCTTCTTTTCTTTTTCTTTCTTCCTCTAATCTTTCAGCTTCAGCCTTTTTTTGCATTTCTATTCTTTCTTGTCTTTTTTCTTCAATAAATGCTGTAGTTGCAGTTACACCTTTAAACCCCACGACTATTACAAGTACTGCAGCAATAGCTATTAAAGCACATCTTTTTACATTAAAATTGTTTCTTTTTCTCTTAGAACTAAAATTAATTTTTTTCTTTCTCATAATATTTCCCTACCTAATATTTTTATCGATTTATTATATTTATATTATAGTGTTTTTTGTCGAAAAAAGCTATTGGATATTAATTACAATTTAGTAACTAGTTGTAACCACTACCCCCTTAAAATATTTACTAATTTTAAATGGTAATATATTTTTTAATTTTCTAAAATTGTTGATATTACTTGTATTAATAGATTATCTATTTTATTTAATAAATTCTAATATTTTTAAACATAAAAAATTCACTTCGCTCAAGCGACGTATCGACTAAACATTTCATTTCGCCAATGATGTATCCTTACTGTCGCTATAGATACATCCGCTTAATAAAAAAAGATTATCACAAAATAATAACTTATTTATGATAATCTCTTTTTAAGTAATGGGTATAAGCAAAATAAATCAAATTTTATTTTAATGTATTATTCCCATTGATATATTCATAATAAAACTTAGTATAAATAGTGCTGTTAACACATACATACTAGGTGATACTTCTTTGTACTTTCCAGTTAAAACTTTTAAAACAGTGTAAGCTATGAATCCTAATGATATACCATTTACGATATTGTAAGTAAAAGGTATCATAACTATTATAATTATCATAGCTATTGAATCTATTGAATCCTCTCTTTCTATATCAAAGAAAGTCTGTATCATAAGTATACCTACAAATATAAGCACACTACTTATAACACCATTTGGAATAAGTTTAAGTACTGGTATTAAAAATATTGATAATAAAAATAATATTGCCGATGTAAATGCCGCAACCTTACTTTTAGCTCCTTGGCTTATTCCCGAGAAGTTTTCTGCTGCAACTATTGTAGGACTTGTTCCAAATACACCTGCTATTATATTTGATATACCTGCAACTTTAAATGGGCCTTCAAACTCTTCTGCTTTACCTATAGCCTCCATTTGACCATATAATATTCCCATATTCTCAAACACTATAACTATAGTTATTGAAAATACTGCAACAATAAATGGTATAGTCAATACATTTTTTAGTGACATTGCTAAAAATACATCCTTAATTGCACCTATATTAAATGAACTAAAGCTTATGCTAGAAATGTCTGTTACTCCCATAAATAATGATAGTATAGTACCACCTATAATACTTATTAAAAGTCCTCCATTAACATTTTTAATATGAAGCACTAGTATAAATATAAGTGTTATTATACTTAATAAAGCTTCTTTACTAGTTATATTACCTAAAGATACCATAGTAGCATCACTTGGTACTACTAATCCACTCTTTTGAAGTCCTATAAATAATATAAAGAATCCTACTCCTACTGTTATGGAATGTTTTAAAGTATTTGGGATTGATTTTAAAAGTATTTTAGTAATATTGGTGCTTGCTATTATTGTAAATATTATACCACTTACAAACACTGCTCCTAAAGCTTCTTGCCAGCTAAGCCCCATAGAATTTACTATTGTATAAGTAAATAATGAATTTATTCCCATTCCTGGAACTACAATAAATGGAGTGTTAGACAATACACCCATAAGTATAGTTGATAATGCACAGGTAAATATTGTCGCCATCATTGCAGCATCTGCACTTATTCCTGCATCTGATAGTATCAGTGCATTAGTCAATATAATATATACACTTGCTACAAATGTAGTACATCCTGCTAATACCTCTGTCTTAATGATTTGATTTTGATTCTCTAATGTGTTTTGCATACCTCTTTCCTTTGTTGTTATATCCCTCTCCCACCCACAATTTAATGCTTTTATATATTATCATTTTTTGATAATATAGTCTATATATCTACAATAAAATAACTCATATCATTTGATATGAGTTATTTTTAATACTTTATAAAATGTTTAATATCCTACCTCTAACACCATAACCTTCAAGGTTGACTCCAGATATCATACAAACAACCTTTTGACCCTCAGAAACTTTTTCTCCATTTGGTATACTAGCTAATAAATCAAATCCTTTAGAAATTCCTACAAAACATCTATTTTGCTCTTCCTTTACATTTCTTATCATTCCTAAAACAATATTTCCTTTTTTTAAGTTTCTTTCACTTAATGAATGAGGATTTGTGTATTTTTCTTTCATTTCTAATGATATTCTATCTTTAGCAGATACCTTTCTAAACCTAATACCTTCTATTGTATCTCCCTTTTTATAAATATCTCTAACAGCAGTTGCATCATTTGAAAAATCACAGTTTCTAAGTATACAAGAAATACCCATTATACTTACAAATGCACCCCATTCTTTTGTATCTGTAACCATACATGATTTAATTTTTTCATTTTTTAGTCCCTGTAAAACTATTTTTCTTTTTATAGGAATTGCTCTTTTAAAAGATGCTTTTATATCATCTATTTCAACATAATCAACTAAACTATGTTTTCTACAAGTGTTTATATTTATAGATCCCATTTCTTCACTATAAACTCTAAGGTATTTATTTTCATTTGCATTAAATATATTAATATAGTCAACTTTATTAAATTCATCAAAAACTATATCCTGTATTAATGCCTTTTTCATAATATATTTATCCATCTTAGTCTCCCTCTTTAAACATAGGCTGCTATATCTAAAAATGCATCCTCTTCTTTGAATCTTTTAGATTCCTTATCTTTAAATACAACATCTAAACAACTTAAGCAGATATTATTAAAATCTATATTATAATTTATAATTGTATTAAATAAATCTTGCATAAGCTCTTGTGTATCAGCAATAAATACAAGCTTAGGCTTTTTATCTGATATAATACAATATCTGTCAACTAGTTCTTCATCCTTTACAAAGGTATCAAACTTTTTAATAAGTTCCATATATCTTCTTATATCATAATCTTTATCTATGTATTTTATAAAGTAAGATTGAATTTTATCTTCTATTTTAAATGATACTAATAAATCACATTTAAATTTTACTTCTTCATCATCAATATCATCTTTTATAAATTGCTTAATAGTTACTCTATTTTCTAAATATAAAACTTCATTAACTGAATTTTGTATAATATCTAAATATAACTCTGTTAATATAATTCCCTTTAAAATTTCACTTTGTTCTTTATTTATAAAACTATTATTTATATTTTGTTGAAATACATATTCATCTGTATTTTCATTTATTTCTAATGAAGTATATTTATCTAGTATATAAAGCATCCCAACTGCTGGAGCATATACTCTTGTTGTTTTATCATTTTTGCAATCTATATATGATAATGTCCCATATTTCATATTAAGAATGTTTAAAAACTCTTCACTTACATTTGTATATCCATTTAAAGTTAAATATCTATTTATCTGATCTTTAGTTGCAATTCTTACTTTATATAAAAATTTAAATATACTAATCATCTTATCCGTTACTTTATAATTTCTTTTACTACTTTTTTTATATCCCTCGTAAACACATCTACTTAATTCATTACATAATACTGTAGATGATGCTTTTTTTATAATATCAAAATCTTTATTTAAAGCTATGTCCATTAAAATAACTCCCTTTATAAAGTTTAAATAAATCTATCTATATTAATTAAATTCTTCATATCTTAAAGTAATATATACTATCCATATTTATATATTAGTTACTTAAAATTAGTTCTTCTTTTAAATTTTTAGTTTCTTTTATATATTTTTTTAAAGTTTTAGAATCTGTTAGTAAATTTTCTTTTAATAATATATCATGTGTATATAGTAATAAAGTATGTTTATTTAATGATGAGCCTCTAAGTTTTCGTGATATGATTTTTATACTTTCTTCATTTTCACATACAAAAATAACCTTAGGCCTTCTTTGGATATCTATATAGTCATATCTCCACTTTCCTTTTTCCGAAAGAAAATGCTCTAACTTTAATATTTTTCTATTAAATCCTTCTTTTAAATCTTTATCTCTTATAATTAAAACTAAGAAATTTTGATTTATATTACTAGCTATACTCCACTCAAAATCTATATCAAGTTTATCTCCTAATGCTCGTCTTTGATTAGGTCCTACACTTTCATTTATAATATTAAAATCTTTAAAACTCTCCATTGTATTTATATATATATCAACCACTTGAAGGCTTTTTATAACTTTTTCTGCACTTCTTGATATATTTCTAAATTCCCATCTAGGAACTTCTATATTAAAATATTCTATAAGTAAATTAACTCCATTTGGACCTATAGCGTATATAGTATTTTCTTCATTTCTTTCATATTCTTCATCTACAAACCCTTTTACTAAAATGAAATCTTTGAAAAAATCAAAATCTACTAATTCTTGAAAATTAAAATCAATGCTTATATTGTACTTTTTGCTTATTATATTTATTATTTGTTTTTTTGTAGCAAATTTGAATTTATATAAAAATAAGCAAATTTCCTTAACTATATTTTTATCAAACCTTTCTAGCATATAATCAATAGCAAGACTATATTCTACACTGTTTTTTATATTTGAAAAACATTGTTTATAGCTTTCATCTATATTATAAGTTTTTATGTCCGATATATTAAAATACATATATCTCTCCTCCCAAGTTATAAAAATTCCATTCGCTTGAGCGACGTGTCGGGGAAACACTTCATTTCGCCAACGATATATCCTTGCTAACGCTTCGGATACATCCGTTGATTCAAAACTATCTTAAAACTTCTACAACTTTACCTCTAAATTTTCCATCACAATTTTTATTTATAGTAAATAATACTTTTGAACCAACTTCTACATCTATGTTCTTATTTATAGATGGTGAAAAATAGCAAAGAACATCTTTACCAGGAGATACAGGTATAAAACATCCTGTAGGAAATAAATCCTTTATAGCACCTTGAAGTTTAGTACCTAGTATTACATCCTCTTCATTTTCTAAAGGATATGTGTAGTCATTTAATATTTTATCTATCCTACCTATTACCATATTTTTTTCTTCGTTTATTTCTACTGGGATATACTCTACCATTTTCCCAATATAGTCTATTGGCTTTAAATATTTTAATTCATCTTTAGGTATGCATATTAATGGATTATCCCCTAATATAAATACTTCTTCTTCAAAAAAATCATTTTCTCCGTACATTATAATTGTAGATTTTATGCTTTCTTGGTTATCAAGAGCCTTTTTAAGTTTGTTTATCATAAAATACTCCCCTTTGCATTTAAATTGCCTATTAGTAATAACTTTTAATTTATCTATATTTTAACATATTTTTTGTATATTCTCCATTTTTTAACAAACTTTCTTAATAATATCTCTATAAAAATTCGCTTTACTCAAAAAAATGCCATAAGTAGAAATCATAATCTAAAGTTAATTCCTATTTATGGCATATAATTTTTAATTATTCACTTATATTATCATCCTCAGGCTTCTCAGTTTCTGTTTTTTCTACCTCAGGTTTATTAACATCCGGTGTTGATTCTTCAGGTTTTATATTTTCTGGCTTTGTTGTACTACCTTGGTTGTTAGTCTCTGGCTTTTGTGTAACTGTATTATTTGTTTGTGATGTAGATGGCTTTTGTGTAACCGTATTATTTGTTTGTGATGTAGACGGTTTTTGTGTAACCGTATTATTTGTTTGTGATGTAGATGGCTTTTGTGTAACTGTATTATTCGCTTTCGATGCAGACGGCTTTTGTGTAACTGTATTATTCGCTTTCGATGCAGACGGCTTTTGTGTTACACTACTTTCTTCTTTTTTAACTTCTTCTACATCTGAATCATCATTATCCATATCATCATCCTTTTCTTCTTCAGCATCCTCAGTTGTATCCTCTTCTAACTCTAAATCTTCTTTAGGTTCTTCAATTACATGTTTAGGAGTTACATAATTATCATCTGCTGAAGATATAGTTCCTTGGCTCATAGCAAATCCTGCAGATGCAAGTACAGCTATAGCTATCCCACATAATATAATATTATTTTCTTTTTTCATATTCTCTCCCCTTAAAATAATATAAATTTAATAATTATTTATGATTATATTACCATATTTTATAGTCTTATTCCATATTATAACTATTTAAAATTTATTTATATCGAATTATATATCCTTTTTTTGTTAATAATTATAAAAAATTCGCTGCGCTTGAGCGACGTGTCGGCGAAACACTTCATGTCGCCAACGATATATCCTGATTCGCACTACTGATATATCAATTTATCAAAATATGAAAGGATAATAACTATGAAAAAATTTATCACATTTATTGTAATATTAGTATGCATTTTCCCAATAGGAAAAATTTTATTAAATACTATACCTAATAACCATAATAAAAATCAAGAATCATCAATTGACAAAACTAATCCACAACCTTCATCATCAAAAGAAACTGAAAACTCATCTACACCCACTGATAGCTTTGTAGATATAAATAAAGATGAATCTAGTGAAAATATACTAGTAGATGTTGGTGATAATGAATATCTTGTAGCAGTTGATTCTGCTTCTAAAGAGCTTGTAATTAACGAAAATATCTCTGACTCTAATAAATACATAAAAATTGACTTTGATGAAATACTTCCAGTTATAAGTGATATTGAAGATTACAAAAATCTATCAATCCCTCAATATATTAGCTTATACAATAAAGTTTCACCACATATAGATACAAATATGTCTTATAGTGAACTTCTATCTCTTGCATCTAGTATAAATATTAATGATTTAAAATCAAACTACAGTGAATTTATAAAAATACAAAAAAACAATGACTAGCTTCTAGTCATTGTTTTAATTTTATACTTCTTTATAGTTTAATTAATTTATGTCAAATTATTATTCTACAGATGGTGTTTCTATGTTCGATAGTGATTGTTCTACTAAACCTGTTGATGGTACTTCTTGTAATACTTCAGGCTCTGTTGGTTTTTGTTCTGGTACTTCTGGTACTACTTCCGGCTCTGTTGGCTTTTCCTCTGGTACTTCTGGTACTACTTCAGGTTCTGTCGGCTTTTCTTCTGGTACTTCCGGAACTACTTCCGGCTCTGTTGGCTTTTCCTCTGGTACTTCTGGTACTACTTCCGGCTCTGTTGGCTTTTGTTGTGGCTTATTTTGTAATGTTGATGTATTTGTTTGTGGCTTTGAAGTTTGTTTTAAAGTATTAACTTTTGACTTAACTTTTTCATTAGATTCATCCTTAATCTCAATCTCTTCTTCTTCATTGTTTTCATCAACTATAGCCACATCTGTTTTTGGTGTATTTATAGAAGTACTCTCATTACTTGCTAAAGTTTTTTCAGAAACAATAGTCGGACTTTTATAATCATCATCTATAAGATTAAAATCTCCTTGTGCCATAGAAAATCCTGCTGAAGATAAAGCTGCTATAACTACCCCACCGACTACTATCTTTTTCTCTTGTGAATTCATAATATACTCCTTAAAATAGAAATTTTCTTCAAATAATTTCTATCTTTTAAGGTTAAAACCTTTAAATTCACCCACCGCAAATTCAACAAAATTAATATAAGTTAAAGTTTAGTTTTACTTTTTTATTATAAGTAAGATACTTTATCTTATAATTTTACATATTTTATATATAGATATATGTCTATATATAAAATAATAGCTAGAATATAAATTATATTCTAGCTATTATTAACCACTTAAAGTTTTTATTTATTTTCTCCAAATATAAACTTGTGCCAAGCCTCTAAGTTAGGCTCTTTGTCCCATTCTAATACCCATCCTTTTTGTTTACTTATAATATGACCATTTCTATATTCTTCTAGAGGAAATTGAAATTGATCTATATCCTTATCATTTATCTTAAGAACTGTATAAGCTAAGTTCATCATTTCTATAGGGCTTATATTAGTTTTGGTATTATTTAAAATAATTTCTGCACATTTTTTATAAGTTTCTACGCCTTTTTGTGCAAATTCCTTGTATACACTTTCTGCAACTTCTCTATGTCTATTATCTCTAGCAAAAGCACTATCAGTATATCTTATTCTACTAAAAGCAAGAGCTTGGTATCCATTTAATCTCTGAACTCCACTTTTTGTTATATACTCTTTATCTTTTTCATCTTTATTCTTGTAATACCCATAACAAGCATCTATATATTTATTAATTTCGTTTATATCCTTTTCTTCAACATTAACCTCAACCCCACCTAATTCGTCCATAATATCCATAAATGAAACAAAGTTAACAACTATATACTTGTCTATATCAAGGTTAAAGTTTACCTTAAATACTTCCTTTAAAAGATCTATCCCCTCATATGCATAAGCATGCGTAAGTTTTTCAGTTGAATATCCTGGTATATCAACATAAGTATCCCTTGCTATTGAACTTATTTTTATGTCTTTGTTTTTACTGTCTATAGTTACAACCATCATGGAGTCTGATCTATTCCCTTTTTCAATATTTTCCCCATCTGTTCCAACTAACAATATATTTGTTATACCTTCAACCATAGTACCTTGTTCTTCTGTATTTTTTACAGCTTCATCTTTTACGTACATCTTATTTAATTTAAAATAAACATATCCAAATCCACTTAAGCAAATTGTTACTATTACCCCAATTAATATAAGTGCCACTTTCTTAAAATGTTTCATATTGTATCTCCCTCAAATCACTATTAAATATTGTCTTATATATATTAACATATTCTATCTAAATAATCATCTATGGTTAATAAAATATATTATTTTAGTTACATCCATTGCTTAAAAATTGGCATTATTTATTTAATTGGGATTTTTTATATACACTAAGTGTTAAAAAACAAAGCTCTTTTATATTATATAAGCATCACCAAAGCCTTTACTTTTAGCAACATTCAAAACTTTTATAGCATTAGACCTTTCCTTATAACACCCTACACACACCTTATATAATCTTTTATTATCTTCAATATTATACAACTTCAAAAGATTATCCTTAATTACCCTAGCAATAGCCTTAAGATTATCATCATTATTTAAATCTTTCTCACAAAAATTATTAGATATAAAATCAACCTCAAGTAAAGCTGCTTTCATAGAAGTATTCTTTAACACATATAACCCCTTACTTAATTTTACTCCCCTATTTCTAATATTAAAAATACCACTAATATCATTACACAAACTACTACAAAACTCATTAAGATGCTTATCATCACTATTATATTGCCAAACTTCCACACCTCTAACACTACTATCACTAGCAGAATTAATATGAATAGATAAAAAATAATCAGCACCAAAATTATTAGCAAACTCTACCCTATCACCTAAAGAAACATATTTATCAGACAGTCTAGTAAACCTAACCTCTAAATAAACTTCCTTTAACATAGATTCTAAATACTTTCCAATTTTTAATACAACATCAGACTCCTTAGTACCACCCTTACCTACTGCACCTGGATCATATCCACCATGACCTAAATCTATAACTAACTTTCTCATAGTCCCCCCCATTATTTATTTTTTTAATACTTTATTTTTAATTATACCTTCATAAGTTTTCAATACTTAAATAAAATACTTTTTATAAATTTTGTATAATCAAATGTTTAACTATTTCTCTTATTATATAAACATAAGATTCACTTCGCTCATAGCACCAACGATATGAAACTTGCTACCGCTTCGTTCATGTCCGTTGCTTAAAATTTACTTTACTTGAGTGATGTGTGATTTAAATGCTTTATATCATATAAAAATATTTTTTAGGAGGTAATAAATATGTCAGTTATAGAAGGTAAAAATCCAACTTCACTAAGAATGAAATTTGATTTAGGAAAAGATGAACTTACAAACAAAACTAAAGTAAAATCTAAAACTTACTCAAACATTAAACCCGAAGCAACTTCTCAGGCAATATACGACGTTGCAACTGCATTAGAAGGACTTCAAGAATTTCCAGTACTTGAAGTGGTTAAAATTGATAATACAACATTGGCCTAAATTTTATTTTGTTTATAAATTAAATAATCATAATCTTATTTAAGGTTGATGGCGCCAACGATATAACTTTGCTACCGCTGCAGTTATATCCGTTGCTTAAATTGAAAATACAACATTAGCATAGTATAAGGAGGTAAAATATTATGGAAATAAAAACAAAATTACTTATGACTTTTAAAACATCAGATGATAAAAAGGTGTCTATCACAGTAGACAACCCAAGAGAGGATTTAACAGAAACTGAAATAAAGGAAGCTATGAATACTATAATAGAAAAAGATATATTCTCACCTAATGGTGGCTCTTTAGTATCAGCAGTTTCAGCTAAAGTTGTTCAAACTGATACTACTGACTATGACTTAGTTTTATAAACCATGGAGTCAAGTTTACAAACTCTTGTAGCTAATGTAGGATTTCCTATAGCTATTAGTATGTACTTACTAGTTAGAATTGAAGGAAAACTAAATAGCCTTACAGATAGTATAAACAAGCTTTCAAACAATATAAATATAATAAAATAAGAGGGATTTTCCCTCTTATTTTGCATTAATAATATTATAAATCTGAGTTCTACTCATACCAAATCTTTTAGCAGTTTCATTATAATCTCCCCTAAAACTTTCCCTAATCTTTCTGTTTCTATATAACTTATTAACCATCTCAAGAGTTGGAACATAAAACAAAGTACCACCATGCATTTGAACTAAATACTTAAATCCTTCAATACCAATATTATCTACCAATTCTTTATATCTACCAGGAATATCTTTAGCAGTTAAATGCTCTAACATAAAATCACCTATCCATAAATTCTATAATTAAGTCCCTTACCCCTAACCTCAATATTAAATTTATCACACATTTCTAATATCCTGCTGCCAATAGCCTCATCAATCTTTAACAAATCACTTTTATACTTTTCAGTACTTACAATAATTGGCTTATTATTAAAATACCTATAATTTATAATCTCAAAGATAATATTAATATCTGATGGTGTAATATTACCTTTAAATAAGTCATCAATTAAAAGAACCCTTGCATTTTTATATCTATTTAAATACTTATTATAAACCTCACAGTCCAAAATATTTTGCTTAATATATGTCATATCCTCCCTGTAGTTCATATAAACCACGCCAATACCATTTTTCATAAAAGTATTAGCAATTGCCAAAGATAAATGACTCTTACCACAACCAGACTGTCCCATAAAAAGTACAGAATTACATCTTTCTTTTTCAATATCTTTAAAAGAGTTAGCATAACATTTTGCAAGAGTATAAATATTTACAGCAAAAGCATTTCTTGAATAATCAAAATTATCGAAAGTCTTTTTAGAAAACTCCTTACTTATACCACTATGCTTTAAAATGCTTTCAGCTTCCCTTAAAGCTCTACACTCACAAGGAACTGCTTCATTATCAATTAATATAAAAGTTCTATCATTACACTTATTACATTTATAATTCTCTTGCGTATCTAAGTTGTTCTTCACTTGGCTTTTTATAAATGTACTCATCCTCTTTCTCATATAATACGGTATGTTTGAATTCTCTAGTTGTTTTAATGTCGCTTCCATTTGACTTTTCCCCTATATTTTTATTTTCTTTTTTATTTTTGTTTTCTTTTTCTTTTTTCTTTTGTGTACTTAAAGTATACCTATCGTTATACTTATGGTTATCTTTATCATTTACTTTATCTAAATAAATTGCCTCATCAAATAAAGAAACTATCTCATCCTTTGAAATACTTGGCTTTATAAACTCAAGTAAAGACTTATCATCAACATTTTTAAGTTCACTTCTAACACAATCTAACATTGGCTTTCCAAGCTTATTCAAATTATACTTTCCCCAATTCTTAAGACATATCTCACGAGTATCATTATTGTACTTAATAAGCCCATAATTATTAATAAACCTATCCATCAAAGCATTAACACTTTCTATAGAAAAACCTAACTCAAAGGCAATTTGCTTTTTAGTAATCTTATAAACTCCAATTTGAGTAGTATTTGGATTTGTCAAAAGATATATAAAAAATAACTTGTCCTCAGGTGTTAATTCCTCTAACACCTTTGGATCCTTCCAAAACTCAACATGAACATGTCTATAAATTGCCATAACTACCTCCCAATCCTAAACACTCTGCTAGTTGATGTTTTTAAATATCCATCAATAACCTCAGGAAGGTCTTCTCTTAATTTTTTAGTATCTACACTAGTTTTAGTAACACTTTTCCAAGTTATCTTTCTTTCCTTGCAAAATCCTATCTCATATTCTTTTAAATTACTTTGAAGCTTATGCTCTATAACCTTTTTCCTGCTTTCAAGCTTAGATATACTTGAAACAATTTCATCATATTCCTCTATGCATTCATATAAACTTTCATCTAATATAACAGTTTCATTAATACTATTTGCATAAGTCTTTCTTAAAAACTTACCACAATCATCACTTCCAAAAGGCAACTGACAACTATTTAAATCCTCTTTATTACTCTTAAAAATATCCACAAACCTCTTCATCTAAAAAATCCCCCTTTAATTTTTTTATAAAATATAACTGACCCTTACCAGTTACATAAGTTGTAACCTTTATAGCTATCCCCTCAGAAGTTGTAATAGCCATTTGTCTAGTTTTAAATAAACCCATATCAATATAGACTTGCTTTGGTTGATTTTCACCATTTTGCTTCATAATATAGCCATTTTCCCTAAACCACTGAAACAACCTATTTCGTCCAATATCTAACCCCAAACTATTTAAAAGCTTTGCAAAAGCACCAATACTTATACTATCATCACTTTGTGCAACAGTTTGTCCAATATTTATATATGGCTTATAATTATTTAAATCATTTATAAGCTTTTCACAATAAGACTTTTGCTTTATATAAGAGTCTAAAACCTTAACTAAAAAAGTCTCATCCTTTACATATCCACCATCATTTCTTATAGAAGGCAAAACCTCATCCATAACCCAAGACTCAAACTTTTCAGCCTCTTCTTTCTTAGACTTAACTATAAGACGATATAAATTTCCCTCACTTATAAAAGCCCTTTGAACAATTTGAAAACTCTCTGTTCCATCCCTTCTTCTTCCAGTTTGTACCCTGGTATCGTGAAACACGATACCAGGGTATTTGCAATGTCTTTTTATAGCATCATTAGGATTTTTATAACCTAAAATCCTTGCAACTTTAATACCTTCAAAATAAGGCTTATTGTCAATACTTATAACTGCAACATCCCCAAAATCCTCATTAGTAAAAACCTTTAATCCATTCAAGTTTATCCCCCCTGTTTTTATTATTTTAAGATTGCATTATCAAAAAAGATCTCATTAATTTCATCAAAAGTCAAATTTAAAAATGAAACAACCCTAGCAGTTTCCTCAATATTAAAAAGACTTTTACCATTTTCCTTGTAATTATAAGTTTGCCTTGAAATTCCTATACCATCAGCAACTTCATATTGCTGATATCCTTTATACAATCTTGTTCTCTTTAATAAATTTAAATTCAATTATGTCCACCCCTATTTGATTTATTTCTTGTTTATATTTATATCTTAACGTTTATATATATTTGATGTAAACAATTTTCCTAATTTATAAAAAAATTTTGACACAATTTATCAAAAATCATAATAAATTATTCGTTTTTGTAACATTTTTAATATAATAAAGGAAGAGCTATAAGCTGATATTTTTGCAGCAGAGGCAATTATTGATGATGATACTTTTTTAGATTATCTTAAGTTTTACAAATATACTGATACTCAGATTGCCTGTGATTTAAATATACCTGTAAAGTATGTTAGGCTTAAGTTTGAAAACTTTGATAAGTCTAAGCTTTTATAAGTTTATAAGGTAGTTTTCTGTAGTTTTTTGTCGTGCGATACAAATTGTAATTTATTGTAAATTTTAGTATAATTTAATAGCATTAACTATAATTTAACAGTATATTAATTGCATTATTAAATCGTTTAATCCATAAACATTATATATTTTGAGCATATATAATACGATTTAAAATTCGCTACGCTCATGTCGCCAACGATATGACGCTAGCTAACGCTTCGGTCACATCCGTTGCTTAAAATTCGCCGACGAAAAAATACACCCTTGTGGGTGTATTTTTTTATTCCTAATTATATATTTCTATTTTTTGTTAATACTCTATGATAAGTAAAATTAATATAAGTCAAGAGGTGTTAAATTGATAATAGAATTTTCAGGTTTAATATTATTAGGAATAACATTTTTATATTTAGGAATTTCAACTATATACAAGTACATAAAAAATATTTCAGTAAACTATAAGTCAGAAATTTTAAATCTTTACTTATTTTTATCTATATTATTTATAATATCATTAACATTATTTCCAATAAGACTTGGATATAAATTTGAAGGATTTGAAATATTTAATATAGTTCCATTTAAGATAATTATAACAATGCTTTTTGAATATCCATTAGGACAATTTATCTATAACGTTATAGGTAATATAGTTTTATTTATTCCCTTTGGATTTTTTATATACATTAAGTTTGAAAAAAATAAAACTAAAGCTCTTTTAGTTGTACTTATTATGACTTTAGGTGTAGAATTTATCCAAGGCTTTATTCCATATAGATTTTGTGATATTGATGATATAATTTTAAATACTTTTGGTGGATATATAGGTATCATTATATATAATATACTTTACTTAAAATTTAATAATAAACTAAAAAAAATACAGATTACCTAGTAACCTGTATTTTTTCTTAAATATATCATTTTAATAGCAATATAACTATTTTTTAGTAACTGCTACTTTTTCTTTTGATGCTTTAGACTCTTCTTTAATAGCTTTACTTTTTAAAAATTCAATAAGTCCATCTCTAAGTTCTGGTCTTTTTAAAGCAAAGTCTATTGTAGCTTCTAAGAATCCTAACTTATCCCCTACATCGTATCTTCTTCCTTCAAAGTCATAAGCATATATAGCTTCATGAGAAGCTAGAGTTTTTAAAGCATCAGTTAATTGTATTTCTCCACCTTTACCTGGTTCTTGATTTTCAAGTATATCAAATATAGCAGGTGTTATTATGTATCTTCCTAATATAGCTATATTTGATGGAGCATCTTCAACATTTGGCTTTTCAACCATGTCTTTTACTTTATATACTCCATCTTCTATATGTTTAACATCAAGTATTCCGTACTTGTCAGTATCTTCCTTAGCTACTTGTTGAACACCTAGTACTGATGTTTTGTATTCGTCATAGGCATTTATAAGTTGCTTTAAACATGGAGTTTTAGCATCTACTATATCATCTCCAAGAAGTACTGCAAAAGGCTCATCTCCAATGAAGCTTTTTGCACAGTGTATAGCATGTCCAAGTCCTTTTGGTTCTTTTTGACGTATATAATGTATGTTTACCATGTTTGATATATCTTGCACCATTTTAAGCATTTCAGTTTTACCTTTTTGTTCTAGTTCTAGTTCAAGCTCTACACTTCTGTCAAAGTGATCTTCTATACTTTTTTTACTACGTCCTGTTACTATTAGTATTTCTTCTATTCCCGATTCTATTGCTTCTTCTATTATGTATTGTAGTGTTGGTTTATCAACTATAGGAAGCATTTCTTTTGGTTGTGATTTTGTTGCAGGTAAAAATCTTGTCCCCAGTCCTGCTGCTGGTATTATTGCTTTTCTTACTCTTTGTTTCATAATTTTACTCCATTTATATTGATTCTATTTCTAATTCTGTCTCTTTATTTTTAAGTACATCTTTAAGCTTTTCAAGTGCTGGAACTAATGTACATCCTATTATAAAGAATATTATACTAAATGAGTCAATACTCATTGGTGGTCTTGGTATTTCAAGAGATGTAGGTCCCATTATAACTGAGTATACAGACCCTATCATAAGACCTATAATACAGTATATAGTTTGTGACCTAAAGTTTCTAAGTAAATGTCTTACTGTTCTTACAGTTAGTAAAACACCAAGTAAAACCCCACATCCAAATATTAATATTCCTGGTAAATAATCAAAGTTTAATTTTAATATTTCTTTTATACCATTAAGTATTGGTGCATAAAGTCCAAATATTAATAGTATTGTAGATCCTGATATACCAGGAAGAACCATTGCTGATATGGCAATTAGTCCAGATACAAATATATATGATATAAATATCATATTTAAGTTATCATACTTTATAGAGAAGCTTTGACCACTACTTGTAACTGGATTAAAATAAGTCATTGCTCCGACTATAATTATTCCTATTATTAAAAATATAATATTTCTTTTATTATTACTTAATGTTTTTCTTTCTGATTTAACTATTAATGGAATGGATGATATTATAAATCCTAAAAATAAGGAGTTTATTTCATATATATTTTTTTCGAATATATTTGTTATAAATAATACTGATAGTATAAAACCTATAATCCATCCTATTCCTATTTTAGATAGAAATTTAAATGATTTTATTCTACCACTTTTATTGCTAGATATCAGGTTGTTTAATGCATTTACAAATTCATCATAAAAACCTAGTATAAATGCTATTGTCCCTCCTGACACTCCAGGTACACTGTCGGCTAAAGCCATACAAAATCCTCTGATAAAGTTTAGTATATACACAGGCCCCTCCTAAAAATTTATTTAATAAATATTAAATAAAAAAGCCAAATATATTGGCTATTTTATTATTTTTATTCAGCTGTTAATACGACTGCTTTAATAGATTCATATCCATTATGATTATTTTTTGGCCATCTCCAAGAGTCTTCACACATTCTATTAATACCAAACCCAGCTCTCCAAACAAGTTCATTATTAACTTTTATGGTATCTACATAGCACATTGTAACATCTCCTGGATATTTATATCCTTGTCCTAATATAACACCTAGTATTACTATAAATATAAGTAATATTATCCAAAAGTTTATATATAATTTTAATATTCTAATTAAATTTTTCTTAAGATAATTTTCTTTATTATTTTTATAACCTATCATTATTATAGGTTCAAATAGTCCTATATACTATTTTGTGCAGAACAGGTGAAAAAGTAGCATTAATATTCTGGCTACTACTTTTGTTATTTCAGTTTTTTTTATTAAATTCCACTAAATCATTTTCTCAAATTCTAATATATTTTATTATAAAAATTTATACTTATTTATTCTTTTATTACAAATTTATTTTTATTAAATTTTATTTTAAACTTCATTTGTTCTATCATAGCTAATAAAAATAACTTTTCATAATCATTAAATCCAAATATCCAATATACAATAATATATATAATAGAAAATAATATAATAAATATAATTAATGAAATATAACTATTTACAACGATATTATTTACCATTATTAGCCCTATAAAAAAGCATACTATTGTTGGTATAAATAATTTTGATATTTCTTTCCAATAATATTTCATATTTAATTTTAAATTATATTTATAATATATATTATTTAATAATGCATTTATAGTCATTCCTATTGCCGTAGCTAATGAACATCCTATTAAACCATATGATTTGACAAATATTATACTTAATACTAAATTTAATATAGATACACTTAAATATATAAATGATTTAATTTTATGTTTATTCATAGCGTCTAGCATAGTTGCGAATAAAGCTTGTATAATTGAAAAAATTTGAGGAAACATTATTAGTAATGCTATATAATAAGATGTTTCATAACCTTCTCCTGCCCATAAATTTATAAATGCTTTCCCTACTAATATAAATCCCATTAATATAAATATAGCTATATAAAATTGAATTCTTGATATTTTTACTAGAATATCCATTAATTTATTATTATCTGGCTCATTAACAACCAATTTTGTCATCTTAGGTAAAAACATTCCTGTTATTACATTTGAAAATGAAGTAAAGTATCCATTAAATTGAGCTCCTATTGAATAAATAGCAATAGACGCAGAACTTACAAACATTCCTAATATAATTTGATCTGTACTCCAATATAGTTTATAGGCTATAGCACCTAAAAATATATAGAATGAATAATTAAATATTTCTTTTAATATATTTTTATCAAATTTCCTAAATATAAATTTAATTTTTAGTACTTTAAAACAATATATTATATTTATAAAACCTAATGAAATATTAAAAATTGTAGATGCTATAATCATTCCTATTGATTTGTATCCTAAAATTAAAATTGATACCATTATCATTGGGTTAAGAACGGTTCTAAATAATGTTAATATTTTATTATATACAAACTTTTCATTTGATACTATTATTCCACTAAATACATTTAATGGGAAAGAAAAAATGACGTTTATTATAGCTATAACAAACATTGTTTTTAACTTATTTATCTCTATATTACTTAATCCTTGCCCAAATAAAATATCTATCTTTGAATATAAAATAACTCCTATTACTACACCTATTATAGCAATAATAATATACATACTCAAAAACATACCATTTATAACTTTAAGTCCTTCTTTATCATTATTAGCCATATACCTTGAATTATATCTTATAACAGCATTTCCCATACCCATATCTAATAAATATATATATGATATAATATTATTTACAAGAGAAAATAATCCATATTCATTACTTCCCAATGTTGATAACATAAAAGGTGTATATATTAAAGATATAATATTTCCTATTACTAATGTTATATATGATATTACTGTAGCTTTTTTTATACTTTGACCCATTTTTATTACCTCTTACATTATTTTACATATAAGTTTGTCAAAATAAAGCTTATCAAAATCAAGTTCATCAAATTTCTCTAGATTACTTAATTCTTCAATTATAGGGTTTATCTTATCAAAATCTAAGCCTTCAACTAGACGTATATAATTTAAATTTTTTATCCATTTATAACTTTCTATCACTTTATGATCTAAACTTCTAGTTACTATACATGGTGTTTTCGTTATTGCACAGAATATCATTCCATGTAGTCTATCAGTAATAACAACTTTAGAATTATAGAATTTTGCCCATAGATTAAATAATTCTTTTTCTCTTTCATTTTGACTTACTTGATAATCTACAACGGTATCTGTTACTATAACATTTTTAAAGTTTTCTTTTAATTTATTTAAAAACTCTTCTTTTTTATCCATAGGTACATATGTTTCTTTATCTTTTCTTAAACAAGTCATTATATGTTTTCTTTCATATCCTGATATATTTATTTTATTATTTAAGTAAAATACCATATCTGGATTTTTAATTACTTTACATTCTGTAAATGACTTTTTCATAAGGTTATACGACTTATCTTCTCTACCTATTACAATTAAATTTTTATTTTCGTTATATATCTTTTTACTTTTTTCAAATTCTAATTTTCCATCTTCATCATCGGTAAAATAAATAGTCTGTGGAAGTGAAACAACTGTAGTGTTTTTGAAATGAGATATCATATGCCTTCTTATATTTTCATCAGTCATATATTGATTTCCCATATTTCCGCCACCAATAATACATACTAAATCATCTTTATTTATTATTTTTTCATATGCTTTTCCATATTTATATGTTTCATTAAAATTCACCTCTATTATTTCATAATCAGGAAACTTATCTTTTAAGTATTTTATTGATGCATATGCTATAGCGTGATCACCTAAGTTACCATGAGTTGGTATCAAAGATAGTAATATTTTTTTTTGATTACTTAACTCTTTAAACTTATTATAATTTAAATAACTCAAATTATATTGTATATTTTTTATATTATTTGTTCCTATAATCTTGACTAATAAACCTTTTAACTTACTCATCTTATCTCCTATTGATTTTTATCATTAATTTTTTAATTTGTACATATTATAGAATAATTTATTATTTAAAGTAGCTAAAGTTAATGTTAATTTTCCTTTAGTACTAATCTCTTTATTTTTTATAAAATTCAAATAATTTTCTCGAATTTCTCTATTTAATCTTTTAAACAAATATGATTTATCATTTATGTTGCTACTATGTATCTTAATATAAAATATTTTTATTAAACTACATAATTTTGCTTCAGTCTTGCAAGATAATTTACCTAATCCATTTTGAATAAAATATTCTTTTCTCTCTTTTAAAGCTTCTAATAAATCTAATCTTTTTATATTAAAATCACTATTCATTATGCTACCTTCTCGTTGTCTATAATAATATATTGGTATATTACTATCTATTATCAAATTGGCTTTATGTAATATTTTATAAGTAGTGAATTCATCTTCGTGAAGCTTACCTTTTGGAAATCTTATATCATTAAATAATTCTCTTTTATAAATTTTATTCCATACAACTATGTTCTTTGTATAATTACCTGAATATAATTCATCTAATATTTGTTCTGCGTTATATTTTATAATATTTTCTGACATGTTATTAACAATGATATCTTCATCATATGCTTTAATATAGTCACCTTGTACAATATCTGCTTCATATTTACTAGCTAAAATATATAATTTTTCAAGCATTTGTGGATTAATCCAGTCATCACTATCAACAAATGATATATACTTACCTTTTGCTATATCTATACCTTTATTTCTAGCGTCACTTAATCCACCATTTTCTTTATGAATAACTTTTATTCTATTATCTTTTAATTTATACTCTTCACATATATCGATACTCTCATCTGTAGAACCATCATTTACCAATATGATTTCTATATCTTTTAATGTCTGAACTATCAAGCTATCAATGCATTTACGTAAATAGTTATCCACATTATATACAGGAACTATTACACTTATTAAAATCAATTTAATATTCTCCTTTTGTTAATATATTTAATTTATTTTTTAATAATATTTTTATTAATTAGCCCTATTTTTTTACTATAATAAAAATATAAAATAGTACTCATGTGATTCTTTATTAAGAGCTTACCTATCTTTCTCTTAAAATCTAAGTTTATAATATTAGTTTCTTTTAAGGTATTTTGTGTTACTTTATCTTTACATATCTTATCAATATTTTTTATCCTTTTATAAATATTCTTTTTATTTGTGAACTTACATTCATTAAATATAGCCTTAGTTATAAGATCTAGTTTCATAAATATAAATCTACTTGCAATTTGATTCTTATAGTTATTTTCTATTAAAAATTCACTTACTAACTCAATATACATTTTATTTGTAATCCAACAATTTTCATTATATAAATTTAGAGTAGAATTTAAATTATTAAAATAATGATAATATGCATTTTTATCAATAATCACTCTATTTACTTTCGATAAAAACTCTATATTAAAAAGTGCATCTTCATAAATAGTAAGTTCCTCTCTAAATCTTATGTTATGTTCTTTTATTATATCTAATCTAAATAATTTAGCCCATGGAGATCTAAATCCTAAGATACTATCTTTTTTATCAATATGCTTGTTACCAATTAAAGGAAATATTAATTTTTCTTTAATTTCATTATTTTCTAAATATTCATCTTCAATATTTAAATTAACTATATGTTCTTTATTTATATAATTTCTAAAATAGTTTGAAATAACAATTGATCCCTTATACGCTTTAGCTTTAATATATAAATTTTCAATCATATTAGATTCAATCCAATCATCAGAATCTATAAATGTTATATATTCACCAGTAGATATATCAATACCTATATTACGACTTGACGATACTCCACTATTAGGTTTATCTATAACCCTTACTCTAGAATCTATATGTTCATATTTTTTACATATTTCTAAACTCTTATCTCTAGATCCATCATTAATCAATATTATTTCTATATCCTCTAATGTTTGCTTTATTATTGAATTAATACATTTATCAATATATTTTTCAGCATTATATACAGGTACAACTACACTAACTTTAACCATAAAATTCCTTTCTTATTCTAATTAGTATTTATTTCTATTAAATCAATTATTAATGAATTCCATTGTTTCATTATATTTTCAATTTTAAATTTTTCGATATTCTTTATAGCATTTTCTCCAACTTTAGTTCTAATATTTTTATCTTTTATTAGCATAATAATTTGTTTAGCTAATTTATCTATATTTTCAGCTTCTACTAAATATCCATCTATTCCATCATTTATAATATTTCTAGGTCCCGTTGGACAATTAAATGCAACTACTGGAATCCCAAATGCTTGCGCTTCTAATACTACAAGACCAAAACCTTCATATCTTGAACTTAATACAAATATTGATGAATTTTTATAATATTGTTGTATATCTCTTGTAAATGGTTTTATCGATACACTTTCCTCAATTCCTATATTTTTTATCTTATTATTTAATGATTCGTACTCTTCTCCCTCACCTACAATAACTAAATTCCAATCATTATGTTTACTCGATACAATTTTCCACGATTCTAATAATAAATCAAATCCCTTTTGCTTTGTTAATCTCCCCACTGCTAGTACTATTTTTGAATCCAGTTTACTTTTCTCATCAACCTTAATTGTCAGTGGATTAGGTATTATCTTTATATCTTTTAGTTTACAGTTAATCTCCATGTCAATCTTTGTATCTTTATCTAAAACTACGTAATGATCCATTTTTGCTATTGTTATCTTTCTAAATATATCCATTAATTTAGTATGTCTTACTGGATTATGTTGTGTTCCTATAATAGTATTATTTTTTTTATTATATATATATGGTAATAAATAACTAACACCAGTTCCCATTCCTATTATAACTTGATTTTTATTTTTACAATTTAATTTTATATAATTTTTTAATCTTATATAGCTATTTATTAGGTTCTTTATTAAATCAAATTTATTTTTACAATTACTATTATCAATTCCTACATACTTAACATTTATATTAGGATTTAATTCATATTTTTCATCACCATATTTTATGCCTAAGTTAATTATATCTATATTATATTTATATTTTTTAGCAAACTCATTAGCCAAATTAGCTGTTACCATTTGTAGTCCACCCGTTTGACTTAAATTAGATGTTATAAATACAATTTTTTTTTTATCCATTTACTTTACTAAATCCTCCAATCAATCTCTTCTAAATAAATCTCTAGTATATACCTTTTCCTTAACATCCATTAAATCATCTGATAATCTATTAGATACTATAACATCAGATATAGACTTAAATTCATCAAAATCTTTTATTACTCTAGAATTAAAAAAGTTCTCTTCTTCTAATAATGGTTCATACACCACGACTTCTATCCCTTTTGATTTTATTCTTTTCATTATACCTTGTATAGATGATGCTCTAAAGTTATCAGATCCACTCTTCATTACTAATCTATTTATCCCTACTACTTTAGGTTTTCTTGCTATTATCATAGCTGCTATATGGTCTTTTCTAGTTCTATTAGCATCAACTATAGCCCCTATTATATTATTAGGTACATCTTCATAGTTTGCTCTTAATTGTTTCGTATCCTTTGGTAAACAGTATCCACCATATCCAAATGAAGGATTGTTATAGTGACTTCCTATTCTAGGATCAAGTCCTACACCTTCTATTATTTGTTTAGTGTTTAATCCTCTTACCTCTGCATAGGTATCCAATTCATTAAAGTATGCTACCCTTAATGCTAAATATGTATTTGAAAATAATTTTACAGCTTCTGCCTCTGTTGAATCTATAAATAACATAGGTATCTCTTTTTTTATTGCTCCTTCTGCAAGAAGCTCAGCAAATTTTTCAGCTCTTTCTGATTGCTCTCCAACTATTATTCTTGAAGGATATAAGTTATCATATAAAGCTTTACCTTCCCTTAAGAACTCTGGTGAGAATATTATATTATTAGTTTTAAACATTTTTCTTACTTTATCTGTATATCCAACTGGAACTGTAGATTTTATTACCATTGTTGAATCTGGATTTATAGCTAATACATTAGCTATAACTTCTTCAACTGTTCTAGTATTAAAATAATTTAATTCTGGATCATAGTTTGTCGGGGTTGATATTATTACAAAATCTGCATCTTTATATGCTTTATATGCATCAGTCGTAGCTACTAAATTTAGTTTTTTAGTAGCTAAGTATTCTTCTATCTCCGTATCTACAATTGGAGATATTTTATTATTTATCATATCTACTTTTTCTTGTATCACATCTAATGCTACCACTTCATTATGTTGAGCAAGTAATATAGCATTTGATAAACCAACATAACCCGTTCCTGCTATTGCAATTTTCATTGTCACTACTCCTTATATATTTACCTACCACTTTTTTATTTAACATTCTACTGCTACTTCTCTAACCGTCTTTATGCATAAATCATATTCTAATATATCTGATATTATCTTTGAAGCAAAACCATCGCCATAAGGATTACATGCTTTACTCATTTTCTCATATGCTTCTTTACTAGTAAGTAATTCTTTAAAATTTGCATATATAACTTCTTCATCAGTTCCTACTAATTTAAGGGTACCAGCTGCTACTCCTTCTGGACGTTCTGTAGTATCTCTCATAACAAGTACTGGCTTACCAAGTGATGGTGCCTCTTCTTGTATTCCTCCACTATCTGTAAGTATTAGATGAGATTTATTTAAGAAGTTATGGAAATCTAATACTTCTAATGGCTCTATTATTCTAATACGTTCATGATTACCTAATATATCATTAGCAGTTTCTCTAACTAAAGGATTCATATGTATTGGATATATAACCTTTATATCTTCATATTCATCTACTATACGCTTTATAGCTTTAAACATATTTTTTAAAGGTTGCCCTAAGTTTTCTCTTCTATGAGCTGTAAGCATTATAAGTCTGCTATCTCCTACCCAATCTAAAATTGGATGAGTATAATCATCTTTTACCGTAGTTCTAAGTGCATCTATAGCAGTGTTTCCAGTTACATATATATCACTATCTTTCTTTCCTTCATTTAATAGGTTTTGCTTAGATACTTCTGTTGGTGCAAAATGATATTTTGCTATTATACCTGTAGCTTGTCTATTAAATTCTTCTGGGAATGGAGAATATATATCATATGTACGAAGTCCTGCTTCTACGTGTCCTACTGGTATTTGTAAATAAAATGCTGCAAGAGATGTAACAAATGTAGTTGATGTATCTCCATGTACTAATACTACATCTGGTTTTACTTCTTCTAATACTTCTTTCATTTTTCCTAGTATGTTTGCTGTTACATCAAATAAAGTTTGCTTGTCCTTCATTATACTTAAATCATAGTCTGGTACTACATCAAATGCTTGTAATACTTGGTCTAACATTTGTCTATGTTGTCCTGTAACGCATACTATACATTCTAATCTTTCTCTATTATTTAGTTCTTTCACTAACGGACACATTTTTATAGCTTCTGGTCTAGTTCCAAAAACCAACATTATCTTCCTCATTTTTTACCTCTTTGTAATAATATATTTTTTCTTTTAATAATATAACTTAACAGATACACTTTTTTTATTAAATTGCCTAACTATAATACCTAACATTACCCAAAATTTAATATCAGTTAAATATGAACTACTTACAAATAAATGTATAAAACCTACACTTAACCAAAATATTACTATATTATAATTATTATAGCTATTAATAATTAATGATTTTAACATAAGCATGATAATACTGATTATTATTATCAAACCTAATAAAATCCCAAAATTACATAATATTTCTATAAAAATATTATGAGCGTATCCACCAGATATTTTTCTATCTCCTCCCAAGCCAACTCCCATTATAGGATTATCATATAATGCTATAATAAGATCATTATATATACTATCTCTACCACTCATATATATATCATCTCTTAATAATAACTCTAAGGTTCTACTTTGTATACCAAATCTATATAATACATCTCTTATAAAAATTATTATATTTTTAAAATATACTACAAATGAAATACTAGTTAATATATATATAATGAAAAAAGTTATTTGTTTTAAATTAAATCTTTTTCTAGTTTTAATTATTTTTAATAATAAGAAAAATACCATACATAATAAAGCACCTCTAGATCCTAATGAAATTATAGAAATAAGTGAAATTATTAGGCATATAAAATCTAGTATTCTCTGTTTCTCAATAGTATTATTTAAATACATTATTGCTGGGAATAACATATAGTATGATAAAGACATACTATATGTCCCTACTGACACTTTACCTGTAAATACAGTAATACTTAAGATCATTCCCATTATAAAAACAATTTTTGAGGCTTTATATATATATTCTTGAAATACCTCAATATCATTTATACTCATAATATATACAAATGATGGTATGCTCATAAAAAATATAGGAAATAAAAGTTCCTTTATATACATAATATTTTCATTAAATAATAATATATTGATTAGTATTATGAATATTGAAACAAAATATATTACTATAAATTTTAATTTACTTCTCTTTAATACAGAAGGCAATGCATATGCAAATACTATAGCTACTAATACTTTTGATATTAATTGAACGATACTTTGTTTACTGCTATCAATCAAATTAAAGTTTATAAGTATAAAATATTGTCCCATTAATATAATAAATATTGAAGAAATAGCAATAGATATCCTTCTATCTATATCTTTATTTTCTAATATTCTTATATAATCTACATCTTTATATGCTTCATATTCATCAGTTATTGCTATTTTCATTACTTTTTCCTCTCTCATTTTGATTAAGCTATTGCCTTAATTCTTGCTACTAATTTATTTAATACACTTCTCATTAAAATCTATATTTTACTTAATTATCAATTTTCTAATTAAATGGTTTATGTATTTATGTTATATTACTTTTATATTCTAATGTTAATGAAATATACGTTTTATATATTTAAACATATTCTTTAACTGTTGTACAAAGTTTTATCTTATGTTATATGTAATCCATTATACGCCTATACTAATAGCTCCCCAATCTGCTCCTAAAAATAACTATACGTATCTATTCAAGTATGTTCTGTTATCTTTCTGTTCTTTTCATTATTACCTTCATTTAATATATCTTGCTAGATAAGTTATATGTATAAAGTAATACTTTGCTATTATACATATAACTTATCTATTAAACTATTCTGGAACTGATAAATATATCATACGTATTAAGGCTAAACTCTATATGAACTAATTGAATTTTAAATAAAATGCTACAAGATATATAATAAATATAGAATATTTATTTCCCTTGAATTATTCTAAACTTATATTCTAGTACTATATCAAATACTTATAATGCTTAATCTAACATCTCTATCTGTAAAAATGTAACTTATACTATTATTTCTAACTCTCTTCCATATTTTATTTCTTTACTAACGGACATAGTTTTACTACATATCAACCTAATATTACCAAGAATTAGCATAATATTTTTTATCTAAAATAAACTTAATTTTATATAAATTTATTTATATTCTTCTTTTATAATATTTTCTATATATTTTCTAGCAACTTCTGAGTCTTTAAACTTAAAGGCTGTCTCTATAGCATTCTCTGAAATTTTCTTCTTTTCTTGAATTGTCATGTTCCTTATATTTTTACATATATTAATTAATTCATCTTTATTTCCTTGTTCACATAGAAAACCGTTATATCCATCTTTTATTATTCCATCAACTCCTCCATTTTTAGAGGCTATAACTATACATCCTCTAGACATTGCTTCCAAGTATACCAATCCAAAAGTTTCATTGTCACTTATCATTATAAATGTTTCTATTTCATCCATTATATTTATAACTTCATCTCTAGATTTATATCCTAATAATTCAACTTTATTTTCAATTTTAAATTCCTTAACTATATTTAATAATTTTGCTTCTTCAGCTCCATTACCAACTATTTTAAATTTAAATTTTTCATCTTTATATACTGTATTTAATGCTCTAATTGAAACATCTACATTCTTTCTACTTATAAGTCTTCCTACATACAAGTATGAATTTTTTTCTTTTTCAGAAAAATCTATCGTTTTCAAATCAAAGTATTTGTCATTTATACCTGAATAACATATAAAAGGATTCTCTTCTACCTCTAATATTTCTTTAACCTGTTTTGCAATATAATTTGACCTAGCTCCTATAACATCTATCTCTTTAATGTATTTTTTAAAATAATTTTTATATTTATTCTGAGTTATATATACTAGACTGTGAAATACAATAGCTGTCTTAGCACTAAAAATTTTCTTTAGTTGCGCTACAATCTGAATTTGAGGATTTTCCCAGTGACCAATAATTATATCAGGCTTAAAATTATTTTTATTAATAAAGTTAACTATCTCTTTAATTTGCTTACTTACTTGTCTTTCTGAGTATTTAGTTTTAGGTATAAACTTAATCATTGGCATTCTAATACTTTGTATACCATCTTTTTCATTATATAATATTTTAGCTTGTTTTTTATTTGGTATAACAATACCTAATTTTGAATTAATTACTTTTATAATTTTGTCTGGTAATAGGTATAATATCTTAGGATATCTATTTGAATTATGAATAACTATTACATTATTACCAGATTTAATCCATTCTTTAGCAAAATACTGAACTACAGGTGTTACTCCAATGTTATTTTCATCATCATCTTGAGGATATACTGATGTCAAAACTAGTATATTCATATAATATGCTCCTTATTATTGTATTATAATTTATATGTTTCTCTTAAATTACAAATATTTTTTGTATCTAATATTAACTTATCTACTATTAAATTCATATTTTCTTTTATATGGGTGTGTCCTACTAATATAACTAGTATCTCTATTTCATTTAAAAAATCTTCAAAATTCATAAATTGATGCTCAACTATTCTTTCTTTAACAAACGGGTCATATACTTTAACTCCAAATGCTAAATGCTCATCCATTTTTTCTAAAAGTTGTAATGTTGGACTTTCTCTTACATCATCTACATCTTCCTTATAAGTTAATCCATAAAGACCTATCTTACCTATATCTTTTATATTATTCTCTCTCATTATATCTCTAATTCTAGATAATACATGATCTGGCATAGAGTCATTTATCTTTCTAGCAGCTAATATTATATTAGTTAAGTCTGGATAATCTCCTACTAAGAACCATGGATCAACTGATATACAATGTCCTCCAACTCCAGGTCCTGGTTGTAATATATTAACTCTTGGATGCTTATTAGCAATTCTTATTATTTCATACACATCCATATCATCAGCTCTACATATCTTTGCTAATTCATTAGCAAATGCTATATTTATATCTCTATAAGTATTTTCAACTACTTTAGACATCTCAGCAGATCTTATATCTGTTACTACTATTTCACCTTTACAGAAACATCCATATAGTTCTTTTACTTTTTCTCCTATTTCATAATTATCTGATCCTATTGTTCTCGAGTTATTTTCAAGTTCATAAACCATATTTCCTGGTATTATTCTTTCAGGAGCATGTACTATATGTATATCTTTTCCTATAACAAATCCTCTTTTAGTTATTTCTGGTCTTACAAATCTATCAATTGTGCCTGGTGATATAGTAGACTCAATAACTATAACAGCTCCATTTTCACAAACATCTAATACACTATTTACTGCTGATATAACATACTTTGGATCAATTTTCTTACTTTCACTTACATATGGAGTTGGAACTGCAACTATATACATATTTGTTTTTACATACTCTGTTTTAAACTCTACTTTATTTTGTAAGGCCTCATTAAATAACTCATTTAATCCTTCTTCTTCAAAAGTTAACTTACCACTATTTAATGTATCAACTAATTCTTTATTATAATCAGTTCCAATAACTTTAACTCCACTCTTTGCAAACATTAATGCCGTTGGTAATCCTATATAACCTAACCCTATTATATTTATCATTTCTTCTCCCTTTTTCTTTAATTTTTAAATTTTATATCAAATGTAATATCACATATATCATTGGATATATCACATCTAATGTTTATACAGTTTATTTCCTCTTTTCTTAAATAATAAAGGCTTCTATATTTTTTACTTATACTAATTTCACCCTTACTTACTATCATAGTAGCTATATGCTCTTGTTTATCTGATATTCTCACTTCATCTCCTACTACAATCACATCGAATGGTGTATGGAAATAAAAATTACAGTATTCTGCTTTTGCTTCTATATTGTCATTAATTATATAGCCTTTATTATGATACTCAATACTCCTAGTATGCTTATATCTATTTTTAGATACCATCGTACCTTTAAAGCTATTTTCATTTGCTACTATATTTTCAGTACTAGTCCAATTATAAATTAAAAATGGTCCATGCTTATTCATTTGTTCTCTATTTTCTATTTGAACAGTATTATGTGATTCTGTTAATGACAATTTCTTGCCTAATTCTGTCGCATAAGAATAGGTTCCACTATCACAAAATATATTTTTTTTATTTTTCCATAAATCAATATGAAGTCCATCCATTTGATCCGGTCTAGTTTTATAATCTGGTAATGTAATCATCATATAATTGTTATCATTTCTCAGTGTATAAATTCCTGCATCTTTAAATGATTTAGACTCCCTCTTTATATTACTCATACTACAATCTAAATTGCTATTTTTACCAAACCATAACAGTTCTTCGTTATATTTACCATCACTATACAATCTTTTACCATTAATTAGACAATATATAGTATTAATTACAGGTCTAAAGTCCCTATATCCACATACTGTTACTGGAAATATTAGAGCACCATCATTTGAACCATAGTTCGGTAAATCTCCACTTTCATCTTGAACTTGATACATTAAATATGCACTGTCGGATACTATCTTTTTGCTCTTATCTGATATATTCATTCCTGTCTTTTCACTTATTTTAAGTACACACTCTAAAATTTGTAATGTAAATCTTTGATAGTTAAATGAGAATTGAACATATCCTCCATCATTCATAAATTGAGTTTCTATTTCTTTGTCTAACAACTTGTATGCTTTTTTTAATCTATGATTATCTTCACAGCACCAAGCACCTATTATTAATCCGCATATTTCAGAGAAGGTGTGATTATTCTTTATACACTTATGTGCATAGAAGAAATTTGATAATATTTTCTTGTATCCGCCTTCTATTATTTTCTTTACATTATTATCATCTGACTCTGTAGTTAAGCCATGTTTTTTAAATACTGTATATGCCATCAATATATTAATCATTCTTAATGCAGATTCTTGTCCACATTTATAATTACTTCCATATGAATATTCATTATTCTCTATCCATGATTTTATTTGACTTGAAAAAGCTTCATAGTATTTGATATCTTCTGTTATAAGAAATGCTCTAGTTATACAATAAAAATGTGTAAACCTAGATATTTCCCAAATAACCTTTATATCTCCTCTCTCTTTATCAAAATCAGGAATTTGGTACCATTTTTTATCATTATCTACTAACTTTTTTGTTATCGGACTATAATTCCAATTTATAGGATTTCCATAATCTAATTCTATAGATGAAAAACCTTTTATAGATCCTACTATAGCCCTATCAGCTTCTTCGATTATACTTTGTTTATCTTCTTGATCTAATTGTTCTAGAAATAATTTAATATTCTTTGTATTCAGCTCAAATATATCTATTCGCTTTATATTAACTTTTTTTTCAAATAATATTTCAGTCTTTGGAATCATCTTCATCATCTTCAATTTAGATGAGTATAAAGCTCTATTAATTGACCAAGGTACTCCATACTCTTTTAAAATAGCCTTAATCATATATATTTTCCTCTACTTTGTTTGTATTTTTTTCAAAGCTATTGATTATAGATATTAATTTACCTGTTAGTACCTTAAAATCAAACTCTTTTGAGCCTTTAATAGCATTTTGCGATAAATCATTATATTCTTCTTTATCTATATTTTTTATTTTTAATATAGCTTTTGCTAAATCTTCTGGTGTACTATTTTCTATTGAAATCCCGCATTTATATTTGTCTATAATACAATATCCCATCTTTACAGTTGATATAACCGGCCTTCCTGATGCCATATACTCAAATAATTTATTCGAACTATTTCCTCTAGACCAATTATACTGACTTGCTGAATAATTAAGTATATTAACCGAAGATTTACTTAATATATATGGTATATATTGCTTATTTATAAATCCTTTCATTTTTACATTAGTTATATTTTCATTCTTAATTCTTTCTTCTAATTGCTCTTTTTGGTTTCCATCACCATATATTAAAAACTGTATATCTTTATATTCTTTTAGTAGCTTTGCTGTATCTAATAAATTTCCAACATTATTTACTGGTCTAATTGCGCCTGTATAAATAACATTAAACTTATCTGACTCTAAATCTTCATCTTCAATAATATTATTTTTAGACCCATTTATAAATTGTTCAAAATCTATACCATTGTTTATATAATGGCACTTATTTAAATCTATATCTCCACCTTGCTCTATATCCCACTTCTTTTCCTTTATATAATCTGTATCTCCTTCTTTAGTAAATATGAGCGCATCTGCATTTTTATATATCCAATGTTCTCCTGCTACTAATATTTTACCTAGTATACTATTTTCTCTAGACTTATTAAATGCAAATATAGCTTCTGGCCATAAGTCTCTTACTTCACATATACAAGGTACCTTAAATTTCTTAGCAATTTGTATTCCAGCTAGCATTGTAAGTGGATGTACACTAGATGCTACAATAACATCTGGTTTCTTTGTTTGCTTTGAATATTCTTTAGCTACTGAAAATATATTCTTATAAAATAGAACCATATTTTTAACTCTATCTATGCCATTACCAAGTGCGGGTACTGTTTTTACAAAAACAAAAGGTATATTATTAAGAATATCTGTTGTATATTTTTTATTTTTTGTATCTATATATTCTTCTTTATTGTGATAAGTATTTGCACAAAATATTGTTGTTTCATATCCTTTTTTTATAAGATTTTCAGCAAACCAATAATGTCTTCCACCTTCATCTTTATACATATCTGTTGCATAGTGATTCCACAACCATATATTCTTACTCATTTTAATCCCTCTCCTTCATTTTAATTTTTATTATCTTAAATACTAAAACAGGGATTGAATTATTTGTAATATATTATTCATATCTTCTTCGTTCATCTTAGTATCACTTGGTAAACATATTCCTTGATTAAATAAATCCTCTGATACACTGCCTTCTTCTAGTGAAGCAAAAAACTTATACTCCTTAAAAAATGATTGTAAATGCATAGGCTTCCATACAGGTCTTGACTCTATATTTTCATTCTCTAAAGCTAGCATTATATCTAATGGTTTAATCTTAGAATCTTCTTTTATAGTACATGCTGATAACCAATAATTTGATTCTCCAAAATCACAAATATTCATCATCTCTATATCTTCTATATCTTTAAAGCCTTCCTTATAAGCTTCATATATCTCTTTCTTCTTAGCTATTCTTTCATCTAAAACCTTAAGCTGACCTCTACCAATCCCGGCAACAACATTACTCATTCTATAGTTATATCCTAACTCCTTATGCTCATAATGTCTTTCAGCTTCTCTTGATTGAGTTGCCCAGAAAAGAGCTTTTTTTGTATACTCTTCATTATTAGAAACCATCATCCCACCACCAGATGTAGTGATTATCTTATTTCCATTAAATGAATATATACCTATTTCTCCAATAGTTCCTGTTTGCTTCCCTTTATAAGTTGCGCCTAAAGACTCTGCTGCATCTTCAATTATTGGTACATTGTACTTATCGCATATAGCCTTTAATGCATCATAATCAGCACTTTGTCCATATAAATTAACCACAACAACAGCCTTTGGCATCTTATTATTTTTCTCTGCATCATCAAAAGCCTTTTGTAAAGCTACTGGACACATATTCCAAGTTTCATAATTTGAATCTATAAATACTGGCTCTGCTCCTTGATATATTATTGGATTTGCAGTTGCTGAGAAAGTTAATGTTGAACAAAATACAACATCTCCTTGTCCTACACCTAAACACTTAAGTGCTAAATGTATTGCACTAGTTCCACTTACTGTAGCTGTAGCAGTTTTTGCTCCAGTATACTCACACATTTCATTTTCAAATCCTGTAACATTTGGTCCAAGTGGTGCTACCCAATTTGTATCAAATGCTTCATTTATATATTTAAGTTCTTCTCCACCCATATGAGGTGATGCTAGATATATTCTTTTTTTCATATTTTAACTTCCCATATTTACCATAATATTTATTAGTAATTATTTATTAGTAATCATGCTTAACGTATCATGCTTAATCATATATACATCTTCTTTATAATTTCCTATATTACACTTATTTGGATTACCTAATAAATTATTCTTTATATATGAAGGATAATTATCTCCACACTCATAAGCTATTAAGTGTCCTCCACCAAATCTAGGATTAACTTCTGATATATAGTACTCTCCATTTACTTCAAATACATCTATATCAATAGTTCCTAAAGTTCCTAACTTGCTTACAAAATCTTTTATTAATTCAAATAATTTATCATCTTTAACTGAAACAGCTTTATCAGTTTCTCCAGATCTCATTCTTATCTTTTTCTTAGCAAATATAGATACTACTTCTTTGCTTATAAAGTCTGTATATACATCTATACCATACTCTTGTCCATCTAAATATTCTTGTATTATTAAATCATCACTTAATTCAAATAATATTTCTAGATGTTTTATATTATCTACTTTATTAATCCCTAAACTTGCACTTCCTGTTCTTGGTTTAACAAATACTGGAAAAATAATCTTATTAGTTTCTATATCTTTTTTAAATGATTCTATATCGCAATATGTTTTAGCTGTTTTAAATCCATTATCTTGTAAGAATTTAAACATTTCCATTTTATCAAAGCATAATTCAGTTACTTCATAATCTGATACAAGAACTTTCACACCGACTTCTTCAAATCTTGATTTTTCTTTTGTTAATATACTTAATTCTGGATCTATTAATGATAGTATTGCATCTATACTTTCTTCTTTACATATTTTTAATAATTCATCTACATAGTTATCATCTGTTATTTTAGGAACTATATATCCTTTTGCTCCTATATGCATTGTAGGTGCTAAATTATCACAATCAGTTACTATTACTTTTCCGTCATGATTAAATTCATGCATAAAGTACTCTACTAATTTTGTTCGCCTTCCTGCACTTGCTATTAATATATTCATTTCTTTCCTCTTTTCTTAATATATATAATTTATTTTACAAAAGTTCATCTTCAAAACTCCGTTTCAAATACAATATTATATACTACACTTTTGCATATATTCTTCTACATCCCACTTTTCTCTTATGCATATATATTCTCCTGTATAATCTCTTAAATATACTGTTGGGAAGTATTCTATAAATAGAGGTGATAAACACATAGTATATGATCCAACTTTATTAAAAGTTAGCTTGTCTCCTATAACTAATTCCTCTTTGTCTATAAGTTTCATAAGTCTATCATTTTCCATACATGTGTAACCACATATTATTTGTTCTTCTATGGTTTCTTTTTTCTCTTTTTTCTCAATCTCTAAGAAATAATTAGTTTTGCTCATCAAAGGATCTATGTTATTTCTACTTCCATTTATAGTTACTATTCTTTTTGAATAAGTATCTTTAACATCTACAACTTCACATAAAAAACTAACAGGTGATGCTATTAATGCTGCTCCTGGTTCAACTATTAATTTAGTTTTTTTATCATTAAATACTCTGCTTAATTCTAAAGATATCGTTTTCATATATTCATAGTAAGATGGTTTTGTTTCTAAACCTCCAAAAAATCCACCACCTATATCTACATAATCTAGTTCATACTTAAATAATTTAGAAATTTCACATGCTTTTTTCGCTAAAGATCTATATATATTCAAACTTCTTGTTTTAGTACTATTATGTAAATGAATTCCTACAACCTTTACATTAGGTAAAGAGTTTAACTTATTAATAGCTTTTTCTAAGTCACCATTTTCTAAGCTAAATCCAAACCTTCCTCCCTCGATTCCCATAGCTGTTTCACCTGGACATTCTTGTTCCAAGTTAAAATTAACTCTAATTCCTATGGTTATTGGCTTTTTTAACTCTAATTTACTTATCCATTCTATTTCTCTAAATGAATCTATATTTACAATACTTCCATTTTTTATAGAATGTATAAAAATATCTTTTCCTTTATTTGGTCCATTGAATATTATTTCTTCTTCACTACAGCCTATTTTCTGAGCTAATTTATATTCAAAATCAGAGACTACTTCAGCATACACATTATTTTCTTTTAAAAATTTTATAATCCAAGGTAATGAATTTGTTTTATAAGAGTATCCTATAATGTAGTTTTCCCATGTATCTTTTAGTGCTTTATGCATTTTGTCTATATTATTTTTTAATTCATTCTGATCAACTATAAAACATGGCGTTATAAGTTCTTGCTTCATTAATTTATATCCCTTCTAATTATATCCGTTAAAATCTTCTACTGTAACTTCTCCATCTTGGTTTATATCAGCTCGCTTTATAACTTTTAATACCGTCATTATTAATATTTTCATATCCATTAGTAATGATTTATTATCTATATACCATACATCTAATTCAAATTTTTTACACCAAGATATATTATTTCTTCCATTAACTTGTGCCCAACCAGTTATTCCTGGTCTAACTTCATGGCGTCTAAACTGTTCTTGTGAATATAGCTCTTTATATTCTACTAATAATGGTCTTGGCCCAACTAAGCTCATATCACCTTTAAATACATTTATAAGTTCTGGAAGTTCATCTATACTAGTACTTCTAAGCAATTGTCCAAATGAAGTCATTCTTTCTTCATCTGGAAGTGGTTCTCCCCACTTATCAACTGCATCTAGCATAGTTCTAAACTTTATCATTTTAAATACTTTTCCATCTTTCCCAAGTCTATCTTGTATAAAAAATATTGGTGATCCAAGTTTTATTCTTATTAATACTGCTGTTATTAATAGTATTGGAGAAAGTACTATAAGTCCTAGTCCTGAACAAACTATATCAATAGTTCTTTTAACTACATTTTGAAACCTCATTACTTTCCTCCCCTCCATTTACATCTTCTGGTCTTATATATGTTGTAACAAACGCCCTCATCACACTATCTATAAGCTCCACCTCTTCATTATCAACAATCTTTTTAAGCATTTCTAAATTATGCATAACCTTCTTGCTATCAAACTCCACAGGCTTTCCAATAAATATCTTGCTGTTAGCAGTCTTAGTTAAACCTTCCTCACTCATTAAAAGTTCTTCATATAACTTCTCTCCGGCTCTCAAGCCACTGTACTCAATCTTAATATCAACTCCTGGCTCAAACCCACTAAGTCTAATTAAGTTATTTGCTAAATCAACTATTTTAACAGGTTCACCCATATCAAGAATAAATATCTCTCCACCCTTTGCCATTGCTCCAGCTTGTAAAACAAGTTGAACAGCTTCAGGTATAGTCATAAAGTACCTTATAATATCTGGATGAGTTATTGTAACTGGTCCACCTTCAGCAATTTGCTTTTTAAATAAAGGAATTACACTACCGTTACTTCCAAGCACATTTCCAAAGCGAACTGCAACAAATTCTGTTTCACTATTTTTGTTTATAGTTTGTATAATCATCTCAGCAGCTCTTTTAGTTGCTCCCATTATATTAGTTGGGTTAACTGCTTTGTCTGTTGATATTAGCACCATTCTTTTTACTTTATATATATCTGCAAGTCTTGCAACATTTAAAGTTCCAAATATATTGTTCTTTATAGCTTCACTTGGACTGTTTTCCATTAATGGAACATGCTTATGAGCTGCCGCATGGAATACTACATCTGGTTTATATTCATTGAATATTTCATCCATTCTTTTGTATTCTCTTATTGAAGCTATTATTGTACTTAAGTTTAATTTTCCTTCGTACTTTCGTATAAGTTCTTGTTGTATAGCGTAGGCATTATTTTCATAATTATCTACTATTATAAGGTGTTTTGGATTAAAACTTGCAATCTGACGACAAAGCTCACTTCCTATACTTCCTCCACCACCAGTAACAAGTACAGTCCTTTCTTCTATATAGCCACTCATTTCTTCCATATTAACCTTTATAGGTTCTCTGCCTAAAAGATCTTCTATATCAACATCTCTTATTTTCTTTATGTCAACCTTACCATCGATTATTTCATATATTCCTGGTATTGTTTTTAATTTACATTTTGTTTCTTTACAAATATTTATAATTTCAGATTTTCTTGCCTTATCTACATTTGCCATAGCAAGTATTATTTCATCTACATTTTCTTTTTCTACTATTTCTTTTACTTGCGAAGTATTTCCAAGTATTTTTACATTGTGGATTACTCTTCCTATTTTATTAATATCATCATCTATAATTCCAACTGGTACTTTCTTAAGTTGAGGATTTTCTTTTAATTCATTTATTATCATCTGTCCCGCACTTCCAGCACCAACAACAAGCACTCTTTGGCTATCTTGAGAAACTACCATTCTTGTTTTAAATCTTCTTCCAGTTCTATATACTAATCTTAAACCACCAGTGTATCCGATTATAAGTATTGTTGATACTATATAAAATAATATTGAATAATCTATTCCTATTAATCTATGTGCTATGTATACTGGTATTACATAAACTAAACAAGCCGAAAGTATCGATACTAACTCTTCTTCTCCTGCATATCTCCAAAGGCTTGAATAACATCTAAATAATTTAAATGATACAGTATGTATTAGCATATATATAATTATTGAAAGCATCATTGTACTTATATCTAAATTTTGATACTTCCATGTAAGAATCATTGAAACTAATACAGATATTAATATTCCACACATATCTAAAGCCCACAGTGATACTTGTCTTACTTTATATGAGCTAAGTATTTTTTCTAATGTAGTTTTTTCTTTAGGAATCATATTTGCTAATTCCATACTTTCTCCCCCATACCAATTATTTTTACATTATGTTGTTAATTAATATATTAACCTATAATGCAGCTGCCTTTTTCTTATTTCTACCTTTTCTTCCGCTTTCATGTTGGTAATAATAATTGTAATAACTATAACCATTCCCCTCAGTCTCAAACTTATTTAAAACTGCACCAATTATATTAGCTCCAACATCTTCAAGCCTTTGCTTTGAAACCTTTGCCATTTCAATATCACATTGCTTACTTCCAACAACAAAAACACATCCATCGCTGTAAGTTGATACTATTCCTGCATCAGTAACAATTCCAATTGGTGGAGTATCTATAAATATATAATCATAATACTCTCTTAAACTCGTTATAAATTCCTTCATTTTCTTTGAACTAAGTATTTCCGATGGATTTGGAGGCATAGCTCCACATGTTAAAACATGTAAGTTTTTAACATCTGTACAATGTACACACTCTGCAAAAGCTTTGTCTTTTAATAAAATATCAGTAAGTCCATTTATATTACTAATATTAAACATTCTGTGTACACTTGGATTTCTTAAGTCCCCTTCAAGTAATAATACTTTTTTTTCAAGGTTTGCAAAACTAACTGCAAGGTTTGCTATTACTGTTGATTTTCCTTCATTTTGCATTGAACTAGTAACATTTATAACCTTCATTTCTTTATCTAAGTTTGAAAATTCTATACTAGTTCTTATTCCCCTATAACTTTCTGAAATAGGAGATTTTGGTTTTCTTATACTTATTATTTTTTCTAAAACTTTACTCATATCTTCCTCCTATTTATTAAGCTATATCTTCATTAGGTATTACACCAATAACTGATAATCCTAAGTGTTTTTCTATATCTTGTGGTGTTTTTATTTTGTTATCTAAATACTCTATTAAAAACACTATAAATAATCCAATCATCATACCAAGAACTGCCGCAATTGCAATATTCATCATCTTATTTGGCTTTACAGCGTCCTTTGGTAATATTGCTTTGTCTATTACTTGAATATCATTTGCTTTAGTTATTCTTTTAGCTTCCTTTGCAAATACCTTTGGTATTTCATTTGCTATATCTCTTGCTTTTTGTTTATTTGTATCTTGAACACTTATGCTTATAATTTGAGTATCTTTTACCGGAGATACAGTTACATTATTTGCTAATTCTTCATATTCATTATCTAATTTTAAATTTTTTATTACATCCTCTAAAACTGCTCTTGACTTTATTATCTCCCCGTAAGTTACTGCAAGTTTTTGAGTAACATTAAATTGATCTCCTGTAATCATTTGAGTTTCTTCATTTTTTTCAGTATTTACTATTAAAGTTGATTTTGCTTCATATACTGGCTTTAACATAAAAAAGCTTATTATTCCACTTACAACTGCTGCTATTACTGTTATAAGTGCAATTATCCAAAACCTTTTTTTAATAATGCCAAAGTACTCTCTTAAGTCAATTGTTTCTTCCATTTTTACCTCCTCTTTTTTATGTTTCGTCAAATTATTTTATGCATAGAGTAATATAGCAATTCTTGTTTTTTTTGTATATATCTTCGACAAAACTTCTTATATTTCATCATATATTTTCTTTATCTATATACTTTTTTCGACAAATTATATTATGTTTCATCGCGAATATTTTACAAATTATTTTTTCATATATATGTGTTTTATATAAATAATAAATTATATTATTAAGTTCGACATCTAAAAATGAGTAAAAAAATAGCTCAT